>Ga0208695_1000197_pt1 | contig 80104 bp, 62 predicted proteins | sample AD_UKC111_MetaG_FD_184449 | JGI IMG/M metagenome (GOLD analysis project Ga0208695, IMG submission 184449) | Active sludge microbial communities of municipal wastewater-treating anaerobic digesters from Hong Kong - AD_UKC111_MetaG (SPAdes)... | ecosystem: Engineered > Bioreactor > Anaerobic >... | reverse complement strand
AGCCGTCGCAAAAGCGCTTTGACACGCTGCTGTGGAACGCCCTGCGCACGCTGGACCCGGCGCGACCGGTGTTCGTTGAATCGGAAAGCAAGAAGATCGGTCTGGTGCAAATGCCCGACGCGATGCGTGAGCAGATGAGCACCGGCGAATGCGTGTGGCTGGAGGTGCCGCTGGCCGCCCGCGTGGCGCACATCACCAGCGAATATGCGCACTTCGTGGCCGACCCGCAGGCGCTGATGGAGAAGCTGCAGCCGCTGAAGGAGCTACGCGGTGCGAAGCAACTGCTGGCCTGGCAGCAGATGGCGGATCGCCGTGATACCGATGCGCTGTTTGCATCACTGATGGTTGACCACTACGACCCGCTCTACACCACCGCGATCCGGCGCAACTACACACGGCTCGATCAGTCACCACAGATCGCAATCACGACCTTGACCGGTGCCAATCTTGCCGCTGCCGCCGCCGAGCTGCGCGCGCAATTCGATCCTGCGTGAACGACCCATGCCAGAAGCTTTTCGCAGAAATGCCCATTGCTATTGGGCTCAGATTGTGAAAATGCTAATAGTCGACTTTGCAGAGAAATGGCATTAGAGCCCCGTTCGGATAAGGTTTTTGCCGAAGAGCCGCTAGCCGACCCAACAGTGCAGACGGGTACCGCAACGGACGCCCCGACGGGTGAACGGCTGCTTGCCATCGACATCGCCCGCGGCCTCGCTCTGCTCGGTGTAGGCGTGGTGAACGTGCTGGCGTTTGCACAGGTATGGTCGTCGGTGCACGCGCTCGATCTGGCTCACACTGCGGTCGATGTCGTCGCCGAGTACGCGGTGGCGATGCTGTTTATCCACCGTTGCTATCCGTTGCTGGCTTTCCTGTTTGGCGTCGGTCTCGCCTGGCAGTGGCAGCTACTGGCGGAGCCGCGCAAAGTTCGCCGCTTGCGGCCACGACTGTGGGCGTTGCTGCTGATTGGCGTTTGTCATGGCCTGTTGCTGTGGCCGGGCGATGTGCTCTCCACTTATGCCATCGTCGGACTCTGCGTCGTTGCGCTGGCGGGTGCGTCGGCAAAGCGCCTGCGCCGCTGGGCCATCGCCGCCTATGCGCTGGCGGCGATCTTCTACGGTGCTGCCGGGGCCATGATGTGGCTGTGGGCCGGACCACCGAGTCTGCTGCCGGAGGTGCCGTCGTCGTTTGCGCAGTCAACCCTGCGGGCTGCGCTGGCGATGCATCCCGGCGAATTTCTCGAACGCGGACTGGCGCAGACACTAGCCCCCGATCTCTGGGCGCATGTGCTGTTCGGCATGTGGGCAGCGCGCTCTGGTGCTCTGGTGGCCTTCCTCCGCCCCGTGCCAACCGCCGACACCCGGTCACGACAGCCCTGGCATGTCGCTGGCGCCACCCTGCTCGCTGGGGGCTCGATCCTTGAAATCATCGCCGCCGGCCATGGTGGCTGGGCGGCGCGCAGCAATCACGACCTCGGTCTCGCGCTGATGACACTGGCGGCGGTGCCAGTCAGCGTTGGTGCGATCTGGGCATGGTTGGCGCTGGCGACGCACTTGGCGCGGGCGCAACCATCGCTGCTGCGAACACTCGCTATCGCCAGCGGCCGGGCGCCGCTGACCCAGTTCATCGGACAATCCCTGCTGTTCGCCCTGCTCTTCAATGACAGCCTGATCGGCTGGCACGGTGAAGTTGGGCGAGCGACCTGTGTGGCGATCGCCTTGCTGGTCTGGCAAGTGCTTTCTGCCGGCATCGCCCAGTGGTTTGCCCGCGGTCACCGCCATGGTCCACTGGAAATCGTCTGGCGTGGCCTCACCCGACGGCTCACCCGCGCCTGACTGCCCTTTGCAACCTTCACTTTGACTGCATCATGACCGCTACCGCAACGACTTCCCCGCTCAACATTGACATCGTTTCCGACGTCGTCTGCCCGTGGTGCTACATCGGCAAACGCCACGTCGAGGCGGCAATCACGCAGTTCCGTGCGGCACACGCCGACGTTGAAATCACCATCCGCTGGCATCCGTTTCAGTTGAACCCGGACCTGCCGCCCGAAGGCACCGACCGCAAGGCCTATCTGGAAGCCAAATTCGGCGGCCCGCAGCGAGCAGCGGAAATTTACGCACGGGTCAGCGCAGCCGGCCGCAACGCCGGGCTCGCGCTCAACTTCGACGGCATCCAGCGGCAGCCGAATACGCTGATGGCGCACGCCCTCATCGCCTATGCACAAAGCATCGAAGGCGGCGGCCATGCCGATGCCATCGTCGAGCGCTTGTTCAAGGCTTACTTTGTCGATGGCCGCTTTGTCGGCGATATCGAGGTGCTGGTGGCGATCGCGGCTGAATGCGGTCTGGATGCAGAGGCAACGCGGGCGGTGCTGTCGGAACCCTCCACGCTGGAGCAGATCGCCGCACTTGACGCCAGCGTTCGCCGTCAGGGCATCAGCGGCGTGCCGTTCCTGATCTTTAACCAGAAGCTGGCACTGTCTGGCGCCCAGCCGCCCGAGGTGATGCTCGACGCGATGACGAAGAGCCTCGCCTGAACATGCGCAAGCGCCCGCCGGTGTAACCGCTAGCGCAGGTAGCCACCGCTCGCGGCGTCGATGCAGGCGCCGTTGACGTACTCCGGTGCGTCGAGCGCGAGCCATTCGATCACTTTGGCAATCTCGTCGGGTTCGGCGAAACGTCGTGCGAACACCAGCCGGTTGAACTCGTCAATGCGCGACTGCGGCAGCTGGTCAAACATGGCCGTTTTGGTCGGCCCCGGCGCCACCGCATTGATCAGCACACCCTGCGGTCCATAGAGTTTGGCCAGGCTCTTGGTCATATTGAGGATGGCGCCCTTGCTGGCGCCGTACCAGACGTCCGGGTGCCCGCCAAATCCGGCCACCGAGGCGATATTGATGACACGGCCGCGCACTGGGTCACCGTTGCCGGCAATCATCGGCGGCACCAGGCAGCGGATCAGCTCGGCCGGTGCTTCGATGTTGGTGGCGATCAGATCGCGCCGGTCTTTCGGGGAGTACTGCCCGAACGGCTGCGCGGTGAGCATGGCAGCGTTGTTCACCAGCACGTCGATTGGCCCGAGCCGTTGGCAGAGCGCAGCGATATCGTCAATGGCACGCAGGTCAAATGGCACCCGTTCGCAGCGCACGCCTGCATCGCCGCCATCCAGATCAAACCGCGTGAAGTCCCGCCCGAGGGCGAGCACATGCAGCTTTTCTGCGGCTGTTGCCTGCCGTTCGTCGTTCCGCGCCAGCAGTCGCTTCGCCGTGGCGTAACCTATGCCGCGCGTTGCCCCTGTGATAAGAATCCGCTTCATTCCAGCAGTGTAGCCACGCAGAGGGCGCCGACACGGCAACGGTAGGGTAGCTGCATCCCGACAACGACAACAAGACAGACCGAGAGCGATGTTTCCAGTACTAGAGCTTGACGGCGAGCCGTTTGCGCGGGGCATGGCCTGCGGACGCGCGGCCCGCACCCAGATCGGCGGCTCGGTCCGCTGCTATGCGGCGATGTTCGCCAGTTGCGGTATTGACTGGACGACAGCACAGCAGCGAGCGGCAGAGTTCCGCGACATCATCGAAGGTTGTGGCGGCGGCATCATTGAAGAAATTGAAGGCCTCGCCGCCGGCAGCGGGCTGAAGGTCAACGAGATCCTCGCGCTCAACTGTCGCACCGAAATCCTGCCGCCGTCCTTCCTAGGCATGGAATACACCCACAGCGACGTCGCCAAAGCCCGCAATGCCGCGATGGGTCTATTCGACATTGGCGAATGCACCAGCGTGGCCGTGGCGGGCACGCGCTGCGCCGACGGTCACACCCGTGTCGCGCAGAACTGGGACTGGGTCGGCTTCCAGCGGCAGAACGTGATCGCGCTGCGGGTGCATCGCGACGGCTGGCCCGACTATGTGACGCTGACCGAGGCTGGCATCGTCGCCAAGATTGGGGTCAATGAGCACGGCGTGGGTGTCGGGCTCAACATCCTGCGCGCAACCGATGACCGCGAAGGCCTGGGCATCCCGGTACACATCTTCCAGCGCATGGCGCTTGACTGCGCCGACGTGAAGTCGGTGGTTGCGCTCGCGCGTTCGCTCAAGTTTGCTGCGTCATCCAATGCCATTCTCGGCGACCCTAGCGGCCATGTCACGTCGCTTGAGTACAGCCCCAGCGGCGCCGTTGCGCTGTCACCCGATCACGGTGTGGTAGCGCACACCAATCACTTCTGCGATTCTCGGCTCGCCGAAAGGCAGGCACCGCTGACACAGATGCTGACCACCGAGCCACGTCTGCAATGCGCTGATCGGCACATCGCAGACTGGCCGGACCTGATCGATGACGTGCATCTGGCGATCCTGCTGCGCGACGAATCGGGCGACGGCGTTGCCACCGGTACCGACGCCAGATATGGCGCCATCTGCCGCCACCCCGATCCGGCATCACCGCCGGAGCTGCGGGTGGAAAGCATCTTCGGGGTCATCATCGACTGCGACGAACGCAGCATGGTAGTCGCACCTGGCATCCCTTCACAGGTGGATTTCGAGTTGCTGGCGCTCTAGCTCTCCAAGACTTCCTGCGCCGTTTGTAGCGGTCACAACCGCGACGCCACGCAAACCGGGTGACGAAGCCCAGCGAATCACGTAGCCTTCACGTTTCGCTTCCCGCCGGTTCGCCATCATGCCTTCCCGTTACTACACCTTCGCAATTGCCGTGGCTGTATTCGTTGGCAGCCTGGTACTGGAGTTTGTGTTCCGTGCGCATTGGGTGACCTGGCCACTCATCGCCGTGAGCGGATTTCTGTCGCTGGTGGGTCTGATCGACATCACCCAGACGAAGCAGGCGATCCGGCGCAACTACCCAATCCTGTCGCACTTCCGCTTTTTCTTCGAGTACATCCGGCCGGAAATCCGGCAATACTTCATCGAGAGCGATAACGAGTCCTCACCCTTCTCGCGCGCCTCGCGGTCACTGGTGTACCAGCGGGCCAAGAAGGAGTCAGACAAGCGGCCCTTCGGCACCCAGCTCGACGTTTACGAGCCCGGCTACGAGTGGATCAATCATTCGGTGTCGCCCGCCGCGCCATCGACGCAGGACTTTCGCCTGACCATCGGCGCGTCAAGCAAACAGCCTTACTCCGCTTCGGTGTTCAACGTGTCGGCGATGAGCTTTGGCGCGCTGTCAGCCAACGCGATCCGGGCATTGAATCAGGGCGCAAAGATGGGCGGCTTTGCGCACGACACCGGCGAGGGTTCCATCTCGCGCTATCACCGCGAGATGGGCGGTGATCTCATCTGGGAACTGGGCAGCGGCTACTTCGGCTGCCGCACGGCAGATGGCAAGTTCGACCCGGTGCGCTTCGCCGAGCAGGCGCAGGACCCGCAGGTGAAGATGGTGGAGCTGAAGCTTTCGCAAGGTGCCAAGCCCGGCCACGGCGGCGTGCTGCCGGGGCCGAAGGTGACGCCCGAGATTGCAGAGGCACGCGGCGTGCCGGTCGGCGTGGACTGTGTATCGCCGGCGAAGCACAGCGTTTTTTCCAGTCCGGTCGAACTGCTCGAGTTCATTGCAAAGATGCGTGAGTTGTCCGGTGGCAAGCCGGCCGGCATGAAGCTCGCGATCGGTCATCCCTGGGAATTTTTCGCAATTGCCAAAGCGATGGTAAAGACCGGCCTGACGCCCGATTTCATCGTGGTGGATGGCTCCGAAGGCGGCACCGGCGCGGCACCGGTGGAGTTCACCGATCATGTGGGTGTACCGCTGCGCGAAGCGCTGATGCTGGTGCACAACACGCTGGTCGGCATCGGTGTGCGCGACCGCGTCAAACTGGGCGCCAGCGGCAAGATTGTCTCCGCGTTCGACATTGCGAAGACGATGGCGATGGGCGCCGACTGGTGCAATTCGGCGCGCGGCTTCATGTTCGCGCTGGGCTGCATCCAGGCGCAGAGCTGCCACACAGGGACCTGCCCGACCGGCGTCACCACGCAGGACCCCTTACGGCAGCGGGCACTCGTCGTGCCCAGCAAAGCCGAGCGGGTGTACGAGTTCCACAAAAGCACGCTGCATGCGCTCTCCGAGCTGCTGGCAGCGGCGGGGCTCACGCACCCTGATCAACTGCGGCCGGAGCACATCATTCGCCGCATCAGCTCGACCGAGGTCACCTCGCTGGCAACGCTCTACAAGTTCCTGAAGCCGGGTTCACTGCTACAAGAAGCATCCGGCCATCAGGTGTTCGAGTACTACTGGAAGCGGGCGCGGGCGGAGTCGTTCGCGCTGGCGTCCTAGCAGGCTACCAGCGCCAAGACAATTTACTTCTTCGCTTTGCCCGCAGGCTTTGCCGCTGCCGACTTTGCGGCAGCGGGCGCCGGCTTGATCAATCCGTCCAGTTGCGTCTCCATCGCCGACTGGATCGGGCCCTTGAACGCCGCCATCAGCAAGCCGAGCTTCACGTCCACCTGAATGTCTTTCGCGCTGACGGCCAGCGTGCCGTGCAGACCGCTACGGTCAAAGTGCAGCACATCGCCATCCCAGTTCGAGCGCAGGTCATAGTCCTTGGCCAGTTTGGCTGCCACCTTGTCGGCCGTCTTTCTGGCGTCAGCCACGGTTGAATGGTGAGCGCGCTTGATCGAGATATGGGACACAGCGATTCCTCCTGCAAATGGTTTGCGCTATTGTCGCCACATGAATCCACGCCTGCAACTCGCGATGACATTGGCCGACGAAGCCTCGGTCATGATTCGCCGCGCGTTCGCCGCGCGACGGCATACGTTGAGCGAAAAATCGGCCAACGACTTCGCGACCGATACCGACCGCGAAGTGGAGGCGATGATGGCAGCCCGCATCACGGCGGACTTTCCGGGCGACGTGCTGCTCGGCGAAGAAGGGGGCGAGCGTGTCCTCGGCGATGTGCCAGCAAACAATGTGCGCTGGATCGTCGACCCGCTCGATGGCACCTTCAACTTTGTGCATGGTTTCCCTTACGTCGCCACCTCGATTGCGGTTGAGGTTGACGGCGAGGTGCAGGCTGGGGTCATCGCCAATCCGGTCAGTGGCGAGGTGTTCTGCGCAGGCAAGGGTTACGGCGCCTGGCTGCACAGGGTTGACCAGCCACCCGTGCGCCTCGCAGTCAATTGCGAACACACGCTTGCCAGCGGCCTGATCGGCTCTGTGCTGCCATCAGCGGCGAGCAAGAGCTTCGAGCGGGTGCTGCCAGCGTGGCTTGACGTTGCCCGCCGTGCCGGCAGCATCCGCCGCACCGGCGCAGCCGCGCTGGATCTCGCACAGGTGGCAGCGGGCCGACTTGATGGCTTCTTCGTGATGAGCCTCAGCGCCTGGGACGCGGCGGCCGGGGCGTTGCTGGTGACAGAGGCCGGCGGCGTGGTGTGCGATTTCACTGGCGGCAATGACTTTCTCAAGAGCAATCAGGTGATTGCTGGCTCCGCCGTCGTTGCAGCGGAGCTCGCTGCGGTGCTGGGTCAGTACGCCATCAGCACCGGCTGAATCCAATGTGGAAATTTTTCGCGCCAAGGCGTCCTCAGTCAGGTAAAACAGCGCGATAAGTGGTGGCGTAGCTTCGGGGGAATCTGTGCTCAGTCAAGACTTGCGATCACGCCGCTTGCGGCCTTTACTGTCTGCGACACTGATACTGCTGCTGGTCAGCGCGTGCACTCAGATGCCGGCGCCAGTCGTCGAGCCACCGGTGGACAGCACCGATCGCTTTGCATTGCCGAATGACGCTGCGGTAGCACCCTGGCATGCGGTCAACATCCGGTTCAAAACGCCAACGGCCTACAGCACGGGCTCGATGGCAGGCGTGCCCTGCATTCATGCCATCTCGAACGCAGCCTGGTCGTTCTGGGTGGCGCCCGTGCCTTCCGCCTTCGCCGATCGGTCAACGCTATCCTGGCGCTGGTTCATCCCGGCGGCCATTCCCGATGCTGACCCGTCGGCGATCGGCAAGGACGATGCGCCGGCGCGTGTGGTGGTCTCGTTCAAAGGTGACCGTGGCAAACTCGACGCTGCTGAGCGCGCCACCATGAGCCTCGCACGAGCGCTGGGCGGGCTCGAGCTGCCTTACGCCGCAATCCAGTACATATGGGATGCGAAGACCGAACCGGAAACCATCCTGCCCAATTCCAACACCAGCCGCATCAAGAAGCTGGTCGTCAAGCGCGGGCCCGACGGCCTGGCAGACTGGCAGTCGTTCAGCCGTGATGTTCGGGCTGATTTCCGGCGCGCCTTTCCGGGCGAGGAGCCTGGCGAGATCGAAGGTGTCGGCCTGATGACTGACACCGACAGTCTGGGCGGCAAGGCTGAGGCTTGCTACGCCGACGTGTCGCTGCGTTGAGCCGAACGTAGAGCGGGGCTAGGCGCTCGCCCGCTTGAAGGTGGCCAGTGCTGTCGCAGCCGCAACGAACAGCCCGCCGAACAGCCGGTTCAGGAACCGGATCTGCGCTTCCGAGCGGAAAAACGCCAGTACCCGAGCGGCGAACGCGGTGTAGATCGCCATCGCGACGAAGTCGGTGAATGCCATGGTGGCCGCAATCGCCAGATACTGCGACCACAGCGAGGCATGACCGTCAATGAACTGCGGCATCACCGCCATCATGAACACGATGCCCTTGGGATTGGAGGCGTTTACCGCCCAGCCTTTCACCATCAGCGTTCGGGCACTGACGTTGGTTGCATCGCGATCGACGGCCGCCATCGGCACCGGTGCCGCGCGCCATTGCTTGAGGCCGAGATACACCAGGTAGGCCACGCCCAGCCACTTGAGTGCAGTGAAGGCATGCGTTGACGTGCTGAGCACCGCACCAAGGCCCACCGCCACCACGGCCAGCGCCGTCATGATGCCTGCGATCAGGCCGAAGGTGCCAATAAAGCCACGACGGAAGCCGTGATTCAGGCCGCAACTCATCGCGTAAATCGCACCAGAACCTGGCGAGAACGAGATGATCCAGGAGGCCACAAAAAACGCGAGCCAGGTGTCGAGTGACATGGGAATGAAGTCCGTTCTGTTTCTATTTGCTTGCCGCAGTCGCCACGGCATCAGCCTGAGCAGCGACGACGAAACTGTCAGCGAAAAAATCGGCTTCAGGCAAATTGCATTGCGTCGTGAAATCAGCTCGTGCTGAATCCACCACCACTGGCGCACCGCAGGCGTAGACCTGATAACCCGAGAGATCGGGAAGGTCCTGCATGACCGCCCGATGAACGAAGCCAGTACGGCCATCCCACGCATCTTCCGGCAGCGCATCGCTGACGACTGGCACGTAACGGAACCATTGCGGGTGCTGCGCCGCCCAGGCGTGGGCGAGTTCGTCCAGATACAAGTCCCTGGGCCGCCGTCCGCCCCAGTAAAGCACAACCGGACGCACGTTGCCGGTGTGGATCATGTGCTCGACGATCGCCTTGATCGGCGCGAAGCCGGTGCCGCTGGCGAGCAAAATGATTGGCTTGTCACTGTCGTCCCGCAGGTAGAAGCTGCCGTGCGCGCCTTCAAAGCGAAGGATGTCACGCACCTTCAGCGCCGGTACCGAGACACCGAATACACGATCAGTAAACAGGCCGCCGGGCAGATGACGGATATGCAGTTCAATCAGCGCGTCGTCATGTGGTGCGTTGGCCATCGAGAAACTGCGCCGCTTGCCATCTTTCAGCAGGAACTCGATGTACTGTCCGGCGCGGTACTGCAGGCGCTCGTTCGCCGGCAGCTTGAAGCGCAGGATCATCACGTCGTCAGCCACCTGTTCGAGCTGCTCGACCCGGCAAGGCAAAGTCTTCAGCACGACATCGCCCGCCTTGCGCACATCACGTGCTTCGATGGTCACATCACCCTTTGGCCTGGCCACACAGAACAGCGCCCGGCCCTGGGTGCGCTCCAGCTCCGGCAGCGTGGTGGCCTGATGCGGACCGTGTTCCACTTCGCCATCGAGCACCCGCCCCTTGCACGAGCCGCAGGCGCCGTTCTTGCAACCGTAGGGGATCAACAGGCCAGCCCGCAGCGCTGCTGTCAAAATAGTCTCATCGGCGTCGCAGGAAAAGACGTGGCCGCCGGGCTCGAGGGTGACTTGGGGCATGAAACGGGACGCGTTGTACGCAGGAAAACGGTGAAAAGACGGAAGCTGAGGATATTGATCGTTGGCGCGGGCGACGTGGCTCGAAGGCTGGTGGCCGGCGTCAATTTGCGCCCCGGCGCGAGCGATGCAATCCGCTGGCTCGGTCTCGCACGCAGCGCCGAAACCGCGCGTGCCTTGCGAGAAGATTTGATTTTACCGGTCGATGGCGATCTCGATTTCCGGCCCAGCCTGCGTCGTGCCGGCGCGCTTGGGCGCAGCGCTGCGGCCGTGCTGATGCTGGCACCGCCGCCGAATGATGGCAACGACGACCCGCGCATGCGGCGCTGGCTGGCCGCCGTTTCCAGGAGGCCGCCGCCGGACGCGCGCAACCGCGCCCGCGCACGCGCCCAGCGCCGACGGCATGCGGACGACGATGCCGCCGCCAGCCGGGTCATTGCCGCCAGACGGTTGCGCCATCACCGGCATGCCCTGCACAGCGTCTACGTGAGCACCACCGGCATCTATGGCGATTGTGCCGGTGAGCTGATTGACGAAACCCGTCGCGCCCGCCCTGCGAGTCCCCGAGCCAGACGCCGCGTCGCCGCCGAGGCCCGCGTTCGTGCCGCGCGCTCACAGCGGACGGCCATCCTGCGTGCGCCGGGCATCTACGCCGCGGATCGTCTGCCAGTCGAGCGCCTGCGCGCCGGCACGCCGGCGCTGGCGATGGAAGACGATGTTTACAGCAACCACATCCACGCCGAGGATCTGGCGCGCGCCACCTGGCTCGCCATCTTTCGTGGCCGCAGCCGGCGTGTCATCAATGTGGTGGATGACAGCGAGCTGCTGATGGGGCAATACTTCGACCAGGTGGCCGATGCCGTGGCCCTGCCACGCCCGCGCAGGCTGCCGCGCGCGCAACTGATCCGCGAGGTGTCACCGATGCTCTATTCATTCATGAGCGAGTCGCGCCGCATCGACAACGCCCGCATGAAGCGCGAGCTGCGGCTGCGCCTTGCCTACCCGACGCCCGCCCACTTTCTGCGCCAGATGAAGCCTGCCGCCGCGCTGCAGCGAACGCTGCTGTGAACAAACCCGACCGATCATGACCACATTGAGCCGCGGCCAGATCAAGACCAAACTCGACGCCTACGAGCGCCTGATCCGCCTCGACAAGCCGGTGGGCTTCATGCTGTTGATGTGGCCAACGCTGTGGGGGCTGTGGATCGCCACGCGTGGCGCACCCGACGTGCGGCTGGTCGCCGTCTTCGTGCTGGGCACCATCCTCATGCGTTCGGCCGGCTGTGCGATCAATGACTGGGCCGACCGCGAGTTTGACGGGGCAGTGAAGCGCACGGCGATGCGGCCGCTGGCTGCCGGCGAGATCAGCGGACGCGAGGCGCTGTGGGTGGGCGCGGTGTGCGCACTGGCTGCTGCGCTGCTGCTGATCCCGCTCAACTGGCCGGCACGTTTCTGGGCGCTGCCGGCGCTGGCAATCGCCGCCATCTACCCGTTCACCAAGCGCTTCTTCTCGATTCCGCAGGCCATCCTGGGGGTCGCGTTCAGCATGGGCATTCCGATGGCGTTTGCGGCGGTGCGTGGCGAGGTGCCGCTGATCGTGGCGTGGCTGATGCTGGCCAACTTTTTCTGGGTGCTGGCGTTCGACACCGAGTACGCGATGGTGGATCGCGACGACGACATCCGCATCGGCATCCGTACCTCGGCGCTCTTTTTCGGGCGCTTTGACGTGCTGGCGGTTGCGTGTTGCTACGCCGCATTCATCGCCATGATGGTGCTGATCGGCAACGCCGCCGGCCTCGGCCCGATTTACTACTTCGGCCTCACCCTCGCCACGACGCTGGCGCTGCATCATCTGTGGCTGATCCGCGATCGCGACCGCATGCGCTGCTTCGCAGCCTTCCGCGGCAACAACCTGTTCGGGATGGCGATCTTTGTTGGTGTCGCGCTCGACTACGCGGTACGCACGGGCGCGTGGCCGCGCTGGTACGCGTAACGGGAGTTCGTTAACGGCTTTTTGCTGAAACCCTTGTTGAATAAGGGCCCGGCGCAACAAAGTGTTAAAAGTCGACTTTGGCACTATTCCGGCTTTCTGCCCTTTGCCGGCGAGCGTCCATGGAAAAGCTGATCGTTAAAACGGCGGTTGCCCCGCCGTCGGTAGTCACCACGCTGCAATGCGCTCAGAGCGTCAGTTCGAGGTTATCGAGCAGACGAGGCGTGCCCAGCCGCGCGGCGCCCAGAATGACCAGTTCGCGGTCCTCGTCTTTTGGTGGCAGCAGATCGGCGCGGCGGCGCACGGTGATGTAGTCCGGGCGCCAGCCGTGGCGTTCGAGCTCGGTCATCGCCTCGGCCTCGATCGTCGCCCATGAGTGTGTGCCGGTGCGCACCGCGTCGCGCACTTCCTGCAGCACGCGATAGAGTCGAGGTGCCTCTGCGCGCTCAGCGGCAGACAGATACTGGTTGCGCGACGACAGTGCGAGGCCGTCCTCCGCGCGCACCGTCTCGGCAAGGATGATCTCGACCGGCAGCGCCAGTTGCCGCGCCATCGTCTGCAGCACCAGACACTGCTGGTAGTCCTTCTTGCCGAACACTGCGGCATGCGGCTGCACCATGTTGAAAAGCTTCAGCACGACGGTGGCAACACCGCGAAAGTGCCCCGGACGCACGGCACCTTCCAGGATGTCCTCAATGCCGGACGGCTGCACCGTGTAGGTCTGCGGCTCCGGGTAGAGCTCTTTTTCGTCGGGGGCGAAGACCACGTCGCAGTCGATGCTTTCGAGCTTTTTGCAGTCGTCCGCCAGCGTGCGCGGGTAGCGGTCAAAGTCCTCACGCGGCCCGAATTGCAGGCGGTTGACGAAGATGCTGACCACGGTACAGGCGCCGCGGGGCGCGGCTTCCTCGACCAGGCGCAGATGGCCCTCGTGCAGATTGCCCATGGTCGGCACGAACACGTTGTTCGGCACGCCCTGCAGATACTTGCGCAGTTCGGCAACGGTGTGAATGACTTCCATCGGGACCTCCTGTAACGACGATCATCGGCGGCTGCGGCACATCGCGCCCACCCGGACGATCAGGCGATGGAGTGTACGGTGTGGATCAGTTGCGCCGGGGAATCGATGATGCGTCGGGCGCCAGCGTTGTGCAATTCGTCGTGACTGCCGAAGCCCCAAAGCACGCCCAGCGAATGGGCGCCCACGTGCAGCGCAGCCTCCACGTCCTTGTCGCGATCACCGATCATCACCGCGTTGACCGGCGACACTTTGTAGTGACCAATCAGATGGGCAAGCAAATCAGTCTTGTGATCGAAGCGCCCGTCAAACTCCGGCCCGTGGATGCCGTCGAAGTAGCGGGTGAGGTCAAAGTGATCGATGATCTTTTCGGCGAACACGCGCGGCTTGCTGGTGCACAGCGCAATGGTGAAGCCCTGCAGATGAAGCTGGCGGATGGCATCGCCCATGCCTTCGTAGAGGCTGTTCTCGGCCCAGCCAGTGTGCTCGTAGCGATGGCGGTAGTAGTGCAACGCAGCTTCGGTATCGATGCCGGGGAAAGCGCGCGGCAACGACTCGCGAAATGGCGGCCCGACAAACGGCATCACCTCACTGTCAGCCAGTTGCGGAAAGCCAAGCTTCTCCAGTGCGTAGTTCAGGCAGCGCGCGATGCCGTCAAAATTGTTGGAAACGGTACCGTCGAGGTCAAAGAACAGCGTGGTAACAGCCACGTAAAATACGTCCTGGGCAGAGGATCGGGGATGTCGTGAGCGAGAAGTTTATCGAAGGCCGCATTGTCGGTCGCGTGGATTACACCGATTCCCTGTTTTCGCTGCGCTTCGACGCCCCGCTGGACCCGTTCGTCGCCGGACAGTACTGTCGCGCCGGCCTGATTTTGCCCGGTGAACGCGGCGCCGAGGTCACCATGCGGCCGTATTCGATGGTCAACGCGCCCGACCAGCGTCCGCATGAGATTCTTCTGACGCTGGTGCCGCAGTCGGTGGGCGGCATCGTGTCGCCTGCACTGCATCAGTTGCGGGTGGGCGATGCCATCTGCATCGGGCCGAGGGCCAACGGCTTCTTCTCGATGCCAGAGGTGCCCGACGCCGAGGTGCTCTGGTGTCTCGCCACCGGCACCGGCATCGGGCCGTTCATGTCGATCCTGCACACCGCCGCACCGTGGCAGAAATTCCGCCGTATCGTGGTCGTCCATGCCGTTCGCTACGCTGCCGAGCTTGCCTATCGCAGCGCGTTTGAATTGCTGTCGCAGAAACACAACGTTGCCTTGACCTATGTCCCCTTCGTGTCGCGTGAGGCGGCGCCTGACGCGCTTTCTGGCCGCATCCCCGCCGCCATCGCCGATGGCAGGCTGGAAGCCCGGGTTGGCATCGCCCTCACGCCTGAAAACTCCCATTGCATGCTCTGCGGCAACCCGCAAATGGTCACCGACACCATGGTCACCCTCGAAAGCAAAGGTCTGCGCAAACATCGCCGCCGAACGCCTGGGCAGATAACGACGGAGGCATACTGGTAGTTGCCGATGAAACAGCAGTGTTGCTGCCTGTTGCTCGCCCTACACTCCCCTATCTCATTCACCAAGCCACAAAACAATCATGGCCGCCTATCTCGTTGTAGACACCCTGCTCGACAATCCGGAGCTCTATGAGCAGTACAAGCTGAAAGCCAAGCCGCTGGTCGAGCAATACGGCGGCGAGTACCTGGCGCGCGGCGGCGCCTTGACGCTCAAGGAGACCGCGCTGTGGTCCCCGACGCGGCTGGTGCTGGTGAAATTCCCTGATGTGGCAACCGCCAATCGCTTCTACGATTCGCCCGAGTATCAGGAAGTGCTCAAGATCAGTCAGCAGTCCGCACGGCGGACTGTGGTGCTGATCGAAGGCATCTGAACGCCGCGCTGGCGCTAGGGCCTGTTCACACTATTTTCGAGAGATGCGTTGCAACGAGACGGCGATGGGTGCAAGGAGCCCTGCGAAGGCCGTGGTTGTTCCACGGCCAAGCAGGGCGACGCGGCAGACGCGCCGTATCGTTGCAACCCTCCGGGGCGTATCCTGTTTTCGCGCCCGGTGTTGTTGCGAATGCCTTGTGGTGCCCGCACCACGGCGGCCTTCGCGCCTAACCGTGCATCGAAAACAGGATCGCCGCACTCGCGAAAATAGTGTGAACAGGCCCTAGTTCTCGCCGAGAAAGCCACCGCTCTGATGCGCCCACAGGCGCGCGTAGAGCCCGTCTTTCGCCAGCAAGGACTTGTGATCCCCCTCTTCGACGATACGGCCTTCGTCGAGCACGATCAGGCGGTCCATCGCGGCGATCGTTGACAGTCGGTGTGCGATGGCAACCACCGTCTTGCCCTCCATCAGTTGATAGAGGCTTTGCTGGATCGCCGCTTCAACTTCGGAGTCGAGCGCGCTGGTCGCTTCATCAAGCAACAGGATCGGTGCATCCTTCAGCATCACGCGCGCAATGGCGATGCGCTGGCGCTGGCCGCCGGAGAGCTTGACGCCGCGCTCGCCGACGTGCGCGTCGTACGCGGTGCGGCCTTTCGGATCGGTCAGGCGCTGCACAAAATCATGTGCCTCGGCACGCTGCGCTGCGTGCAGCATGTCCTCATCGGTGGCGTCTGGTCTGCCATAGACGATGTTGTCGCGCACCGAACGGTGCAACAGCGAGGTGTCCTGGGTGACCATGCCGATATTGCTGCGCAGGCTGTCCTGCGTCACTGTCGCGATGTCGGTGCCATCAATCAGGATGCGGCCGCCGTCGATATCGTAGAAGCGCAGCAGCAGGTTGACGATGGTGGATTTGCCAGCACCGGAACGACCGACCAGGCCAATCTTTTCACCGGGCCGGATGGTCAGCGACAGATTCTCGAAAATCGGCTTCAGCGTCTGTGGTCTTGCGACCTCCGTCGTTGCGTCGCCTGCTGATTTTTCGCGACGATCCTGTGCGTAGCTGAAGGTCACGTTCTCAAAGCGGATCTCGCCGCGCGTCACGGTGAGCGGCTTGGCCGTCGGAGCGTCCACCACAGTCTGCTGTTTCGACAGCGTATCGAGGCCGTCACGCACGGTGCCGATGTGCTCGAACAGACCAGCAAGCTCCCACATGATCCAGTTCGACATGCCGTTGAGGCGCAGGGTCATCGCGGTCGCCGCTGCAACGGCGCCGACGCCCACCGCGCCATCAGACCATAACCAGATCGTCACGCCGACGGTAGACATGGTGAGCAGGATGATCAGCACATGGTGCGCCATGTCGTAGGCAGTGATGTAGCGCCACTGCTTGTACACCGTCGACATGAACTCCTGCATCGCGTTCTTGGCGTAACCTGCTTCGCGCTGCGCGTGCGAGAACAGCTTGACGGTGGCGATGTTGGTGTAGGCGTCAGTGATGCGGCCGGTCATCAGCGAGCGGGCATCGGCCTGCGCCTGCGAAATCTTCGCCAGGCGAGGCACGAAATACCAGCAGGCGCCACCATAGGCAATCACCCAGGCGATGAAGGGCAGCGCGATGCGCCAGTCGAAGCCGCCGGCACCAATCACCATGGTGACGAAGTAGATGATCACAAACACCATCACGTCGGCGAGGATCATCCAGACATCACGCACCGCCAGCGCGGTCTGCATCACCTTGGTAGCGACGCGGCCGGCAAATTCGTTCTGGTAGAAGCTCATGCTCTGTCCGAGCATCATGCGGTGAAAGTTCCAGCGCAGCCGCATCGGGAAGTTGCCCATGATGGTCTGGTGCTTCACAAAGGCGAAGGCCGACACCATGATCGGGCTGATCGCCAGCAGGCTGAACAACAGGATCAACCCGCCGGCGTGCTTGTCCCAGAGCTGCGTCGGTTCGGTCTTCGCCAGCCAGTCGACCAGCTTGCCCATCATCGCGAACAGCAGCGCCTCGATCAGGCCGATGACACCGGCGGTGACGGTGACTGCCGCCATGTACGGCCGCAACCCCTTGGTGCAGGACCACAGAAACGACCACAACGACTTTGGCGGTACCGCCGGTACTTCAGCCGGATAGGTGCTGACGAGTTTTTCGAATACCTGAAACATGCAATCAACCCTGAATTGGTAGCGAGGCCGGCTTGGGCAGACTGCGTGTCCCCATCATCACCGTGCTGCGCCACGCAAAAATTGTCAAAACCACCGCGCTCAGACCGGCCATCGCTAGCGACGCACGCAGGCCGATGTGTTCGCCCACGTAGCCACCGATCAGCGCACCGGGACCGGCACCGATCAGGATCAGCCAGCGCATGGTGCTGGTCATGCGGCCAAGCAACGGCTCGGGTGTCACTGCCTGCCGGAGCGACAGGAAGTTCACGAAGATCAGCGTCGCGCCGCCGGAGAAGCAGGTCAGCATGAAGCCGAACAGCACCACGCCGAACACGCTCGCTGGCGCCACCGCCAGCGCCAGCCAGCCCACCGCGCTGACCGCGAAGCCGGCCACGATAGTGGGGCCAGGGCCGACACGTTCGCTTACACGTTTGCCATACACGCTGGCGAGGATGGTGCCCACGCCCATGCCGACGTAACACATGCCAATCGCCTGCGCCGTCATACCCAGCTCGCGGGTCGCCACCAAAATCTGCACCACGCTCGCCATGTGATGCAGCAACTGCCAGCAGCCCACGAACAGTGCGAGCATCCACAGCATCCGGGTGCGAAACACAAAGCGCAGACCATCGCGCAACTGCCGCATGAAGCTCGCTGCAGGGCGATCGGCCAGCGACTCATCGACGCGAATGCCGCGCAACAGCAGCACCGACCCGGCAATCAGTAACGCATCGAACGCAATCGCAATCGGCGCGCCAAGCAGTTTGATCAGTGCTCCCGCCAGCCCGGGCCCCGCGATCTCTGAACCGGAAACGGCGAGCGCGTTCTTGCTGTGTGCTTCAACCAGCCGCTCGCGCGACACGATCTGGGTCAGCACAATCTGCGCAGCCGTGCCACCAAACACGTGCACGCAGCCCAGCACAAAGCCCACCGCATAGAGCCAGGTCATGGAGAGCACACCGGTCCACGCCGCAATCGGCACCGTGGCGAGCGCGAGCGCAAAGACTGATTCGCCAATCACGTAGACCGGCAGCTTGCGCACGCGATCAAGCCAAACGCCTGCGGGCAGCGACAACAGCACGAAGGGCACGATCTCGGCCGCCATCAGAAAGCCCATCTGGGTGGGCGTGGCGTTGAGCACCGTGGCCGCCGTGAGCGGCAGCGCCAGCATGGTGATCTGGGCGCCGAAGTGGGTGATGATGACCGAGGCGAAGATGCGGCGATAGTTGCGGTCGTGCAGCAGATCACCGGCCGGCAGCGAAGGCATGCGCAGCAACGAGCGCAGCGCCCTGCCTATTCGCTCAGACAAACTGGACATGAAATTCAAAATGGTTTGCATCGCAAACTCCGGAAAACTTGGGGGCCCTGGGCAACAGTGACCCGCGGCAATGGCAACGGAAATGGCAACTGGCGCCGGACACCGGTGCAACAGCGGCAATGACAACAACCAGCGGAGGTTGAAACGGGAGCGAATCAGGCGCTAGGAAGCGTCTGCCTGCTCCGGACCAGACAAAGCGTGCGGTGCTCGCAAATCCTGCCGAAGGCGGGAGAGGTGCGGCCCTTGCGAAGTGCTCCGAATGATCGTCGAGTCAACGCGGGTGTTTCGGGAAATAAATTCCCGGAACGGACAGCAGTGGCGAGGCTGGAACCCCGAGCCCTGCCATCACGACGCCGGTCACGCCGCTGTTTGCACAGGCGCGAACGAGTTGGGAGCGGGAAATCGTGGTTTGCATCGCGGCGTCCTTTCTGGTGCGGGGACAGGCCCGTTGGTTTGCGCTGTTGGCGCGACGGGCGGGTGCACAGGTAGTAATGCTACAACGCCAAAGCGGGGCTTGAATAGCCCTGTTTCGTCAGGAACACCCTGACTACTGGCTCAATTCAGTCCAGGACAACCCGCGCACACCGCAGTGGCGCGCCAGATGGCTGGCAATCAGGTTCCAGTTGTTGCGCGTAGCGCCGGGGCTGAGCCGGATGCCGCTCAGTGCCCGCGAATCGTTGAAGCCGAGCAGGATGCGCGTCAGCAGCAGGCCATCAATCAGCGGGTGATATTGCCCGTCGCCGTCAAGGTCGGGGGTACATGCCGTGTAGCCAAACGGCCCGCCCTGATAACGCGCCAGACAGGCACTCTCCAGCATGCCACCCACGTTGCGCTGGCAACCACCCGCGAGCACCAGATTGCCGTCCGGTTGCAGCAGCATGGCGTAAGCGCGATCGTTGCTGGCACCGCTACCAAACGCAGTGGCAATGACTCCAGTCCCGTCGGTGTTGCCGGCGATGGCGCGATCCTGTTGCCCCTCCGGCAGTAACCGGACCCAGCAGAAGTCCTCCGCCGTGGTCGCGTTGCCCATACCGCAACTGCCGGCGGCGATGATGCGGCCATCAGCCTGTACCCCGATGCTGCGCACGACGTCGTCGAGCGCGCCAAAGCCCATTGGAAGCGTCAGCTTGCCGGTTCCGTTGAAGGTGGTATCGAGCGTCGCCGTCGCCGGATCAACGCGGATCAGGCAGAAGTCGAAACCGGTCGCCGCCTGCGCGTAGCAACTACCGCCGAGCAGCGCCTTGCCGTCCGGTTGCAGTGCCATCGCGTAAGCATGGTCGGCCGCGTTGCCCGGGCCGACAGCAAACGCGGCCTTGCCGCCCGTGCCGAAGCTGGTGTCGAGCACGCCGTCGGCGCTGAAGCGCATCAGGCAAAGGTCAACGCCCGTTGCGGTCATGGTGTCGCAGTGGCCGCCGGCCAGCAGCTTGCCGTCGCCGAGCTTGATCAGTGCAGTCAGCACGTCACTCTGGCCGCCTGGTGCGCTGGCGACGTAGCTGGTGAAGGTGAGGCCGTTGTTGCCGAAACTGCGGTCAAGTTTGCCGTCGCGCTCGTAGCGGGCGAGGCAGAAGTTGACGCCGGTCACCGTCGCATAGTCGCAAGGTCCGCCCAGGATGATGCGTCCGCCCGGTTCGAGCACGATGGCATTGGCGCTGTCAGCATTGGCAGGGCTGACCGAGGTGGTAACCCAACCGCTCAGGCCAAAGCCGCCATCAAGCGTGCCAAAGCTGTCGATGCGTACCATGCAGAAGTCGGCGCCGGTGGCAGGCATTTCGCACTGCCCGGCGACCACGAGATTACCGGTCGGCTCAATCGCGATGGCGTTCGGTATCGCGTAGCCGCCGCCATTGGTCGGACTGATACGCACGCGGCCGCTGTTGCCGAACGGCAAGTCAAGACTGCCGTTGGCGTTGAAACGCGCAACGCAAAAAAACGGTTGCGACAGATTGAGCGTACAGGCAGCAGCGATCACCAGCCTGCCGTCGGGTTGCCGCACCATCGCACGCACGCTGACGATGTCGTAGCCCAGCGTGTCGATCACTCGCCCGCCGGTACCGAATGTGGTGTCCAGCTCGCCGGGCAGAGCCAGTGCGACGGCGCCGCTGAAAGCGACTACCAGCCCGGTGAGCGTTTGCAACAGGTGTAGCAATAGCGGGGAACGGGAACGCGTGGTTGGTTTCATCATCGCAATGTCCTCGCGGCGCTAGGGTGCGACGCCGAAGCCGCACTGTTCAATGGCATGGCGACGAATGAGCGCTGCGCTGTTGCGCACTGCCGCTGGTGGAAAGTTGATACCCTGCACGACAGCGTTACTGCCGAAGCCGAGCATCAAGCGGTTGAGCATCAGTGCATCGGTATCAACGCGGGCAACGCCGTCGCCGTCGAGGTCGAGGCTGCAACGGCGATAGCCAAGCGGGCCACCGGCCAGCGCGATCACGCAGGCGTCGGCGCTCAAGGTTCCGGTGTTGCCACAGGCTGCTGCGACCAGCAGGCGTCCGCCCGGCTGCATGGTCAGCGCGAACGCCGCCTCCTGCAGGGTGGCGCTCGGTGACGTCGGATAAATGATCGCGACGCCGTTGCTGCCAAAGGAGGCATCCGTCTGCCCCTCGGGCAGATAACGGGCAACGCAGATGTCGGCGTCGGCCGCTGGCGTGACTTTCCGGCAAATGCCGGCGGCGACGATGCGGCCATCAGGTTGCAGCACCAGCGAGCGGATCGCACTGACGGGATGGGTTGCGGGCGCGGTCACCACCTTGCCGCTGGCAGCGAACGCCGCATCAAAAGTCGTGTCGGGGCTGCCGTTACCTAAGTAGCGGGCCAGGCACAGGCCATAAACATTGGGTGAGATGCGGCAGCTACCGGCAGCGAGCAGCTTGCCATCCGGTTGCACCAGCAAGGCATTGGCGGCGTCGTCCAGTTTGTCGGCAGCGAAACTCGTTGATACCCAGCCGGTGCCTGGTCCGAAATTGGTGTCGAGCGCGCCTGCTGCGCCCAAGCGCGCGACGCAGAAGTCGAGCGCGGTATCGAGGTTGGGGTGGCAACTACCGGCCGTGTGCAGACGGCCGAAGCGGTCAGTCGCCAGCGCATTGATCGACTCCTGTGCCGCCGGATCGCCCGACATCCGGAAAACTTGAATGCCGCCGGTGCCGAACGTGGGCCGCGGCGCGCCCGTGACTGCATCGTAGCTGGCCAGACAAGAGTTGCTCGGCGCGCCACACTGACCGGCGACGACGATGTTGCCGGCGGGGTCTAGCGCAACGGCGTGCGCCAGATCAGAGCCAGTGCCGGCCGAGAGCGCCGTCAGCACGCGGCCGGCGTTGCCAAACGCGGTATCGGGCGTGCCGTTGGCGAGGTATCGCACCACACAGAAGTCGTAGCCGCCGGTGTCGCTGTTGCAGGTGCCGGCGACGACCACCTTGCCGTCAGGCTGCAGCAGCATGGCCTGCGGAATGTCGCTGCCGAAGCCGGGCGTAACGTGGGTCACGGTGAGGCCGGCGCTGCCAAAGCTCGTGTCGGCCTGACCGTTGCCGAGCAGCCGCATCACGCAAAACGCGGTCTTCTGCACCGAGATGCCGCGGCAGCCGCCGGCAAACAGTACCTTGCCATCGGGCTGGCTGACAATCGCCTGCGCCTGACTCAACTGGCCGCTGAGGCTCAAGAACCAGCGCGAGACGCCGCCGCCGAAACTGGCGTCATAGTCGGCAGGCGCCGCATGCGCGACACCAGGGATGGTGATCAGCGACACGTCGAGCATGGCGACCATGCAGGCAACGCGCGCCCACCGTCGCCAAAAGCAGTTTTTCTGATTCATGCCGGACAACAACGTGAACGGCGGCAGTTCTTGCTCACGCCACGCCATCACGCACCAGCCGCGCCATGCCGTGACAGTGAACATCGCGGCGACGCTGATAGGCAAATTGCGACCCGACCTCCGGCGCGCAGGGAGTGGCGACCAGCGCAAGGTTTTCCATCACCAGCAGCGTGCAGCGCTCGTATTCGGCATCGGAAAAATCTGCAACCACCAGCACGCGCAGGCGGCAACAGCTTTCTTCGTAAAGTGCCATTTGTATTGGGATGTCAGCGCCAAAATGCTTGAAGTCGGGTTTTTTCAAAACAGGCTCCCGTGCCCAATGTCGTGGTCGTTTCAGCAAAAAGCCGTTATGCTTTTTCACCGCTTGCTGCAGTGATGGCGCGCCGCGCTTCGCGGTAACGTCCATGCCAATGTCCATTCACTTGCGCCTTTGTTTGCATCCTTGTCACTGCAAACGCGGGACGCCGTCAGAATTGCTCATTTCACCGCCCGATCACGGGCCAACAGGTTGCCCTTGAACGATCCCGCTCCGCCCGTTTTCAACTTTGATGCCGCCGATCCGGCTGCCGCCTATCAGGCGGTGTATGCCGAGCTCAAGCGGGTGGCGCGCAGCCAGTTGCGCAGCCAGTCAAATCTGACCGACCTCCCGGCCACCGTGCTGGTGCACGAGAGCTTTGCGCGCATGGCGAAGCTCGGCTCCACGCTCTCGCGCGAGGCGTTCTTCAGCTACGCCGCCCGTGCCATGCGCAGCGTGGTGATCGACTATGTACGGGCGCGGCAGACCGACAAGCGCGACGGCATTGATGTCAGCCTCACGCTGGCCGGTGAGCTCGCGGCCCCGACGCTGGACAACGACCGCATCCTTGCCGTTGATCGCGCCCTGCACGAGCTGAAAGAGATCGACCAGCGCGCACACGATCTCGTCGAGCTGCGCTACTTCGCCGGTTTCACGCTGGAAGAATGCGCCGAGCAGCTCGGCATCTCAATGGCCACCGCCACCCGCGACTGGCAGAAGGCGCGCGCCTTTCTGGCCGACGTACTGGAGCCTGGCGCACGCTAGCGGCTGGCCATCGTGCGCCGCGCGATGAGCAAATCGGTACCGTTTTGACGTTCTTTCAAATGGCAGCAGACACCACGACGTTTGCTGCCCGTCTGTCTGAACCTCAAATTGGGAGCCGTTCCAATGCCAACCAGATACCTGCGGCGATCCACGTCGCCATTCACCGTTGCGCGCCAGTCATTCGCCGCACTGCTTGCGCTGGCAGCGGGTGCTGCGTACGCCATTGCTGGCAGCACTGACACTTCGTTCGCGGCAGGCGTGGGGCGTTACGCCTTCAACTTCAACAACTCGGCGGCGCAGGAGGCAAGAGCCTTGGCCGTGCAGCAGGACGGCAAAATCATCATCGTCGGCGGTTGCCATAACGGCATCGACAGCGACTTCTGCATTGCCCGCCTGACTGCCAACGGCGCACTCGACACCACTTTCGTCGGACCGCAGGGCAACGCTGGCGGCAAGTTCCTGCTGCCGATCGGCGATGGCAACGACGGCGCCGTCGCCGTGGCCGTACAACCTGATGGCCGAATCATCGTGGCCGGAACCTGTACCGTGGGAGCGGTCAACAAGTTTTGCCTCGCACGCCTGCAAGGCGATGGCAGCCTCGATACCAGTTTCAATGGCCCTGACGCCGCCGGCACCGGCGAGGGCAACGGCCAGGGCCGCTTCAGCTTCGGCGTCGCTGGTAGCGGGCCGGAGTCGCTGGTTGCGCTGGCGCTGCAGCCGGACGGCAAGATCCTGGTCGCCGGTACCTGCAGCCCAACGGGCACCTCCCTGTTCTGTCTGGCCCGATTGAACGCCAGCGGCAGCTTCGACAGCAGCTTCAACGGCCCCGACGCGGCGGGCACTGGTGCCGGTGCTGGCCACGGCAGATTTGCGCTGGCGGTCGGCGGTGGCCACAACGCGGCGTCGGCGATGACGCTGCAGGCCGACGGCAAGATCATCGTCGTTGGCTCCTGTCAGAACGGCGCCACCGCAGTGGATTTCTGCGCGGTGCGGCTGATGGCAGCCGACGGTCGTTTCGACCTCTTCTTTGACGGCGGCGACAACATCGTCACGCTCAATGGCAATGGCAAAGTCCTCATGCCAATCACGTCCGGTTCGAGCAACGACTTCGCCTCGACTGTGGCGATACGTCCCGATGGCATGATCTACATCGTCGGGTCGTGCTGGAATGGCAGCAACTACGACTTCTGCGGCACCCGGCTCGAACAGGGCAGTGGCCGCAGGATGATTTTCTACGGTACCGGCTTCAACGGCTTCGCGCAGCCTGTCGGCACCGGTGACGACTTCGCTACCGGCGTGCTGTTTCAGACTGACGGCAAGTTCATCATCACCGGTCAGTGCCTGAGCGGCTTGGTGTACCAGTTCTGCGCCGCACGCTTCCATGCCGACGGCGGGCTCGACGTATCGTTCGACAGTGTGCTGAATGGCGCCGGCCGCATTCTGCTGCCACCAATCCTTGCGGATGATCGCGCCAATGCCAGCGCATTGCAGGTGTCGGCCACCGTGAGCGGATCATCGAACTATCGGACTGAATACCGGCTGCTGCTCACCGGCAAGTGCACCCAGGGCAGCATCAGTTTCTTCTGCGTGACGCGACTGCTGCTGGGTGACAACGGCGCGCAGCAATGCGCGCTCGATATCGACGGCGATGGCCGCATGCTGGCCACGGTTGACGGGCTGATCGCGACGCGTCTGATGCTGGGCATCCGAGGCCCGGCAGTCATCGCCGGGATTACCTTTCCGGCCGGTGCAACCCGCAGCGACTGGCCAGCGATCCAGCGCTACCTGAGCAGCCAGTGCGGCGCGGTGCTGAGTCCTGATCTCGCGGCGCAGTAAGCGCTCGTACGCTTGCCGACGCGGCGCGCCACGATCTCTGCCTAACGGTGCCGGCGACGCTGGTGCCAGGCTGCAACAACAAGCAGCAGCGTCAGCATCAGCGCCGCTAACGACCCGCCAGTCGGCACCGCCACCGCAGTTGCCAGCGCGAAGGTCGCGGTCACCGAGCAGTTCGCGTTCACCACCCCGGTCACGTACTTGCCACTGCTGCTCAGCGTGCCGCCGCAGCCGGTGACGCTGGCAATCACGTAACCCGCGTCCGGCGTCACCGTCAGCTCGGTACGTCCGCCCTGTGCAATCTGGAACGGCGCGGCCGGCGAAATGCGGCCATGCGCGCCCGCGATCGGCGTGATGGTGAACTGCGGCGTGATGGCGGTAAAGCTGACGGTGATCGAACAGTCCGCCGTCACCGGGCTGCGGGTGGTGAACTGGTTGCCGCCGACCGTGAAACCGTTGACCCCGCAGGTGGTTTGCGCGCTGGCGCGATAGCCCGGATCCGGCACTGCGGTGAAGCTCACATAGCTGCCGAACAGGATCGCTCGCAACCCGATCGGCGTGACCGCGCCCGGACCGGTGCTACTGATGGTCACCGCGAACATGGTGTTGTCAAACACCGGCGCCACGTTGCAGTTGGCGTTGATGAACACGATCGTGTAGCTGGTGCCCACCCATTGCCCCGCCGGGCAGTTGCCACCAACTACCACGCCATAGCCTGCATTCGACACGATGGCGAAACTGGCGCCACCGTTGACACCGGCGAGCTGCGGCGTACCGGGGAATATTTCGCCATTCGGCGCAGCCACCGGTGTGACGGTGTAATTGACGCTGCAATCACGCGACCACGGCGCAACACCCGTCGCGGTGTCCCACGCCGCATCGCTGCTCACGGTCAGCGCGTTCGGGCACAGACGCGAGTTGTTGGCGGTAAGGTTGTTCGGCGACGGCACCGCCGGGATGGTGCCGGTCAGCAGGTTGTTGCCGACGTCGATACCACCCAGACCGCTCAGCCCTGCGAGCGACGGCAAGGCGCCACTCAGTCGGTTGTTCCGTAGCGACAGGGTTTGCAGTTGCGCCAGTCCAGTCAGCGCCGGGATATTGCCGCTCAGTTGATTGCTCGACAGATCGACGAGTTGCAGATTGCCGAGTCCGGCAAGCACCGGAATGTTGCCCGACAAACGATTGTTGTTGAGCGCCACGGTGCGCAGTGCCGCCAGCCCGGTAAGCGCAGGAACGCTGCCGGTCAGGCGATTGTTGCTCGCCAACACGATCTGCAGCGACGTCAGACCGCTCCACGAGCCGATGTTGCCGTTGAGCTGGTTGCGGCTCAGATTAAGTGTCTGCAATGCCGTCATGCCCGTGAGTGTCGGGATGCCGCCGGTCAGCCGGTTGCCGTCGGCAATGAAGCTGCGCAGGTTGCCGAGCTGATTGATTGACGTGGGCAGCGTGCCAACGAGATTGCGTACGCTCAGGTTGATCTCCAGCACCGTCGTCTGCCCGGCATCGCAGGTCACACCACCCCACGCACATTCGCTGCCGGCGGCGCCGGTCCATGTCGGCGTGACACCAGTCCAGCCGACGCCATTGGTGGCACCGTAGAGATCGAGCAGCACTTGCCGCTCGGCGTCGGGGATGGCGGCGACGGCGCCCCACATGATGCTGGCAAACGCCAGTGACAGCAGGTTTCGTACGAGGCGGCCAAACATCGACGTCGCACTCGATGCTGGGCAGGCGTCGCCGAAATGTTGCTGGGGAATACGGCAACTGATCATCATCTTTTTCATGAAACCCTTGCTGGATATGGGCTAAGAGCCAAAAAGCCAAAATATCGACTTCCATGCCAATCGGGCAGCAAGCCCAATTTGAATAAGGCTTTCAGCAAAAAGTCATATCGAGAAATCCGAGACGGCTGCACGCTGCCCACTTCGCGCAGAGCTATTGGTGCAAACGGATTTCTGGCGAGAACTTGCTCAGGAGATGCAACGGCTGACGCCGTGCGCCGGTGACAACGCCCGGGAACGCGTCGCTATCGTTGCAGACGAGCGTCTGCGGCTGCGGTGGTCAGCACGTTGCGAAATATCTGCTCCGCCTCGCGGCGTGCCGAAGCTGATTCGTCGCTCGCACCCAGCGTATTTGCTGCCTGCGCAATGACCAGCAAAAGATCGCCACGCCACAAGCACCGCAGCGGATCGTATCGCTGATGCCGCTGCAGATAGTCAAGTGCGTCGCGCGCACTTTTCCGCGCCACGGCGGCATCACCGGTCGCCAGCTCCAGGCGACTGCGTTCGAGCAGCAGCGGCGCGTAGTGCGGGCTTGGTGCGGAAACGTTTGCAGCAATCTCGCGAACGCCGGTTTCTATCGCCCGCATGGCGCTGTCGGTCTGCCCCGCTACACGGGCGCCGCTGGCCGTCACCCAGCGCCGGCCAACGACCAGTTGCGGTGCCCGATGCGCAACTTCGAAATTGCGGGCAGCCTCCACTTCCAGCTTTGTCATGCATGCCGCATCGCTCTGCACCATACACAACTCAAATTGAGCCAACGCCAAGCTGGGCGGCACCGGTTTGGACCGGTCAAGACTTGCCCACCGGGCTTCAAGCAATTCGCGAGCCCGAGCGACATCTCCATGGATCGCATAGCTGCGAATGATGCGTGACAATAATTGGTTCGGCAGTTGCTGCAGCGGGGCTTTGCTGTTGGGCTTGATCTGTTCTTCAATGAAGCGCACTGCCGATCCCGGATCGCGTGCATCCAGTAGCGACGTCAGCCGCGTGACGTGGTCGGAAATGGCTTCCTGACCATCAGTCAGCGCGGCGCTGCGAAAGAGTGGCCACGACTTCTCATGAGCTGCCAGCGCATCCGAGTAGCGCATGGCGGTGTTGTAGGCGAGCGAGATACGGTTCCATACCGCGATTTCATCCACTACCGACAACGATGCGACGCGGTTGTGCCGCGCCGCCAATGCATCCGCGGTCCTCCCGGCCAACAGTGCATCACCGGCGAGCGCCGCTACCATCGCCTGATCTTGCAGAAGATTGTCTTCCAGTTCGCTGCGACGCGGGTGCCTGTTCGGAATTCTCTGCAGCAAATCTGCGGCATCTTTCAACGACTTGCTTGCGTCCTCAGTCTTTGCAAGGCGAATCTGGATGTCGGCGAGAAACGATGTTGCGTCGACCAGTTGTGCATCGTCGCCAGCCTTTCTCGCCTGCTCGATCGCCTGCATTTGCGCCGCCAGCGCCTCCTCGCCGTGACCTCGCACAGTCAGCAGATGTTCTGCAAGGCGCTGCGTCATGCGGGACGCGGTGACGGGATCGTCAGCAAATACCGTAGGCACCTTCTGAATGCCAATCTTGAGCAGCTCCGCAGTCGTGATTGGCTTGTCGCTGGGCGCGTACTGCGACAGCAAATGCGTCACAAAGTCCGTCATCTGCCCGCGCAACTTTGCCTCCTGCTCGGCGCGCTCCTTTTGGCGCGTCGCTTCGATGGTCTGCACCACCGACAGCGACAACGCCGCGATCACCGCGAGCGTGGTGAGCACACTAGCGCCCACTGCCAGCCGGTGCCGTCGCACAAACTTGCCAGCGCGATAAAGCGTGGTATCTGGCTGCGCGGTCACCGGTTCGTGATTGAGGAAGCGGCGCAGATCGTCACCGAGTGCGGCGGCGTTGACATAGCGCTCCTCCGGCGCTTCGCTCACTGCCTTGGCGATGATGCTGTCGATGTCGCCCCGTACACGGCGAGACCAGGTGCTGCGCGTCGTCGAGGTCGCCAGCCGCTCCGAGGGGCGGGTGTAGTTCTCGCGGCTTTCAAACGGCGCGCCGGTGAGCAGCTCATACAGCGTGACGCCGAGCGAATAGACATCGCTGGCCGTGGTCATGCCGCTGCCGCGCATCTGTTCGGGCGAGGCATAACGCGGCGTGTAACCGATGCCCAGCATGCGGGTGACATCGGCCGCGACCACCAGCGGCTCCTCGTCCTCATGCAGCAGTTTGCCGAGCCCGAAGTCGAGCAGTTTCAGCTCGCCGCTGGCGGTCACCAGCATGTTGCCCGGCTTGATGTCGCGATGCAGGATCAACTGCGCGTGCGAGTAGGCAACAGCATCCACTGCCTGGCAGAACAGCTTGATAGTGGCCTCGATGCCCAGGCCTTCACTGGCGCAGTATTCGCCGAGCGCAACGCCATCGACGTATTCCAGCACCAGGTAGCGCGCGCCTTCGTCGGAGGTCCCTGCGTCCAGCAGGCGCGCGATGTTGGGGTGTGACAGCCGCGCCAGAAGTTCGCCTTCGCGGGCGAAGCGCTGCCGATTGGAAACATCGTGCAGCAGCGGCGCACTCAACAGCTTGATTGCAACCTGACCGTGATAGAGCCCATCCGCACGTTCGCCCAGCCAGACGCTGCCACTGCCACCGCGGCCAATCTCGCGGATCAGCGTGTAGGCACCGAGCCTGGCCCCCGACGTGCCGGGGGCAGCAGTGTTACCGTCGTGACCGGCCCAGGGAATGGGTTGCAGGCTGATCGCAGGTTGCGAGCGAATGCGCTCGACCAGCTTCGCAAGCTCGGGCTGCTTTTCCTGCAGTTCGCGCAAACGGGCATCAGCCTCCGTGGCTGTGAGTGCCGACAGTTTTTCAAATTCCCCGAAGGCCTGTGACCAGAGTTCCCGCACGTGATTCCCGCAAAGTACGCTGTGACTACCAAAACGTCAGAGCGGGAATTTTCTGCTCATCGGGAGCGGATTTGTATCCTTGATTCCTGCCTGCGCCCAAAATCTGCACCAGTGACGGTCGCACCCCGATCCGTTACCTGATGACGGGTGAAAGCGTCTACACCAGCGTGTTCAGCGCACGCGTCTGCGCCTCGACGTCTTCACCACGCCGCCGTGCCAGATCGGCAAACTGGTCGTCGCCAATCTTGCCAACGGTGAAGTACTGCGCAGCTGGATGGGCAAAGTAGAAACCGCTGACACTTGCCGGCGGGGTCATGGCGTAACTCTCGGTCAGCCCCATGCCGATTGCTGCAGCATCAAGTACCCGGAAGAGATCGACTTTCTCGCGATGATCGGGGCATGCCGGGTAGCCCGGCGCCGGGCGGATGCCTCGATACTTCTCGCGGATCAGCGCCTCGTTGTCGAGGTGTTCGTCATGCGCATAGCCCCAGAACTCCTTGCGCACGCGCTCGTGCAGGTGCTCGGCGAACGCCTCGGCGAGGCGATCTGCAAGCGCCTTGAACATGATCGCGTTGTAGTCGTCGCCTGCCTTCTCGAAGGCCGCGAGGCGAGCGTCGCCACCGAGACCGGCGGTCACGGCGAAGAGTCCGAGGTAGTCGGCATGACCGCTGTCTTTCGGTGCGATGAAATCGGCCAGCGCGAAGTTGGGCCGCCCGGCTTCTTTCGCAGCCTGTTGACGCAGTGTGTGAAAGCGCATGGCGACCTGTGTGTGGGCGCCATCGGCGAACACAATGATGTCGTCGCCGTCGCTCTGCGCTGGCAACAGGCCATAGGACGCATTCGCGGTAAGCCATTTTTCCTGCACGATGCGCTTGAGCATCGCCTGCCCATCGCGGAACACTTTCTGCGCCTCGTCGCCGACGATTTCATCATTGAGAATCTTCGGATAGTTGCCCGCCAGATCCCAGACGATGAAAAAAGGCGTCCAGTCGATGTAGGGCACCAGGGCGGCGAGCGGATAGTCACGCAGCTGATGCACGCCGAGATGTTGTGGTGTCGGTGGCGTGTAGTGCTGATATTCGCCCGCAAACGGGAAGAAGCGGTTAGCCCGTGCGACCTCGAGTTCGAGCAGCGGTACCGCCTTCTTGCTGGCGTGACGATCGCGGATCACCGCGTAATCCGCCGCCGTTTCGGCAACAAAACCAGCCTTCATGTCATCACTCAGCAGCGCCGTGGCCACACCCACCGCGCGCGAGGCATCGACCACATGCACCACCGGATTCTTGTAGTTCGGCGCAATCTTGACCGCAGTGTGTGTACGCGAGGTAGTCGCGCCACCGATCAGTAGCGGAACATGGAAGTCCAGCCGGTCCATCTCCTTGGCGACATAGGCCATCTCTTCGAGCGACGGCGTGATCAGCCCCGAGAGCCCGATGATGTTGGCGCCGGAATCCTTCGCGGCGGCAAGTATCTTGTCGCAGGGCACCATGACCCCGAGATCGATGACCTCGTAGTTGTTGCACTGAAGCACCACGCCCACGATGTTCTTGCCAATGTCGTGGACGTCACCCTTGACGGTAGCCAGCACGATCTTGCCCTTGGTCTTGGCTTCGGTACCGAGCAGGCGTTTTTCTTCCTCGATGAAAGGCACCAGGTGCGCCACCGCCTGCTTCATCACGCGGGCCGACTTCACGACCTGCGGCAGGAACATCTTGCCCTGACCGAACAGATCGCCAACGACGTTCATGCCGTCCATCAACGGGCCTTCGATCACCTGCAGCGGCCGCTCGAAACTCAATCGCGATTCCTCGGTGTCCTCGACGATAAAGGTATTGATGCCCTTCACCAGCGCATGCTTGAGGCGCTCGTTGACGGGGAGTTCGCGCCAGCCGAGGTCCTCGACCTTGGCCTTGCCGCCGCCCTTCACCGTCTCGGCGAAGGCCAGCATGCGTTCGGTGGCATCCGGCCGGCGATTGAGGATCACGTCCTCGCAGTGTTCGCGCAGGGCGGGCTCCAGTTCGTCGTAGATGCCAATCTGCCCGGCGTTGACGATGCCCATCGTCAGCCCGGCCCGGATCGCGTGATAGAGGAAGACGGTGTGCATCGCCTCGCGCACATGATCGTTGCCGCGGAAGCTGAACGACATGTTGGAGATACCACCCGATGTCTTGGCGCCTGGCAGGTTCTGGTGAATCCAGCGCACCGCCTCAATAAAGTCGACGCCGTAGTTGTTGTGCTCTTCGAGGCCGGTGGCGAGCGCGAACACATTGGGGTCGAAGATGATGTCCTCGGCCGGAAAACCGACGGTCTCCACCAGCAGCTGGTAGGCACGCGCGCAGATTTCGGTCTTGCGCTGATAGGTGTCGGCCTGCCCCTTCTCATCAAACGCCATGACCACGGCGGCCGCACCGTAGCGGCGAAGCAGACGTGCCTGACGAAGGAAGTTTTCCTCGCCTTCCTTCAGCGAAATGGAGTTGACAACGCTCTTGCCCTGCACGCACTTGAGCCCGGCCTCGATCACGTCCCACTTCGACGAATCGATCATCACTGGCACCCGCGAGATATCGGGCTCGGTCGCGATGATGTTCAGAAACTTCACCATCGCGGCCTTGCTGTCGAGCATGGCCTCGTCCATGTTGACGTCGATGATCTGCGCGCCGTTGGCAACCTGTTGCCGCGCCACTTCCACGGCGCCGGCATAGTCGTCGTTGAGGATCAACCGGGCAAAAGCGCGTGAGCCGGTGACATTGGTGCGCTCGCCGACGTTGACAAAGAGGGAGTCGGGGCCGATCACAAGCGGTTCCAGGCCCGAGAGGTGCATGACATAAGACATGCGCCTATTTTCTCATCAGCGCAGCGTGCCGCGCATGGCGAAGCAGGGCCTACGTGCAGCTGCGCACGCGAAACTCCACGCGTCGGTCGATGGCGTCGGTAGCGTCGTTGGCGCCAGTGCCGACAATGGTGTCCTGAAAGCCGCGCCCGGCCGCCTTGAATCGGGTGCGCGCATCGCGGGAGGTTTGCGCAATCAGCACCACGATGCTCTCGGCGCGCTGCTGCGACAAGCGTTCGTTGTAGTCTGCCGCGCCCGACTTGCTGGCGTGTCCGGTCACGTCGACGCAACGCTCCTTGCTGGACACCACCTGCCCGATGGACTTGAGCCACAGGCGGTACTGCGTCGGCAAATCACCGCTATCGACAAACGTCGTGGCGCCGACCTTGAACAGCAATTTCACCGACAGGCTGCCGGCGTCGAGGCTGGCGGCGACCAGCTCGGCAAAGGCCTGCTCGGCGTCGGCCGTGCGCCCCTGCTTCCAGTAGGTTTGATACAGGCCGGTCAAGGCGGCCGGATGATCCTTCGACATCGCCTTGGCGCGCACGAAGGCTCGCTCGGCGTCGTCATAGCGGCCGGCTTCGTAGGCGGCGATGGCGTCCGAGACCGCAGACTGCAGCAGCAGTTCGCCATCGATCACCCGCCCCTGACCGCCCACAGCCCCCACGCGCTCCTGATGGCGCCTGTCGGTGAAGTACATAGGCGCATCCTTGAAGAACGCGGTGGGCTCGGCATTGAACTGTGCCGCATCGAGATAGGTGCGCACACGGGTCAGCACCCGACCGGTGCTCGATTCCACCATCGCCACCTGCAGGCGAACCCATTTCCCCGGTTGTGTCGTCTCACCGGCCGCCGGTGTGGTGTGACTGGCGAGCAATGCCCATTGCGCCGTGTTGGCGCTGGTGATGTCGAGCGGTACGAAGCGAAGCGGCGTCATTGCTTGCGTCAGTGCATCAGCAAGCTGCCGCTGCAAGGCGCGCCCGGATGTGGTGATTTCGGCGGACTGCGCGTTGAAGAATTCCTCAACCGGAACGGTCGGCTGGTCGGGGCGCGGGGTATTTACCAGTTGCTCGACAACCGTTCGCGCCAGGAACGCAACCGCGCTCGCGGTGTCGGCGTGATAGCGCGTCTCGATTGGTGGCAACGGCTTGGGTCCCGGCGGCGGCGTCTGGCAACCGGCGAGCAGCAGGGTCGCGGCGAGCAGCACGCCAGGCAGCGCTGCGATGGTGAACATCTTGTTACGGCGCACGGGAATCTCCCTCGTGTTCGGACAGTGTCAGCGGCAGGCGCGCAGACGGGCGTGTTCAGCCTCAGTCAACGCCACCGTGCCCAAGGATAACTTGGTCAGCAGCCGGTCGCAATCGGCGTCACGCGCCGGGCGCGAGGGTGGCGGCGACGCCACCGGGCTTTCGCGTTCCGCGCCGGTAGCGGCCGGCGGGCGGGCACCTGGCGCCGGCTTGCTCTCCGCGTTGCCCTTGCGCGCCGGTGTGGCTGAACTTGTCGGCACAGTCGGCTGGGTGGTGGACTCAACAGCGGCGGTTGGAGCGGGAGAAACCGCTGGCGCAGGGGGCACAGCAGTCTTTGCAGCCTTGTCGGGCAACGTAGCGGCTGGGGATGAAGGCGTAGAGATGCCGTGGCCTTGCGTGGTGGGCTCGCTGGTTGGCAGAGCACTTCCCTTCGGGGTCGTTGCGGCTGGTGACGCCGTCGTGGTCGGGGCGATGACTGGTGCCCCCTGACCGACGTTACTGTCGCTGCCCGGTTTGCGCGTCAGAAGAGCAATCGCCGCAGCCGAAGCGGCCAACAGCACGACTACGATGACCCAGTACGGGCGACGCGGGCGGTCCATCCGCGTTGTTGCGGTCACAGCCTCGGGAGCAGGCTCCACCGCTAATGGCCTGGCGATGGCGCCATCCGCCACTGACGACGATGTCTGCGCCACCGTCGCAGGACGCGCGGTTATCGCGGCTGGTGGAGCAGGCTCCGCCGTAACCACAGGGTCAGCCACTGGCGCAAAGTAAGTCTGCAGTGGCGGGATCGGCGCCCGCAGCGACCACCCAAGGGCATCGCACAAGGCGTCGACGCTGCGCAAGCGGTTCTCGGGCCGCACCGCCAGCGCCTGCTTGACTGCGGCAACAAAGGTCTCTGAATAGCGTCCGCGAGTCGTCTCGTCGAAGCTCTTGAGGCTGTCAAACACCATGCGGTTGACGGCCTGCGGTGGCGGCGTACCCATCGCCAGGAAGTACATCACCGCGCCAAGACCATAGACATCAGTCCACGGCCCCTGCTCCAGTGAGCCGTCGTCGGCATATTGTTCAATCGGCGCGTAACCGGGTTTGAGCACCGTGGTCAGCGACTGGGTGGCGCCCGCCACGACCGATCGCGCCGCGCCGAAATCAAGCAGCACCGGCGCGCCGTTCGGCATGATGAGGATGTTGTCCGGCGACACATCACGATGCAGGATGTTCTGCTGATGCAGCTCGCGCACTGCGTCGCAGACAGGCAGCAGGTATGCCTGAATCTGCGCCTCGTCGTATCCTGCAGCCGCTTCCGGCAGTTTGCGCATTTCGCGCAATGAAGTGCCGGGGTAATAGCGCATCGCCATGTAGGCGGTGCCGTTCTGCTCCCAGACGCGATAGACCTCGAGCAGTGCAGGGTGCGAGAACTGCGCCTGCAATCGCGCTTCGCGCATGAAGCTGTGCAGACCGGCAACGAAACCGTCGCGCTGGCTCTGCGAGCGCGGCAACACGGCCTGCGTGGCACCACGCGCAGCGATGGCGCTGGGCAGATACTCCTTGATCGCGACGATGCGATCGAGGCTCTCCTCGCGCGCCAGATAGACGGTGCCGAAGCCGCCGGCGCCGATCACGCCGGTCGTCACAAAATCACCAAGGCGCGTGCCGGTGGGCAGCGCGTCGGGGAACGCGTCGGTGGGCTCAGTCATTGGCGGTGATCGTCGGCACAGCGAAAGGTCGGCGCGCGCATCCTATCACCGCCGAGCGCTGCCGGCGACGTGTTGTGACGTATCGCGAGGTTACGCGACGAGCAGGCTGCGCCCGGTCATCTCGGCGGGTTGCGGCAGGTCTAGCATCGCCAGCAAGGTGGGCGCGATATCGCGCAGCGCACCACCGTCACGCACCTTCGCCGCGGCGGGTCCGACATAGACCAGCGGTACCTTGTCGGTGGTGTGCTGGGTGTGCGCCTGATTCGACGCCGGGTCAAACATCTGTTCGCAGTTGCCGTGATCAGCCGTGATCAATACCTGCGCGCCGGTCGCACGTGCTGCGGCAAGCACTCGCGCGAGACAGGCATCGATTGTTTCCACCGCCTTGACGGCGGCGGCGAGCACGCCGGTATGGCCAACCATATCGCCGTTGGCGTAGTTGCAGATGATCGCGGCGTATTGCTTCGATTCGATCGCTGCGACCAGCTTGTCGGTGACTTCCGGAGCGCTCATTTCCGGCTTCAGGTCGTAGGTTTCAACCTTGGGTGATGGCACCAGCACGCGATCTTCACCCGGATAGGCCTGCTCGCGTCCGCCGGAGAAGAAGTAGGTCACATGGGCGTACTTTTCCGTCTCGGCGATGCGCAGTTGCATGAGACCGTTCGCGGCGAGCACCTCGCCGAGGCCATTGACGATGGGATCGTTGCGGAACGCCGTAGCCAGATGCGCATAAGCATCTCCATAGTGCGAAAGGCAGACGAAGCGTGCAAGCTTGGGCATTCTTCGTGCGAACCCGGTGAACGACTCGTCAGTCAGCGCGGTGGTCATTTCGCGTGCGCGATCGGCACGGAAATTCATGAACACGACGACATCACCGTCCTTGATCGGTGCACCGTGGCTGACGACGGTGGGCCGCACAAATTCGTCGCTCTCGTCGCGGGCGTAGGCTGCATCAAGCGCTGCCCTGGCGGTCGGGGCATGGTGTGCGGAGGCTGCTTCGACCAGTGCATGATAGGCAGGCTCGACGCGTTCCCAGCGCTTGTCACGATCCATTGCGTAGAAGCGCCCGCTGACGGTCGCAATGCGGGCGCCGGTTTCGGCGCACACCGCCTGCATCGCTTCAATGGATGGCGCAGCGCTTTTCGGCGGCATGTCGCGACCATCGAGAATCGCATGCACAGCAATCGACGGCACGTTGCGCGCCGCGGCCATGCGCACAAAGGCGTGAATGTGGCGCTCATGCGAATGCACGCCACCGGGTGACAGCAAACCAATCACATGCACTTTGCCGCCAGACGCGATTGCGGCGTCGCAGGCGCCTGCCAGCGCCGCGTTCTGCGTGAATTCGCCGGTTTCGATGGCGTGGTCAACGCGGGTGAGATCCTGATAGACCACACGGCCAGCCCCCAGATTGAGGTGCCCAACCTCGGAATTGCCGAACTGCCCGTCCGGCAGGCCGACAAAGTGCTCCGACGCATCAATGAGGCCATGCGGGCAGTCGCTCCACAAGGCGTCCCAAGTAGGCTTGCGGGCGAGGGAGATGGCGTTGTCCGCCGCTGGCTCACGGTAGCCAAAGCCGTCCAGAATCAGCAGGATGACGGGGTGCGCGGTGGGGACGGTCGTCGGGCTCATGGCGGTCCGGAATGGCGAAACACCTAAAATTTTAGGCTTCCCTGACGCGGCCGTTGTGCGCCGCGTCAATCCAACTGTCGCTACACGTCAGGTTTTCGATGCAATTTCTCTACAACAACTGGATGCTCGTGCTGATCATGTTCATGTCAGGCGCGATGCTGCTGTTTCCGCTGGTGCAGCGCCGGGCTTCGGGCATGACCGAGGTCGGCAATGTGCGCCTGACCCACTTGATCAACCGCGAGGGGGCGACCGTGCTTGACGTCCGCGAGACGCGCGAGATGGACGCCGGCAAGATCGTGGGCGCCATTCACGTACCGCTGTCGCAACTGAAAGACCGTGCCGATTCGCTGGGCTGCGACAAGGACAAGCCGCTGGTCGTCTATTGCGCCCGCGGCCAGCGATCGGTGATGGCAGGCAGCGCCTTGAAAGCTGCGGGTTACACCCAACTTTTCAATCTCAACGGTGGCTTCAAGGCATGGTCCGAAGCGGGGCTGCCCGTCGAGAAGGTGTAAGCAGCTATGGCAAAAGTGATCATGTATTCGACAGGGGTCTGCCCTTACTGCATCCAGGCGGAGCGTCTGCTCAAAGCCAAGGGTGTGGCCGACATCGAGAAAATCCGCGTGGATCTGCAACCGGAGCTGCGTGAAGCCATGATCGAGAAGACCGGCCGCCGCACCGTACCGCAAATCTACATTGGTGAAACCCACGTCGGCGGTTTCGACGACCTTTCGGCGCTCGACCGCGCCGGTGGTCTCGATCCATTGCTTGCCGCCTGAAGTCGCCATAACGCGACCTGTCCCGCGTCTTTGCGCCCGGCTAGAATGCTGGGTTAAACCTCGTTTTCTGAAAGCACATCATGGCCGACGCGCCCGCACAACAACAAGTTCCGAACGCTCCGCACTTCTCGATCGAGAAGATCTACCTGAAGGACCTGTCGGTCGAAAATCCGAACGCGCCGCAGAGCTACCTGTGGCGTGAATCGCCCACCGTGGAGATCGGCCTTGAGCAAGACCAGTCCACCATTGAAGACGGCTTCCACAACGTCTCGGTCAAGGTGACAGTCACCGCCACCATCGCCGACAAGACGATGTTCCTGGTCGAGGCAGCGATGGGCGGCATCTTCCAGATCCGCAACATTCCGGAACCCGAACTGCAACCGCTGCTGGCCGTGCACTGCGCCAACATCATCTTCCCGTACGCCCGCGAGCTGATCTCTGACGCCGTGCAGCGCATGGGCTACCCGGCGATCTATCTGCAGCCAATCAACTTCGAAGCTATCTACCAGGCCCGCGTCCAGCAGCAGCTCGAACAGGCTGCAGCGGCAACCAAGCAGTAGTCACCTCCGGGCGAACAATCGTGACCAGTCCGCGCCAGCTCTTGCCGCTCGTTCTCGCGTTTGGCCTGAGCGCGGCTGCCGCATTGGCGCATGCCGACTTCCGTCAGACCGTCGACAACGCGACGGTCGGTTACGAAGGTCCGTCGGCCAAGGCGACACGGCAATTCCTGTACAGCCGTGGTACGCCAGTAGAGGTCTTGGTGAGCATCGAGGGCTGGGTCAAGGTTCGCGATGCGACCGGCACGCTGGTCTGGCTGGAGCGCAAGGCGCTCGCCGACCGCAGCAACGTGCAGGTCAAGGTGCCGGTGGCCGATGTACACGTGGCCGCCGATGCCGCCAGCCCCATTGTGTTCCGTGCCGAGCAGGGCGTGCTGCTGCAGCTCGTCACCCCGCAGCCGCCCAATGCAGGCGCCTGGGCACAGGTGCGCCACCGCGATGGTCAGACCGGCTTTGTCCGGCTCGACGCGGTCTTCGGCCTCTAGCCCCACCCATTCTCCATTAGCAGTTGTGTGCACACCGGATAACTCCGGTTGTGTTGCTGTCGCATGTCTTTTCAGCTGAATGGCGATAGACGTTGTTGCCGTCCGGAGGTAGAACCGCGGCAGACGCGGGGCATTCCCGCGCCGCCAACTACAGGAGGCTTTATGAGCGTCGCTCGTGTCACTGAGATCACCGCATCATCGGAAAAGAGCTTTGAGGATGCCCTGAATACTGGCGTTGATCGCGCCTGCAAGACGTTGAAGAACGTCGAGGGTGCCTGGGTGCAGGATCAGAAGGTGATCATCAGGAAGGGCAAGATCGTTGAGTACCGCGTCAACATGAAGGTGACTTTCATCCTCGAGGATTGATTAGGGCCCGTTCACCCAATTTTCGCGAGTGCGGCGGTCGTATTTTCGATGCACGGTTAGGCGCGAAGGCCGCCGCGGTGTGGGCACGGAGCGAAGCGACATGCTTGTCGCAAGGCCTTCGCAACAACACCGGGCGCGGCTTTTGCGTGCTCCGTACGTCACGCCCCGAAGGGTTGCCACGAGACGGCGCGTCTGCGGCGTCGCCCTGCTTGGCCGTGGAACCACCACGGCCGGCGCAGTGCTCCTTGCATCCATCGCCGTCTCGTGGCAACGCATCTCGCGAAAATTGGGTGAACAGGCCCTAGCCAAAAAAAGAGCCCGCAAAGCGGGCTCCGAGGGGATCACGAGAAATACACGCGGGGGCGACCGGGGGAGGAAAACACCCCCGCGTGGTCAGACAACAAGACGTGCCGCGGATACGCGGTCACCCAGCGCCGCGAGCTCGCGAAGCGCCTTGCTCTCACCGTCTTCGGCTGATGCGCCGGATGCGGGAGCAACGGGCTCCTGAGCTCTGTTCAGAGCGAACTCATAGGTACTGGGTGCAAACATATCCATGACTAACCTCACTGTGACGGTTGCTCTATAGCGGCTTCCGTGCCATTCAAATAAATAGACGCTGTATCAATGACTTATGCGACATGAGCTGGCAAATTTCGCTGGCACAACTCAGTTTTTCGCAGAAAACCCCACGAATCTGTCGGTCCCCCGCGACAGACAATCAGCGATCATTCAGTAAGTAATTGATTTAATTGATGAAACAGCGTCTCAATTCGGCGACAGGAGTTTTCCGGCAAGTACTGGGCAGTGGCTGGACAACACCTTACAACGACCAGACAAACGGCCATCGACTGCCGTTCATCGGCCTTACGCGCATCCCCCCTTTCACCAGCTCACGCTCGATCAGCGGTCGCGTGTCAACGGCAAACCCGCGCCAGGCGTAACAAGTCTTTACACACTTGCCGCTGCACAGCCACAGCAATCGCCCGTTGCGACAGTACGATTGCGGCGTACCCTTCCGCGCTGTCTCAGGACAGTGCCGCCTCCCGGAGCACAGCCCATGTCCACCCGTCGCCAGAACACCACTCTCATCGCCACTCTCGGCTGGCTGCTGATCTGCATCGTGGCTCTGCTGCTTGCCGCGAGCGTGGCAACGGCGCAGACGGCGCGCGACGATAGCCCGATGGGATTCGACGATGCACGCCACCTGCTCAATCGCACTAGCTTCGCGGCGCAAACGGCCGACATCGAAAACTACGCCCGTCTGACTCGTGCCGAAGCCGTTGACCGTCTGCTGGCGGAGACAAGGCGACACGCGGCCTATCCGGCACCGGCGTGGACCGCGAAATACGAACGCGTTTACCGCCCCGACATGACGCAGGAGCAGCGCATGCAGGCCAATCGCCGTGAGTTGATCGAACGTGGTCTGGAGATTCGCACCTGGTGGGTGGCCGAAATGCTGTCAACACCGACCCCACTCACCGAGAAGATGACGCTCTTCTGGCACAACCACTTCGCTACCTCACAGCAAAAGGTCCGTTCGGCGCAGTTGATGTACCGGCAAAACGTGCTGCTGCGCAGCTACGCCCTCGGCAATTTCGGCGCGCTGCTGCGTGAGATCAGCAAGGACCCGGCGATGCTGGTCTATCTCGACGGCGCCCAGAACCGCAAGGGCGCGCCGAACGAGAACTTTGCCCGCGAACTGATGGAGCTGTTCACCCTCGGCGAAGGGCAATACAACGAGGCGGACATCAAGGAGGTCGCCCGCGCCTTCACCGGCTGGAGCCTGGAGCCGGAGACCGGTGAATTCCGCTTCCGTCGCGGCATCCACGACGATGGTGAAAAGACGGTGTTCGGTGCCCGTGGCCGGCTCAACGGCGACGATATCGTCACGCTGCTGCTGCGCCAGCCTGGTACCGGCGAATTCATCGTCGGCAAACTGTGGCAGGAGTTTGTGTCGCCGGAGCTGTCGCCTGCAGCGGTCAAGCGGCTCGCTGCGCTATGGCGCGACAGCAACTACGAGATCAAGCCACTGATGCGCGCGATGTTGCTTTCCGACGACTTCTGGTCGCCAGCCAATCGCGCCTCGCTGGTGAAGTCGCCGGTGGACCTGGTGATCGGTTCGCTGCGCCAGTTCCGCTTCTCCGTGGAAGATCCGGCGCCATTCGCGATCATCCTGCGTCAGCTCGGACAGGATCTGTTCGGTCCGCCCAATGTCAAAGGCTGGCCTGGTGGCGAAGCCTGGCTCAACACCACGACACTGCTCGCCCGCAAAGGCTTCCTCAACCGCCTGTTCCGGGCTGACGAGATGCTGAAGCCGACGCTTGCGGCCGGCGACGACATGGCCGGCAAGCAGGACATGGTCGCCCAGCCTGCGGCTGCGCTCATTGACCGCGACATGATGGGTGAGCGCCGTCAGCGCGCGCAGACGCGCCTCGCCGTGCGCGGTGGCGCGGCGGACCGCCTGCCGCCGTTCGGCGTCAGCAACCAGTTGCGCGGCCAGTACTTCTTCAATGCGGACGAGTGGTTCAGGCAGATGCGCGCTGCGATGCAAGGCGGACGTGGTGGTGACGACGACAAAATCGTTCGCACCCTGCTCGCCGGGCCGCCCGTGCAGGCGCCACGCGAGGTGCCGCATACGCTCGCGGGCCTGCGCACGGTAGCGCTCGATCCGATGTACCAACTCAAGTAGCGAGGCTGCCATGACCCTCAATCGACGTGAATTCCTCGCTGCACTGAGCGCTGCAGCCGCTGCCGGTGTTGGCGTTGTCGCGGCGCCAGGCGCATTCGCCCAGAGCCCGACCACGACGGCGACCAGCCCCTACAAACGTCTGCTGATCCTGGTCGAGCTGAAAGGCGCCAATGACGGACTTAATACCTTCGTGCCCTACGCTGACCCGGCCTACTACGCCCTGCGGCCAACCCTCGGCATCAAGCGCGATCAGGTGCTGCAACTGAATGACAAATTCGGCCTGCATCCAGCGCTCGACCTGCTGATGCCGATGTGGGCAAAGGGAGAACTGGCCGCCGTGACCGGACTCGGCTACCCGCAGCCCAATCTGTCGCACTTCCGTTCCATCGAGATCTGGGACACGGCGTCGAACGCGAACGACTATCTGGCCGAGGGTTGGCTGGCGCGCGCCTTCGCCACCGTTGCACCGCCGAAGTCCTTCGTCGCCGACGGCATCGCTGTCGGAGGCGGCGATCTCGGGCCGCTCGCCAATGGCAGCCGGGCGCTGTCGATCGCCTCCACCGAGGCCTTTGTGCGGCAAGCGAAGCTCGCCGACCCGCATGGCCGCGCCAGCAACAAGGCGCTACAGCACATCCTGCGGCTGGAAGGCGAGGCGCAGTCGGCGGCGCTCAACATCGACCCGAAGGTGACACTGAAAACCGAGTTCCCGACCCACGCCTTCGGCCAGCAGGTGAAGACCGCGATGCAGGTGGTTGCCGCGTCACCAGGCGTTGCCGCGCTGCGCGTGGGCCTCGGTTCGTTTGACACCCATCAGGGCCAGCCGGGAACGCAGCAGACCCTGCTCAAGCAGCTCGCCGAAGGCATCAACGCGATCCGGCAGGCGAGCCTTGAGCTCGGCCGCTGGCAGGACACGGCCATCGTCACCTATTGTGAGTTCGGTCGCCGCGCGAAAGAGAACCAGAGCAACGGCACCGACCACGGCACCGCCAATACGCAGTTTGTCATCGGCGGCGGCGTCAAGGGCGGGCTCTACGGCAGCCACCCATCGCTGACCCAGCTTTCCGGGGATGGGAATCTGCTGTTCACAACGGACTACCGGGCGCTCTACAGCACGCTGCTGACGCAGTGGTGGGGCTTCAGCGGCGCGCAGAGCGAGAAAGTGCTCGCCGGCAAATACGCGCCGCTGTCACTGTTCTCCTGATTCCGTTGCGGAAGCGCGGCATTCGTGTCGCTGGCGCGGCGCTATCAACTATTGAACAAAAAGCTCATTGATACTGGGCTCTGCTGGGTATTTCTCCTGAAGTCGACTTATGGCATTTTGTGCCGGCTAGCCCAATGCAAACGTCTTTTCGCGACAAAGCTGACAAGACCAACCGGTGCTAAACACTGCTCGCCAGCGGCAAACGCACGCGCGCCACAGTCCCGCCGCCCGACCGTGGCAACAGGTCAAAGCTGCCGCCATGCCATTTCGCCAGCCGCTCCACAATGGCGAGGCCGAGGCCGGCACCCATCGCGCCGCCGCGTGCGTGATCGCCACGCACGAAGGGCTGCTTGAGGCGTTCGACATCGCCCGCGCTGACGCCGTCGCCAGCGTCGAGCACGTCGATATCAACCATCGCGCCGTCGCGCCGAACGACCAGCTCGACAGGTGGTTTGCCGTAGCGGTGCGCGTTTTCAATCAGGTTCATCAGCATGCGCTCAAACGCCGCCGGATAGGCGTTGACAACGAGGGCCTCCGGCCCCGGCTGCCAGGTCACCGGCAGATTGCGCGACGCGGCCTTGTGCGCGATGGCGCCGAGCACGATCTGCAGATCGGCCTGCTCGGGCGCCTCTTTCGGCGTGCCGCGCGCGAAGTCGAGAAACTGGGTGACGATGCGGTCGATCTCGTCAATGTCGGCCGCCATCTCGTCGCGGCTTTGCGCATCGTTGACCGAGATCTCGCTGGCCAGACGCAGCCGTGTGAGCGGGGTGCGGATGTCGTGCGAGATGCCAGCCAGCATGGTGCTGCGATCCCGCTCCAGTTGCTCCAGATTGGCCGCCATGCGGTTGACGTTGCGGGCGACACGGGAGATTTCCTCCGGCCCATCCACGGGCAGTGGATCAGGGCGCTTGCCTTCGGCCACCTTGTCCACTGCGTCGGCCAGCTCGGCCAGCGGTTTCGCCAGGCGGCGGGCGAACCAGTAGGTACCGGCCAGCAACAGCAGCAGCACAGCGCCCAGCGTGAGCCACAGGCGGGTCGGCACCTCGCCGGAATCAACGTTGCGGATCGGGAATCCGGCCCAGACGCCGCGCGTGCTGCCCTCGGGTCCGACGTTGAGGCGAATCCACACCACCGGCTGGTCCATGCGCATGCCGAGCCGCACCTCGGTGTCCCGACCCAGCTGCTCCTGCAGTTTGTCCACCAGCGGCTGCAGCGCCGGACCGCGCGGTGCCTGCCCTATCTCGGGTCGGCGGTCAACCGGCACCAGCAGCGCCCCGTACTCGCGGCCGACCATCTGCAGCCCCATGAACGGGCGCCCGGAGCGATCTTCAGCCGCCATTTTGTTTAGCGCGTTACGCAACGCCTCGATCTGCGCGATCTTGGCCTCGGAGAAGTTGCGCGCGATCAGCCCGGCGCGGTCCTGCCGGAACAGCAGCACCATCGCCAGCACGGCAATGGTGAGCGCCACCAGCAGCAGCGCCACCATCCGCCAGAACAGGCTGCGCGGCATCGCGCCCAGCTTGCTCATCGCGATGGGTCAATCCGGCACGAACACATAACCCCGCCCCCACACCGTCTGGATGTAGCGCGGCTTGCCAGCGTCCGGCTCAACCAGCTTGCGCAGGCGCGACACCTGCACGTCCACCGCGCGGTCGAACACTTCGTGCTCCTTGCCGCGCGCCAGCATCGACAGCCGTTCCCTCGACAGCGATTCATGCGGGTGGGTGACGAACACTTTGAGCATCGCAAATTCGCTGGTCGTCAGATCCTGAACTTCCCCGGCGCGAGTGAGCGTGCGGGTGGCGAAGTTGACTTCGCAGTCACCAAAACTGACTGGCTGATCAGTTGACAGGGGCGCACCGGGGGCTGCCTCGGCAACGCGGCGCAGCACCGCATGCATGCGCGCCACCAGCTCGCGCGGGCTGAACGGTTTCGGCAGATAGTCGTCGGCGCCAGCGTCGAGGCCGTCGATGCGCTCGTCCTCCTCACCCTTGGCGGTGAGCATGATGATTGGCGTGCGGTCACCGCCACCGCGCAGGCGTTTGCAGACCGCGATGCCGTCCTCATGCGGCATCATCCAGTCGAGCACGATCAGGTGCGGCGGATCGCGCTCCAGCCGGCGCGCCAGCTCGCGCGCGTCAGGCAGGCTGGTCACGCGAAAGCCCTGTTCGGTCAGAAAGCGCTGCAGCAAATCACGCAGGCGCTGGTCGTCATCGACGATGAGAATATGGTGCGATCCACTCATGGCGGAAACATACCAGAGCCGCGCAAGCGCGGTGTGTTGCGCTTACAAGCGCTTACAAATGGGTTGCATGCGGGTCATGGCGCTTCGGCCAGACAATTGCGGGACAATTGCGGCCTGCACAACAACAAAAGTCGGGACAGGAGGTTCAATGAATGCATTGCACAGGCAGACCGCACGCTGCCGTCGCTGGCTGGCCGCATTGCTGCTGGCCGCTGCGACCGCGCCTGCCATGGCACAGGTACCACCGGGCATGCCGCCGGTCGGGTTGCCCTACGGCAACTACTTCGCGGCGATGAAGGCAAAGCTGAACATGACGCCGGCGCAGGACGCGCAGTACACCGTGGCCCTGAAAGCGACGGTCAAGGCCAATGACGCCGCCCGCAAGGCGCGCACCGCTGCGGCGGACGCTGCCAAGGCCGAGCTCGCCAGGCCGGAGCCCAACTTTGAGCGCCTGCTCAACATGCGCGAGGAATTCAGCGAACTGAGCGCGAACGAGCGCAAAGTCGCTATTTCGGAATGGGTCAGGTTTACCCAGATGCTGACTGCGGAACAAAAGGCACTGGTCAAGGGTCGACTCCTTGATCGTGTCTCTCGCGCAGAGAACCTGCGTGAAAAATTTCGGCAGCGCCACGGGGGCTAGCGACCTTGGGGCGCCGCGGATGAGCCGCGGTTGATACGAATGCTCATGCCTTATCAGCCCGGCTCCGGCCGGGCTTTTTTATGTCCTTTTTGTGCCATTCCGGCAACGCCAGCACCACGCAGGCGCAGACAAGGCTAAGCTTCCGATCAATCCGACGGGTTTTCCCGAAAAAAGTGCTTGACAGGACCGTTCGGGAACCCTAATATGACATTTGCATACTTCAGACGACTTCTCTTCTAGGTGTGCCCCTTTGAGACCACCCCCTCGATACACCTCCGGTCTTATCAGGTCTCTCAGGACTCAGCCCGCGCTCTCCGCGGGCTTTTTTTTGCCCTGATCCGCAGCATCTTTTCGATGAAACCCGCTTAAAAACAGGGCTGAGACCTAAATTTGGCGAGAAGTCGACTTCTTGCCGTTTAGCGCTTACAGCCCAATTCAATTGCGGGTTTCAGAGAAAAGTCATTCGTATCGCAATGCCTCGATCGGCAGCAGGCGCGACGCCTTGCGCGCCGGGTAGTACCCAAAGAAGATGCCGACCAGCGCGGCAAAGCCCGCCGCCAGCGCGATAGTGGTCGGCGACAGCGCCACCCGCCAGCCGGCGATCGCTGCGATCGTGTAGCTGGCAATCACGCCCACCGCGATGCCGATCAGACCGCCGACCAGCGCCACCACCATCGCCTCGATCAGAAACTGGTTCAGGATCGCCCGCGGCCGGGCGCCCACCGCCATGCGCAGGCCGATCTCGCGGGTGCGCTCGGTGACACTGACCAGCATGATGTTCATGATGCCGATGCCGCCCACCAGCAGCGACACCGAGGCGATTGCTGCCAGCAGCAGTGACATCGCCCTTGACGACGCCTCCTGCGCCTGCAGTACCTCGCTCAGGTTGCGGATGCTGAAGTCATCCTCCTGCGTGTTGCCGAGCCGGTGGCGCTGGCGCAGCAGTTCGCCCATCTGCTGTTGCGCGACCGCCGCATCGAAGCCGTCAGCGACCGAGACCACCAGCGAGCCGACGGCCCGCTGCTTGGCCTGATTGCCGGAGCCCAGCACCCGTTTGCGGGCAGTCGAAATCGGGATCAGGATCAGGTCGTCCTGGTCCTGGCCGGCCATGCTTTGGCCTTTCTTCTCCAGCAGGCCGATCACCTCGAACGGCACTTTCTTGATGCGGATGGTTTGCCCGACCGGATTGGCGTCGGCGAACAACTGACGTGCTACGGTATCGCCGATCAGCGCCACTTTTGATGCACTTGTCATTTCTGCCGTCTCGAAGCTGCGACCGACCGTCAGCGCCCAGCCGCGGGCGTCGAGATAGTCCTGCTTGGTGCCGTAGACAGTGGTTGACCAGTTGGCGTTGCCGAAAACGATCTGTGCGCCGCCGCGCAACATCGGTGCCGCGACCACGCCCGGTATCTCCGCTGCCAGTGCTGCAGCATCGTCTTCGGTCAGCGTCCAGCCACTGCCGCCGCCCATGCGCACGCCGCCCGAGGTCAGATTGCCCGACATCACGATGATCAGGTTCGAGCCAAGGCCCCGAATCTGGTCCGCCACCCGTTCCTGCGCGCCGGCACCGACCGCAATCATGGCGATCACTGCGCCGACACCAATGATGATGCCCAGCATGGTCAGTATGCTGCGCAGCAGGTTGGTTCGTAGCGCGCGCAGTGCGACGCGCAGGGTGGTGACGAAGTTCATGCGGCAGCCCTGGCGTCAAACGCAGCGATCTCGGCAGCGGCGTCTCGCGGCGTCTGTGGCTGATCACCCACCAGCCGGCCATCACGAAACAGCAGCAACCTTGATGCAAAGGTCGCCACATCACTTTCGTGCGTCACCAATACCACGGCCATGCCCTTCGCGTTGAGCGACTGGAACAGTGCCATGATCTCCAGACTGGTGCGGGTATCGAGCGCCCCGGTCGGCTCGTCGGCGAGGATCAGTCGTGGCCGGTTGACGATAGCGCGGGCGATCGCCACGCGCTGCTGCTGGCCGCCGGAAAGCTGCGTCGGCCAGTGATCGGCGCGACTGGCCAGCCCCACCTGTGCCAGCGCGGCAAGTGCACGCTCGCGCCGTTCCTTCGGCGGCACGCCGGCGTACATCAACGGCAGCTCGACGTTCTCGGTAGCACTGGTGCGAGGCAACAGGTTGAAATTCTGGAAGACAAAGCCAATCATGCGGTTGCGCGCAGCGGCCAGATCGTCAGCGTCCATCTCGCTGACGGGTTCGCCATGCAGCCGGTAGTGCCCGGCGCTGGCACGGTCCAGGCAGCCGACCAGATTCATGAAGGTCGATTTGCCCGATCCGGAGGGTCCCATCACGGCCACGCACTCACCTTCGCAGATGGTGACTGTGAGATCACGCAGTGCGCGCACCACTTCCTCACCCATCACATAGGTTTTGCTGAGCCCCTCGGTTTCGATCAAAGCCTTGCGCACGGCATGCACTCTGGCGCTGCCTAAAACGGCATGCGCGGCCCGGCCGCCGGCGCGACTTTGGCCCCGTTGCGCGTGTCCTGGGTGCCGACGATCACCTCGTCACCCTCTTTCAGAGCACCGCTGAGCAATTCGCTCCAGGTACCGTCACTGAGTCCGGTTCGCACCTCCACCGGCTGCGGTTTGCCGTCGCCAGGCAACACGTAAGCATGACCCATCGACATTGCCGCGACGGTACTGTCGCGACCGCCGGTTGCCGGCCCCTGGCCAGCACTTCGGCCCTCGTCCGCCGGCTTGAAACGCAGAGCCGCGTTGGCAATCTTGAGCACATTGTCACGACGGTCTACCGTGATGCGCGTATTCGCCGTCATGCCCGGCACCAGCGCGAGATCCGGGTTGTCCGCCGAAATGGTGACGACGTAAGTCACCACGTTCTGGATCACCTGCGCCGCCTTGCGGATCTGGGTGATGCTGCCGCTAAAGTTACGGCGTGGAAAGGCATCCACTGTGAAGCTGGCACGTTGGCCGACCTTGAGCCGTCCGATATCTGCCTCATCAATCGAGGCCTCGACCTGCATGGCGCGCAAATCCTGTGCGATGATGAACAGATCCGGTGCCGACAAACTCGCTGCCACCGTCTGCCCCGGCTCCACCTTGCGCGCGATGACTACACCGTCCACCGGCGCGCGGATCGTCGTTTTCTCCAGGTCAACCTGAGCGGACTGCAATGCCACTTCGCGCTGGCGTACGTTGGCCTGTGCCGATGCAACCTGCGCCTCCTGCGTGCGAATGCCCTGCTCGGCCAGCGCCACCTGCTCGGTCGCCGTCCGGAATGTCGTCTCGGCCTTGTCGAGCTCGGAGGCGCTGATGAATCCTTTGCCGACCAGATCCTTCTTGCGCTGCAAATCACGATCGGCATCGACCAGTGCGATCTTCGCCTTGCCAAGCTCGATACGCTGGCCGGCCACACTGTTCTGCTGCACCAGCGCTGCGCTGCGCGCTGCATCAAGGTCGGCGCGAGCCTGACTGATCCGCAGCTGGTAGCTCTCGGGATCAATGCGCGCCAGTACCTGCCCAGGTTTCACGTTGCTGTTGAAATCGACCAGCACCTCCTTCAACTGGCCGGAAATCTGCGAGCTGACGGCGATGGTCTTTACTGCGTTCAGCGTGCCGCTGGCGGCCACCGTCGAGACGATTGTGCCGCGCTCGACCTTGGTCAGTCGATATTTCACCTGCGCACCATCGCCGTCGTCGCCAAGCCACCACCATCCGGCGAGTGCCAACAACACAGCCGACGCCACCAGGGCGGCCGGAAGAAAAATTTTCTTGCCATTCATGATCGAATCGATGTTGCCCGGCATGGGCTTGGCGCTACATGATCCGATTGTGCGGGAATTCAACGCCTGCTTCGTGACATGGCGCAGGGAAACAGCGTTTTGCCAGCTCCCGAAAATTGCCGCGCTGCCCGGCTGCTAGCTGCCCAGTGCCCGCAACAGCGCCACCGTGGCCGTGAACTGCTGGGCACGCAGCGAGAGTTCGCTGCGGCGGGCACTGTATTCAGCCGTCTGCGCGGTCACCACATTCAGATAGCTCACGGTGCCGGCCTTGTACTGATTCAGCGCGATGGTCAGTGATTCCTGCGCGGCCTTGACGGCCTGTTGCTGCACCGCCAGTTCCTCGGCGAGGATGCGCTGCGCAGCGAGGTTGTCCTCGACTTCGCCGATGGCGGTCAGCACCGTCTGCCGGTAGGCGGCGACCGTCTGGTCATACGCCGCCACCGCCTGCGCCTTTGCCGCGTCGCGGGCGCCACCATCGAACAACGAAAGCGCCAGTGCCGGCCCCACCGACCAGAAACGGTTCGGCAGTGACAACAAGTCCGACAGATTGGCCCCGCGCTGACCAAACGACCCGGACAAAGTGATCGACGGATAGTAGGCCGCGACGGTTACGCCGATCTGCGCATTGGCGGCGGCAACGCGACGTTCAGCGGCCATGACATCCGGCCGCTTGCGCAATAGCTCGGAGGGCACCGACGCGGCCACCGCAGGCAGTTTCAAGGCGTAGGTTTCGCTGCGTTCCAGCGCGAATGTGGACGGTACGCGGCCGAGCAGGATCGCGATGGCGTGCTCCAGCGCGGCGCGCTGGTTGTCGGTGTCAATCAGCTGCGCCCTGGCATTGAGTAACTGCAATTGCGCCTGCGCGACATCGGAGCGCGCGACGACGCCGGCGTCGTAGCGGTTCTGCGTCAGTTTCAGCGAGCGCTCGTAGGCTTCGACCGAATCCTCCAGCAGCGCGCGCTGGGCGTCGAGCGAACGCAGATTGCCGTAGCTGGTGGCCAGTTGCGCCCGCAGGCTAAGTGTGGTGGCAGCAAGGTCTGCCGCGCTGGCGGCGGCACTGGCGTCACCAGCCTCAATGCTGCGGCGGACGCGCCCCCAGAGGTCCAACTCCCAGCTTGCCGCCAGACTGGCGCTGAGCGAGGTTGCCGTGCTGCGCCCTGCGCTGGAGGTCTGCGATGAGCGCGTGCCCGACGCGTTGGCGCCCAACGTCGGCCACTGGCCCGCCTGCGTCTGTTGCAAACTGGCGATTGCCTGACGGTAACGCGCCTCGGCCTGCGCGATGCTCTGGTTGCCGGTCGCGACCTCGGTCATCAGCGCATCAAGCCTCGGATCGGCGAACGCCTTCCACCAGTCGCTTGCAACGGTAGTTCCGGTTGCGGGTGTCGCCGGCTTCAGCAGCTTTGCCGCTTCCTTGTATTGCGCCAGCGGACCAGCAATCGCGGCCTGCTCGCTGACGATATTCGGCAGCGGCGCCGGGCGCTGGTAGTTGGGCCCTAGCGGCGCGCAGGCGGACAGCAAACCAAGCGCTGGAATCGCCAGCAGGGCGGCGCGGATCGCCGCTGGCAGTGAATGCACCTTCATCGTGTGCTGCATCAATCGTTTCCTTCAAGGGCAGGTTTGACTGCGACGCCCGCATCGTGTGGCCGGTGCGTACGCTTGCGCATCACCCGGTTGCGCAGGCGGTCCAGTGCGAGATACACCACGGGTGTCGTGTAGAGCGTCAGCAATTGCGACAGGATGAGCCCGCCGACGATCGATACGCCCAGCGGCTGCCGCAACTCGGCGCCATCACCAGAGCCGAGCGCCAGCGGCAGGGCGCCGAACAGCGCGGCGATGGTGGTCATCATGATCGGGCGGAAGCGCAGCAGGCAGGCGCGGTAGATTGCCTCGCGCGGATCAAGCCCTTCCCGCCGCTCGGTCTCGATGGCGACGTCGATCATCATGATCGCGTTCTTCTTCACGATACCGATCAGCAGGATGACCCCGATCAGCGCGATCAGGCTGAATTCCATCTTGAACATCATCAGCGCCAGCACCGCGCCGACGCCCGCAGAAGGCAAAGTGGACAGGATGGTGATCGGATGCACGAGGCTCTCGTAGAGCATGCCAAGCACCAGATAGATGGTGATGATCGCCGCGAGAATCAGCAGTGGCTGGCTCGACAGTGACTGCTGGAAAATCTTGGCGCCGCCCTGAAAACTGGCAGTGATGCCGGTGGGCACGCCAATGCGGGCGAGCGCGGCGTCGATCGCCTCGGTTGCCTGCCCGATCGACACCCCGGATGCGAGATTGAATGACACCGTGCTCGCGGCAAACTGGCCCTGATGGTTCACCGCCAGCGGCGTGTTGGTGGGTGACACGGTGGCGACCTGTGAAAGCGGAATCTGCTTGCCGCCGCTGCCGGTCAGGTAAATATTTTTCAGCGACTCGGCGTCCTGCAGGTACTTGCCGTCAGCCTCCATCACCACGCGATACTGGTTCAGTGCCTCATACAAGGTGGCGATCTGGCGCTGCCCGTAAGCGTCGTTCAGTGTGGCATCGACATTGCGCACGGTGATGCCAAAACGTGCCATTGCATCGCGATCCAGCAGCAGCGAGGTTTGCAAGCCCTTGTCCTGGGCGTCGGTGTTGACGTCAGTCAGCTCGGTCAGATTGCTGAGCGTGGCGCGGATCGCCGGCTCCCATTGTCTGAGCAACGCAAGATCGTCCGACTGCAAGGTGTACTGGTATTGCGCATTGCCGGATCGACCACCGGCGCGCAAGTCCTGCGCCGACTGCAGGAACAGCGATGCACCTGCCACCTGCGCCAGCTTCGGCCGCAACCGGTTGCTGATTTCGTCTGCCGTTGCAGCGCGCTCCTTCAGTGGTTTCAGCACCACAAACATGAAGCCCGAGTTGCGCTGCCCGCCACCGGTGAACGCGGTGACGTGGGCTACGGCCGGGTCTTTCTTCACAATTTCGACAAACTGCGACACCTTGCTGCTCATCGACTGGAACGACGTCGCCTGATCCGCCTGGATGCCACCGATCATCAGGCCGGTGTCCTGTTGCGGGAAGAAGCCCTTGGGAATTTCGCGATAGAGCCAGACGTTGGCAGCAATGGTCAAGGCGAACACGATCAGCAGCAGGGCGGGATGATTGAGCGCCCAGCCCAGTGACTTGGCATAACCGCGATGCATCAGGCCAAACGCTCCGCCGTGCTTGCGTGAACCGTCGTCGTGCGTTGCCGCCACCTGCCGGCCGCGCCGCAGCCAGCGCGCGCAGAGCATCGGCGTCACCGTCAGTGACACCACCAGCGAGACCAGAATTGCCACCGACAGCGTGACCGCAAATTCGCGAAACAGCCGCCCGATGATGCCGCCCATCGCGAGGATCGGGATGAACACCGCGATCAGCGACAGGCTCATCGACAGCACCGTGAAGCCTACCTCCTTCGCGCCCTTGAGTGCGGCCTCAACTGGCTTCATGCCGTCCTCGATGTAACGCATGATGTTTTCGAGCACCACAATGGCGTCATCGACCACAAAGCCAGTGGCGATGGTCAATGCCATCAGCGAGAGGTTGTTCAGGCTGTAGCCGAGCAGATACATCGCGATGAAGGTGCCCAGCAGCGACACCGGCACCGAGATCGCAGGGATGATGGTGGCGCGGCCGCTGCGCAGGAAAGCGAATACCACGATCACCACCAGCGCAATCGAGATCGCTAGAGCCCGTTCCACCTCGCGCAGCGAAGCGCGGATGGTGGTGGTGCGCTCCATCACCACCTCCATGTCAATGGCGTCAGGAATGGTGGCGCGCAGCCGCGGCAGCAGGTCCTTCACGCGTTCGACGGTCTCCAGAATGTTGGCGCCCGGCTGCCGGTAGATGATGAGCTGCACCGAGGGTTCGCCGTCAGTCAGGCCCATGTTGCGTGCGTCCTGCACGCTGTCGGTGACAGTCGCGATATCGGACAAGCGCAGCGCAGCGCCGTTCTTCCAGCTCACCACCAGCGGCAAATATTCCGCTGCCTTCTTGGCCTGATCATTGGCACCAATCTGCCACTGCCGGTCGCCCACTTCGACCACACCCTTGGGCCGGTTGACGTTGTTGTTGGCGATTGCTCCGCGCACTTCTTCCAGCGACACCCCGGTGGCGGCGACCGTGGACAGATCGAGCGCAACGCGTACCGCTGGCAGCGCACCACCGCCGACGTTGACGTTGCCCACGCCCTCGATCTGCGAAATGCGCTGTGCCAGTACGGTGGATGCCGCGTCGTACATCTGTCCGCGGGTCAGCGACTTCGAGGTCAACGACAGGATCATCACCGGCGAATCGGCCGGGTTTGCCTTGCGGTAAACCGGGTTGCCAGGCAGGCTGCTCGGCAAGGTCACCCGTGCTGCGTTGATCGCAGCCTGCACCTCTCGTGCCGCGCTGTCGATGTTCTTGCCGAGATCGAACTGCAGCGTGACGCGGGTTGAGGACAGTGAGCTTGATGAGGTGATTTCGTTGACGCCGGCGATAGTGCCCAGCGCGCGTTCAAGCGGCGTCGCCACCGTCGCCGCCATTGTCTCCGGGCTGGCACCGGGCAGGTTGGCAGTGACCGTGATGACCGGAAACTCCACCTGCGGCAATGGCGCCACCGGCATCAGCAGGAACGACAGCGCACCCGCGATCGCGACGCCCAGTGTCAGCAACGTCGTGGCAACTGGGCGTTCGATGAAGGGGCGAGACAGATTCATTACCGTGCTACCTGGTCCGCGGCGACTCGCAACGGTTCCTCGCGGCGAAAGCGGCGCGCGAGACGGTCAAAGGCCAGATAGATCACCGGCGTGGTGAACAGCGTCAGCACCTGGCTCACCAGCAGGCCACCCACCATCGTCCAGCCCAGCGGATGCCTGAGCTCGCTGCCCATGCCACTTCCCAGCATTAACGGCAGGGCACCCAGTAACGCCGCCATCGTGGTCATCAGGATCGGGCGCAACCGCAGCAGACAGGCCTGACGGATGGCGTCGTGCGGCGCCTTGCCTTCGTCACGTTCGGCCGCGAGCGCGAAGTCGATCATCATGATCGCGTTTTTCTTGACGATACCAATCAACAGCACGATACCGATGATGGCGATCACGCCGAGGTCGTTACCCGATACGATCAGCGCCAGTAACGCGCCAATGCCCGCCGAAGGCAGGGTGGACAGAATCGTGATCGGATGGATGTAGCTCTCGTAGAGCACACCGAGCACGATGTACATGGTCGCGATGGCAGCGAGAATCAGCCACACCTGATTGGCAAGCGCGGCGCGGAAGGCCAGTGTCGCGCCCTGAAACTGTGTGCGGATGCTGGCCGGCATGCCCAGCGCCTGCTCGGTCGCCTCAATCGCCTGCACCGCTTCGCCAAGCGAAACGCCCTTCGCGACGTTGAACGACACCGTGGTGGCCGGGAACTGGTTCAGCTTGTTGACCTGCAACTCGGCCGGGCGTTCGGCCACGCGGGCAATCGAGGACAGCGGCACCTGCGAGGTGACGCCAGCGACGGTGCCCGGCACATAGATCTGCGCAATGATCTCTGGCCCGGTGGTCGGGTTACCGGATCCGGTGACCGGCTTCTGCACTTCGAGCACCACACGGTACTGGCTGGCCTGAGTGAAGATGGTCGAGATCAGCCGCTGGCCGAAGGCGTTGTACAGCGCATTGTTGATTGCGGCCACCGTCACGCCCACGCGCGACGCGGCATCACGGTCAATCTCGACGTAGGCCTGCAAGCCACTGCGCTGCAGCTCGGTCGAAACATCAGTAATCTGCGGCAGCTGCTGCATGCGCTCGACCAGTTTCGGCGTCCATTCACCGAGCGCCTGGGTGTCAGTGCTGTCCAGCGTGAACTGGTATTGCGTACGGCTGACCCGATCCTCAATGGTGAGGTCCTGTACCGGTTGCATCGACACTGCGATGTCGGGGATATTGCGCACCCGGTCATTGAGTCGTTCGATCAACACGGTGGCGCGGACACGACCGCTCTCCAGCGGTTGCAGATCAATCTGCAGACGGCCGTTGTTGATGGTGGTGTTGACGCCGTCGACACCAATGATCGAGGAAACGCTGCGCACGGCCGGGTCTTCCATCAGCGCATTCACCACCGCCTGCTGCTTTTCACTCATCGCGGCGAACGACACACTCTGCGGTGCCGTGGTGATGGCAGCGATGGTGCCAGTGTCCTGCACGGGGAAGAAACCCTTGGGCACGAACCAGGCCAGCAGCACAGTCACCGCAACGGTGGCGACCGCGACGATCAGCGTCAATGCCTGCCGCGCCAGTACCCAGTCCAGCGCGACGGCGTACTTCGCCTGCAAGCGGTCGAAGGCGTGACCGATCGCCGCGAGCCAGCGCGGTTCGTGCTGCTCGTGCTCACTCTTCAGTAGCCGCGCGCACATCATGGGCGTCAGCGTCAGCGACACGAAGGCCGAGATGATGATGGCGATGGCCAGTGTGATGGCAAATTCACGGAACAGGCGACCCACCACGTCACGCATGAACAGGAGCGGGATCAGCACCGCCAGCAGCGAGACGGTCAGCGAGATGATGGTGAAGGCAATCTGCTTCGAGCCATTGATGGCGGCCTCGAACGGCCCTTCTCCATCTTCAATGCGGCGCGCGATGTTTTCGATCATCACGATGGCATCGTCGACCACGAAACCAGCGGCGATGGTGAGCGCCATCAGCGACAGGTTGTTGACCGAGAAGCCCACCGCGTACATCACCGCGAACGTTCCCACCAGCGACAACGGCACTGCGACACTGGGGATGATGGTGGCCGGAATGCTGCGCAGGAACAGGAAAATCACCATCACCACGAGTGCGACGGCAAGCATCAGTTCGTACTGCACGTCGCGCACTGAGGCGCGAATGGTGATGGTGCGGTCGGTGAGTGTGGACAGCTCGACCGACGCCGGCAGGGCGGCGCGCAGCTGCGGCAGGATGGACTTGATCGAATTGACCGTCTCGATCACGTTGGCACCGGGCTGACGCTGCACGTTGATCACGATCCCGGGCTGCTGCACGCGCTTGCCGTCACGATCAAAGGTGGCCCAGGCCGCGAGCCGGATGTTCTCGGCGTCATCGACCACGGCCGCGACGTCGCGAATGCGGATCGGCGCACCGCTCTTGTAGGCAATGACCAGCTTCGCGTATTCGCTGGCGTCCTTCAACTGGTCATTGGCGTCGATGGTGCTGGCGCGCAACGGACCGTCAAAGCTGCCTTTGGCCTGATTGACGTTCTGGTTGCTGACTGCGGTGCGAATGTCATCAAGCGACAAACCGAGCTGCGTCAGAGCGCGCGGATTGACCTGGATTCGCACGGCGGGTTTCTGGCCGCCGGACAGCGTAACCAGGCCGACCCCGTTGACCTGAGAAAGCTTCTGCGCGATGCGGGTATCGGCGAGATCCTGTACCCGCGGCAGCGGCAGCGTATCGGAGGTCAGTGCCAGCGTGAGGATCGGCGCGTCCGCCGGGTTGACCTTGTTGTACACGGGTGGTGCCGGCAGATCGCTCGGCAACAGGGTGGCTGCGGCGTTGATCGCAGCCTGCACCTGCTGCTCGGCAACATCAAGTCGCAAGTCAAGTGCGAAGCGCAACGTGACGACCGATGCGCCGCCGGAACTGGTGGACCACATCTGTTCCAGCCCCGGCATCTGGCCAAACTGCTTCTCCAGCGGCGCGGTGATCGACGATGCAATCACCTCCGGGCTGGCGCCGGGATAGAGCGTGGTGATCTGGATGGTCGGATAGTCCACCTGCGGCAAGGCGGATTGCGGCAATAGCCGGTAACCGATAACACCGATGATGAACACCGCCAGCATCAAGAGGCTGGTGGCAACGGGACGCCGGATGAACGGCTCGCAGGGATTCATGCTGGCTCTGGCCCGCTATCGCTCAGGGTTTGCCGGCGCCTGGCGCACCACCAGCGGCCTCGCGCTGCTTGCGGCGCTCGGCCTTCTCGGCGTCACTCAAATCGGCCCAGGCTTTGCGCGGTGCGTCGCTCGTGGCACCTGCGCTGGCCGGTGCCGCGGCAGGCGCTGCGCCCGGTGCGTTGCCGGCCGTGCCGCCCGCCGCTTCACGCTGCTTGCGACGCTCCGCCTTTTCAGCATCGCTGAGATCGGCCCAGGATTTCTTCGGGGCGTCGCCGCTGGCCGCCGCAGCAGGTCCCGCGCTTGCGGCTGCTGGTGCTGCGGTCGCGGCACTGGTCGCAGGCGCAGCGCCCTTGCCATCGCCCTGTTTGCCGTCACCGCGCTGGCGACGACGCTCAGGCGGTGGCGCCTGCACCGTCGTCACCGGGGCGCCATCGCGCAGCTTGTCGGCGCCGTCGATGACTATGGCTTCGCCCTCCTTCAAACCGCTGCTGATGACCACCCGATCACCAGACGTCACGCCAAGCTGCACCTTGCGCAGGCTGGCTGTTTTCTCGGGCGTCACCACGTAGACGTAGGTCCCCGGTGCGCCGCGCTGCACGGCACTTTGCGGCACTGTGAGCGCGCCATCAAGCTGCTCCAGCTCAAGTTTGGCGTTGACGAACTGATTGGGAAACAGCCGGCTCGCCTTGTTCGGGAACACGGCTTTCAGTTTCACAGTACCGGTTGCGGCATCAATCTGGTTGTCCACCGCGAGCAGCTCACCGGTATCAAGCACCGTGCGGCCATCGCGATCAATCGCCTGCACTTTCAGACGGTCCTCGGCAGTCTTCGCATTCAGCCGCGCCAGCACCGAAGGCAGCACCTCCTGCGGCACCGCAAAGACGGCGGTGATCGGTTGCACTTCGGTAATGATCACGATGCCGTTGGTGTCCGACGCGCGCACCATGTTGCCGGCATCGACCTGGCGCAAACCAGTGCGACCAGTGATCGGCGCCTTCACCTGTGTATAGCCAACGTTGAGCTGGGCGGTAGCGACCTGCGCCCGATCCGCCTGCAGCGTGCCTTCGAGCTGTTTGACCAGCGCCGCCTGTGCGTCCACCTGCTGCCGCGCGATGCTGTCCTGCTCCAGCAGCTTCTGATAGCGCACGAGGTCAAGCTTCGCCGAATCAAGCTGCGCCTGATCCTTCGCCAACTGGCCCTGCGCCTGCTGCAGTGCGGCCTGAAACGGCAGCGAGTCGATTTGTGCGATCACATCGCCCGCTCGTACCAGCTGGCCTTCGCGGAAGGAGACGCTTTGCAGCAGGCCGTCAACACGGGCTCGCGCGGCTGCTGTCGAGCGCGCCGTGACAGTACCGATCGCTGTCACGATCACTGGCACGTCGCCGGCGCGTACCTGATCGATGACTGCCGGCACCGGCATGTTGCGCCGGCCGCCGCCGGGACCACCCGACCCGTCCGGGCCGGCCTGACCGGGCGCCGCAGCGGCCTTGCCGTCAGTGCCTGCCTTGTCAGCTCCGCCATCGACCTGCGACTTGCTCCACCACCACCAGCCACCACCGGCAAGCACGACCACCAGAGCGGCCAGCCCGAGCCAGCGCCCGCCGGTCATCTTTTTGTTGTCAGCCATAGTTTTCCCACGTTACGCCGCGTTCCGATACGGCGTTTTTCTGCTCAGATTCTTGTCAGCTCAGCGCGCTTCAGCCCATCCGGTCTGGGCTTGGAAGCTGTTTTGCCAGAAAGTCGACTTTTCACCAATTTCAGCTAGGAGCCCGTTGCAAATGGGCTTTTCAGAGAAAAGTCATTCAAAGAAAGTGCGCCGCTCGTTCTGCCGCGCGGCCTGCATTTCACGTTTCAGCTCGCGAGCGCGAGCTTCGACGTAGCTCGCCTCGTAGTAGTCACCATCACCCGCCTTCGAGGCCAGCTCAAACTGGTCGATCGCGCCGCGCAGATTGCCCAGCCGGGCGTACTGCTCACCTAGGAATCGGTGTTGCCGCATCTTGTAGCCGGCCTCGGCCGACGCCCGCGCCGCGAGCTCCAGCAGTTGCACGTCGTCGGGCCGCTTGGCGAGACTTTTCTCCAGCGACGCCAGCGCACGTTTGGGCTCTTTCGACCGCAGCAGCACTTCCGGCAGGTCGTAGTGAAGCTGCCAGTGGGTGGGGAATTCGGCGATCGCGCGCTCGTAGTGGCGCACGGCAGCAGGAATTTCCTCGTTCTGCACCAGCACCTGGCCAAGCATCGCGGCGATCATTGGGTGATGCACGCGCGCCGCCTCCAGCGTGGCGAGCTCGCGCTTGGCGCGCTCGAAGTCTCGCGCGCGCAGCAGCGCTGCCGCGAGTCCGTAGCGGGTCGCGGCTTCCGACGCGAACTTGCGGTCTTCCAGCGCGGACTCGAAGAATGCCACCGCCGTTTTCGGCTCGCCCACATAGCTGCGCAGCAGCGCACGAACATAGTGGAAATCGAGGCTTTCGCGGGCCAGCTTGAATTCACTGTTGGCCGAGCGGGAACGGGCGTCGGCAATCCGCTCCACGGTCACCGGGTGGGTGCGCAGGTAACCCGGCACCACACCGGTATCGGAGAGCGAGGTGGAACGCTGCAGCCGCTCCATGAAAACCCCCATCGAGGCGGGGTCAAACTGCGCGCGCGCGAGATACTGGAAGCCGATGCGGTCTGCTTCCCGTTCGTTGTCACGCGAGAAGTTTAGGTAGCTTTGCACCTGCGCCGCCTGAGTGCCCAGCAAGGCGCCCTGCGCGGCGTCGCCCTTGCCCTTCGATGCCGCCAGCACTGCACCGGCGAGCCCAGCAATACCGATCCATGCGTTCTTGCGCTGGTCATCCATCATGCGCGCGTAGTGCTTCTGCGTGACGTGCGCCATCTCGTGCGAGAGGACGCTGGCCAGCTCGCTCTCCGACTGCGTCAGCAGCACCAGGCCGAGGTTGACGCCGATGTAGCCACCGGGCATGGCAAAAGCGTTGACCCCCGGGTCGCCCATGGCAAAGAACTCGAACTTGTCGCGAATGGTGGGGTTAGCATCGAGAATGCGGCGCCCGAGATCGTTGAGATAGGCGTTGACTTCAGGGTCATTCAGCCAGGCGCCGCTGGCGCGAATCTCGCGCATCGCTTCGGCGCCGAGCTTGCGCTCCTGCTGGCCAGTCACCAAAGCACCCGAGCTGTCGCCCAGTTCGGGCAAATTGGTCTGCGCAACGGCGGGCAGCACAGTGGCCACGAATGGCAATGAAAGTGTCAGTGCAACAGCCGCTGCGACGGGCTTGGCCAGAACCGGGAACGGGAAACGCATGTTGCTAAGATAGCTGAAATGCCCCAGCGGTTCCTGACCGGACCGCAATTCGAGCGCGCCATGACTGAACCGTTACAAACGCTTACACATTTCGACGCGACCGGCCAGGCGCACATGGTCGATGTCGGAAACAAAGCAGAAACAAAGCGTGTCGCCCGTGCAACCGGTCACATTGCAATGCTGCCGGCCACGCTGGCGCTGATCGAGAGCGGTTCGCACAAAAAGGGCGACGTGCTGGGCGTCGCCCGGCTAGCCGCCATTCAGGGCGCCAAGCGCTGCGCCGACCTGATCCCGCTGGCTCACCCAATCCCGCTGACCCGCGTGGCTGTGGAGTTCGCCGTCGACAGCGCCAATAGCAGCGTACGCATCGAAGTGACCGCAGAAACCGTCGGTCGAACTGGCGTCGAGATGGAAGCACTGACCGCCGCCAGCGTCGGCCTGCTCACCATCTACGACATGTGCAAGGCAGTCGATCGGGGCATGACGATCGACGATGTGCGCCTGCTCGAAAAGCTGGGCGGCAAGTCAGGACACTGGCAGGCGGAATAGCCGCCGCGACGGCAGATCGCCGGGCCGGATTGCCAATGCGTACGCTGCTGGTTTTGCTGACGGGCTGCATCGCGGTTGGGCTGGCGCAGCTGGTGCCTGAACTGCCACTGCGATGGATGTCAGTGGCGGTACTTTCGTCGTCTTCATTATTGGCATTAGCCTTGTTGTTGCGCCAATCGCGCACGCCGTTGCTCCTGGCGCTGCTGCTCGCAATGGCCATTGGCGCGAGCTATACATGCCTGCGCGCCGATCTGCGCATGGCCAGCGAACTGCCGCGCGAGTGGGAAGGCCGCGACATCGAACTGGTCGGCGTCATCGACGAGCTGCCTCAGGCGGACCAGCAGGGTGTGCGCTTTGCCTTCGCGGTGGAGCGTGTGCTTACACCGGCTGCTGTGGTACCACCGCGAGTGGCGCTCGGCTGGTACAAGTCAACGGTACGGGAGTTGCAGGGTGAACCGCTGCCCACACTGCACGCGGGTGAGCGCTGGCAGCTGACAGTTCGCTTCAAACGTCCGCATGGCTACGCCAATCCGAATGGATTCGACGTGGAGGCCTGGCTCCTCGAGAACAACCTGCGCGCCACCGGCAGTGTGCGCAATGACGAACCGAATCGCCTGCTGGCAACCAATGCCGGGCGGGCAATTGATCATCTCAACCGTTTGCGTGAACGGCTGCGCGAGCGCATGCAGCAGGCGCTTTCCGGGCAACGCTACGCCGGGGTGCTGATCGCGCTGGCGATTGGTGACCAGCGCGCGGTGAGCGAAGCAGACTGGTCATTGTTCAACGCCACTGCGGTCTCGCATTTGCTCTCGATCAGCGGCGCCCACGTGACACTGTTCGCCGGCTGGATGGGCTGGCTCACCATGGCCGGATGGCGCCGCTCGCCTCGACTGGTAGCGTGGCTGCCGGCACAGCAGGCAGCTGCACTGGTCGCCGCAGTTGTCGCCGTCGCCTACGCCGCACTCGCTGGTTTCGAGGTGCCAGCGCAACGCACCTGCTACATGCTGCTCGCAGCGGCGTTTGCCCTGATGCTGCGACGGACGCTGTCGCCCTGGCTGATTCTGGTGCTGGCGCTAACCGTGGTACTGGCGATTGATCCGTGGGCGGTGCTCGCCGTGGGCTTCTGGTTTTCGTTCGGTGCTGTGGCCTTCCTGCTGTACGTCTCCGTCGGTCGTGTCGGTGGTCGACCCTGGTGGCATACCGTGCTGGCAACGCAGGCGGCAGTAACGCTCGGCCTGGCGCCACTCTCGCTGGCGCTGTTCCAGCAGGTGTCGCTGGTGGGGCCGCTGGCGAACGCGGTGGCCATTCCACTGGTGACGTTGCTGGTAGTGCCGCTGACCTTGCTGTGGCTGATAGTTCCACTGGACGCCCTGCTGCTTGCCGCGCACCAGCTCATGCTGTGGCTGGTGCAGGGCCTGCAGTGGTTGTTGACCTGGCCGACCCCATTGTGGACGCAGCACGCGCCGCCGTGGTGGGCAGTCGCCCTCGCGATTGCCGGCTGCGTCGTACTGCTGGCGCCACGCGGCTGGCCGCACCGGTGGCTGGGTGCGCTGTGGTGTCTGCCGCTCTTCACTGTGGTTCCGCCAGCGGTTCCTGAAGGCGAGTTTCGTCTGACGGCGCTCGACATCGGGCAAGGCACCACTGCCGTCGTTCAGACTGCCAATCACACGCTGGTCTACGACACCGGGCCGCGCTGGACCGACAGCGCCGATGCCGGCTCGCGACTGATTGCACCTTATCTGCGCGGGAGCGGCGCCGGGCGTATCCATGGGCTGGTGGTTAGTCATCTCGACATCGACCACAGCGGTGGTGGGCGATCACTGCTCAATACATTGCCGGTGGACTGGATGCTGACCTCAGTATTCAACGAAGCCGATATCGTGACGGTCGCGCGCTCACGCGGGGTGACGCCGATTGCCTGCATCCGAGGGCAGTCCTGGCAATGGGATGGTGTCCGCTTTGAGGTGCTGCATCCGGAGGCGGACAGCTACCTCGAAGCAAAGCTGAAGACGAATGACCGTTCCTGTGTCATCAAGGTCAGCAGCGCACAGTTCAGCGCATTGCTGACCGCCGATATCGAAGCACTCAGCGAACGGGCATTGGTCGAGCGCTACGCCGATCAGCCCACCATGTTACGCAGCGACGTGCTGCTGATGCCGCATCACGGCAGCCTGACCTCATCGACACCAGCTTTCATCGACGCCGTCGCACCCAAGCTGGCGCTGATCAACGCCGGCTACCGCAACCGCTTCGGTCATCCGCGCGACGCAGTGCTGGCGCGCTATCGCGAACGCGACATTGATGTGCTGCGCACCGACTGGCATGGCGCAATCGTGCTCGATTCGGTGCAAGGCGTCACCAGCGCGAGCAAATACCGCGACGTGCGCCGCCGGTACTGGCTTGACCAGCCTGATCCCGCAGACCGGCGTCCGCTGGAATAGCGACGCAATCCGATTGGGCCGGCACCACCGATCAGGCGCGGAAGCGACCGATACGCACCGCAGTCTGTCCGACCTTGGGTTGCGGCACCGGCATCACCATGACAGCATCGGCGTGCGGTGTGCGCACCTCAACATCACCATTCATGGCCAGCAAGGTGCCTGCGTACGGAAACACCTCCAGCCCCAGTAGCGGCCGGATCCATCGAAATTGTGGACTGGCCACGGTCACGACGGTATCGATGTCAATCACGCGCTGCGCTACGGGCGCCGACTCACCAACAGATGCGAGCGTTGAAGCGAGCTTCGCCGACGCTACCGCATCCAGAACCTCGAAGTGGCGCAGAAAACGCAACGTGACATGACGCGCAACGTCGCCGACTGCGGCCTCCCAATGTTGCCCGCACTCCACCAGCAAGGCGCTGCGCGGATGCTGCGGATCACCGAAGTCGGCGTAGTCGCGCAGCCGCTTGCCAGCGGCATGCCCGGAATCGACCAGGATGTGCTGCGGCGTGCCAACGGCCCTGGCCAGCGCCAACCCCTTGTCGGTGTCGCCAGCCAGCGCAATCGGCGGTGCCGGCTCCAGCATCGAATGCAGGTCAAGCAGGTGATCGACGGTGTCGTAAAACGGCCGCAGCTCGCGGGCGCGCCGCAGCTCCCGGGAGTCGCGCGGGCCGTCCAGCGTAGCCACATCCCACAGGCGGTTGAAGTCCTCATCGACGCAGCGTGATTGAAAGGGTTTCGCGGCCTCGAAGCTGTGATAGGCATCGACGTTGGCAAACGCGACAGATAGTGCGCCGCGTGCCGGACGCAACCCCGCTGCCAGCTCCCTGAGCAACCAGTCGCCCGCAATCGCGCCACACACTTCATTGCCGTGCACCAGCGCATTCACGCACACATGCGGCCCCGGCGCGACACCGGTGTAGGTCCACACGTGGGGAATAGCCTCGTCACGCTCGTTGCTGGCGCGACCTGCGGCCCACGGGCGAATGTCAGGAAAGGCAGTTTCAATTCGTGCGTTCATCGGCGAGTGTCGTTGCGTTGCTGCGCGAGCCAGGGTGTGGCAGCGCGGTCGGTTATTCTGTTGCTTTGCATTTCAGCCGGACGATCAGGGGGTCTCATGCGTTCACACAGAACTATCGTGTCGATAAGGTTGCGCAGGATTATGGTGTTGTGCGGCGCAGCAGCCGCCAGCACCGCGCTATTTGCGCAATCGATCACCATCGGACTGTCTGGTGACATCACGGCGTTCGATCCGCACTATCACAACGTCGGGCCGAACAATTCAGCCGCAGCGCACGTGTTCGAGCGCCTGGTGGCGATGGACGAACAGCAACGCCTCAAACCCGGTCTCGCTCTGTCGTGGAAACCCGTCGATGACCTGAACTGGGAATTCAAGCTGCGCAAAGGCGTGAAGTGGCATGACGGCAGTGACTTCACCGCTGACGATGTGATCTTCACCCTTGACCGAGTGCCGAAAGTGCCCAATTCGCCCTCGTCGTTTTCCACCTATGTGCGGCCGATCAAGGCGATCAGGGCGGTCGATGCCCACACACTGGTGATGACGACCGAGAAGCCGCATCCGCTGCTGCCCAACGATCTGTCAACCGTCTATATCGTCTCCAAGAAAGCGGCTGCCAGCGCCAGTACCGATGACTTCAACAGCGGCAAGGCGGCCATCGGCACCGGGCCGTACAAGCTGGTCCGCTTTGCCAAGGGCGATCGCCTCGAACTGGCCCGCAACGATGCCTGGTGGGGCGGCAAAACTCCGTGGGAGAAGGCGACCCTGCGCATTCTGACCAATGACCCGGCCCGCGTCGCCGCCTTGTTGTCAAGCGACATCCAGGCGCTGGAAAACGCGCCGACGGCGGACATGGCCCGGCTCAAGAACGACAAGAACCTCTCTCTTGCCCGCGTCGGCTCGAACCGGCTGATCTACCTGCACCTTGATTCCAATCGCGATGTGTCACCCTTTGTCACCGACAAGCAGGGCAAGCCGTTGACCAAAAATCCGCTCAAGGATGCCCGGGTGCGCAAGGCGATTTCGCTGGCGTTGAATCGCGACGCCATCGTCAGCCGCGTGATGGAAGGCGAGGCCGTCGCCGCCGGCCAACCGCTGCCGGATGGCTACCCCGGCACGTCTAAAAACCTGAAGCCCGACAAGTTCGACACAGCGCAGGCGAAGAAATTGCTGGCCGAGGCTGGCTACCCGGATGGCTTCGGCATCACTATTCATGCGCCGAACAACCGCTACGTCAACGATGAACAGATCGCGCAAGCGGTGGCGCAAATGCTGAGTCGCGCCGGTATCGCGACGAAAGTCGATGCGATGCCGTCGTCGGTCTACTTCACCCGGGCAACCAAACTCGAATTCAGCCTGATGCTGCTGGGCTGGTCGGCCGGTTCGGGTGAAATGTCCGACAGCCTGCGACCTCTGCTTGGCACTTTCGATGCGAAGAAAGGCTGGGGTAACGCCAACCGCGGGCGCTACTCGAACAGCAAATTCGATGCAATGCTGGAAGACGCACTGGTCACCATCAACGACGCCAAGCGAGAGGCGCTGCTGGCGCGGGCGACGGAAATTGCGATGGCCGATCAGGGCATCATTCCGCTGCACTTCCACATGAATGTGTGGGCGATGAAGAAGAACCTGAGCTACAGCCCACGCACCGACGAATACACCTTCGCCTGGATGTTCAAACCGTCCGGCAAATAGCGCACACCGTATGAGCACCCATTTCATCGGCAATCGCCGCGTCGCTGGCAACAGCGGCGACACCATCCCGGTTCTCGACCCCAGCGACGGCCAGGTGTTTGCGCACATCGCGCGCGGCAATGCGGCGGATGTCCGCCGTGCTGTTGCCGCAGCCCGCACGGCCGCCGACGGCGGGACATGGAGCCGCCTCGCCCCGGTCGAACGCGGTCGCCTGCTGCGCAAGCTTAGTGACGCGCTGCTGGCGCATCACGACGAGTTGGCACATCTTGAAATGCGCGACTGCGGCAAACCGGTCAAGCAGGCAAAGGCTGATGCCGCTGCGGTGGCGCGTTACTTCGAGTTCTACGCGGGTGCCTGCGACAAGCTGCACGGCGAAACGATCCCGTACACCCCGGGTTATGCCGTGATGAGCTTCTACGAGCCGCACGGTGTCACCGGACACATCATCCCGTGGAACTACCCGATGCAAATATTCGGGCGTTCGGTGGGTGGTGCGCTCGCCGCCGGCAATGCATGCGTCGTGAAACCGGCCGAGGACGCCTGCCTTTCGCTGTTGCGCATCGCCGAGCTGGCGGTTGAGTGCGGCTTTCCGGACGGCGCCTTGAACATTGTCACCGGCTACGGCCACGAAGCCGGGCAGGCGCTGGCCGATGCAGCAGGTATTGATCACATCTCGTTCACCGGATCGGCACGCGTCGGCACCCTCATTGCACAGAGTGCCGCCAGACGACATGTGCCGGTGACGCTGGAGCTGGGCGGCAAGAGCCCGCAGATCGTGTTTGCCGACGCCAATCTCGACGACGCGCTGCCGGTCGTTGTCAATGCCATCGTGCAGAACGCCGGACAGACCTGCAGCGCAGGCTCGCGTCTGCTGGTCGAGGCCAGCGCCTATGAGCGCGTACTCGAAGCAGTGGGGGCTCGCATTGCCACCCTGAAGGTAGGCCCTGCCGTGCTCGATTTTGATGTCGGTCCCCTCATCCGCGCCAGCCAGTTGCAGCGCGTGGAGGGTTTTCTTGCTGATGCCAAGGCGTCCGCCATGCGCAGCATTGCCCAGGGCAGCGTCGCGCCTGAATCCCCGGCCACCGGCTTCTACGCCAGACCGACGCTGATTGCCGACGTGCCGATGGAAGCGCCACTGGCCTGCGATGAAGTGTTCGGCCCGGTGCTGGCCGCAATGCCATTTCGGGATGAGGCAGACGCCATCCGGCTCGCCAACGGCACCGAATATGGCCTGGTCGCCGGCGTGTGGACGGAAAACGGCGGGCGAGGATTGCGCATGGCCCGCGCCATCAGAAGCGGCCAGGTGTTCATAAACAACTATGGTGCGGGCGGCGGCGTGGAGCTGCCCTTTGGCGGCGTCAAATCGTCTGGCTATGGGCGCGAAAAGGGCTTTGAGGCGCTGTATGGTTTCAGCGTCATGAAGACGGTGGTCATCCGCCACGGCTAGCAAATCGTACGCCGGCGCCGCTCGCCGGCATGTGGCCCTGAAGGCCGTGCTTGCAGCGCGCCCTAAAATGCCGGTGTGTACTACCCGCGCTCCCTGACCAACGTCATCCTCGCGTGCTTCGTGCTTTCCGCCGTGCCGCTGGTGGTGGCATTGGCCGAGCTGGCATTCGGCCTCGACGCGCTGGCCAAGCGCTCGCAGCTTTCGGTGCGGGAAGCGGAGGCTGCCAGTTCAGCGTCGCGCGAACTGCGCGATGTCACCGGCAAAATCGAACGCGCCGTACGGCAATCCATCGTCCTCGAAGACGCGTCGCTGATCGACGGCTACCGCAAACTCGACGCCCAGCTTGAGCAAGCCTTGATTCGCAGCCAGAGCCTGCCACTGGCGGACGACGAGCGCGCCGCCATCAAGCAGGTCAGCACGCAGCGCGTAGTGCTGGCTGCCGCGCTGCGCAACGGCGTGCCCGATGCCAGCGAGCGACCGCGACTGGCGGAGACTGCCGCCGATCTCGCCGACAGCGCGGCGCAGGCTGCGGCCATGCTGGGTCGTGTCACTGAGCGGGAAGTGGTGACGCTGCGTGAAATGGCCGCGAAAACCCGTGAAAACTGGCCGTGGTTCCTGGGTATTGCTGCCGCTACTGCCCTGCTGCTGGCGATCGGTTTTTCGATCCTGATTTCGCGACCGCTGCGCAATATCGACCGCAGCATCCGCAAGCTCGGACGTGGCGAATTCAATGAAGACATCTCGATCAACGGCCCACGCGACCTGCGCTCACTCGGCGAGCGGCTCGACTGGCTGCGCCGCCGCCTGCTTGAACTGGAGACGCATCAGAGCCGCTTTCTGCGCCACGTATCGCACGAACTGAAGACGCCGCTGACGGCAGTGCGCGAAGGTTCGGAACTTCTCAACGACCGCATCGTCGGAGAAATGTCGACGCAACAGACCGACGTGGTGCGCATCATCCGCGACAACACGGTGTCGCTGCAGCGGTTGATCGAAGACTTGCTGTCCTACCAGCAGCATAAAAGCGCGGCCCCGCTGAAGCTGGAAACTGTCGAGATGAAGCCGATCATCGAGCGAGTCGTACGCGAGCATCGGCTGGAGATGCTGTCGCGTGCGATTTCAGTCGAGGTTCGGGGCGAAGCGCTCACGCTCAAGGGCGATCGCGAGCAGTTGCGCGTGGTGCTGGATAATCTGGTGTCGAACGCCATCAAGTACACGCCGCGCGGTGGCAAAGTGCGGATCGTCAGCAGCATCGACGGTGGCATGGCCCAGATCGATGTCGAGGATGATGGCCCCGGCGTCGCCCTGGAAGAGCAGGAACGGGTGTTCGAATCGTTTTATCGTGGTGACGCCAGTGCCAATGGCAAGGTGAAGGGCTCCGGTCTTGGTCTCGCCATCGTTCGTGAATATGTACTTGCCCATCAGGGCCACGTGTTTATCGTGGAGCCAGGCAAGCCGGGCGGACGCTTTCGGGTTCGCCTGCCGCTGGATTTGACGCGTGGCGGCGCACCGCTCACGCTGACCGAGGGAGACTCAATTGCAGTTTAGGGAACGGCGAACACCCATCGCCGCAAGTGTCGTGACCATTGTCGCGCTGGCGGGCTGTGCCACGGCGCCTGACATTCCGCTGTTGCCCAAGTCGCCACCGCCGGCGGTGACGCAGACGGTGTACGTGCCGGTTTATGTTGAGGTCGAGAAGCAGGCGCCGCCGCCGCCGGCGCCAGAGCCGGTGAAACTGCCGGATGATCAGGAGCAGAGCCTCGCGCTGCTGGTGGAGATGGCGCGTGCCACGGGCGGTAGCGCCGACGATCTGCGCAAGGAATACAACGCTGCGCAAAACGCCTTCAACAAGGAGCGCACACCGGTCAACCGCATGCGCTATGCCTGGCTGTCCGCATTGCTCGGGCCGGGCGCCGGGGACGACGCGCGCCTGCAGGGCCTGCTGGAACCACTGCTGGCCAAGAATGGCGGGCTCGCGGCGAACCACCCATTGCGACCGGTCGCCGACGTATTGCTGGCGCAGATCGCCGAACGCACACGTCAGGTGCGAGACGAGCAGAAGCGGGCAGACGCCTTGCAGCAAAAGCTGGATGCGCTGAAGGCAATCGAAAAGCAGTTGCTCGATCGAGAGCGACGGAGAAACTGAGCGATGGCAGCAGAGATCCTTCTTGTTGACGACGATCCCGATCTGCTGAAGCTGATTGGCCTGCGGCTTTCGGCAGCGGGCTATCGTGTCAAGACGGCGGAAAGTGGCGAAGCGGCGCTGGCGCAAATTGCCGTCACGCGCCCGGCGGTGGTCGTCACTGACCTGCGCATGCCCGGTATTGACGGCATGCAGCTCTTTGAACAGATCAACGCCCAGCATCCGACGCTGCCGGTGATCATTCTGACCGCCCACGGCACCATCCCCGATGCGGTGGCGGCGACGCAGCGCGGGGTCTTCGGCTTTTTGACCAAGCCGTTCGACCCGCAGGAATTGCTGAAAAAAGTGGCGCAAGCGGTTGCTGTCGCTGGTGAATCGCGCGAAGCCCATGCCGGCAGCGATGACGCCTGGCGCGCCGAAATCGTGACCCGCAGCGCCAAAATGGATGACCTGCTGCGCCGGGCTCGGCTGGTGGCCGACTCGATGGCTTCGGTGCTGGTGCTTGGCGAATCCGGCACCGGCAAGGAGCTGCTGGCTAGGGCAATTCATGCCGCCAGCAATCGCGCCGGCAAGCCATTCATGGCCATCAACTGTGCCGCCATCCCGGAGCAATTGCTGGAAAGCGAGCTGTTTGGCTACGCCAAAGGGGCCTTCACCGGCGCGGCAACCGCACAGCAGGGGCTGTTTCAGGCGGCCGACGGCGGCACCCTGTTCCTCGACGAAATCGGCGACATGCCGCTGTCGTTGCAGGCCAAGCTGCTTCGCGTGCTGCAGGAGGGCGCTGTGCGCCCGGTGGGTGCCACCCAGTCGGTCAACGTGGACGTTCGCATCATCTCGGCAACACACCGTAATCTCGACCAGATGCGGGCCGACCGGACCTTCCGTGAAGATCTGTTTTACCGCCTCAACGTGGTCGCGCTCAAGCTGCCGTCGCTGGCCGAGCGGCGGGAGGACATCCCGCTGCTGGTCAATCATTTTCTGAAAAAGATCGCCACGCGCTACCGCAAGACCGTGCCGACGCTCGCGCCGGACGCGCTGGCAGCGCTGGTCGCGGCACCGTGGCCCGGCAATGTGCGGCAACTGGAAAACCTGCTGGAGCAGGCCGTGGCGCTGTCCACCACGCACGTCATCCCGCTGTCGCTGATCCGGCACAGCCTTGACGACAGTGCGGCGCCGCTGGTCTCCTTCGAAGCGGCACGCAAGACCTTCGAGCGCGACTACCTGGTGCGCATTCTCAAGCTCACGGCAGGCAACGCTGCACAGGCCGCGCAGATGGCCGGTCGCAACCGTACCGAGTTCTACAAGTTGCTACAACGGCACAATCTCGAACCAGGCATGTTCAAGTCCTGAACCGCGCCGCCTATCGTCTTTCCGCTGCTCATGAAGATTCAGTTCAAGGTACTGCGCAAATCTGCGCGCCAGAATTTGCCAGCCTACGCGACGACTGGCTCCGCCGGTCTCGATCTGCGTGCCTGCATCGATACCGCGATTGAGCTCGCGCCCGGCGCCACCACCTTGATCCCGACAGGCATCGCCATCCACATCGCCGATCCTGGTTATGCGGCGCTGATCCTGCCACGGTCAGGCTTGGGTCACAAGCACGGCATCGTACTCGGCAATCTGGTGGGGCTGATCGATAGCGACTATCAGGGCGAACTGATGGTGAGCTGCTGGAACCGCAACGCTGCCGGCAGTGCCGCTTTCGCCATTCAGCCGCAGGAACGCATCGCGCAATTGGTGATCGTGCCGGTGCAGCAAGTGCAGTTTCAGGAAGTGGCCGAGTTTTCCGCCAGTGACCGTGGCGCCGGTGGCTTTGGCAGTACCGGACGCTCGTAATGACTCACAAGCCCCGTGTCATCTGCCTCGGTGTCGCAACGCTCGACCAGATTTTTCGTGTCGACACCATTCCGGAGGCGCCGGCCAAATTCGGGGCACTGGAATTCATCGTCACCGGTGGTGGCATGGCGGCCAATGCCGCCGTTGCCGTCAAGCGCCTGGGTGGCGAGGCACAGTACTGGGGCCGCGTTGGTGATGACGATGTCGGCGACCAGATCTTGCGCCAGCTTGAGCGCGAAGGGGTCGATGTATCGCATGTGTTTCGCCTGCCCGGAGCGCGCTCGAAAACCTCGGCGATCTTGGTTGACAACCGCGGCGAGCGCCTGATCTGCTCAGCACCGGCCCAAGGCTATCCGGCTGACACATCATGGCTTCCGCTTGGGGAAGTGCAGCACGCCGACGCCGTACATGCCGATTCGCGCTGGAAACCGGGCGCCATCGCCCTGTTTGATGCGGCGGCGGCAGCCGCCATCCCAAGCGTGTTCGACGCCGATGCGGGCGACCCTGAAGAAGTGCTCACTATCGCGCAACGGGCGACACATCCGGTATTCAGCGAACCGATGCTGAAAAGTCTGGGGTTCGGCGCGCCAGACGTCGCCATTCCGCGCGCCTTCGGTGGCCGCAACGTGATCTGCGGTGTGACCCTCGGCGAGCGCGGCACCTGGTGGTTCGACGGTCAACGCCTGCAGCTCACCCCCGCACGCCCGGTGCATGCAATCGACACGCTGGGCGCCGGCGACACCTGGCATGGCGCGCTCGCCTTTGCGCTGGCCGAGAAGCAGCCGCTCCGGGAGGCGCTGCAGTTTGCCACCGACGTGGCCGCACTCAAGTGCACGCGGTTTGGCGGGCGCAATGGCATCCCCACTCGCGACGAGGTCAATGCGTTTCGCGCCACTTTTTGCTGAAAAGCAGTTGAACTTTTCTGCCCGCGCCACATCTTATGGTTGTGGCAAGACGATACGCAGTTGACCCCTCTGCTGCCGTGTCGTTGTCCTCCCAGGATGGGCTTCCCCCGGCTCATCCGTGGTGACGTTCAGGGCGACCGTATCCTCCGATAGGTCGCCCTTTTTTCTGCCCATTTTTTGCCGGTTGCGTCTCGCCGTGGCGACACGTCGGCCTGAAAGCGCCACTGGCGAGGGTTTGCGGCACCAATGACGGGATTGATCGTCTAATATGGCAAATGCGGGCCGGGTTCACGGCATCCGCACGGACAAAGAGGTGTATTCATGGGTGCTATGTGGCAAAAGGCGGCGTGGGTCGGTGCTGGTGCGACGATGGGTATCGCGCTGTCGCTCGCCATCACGGTTGACGCCAATCGCGATGCGAAATCAACCATTCCGCTCGATGAGCTGCGCACCTTCTCCGAGGTTTACTCGCGGGTCAAGAATGACTACGTGGAGCCGGTCAGCGACAAGAAGCTGATTGAGCAGGCGATCGGTGGCATGGTGTCCAGCCTCGATCCGCATTCCACCTTCCTCGATGAGTCCGCGTTCAAGGACCTGCGCACGACGACCACCGGCAAGTTCGGCGGCATCGGCATCGAGATTGGTACCGAAGACGGCTTCATCAAGGTGATCTCGCCGATCGACGAGACCCCGGCTGCCCGCGCAGGCATTCGCGCGGGCGATCTGATCACCAAGGTGGATGGCGAAACCACGCGCGGATTGACCACCACCAAGGCGGTCGACATGATGCGCGGCTCGCCGGGTACCAAAGTCAAACTCGAAGTGTTCCGCAAGGATGAGCGGGCCACGCACACCTTCGCACTGGTGCGCGAGCAGATCAAGATTCAGGGTGTCAAGGCGAAGATGGTTGAGCCGGGCATCTCGTTCATCCGTGTTCGTACGTTCAATGAAACTACCGTGGCCGATGTCGCGAGGGTGCTGACCGAACAGAATGCACAGACGCCGCTCAAGGGTGTGGTGCTCGATCTGCGCAATAACCCGGGCGGCCTGCTTGATGCGGCGGTTGGGCTGTCAGCCATGTTTCTGCCGAAAGATGCGATGGTGGTGTACACCGAAGGCCGCATGGAAGGCAGCAAGACCAAATTTTTCGCCAGCCGTGATTACTATGCCCGTCGTGGTGGCGATCCACTCGCCAACGTGCCGGAGATCCTGAAGACCGTACCGGTGGTGGTGATGACCAACGGCGCCTCGGCGTCAGCCTCCGAGATCGTCGCCGGCGCACTGCAGGATCACAAGCGTGCCACCATCATGGGCACGACCACCTTCGGCAAGGGCTCGGTGCAGAACATCATCCCCTTGTCGCAGACCACCGGCGTAAAGCTCACGACTTCGCGCTACTACACACCGAACGGCCGCTCGATTCAGGGCACCGGTATCGAACCGGACGTACTGATTGAGCAGCTGACCTGGGATGGCGTCATTGCGCCGAAGCTGCAGCGCGAAAAGGACCTTTCGCGCCACCTGATCGGCAAGAACGAGACCAAGGATGCCGCGCCCGAAGAGGACACCTCCGAAGACGCGCAGGAAGCCAAGCTGATCAAGGTGCGTGAAGACCAGAAGAAGCTCAAGGGTTTTGACTGGGGCAACGACAAGGACTTCCTCTTCTCGCAGGCGCTGAACAAGGTGAAAGGCCTGCCGGTCGTTCGCTCCACGGTCGAGGCGGCGGGCACCACCGCCAAGGCGAACGTACCCACTCGTTGACGATTGCGGGCGCAAGCCCTGCCGGCCGGCAGCGAGCTGCAACCCCATGCGCGCCGTCAACTGGCGTGGGCGTCCAGGCTGCCCGACGGCGCCACGACTCGTGTTTGCTGGCGTCGGCATCAATTCGGGAGCAATGACCGCTCCGGTTCGCAAGCGTCGATAGGGCTTGCCATCGACCGCAACGAAACGCGACTTCAGTGGACGCTTCGGTCGAACTTTGCGTGACCGAATGTCGCGAAAACCGTGTGTGGAAAGGACCTAACAAAACGCAGCGGTCGTTCGCTGTGTCGTCGCAACAGCCTCGCGATACTCAGCCTTCAGCCGCTCAACGAGCACCGCCGTCGCCGGCACGTCGTCCATCTGGCCGACGCCCTGCCCGGAGCCCCAGATGTCTTTCCACGCCTTCACGGCGCCCTGCCCGAAGTTCATTGCCGTCTTGTCGGCGCTGGGCAGGTTGTCGGGGTCAAGCCCGGCCTTGCGGACGGACTCTTTCAGGTAGTTGCCGTGAATGCCGGTGAACAAGGATGAGTAGACGATGTCCTGCGCCGTGGACTCGACGATCATCTGCTTGTAGCCCTCAACAGCGCGCGCCTCTTCGGTGGCGATGAAGCGCGTGCCCATGTAGGCGAAGTCGGCGCCGAGCGCCTGCGCCGCGAGGATGCTGGCACCGTGCGCGATGGCGCCCGAGAGCGCGATGGGGCCATCGTAAAAGCGCCGCACCTCGCGCACCAGCGCAAACGGCGACAGCATGCCCGCGTGCCCGCCGGCCCCCGCGCACACGAGGATCAGCCCGTCAACGCCCGCCTCCAGCGCCTTTTCGGCATGGCGAATCGAAATCACATCGTGGAACACCACGCCGCCCCAGGCGTGCGCCTGCTTCACCACATCGCCGGGCGCGCGCAGTGACGTAATCAACATCGGTGACTTGTACTTTTCGCAAAGCTGCATGTCGTGATCGAGCCGGTCATTGCTTGAATGCACGATCTGGTTCACCGCGTAGGGAGCGATGCGTCGCGCCGGATCGGCCGCCTGAGCAGCGGCGAGCGTCTCGGTCAGCTCGGCCAGCCAGTCATCAAGCTGCTCCTTCGGGCGCGCGTTCAGCGCCGGAAATGCGCCAATGACACCGGCGAGGCATTGCGCCAGCGTCAGCGGTGGATGCGAGATGATGAACAGCGGTGCTGCGATCACCGGCAAACTGAGTTTGTTCTCTAAAAAAGCGGGTATTGACATGATGGAGATTGCTTACACTTGCCTGCGAGCCAAAGGACGTAGACAGATCATAGAGAAGCCGCATAGCGGCCCATCATTTTTGAGGCAAGTATGGACTTGAATTATTCACCGGAGCAACAGGCTTTCGAAAAAGAGGTACGCGAATTCACCCGCGCCAACCTCGACCCGAATGTGGCCCGCAAGGTGCTGGAAGGCTCGCGGCTCGAGCGCGAGGACTATCTTGGCTGGCATCGTGCGCTGCACAAGAAAGGCTGGGTCGGCGTCGGCTGGCCGAAGCAGTTCGGCGGCACCGGCTGGAACTCCACGCAGCAGCACATCTTCGACGAAGTCACCGCCGATGAGGGCGCGCCGCAGCTGATCCCTTTCGGGCTGCGCATGGTGTCTCCGGTCATCATGGCGTTCGGCAACAAGGAACAGCAGGACTATCACCTGCCGAAAATCCTGTCCGGTGAAAACTGGTGGTGCCAGGGCTACAGCGAGCCGGGCTCCGGCTCTGACCTCGCGTCGCTCAAGTGCAAGGCCGAGCGCGAGGGCGATTTCTACATTGTCAACGGCCAGAAAACCTGGACCACACTGGGCCAGTACGCCGACTGGATCTTCTGCCTCGTGCGCACGTCCAGCGAAGGCCGGCAGCAGGAAGGCATTTCGTTCCTGCTGATCGACATGAAAACGCCCGGCATTACAGTGCGGCCGATCATCATGCTCGATCAGGAGCATGAGGTGAACGAGGTCTGGTTCGACAACGTCAAGGTGCCGGTCAGCAACCGCGTCGGCGAAGAGAACAAGGGCTGGACTTACGCCAAATTTCTGCTCGGCCACGAGCGCACCGGCATCGCCGGTGTGGGCCGCTGCAAGCGCATCGTCAAACGCCTGCAGAACGTCGCCAAGCAGGCGAAATCGAATGGCCGCCCGCTGATTGAGGACGTGCGCTTTCGCGACAAACTGGCGCAGGTCGAGATTGATTTGCGCGCCCTTGAGATCACGCTGCTGCGCGTGCTCGCTGCCGAGGCCGAGAAGCGCGCCCCCGGCCCTGAGGCCTCCCTTCTCAAGATCAAGGGCTCCGAGATCCAGCAGACGCTGACCGAGCTGACCATGATGGCTGCAGGCCCGGCCGCGCTGCCCTACGTGCGCGAAGGCGAGCATGGCGCGCCCGATGTGCCGTGGCTGTCCGACGAGGCATTCCGCTTCGCCTCGGGCCACTACTTCAACTTCCGCAAGACCACGATCTACGGTGGCTCCAACGAAATCCAGCGCAACATCATCACCCAGATGGTGCTTGGCCTCTAAACCGGACGGAGAAAATACATGGACTTCAATCTCTCCGACGAGCAAAACGCGCTCAAGGATTCACTCGCCAAATTCATCGACCGCGACTACACGTTCGACGATCGCTGGAAAATCATCAAGACCGCCGAAGGCTGGTCGCGCAAGCACTGGAACCAGCTCGCCGAAATCGGCCTGATGGCGCTGCCGGTCGCTGAAGCGGACGGCGGCCTTGGCGGCACCGGCGTGGACACCATGCTGGTGATGGAAGAAGTGGGGCGCGGCCTCATCGTCGAGCCCTACCTTGGCTGCGTTGTCGTGCCCGCCGCACTGATCAAGGCCGCGGGCAGCGGATCGCAACGCGCTGCGTTGAGCGAAGGTCTCGCCAGTGGTGAAACCCTCTACGCCTTTGCCCACACCGAGCCGGGCCAGCGCTACGAGCGCAACGCCGTTGCTTTCGCGGCGGCGGCCAAAGGTGACGGCTACGTGCTGAACGGCAAGAAGGTCTCGGTGCTCGGTGGCGATGCAGCGGATCAGTTGCTGGTGTCGGCAACGGTGTCCGGTGATGCCGGACCGTCATTGTTCGTGGTGCCGGCAGGCGCCAGCGGCGTCAAACGCTTTGCCTACCCGATGCAGGATGCGCAGCGTGGTGCCGATATTGAATTTGCGAACGTCGAAGTGGGTGCAGACGCGCTGGTCGGCGAACGTGGCAAGGCTGCCGCAGCGATTGACTACGCGCTCGACGTGGCGTGCGCTGCGCTATGCGCAGAAGCCGTGGGCGCAATGGCGGAGCTGCACAAGATCACCGTCGAATACCTGAAGACACGCAAGCAATTCGGGCGCGTGATCGGCATGAACCAGGCGCTGCAGCACCGCGCGGTGGACATGCTGATGCACGTTGAAATGTCACGCTCGATGGCCATGGAAGCAGCGGTAGCCTGTGACAATCCAAACGCTGCAGCGCGGGCCAAAGCAATCTCAGCGGCGAAGACGCTGATCAGTCAGGGCTGTCACTTCGTTGGACAGAACGCGGTGCAACTGCACGGCGGCATTGGTGTGACGCATGAGCTCAATACGTCACACTACTTCAAGCGCCTGACCATGATCAGCGTCACTTTCGGTGATGCCGACTGGCATTTGGGACGTTACGGCGACGCATTGCTGGCAGCGGCGTAGTTGATCGTGACGGTCGTAGCCTCGATGTAGCGCGACGCAATCGAGCATTCTTAACTCACTGACCGTGGCCCTCGATTCCACTGCGTTACATCGAGGCTACGGAGCGCTGCAGCGCGTCGCCTGACTCAGGTTTTGCGCTTCAGGCTATTCGCCTTCTCGGTGTACTTCGCCGCGTCATCCGGCCGCTTGAGCGCCGTGTAAAGCGCGGCGAGTTCTTCGTACACGTACTCATCCGGCTCCTTCGCGGTGAGCATTTCCTGCTCCAGCCGCAGCTGGATCGCGAGAGCGTCGTCGAGCTTGCCTTCCAGGCGCTTGACGTTAGCTACCTGCCACCAGGCAATGCGCACCTGCAGCGGCGTGCCGGTGGTCTGATGCGCCTTTAGCGCCGCGTCGAAGTGTCGGGCTGCAGCGTCGAGATTGCCGCGTTCACGCTCGGTGGAACCCATGTTATTGGCAATCGACGTGCGCCAGCGGATCGCGCGCGGCAGCTCGCTCGCGAGCGCCAGACGCATCGCGACCTGATTCCACGACATTGCCTCGTCAAGGTTCTTCGAGAAGCCGATCATGTGCGCTGCATCGATGGCCAGCAGCACTTCACCTTCCCGTTGCGCCAACTGAAAGGCATCGGAGAACAACGGCTTTGCCTTCTCGAACTGCCCGGATGAGTTGAGCGTGCGGCCACGCTCCAGCAGGTAACGGATGCGCACACGCGGCGCAGTGCTGCCCGAGGTTCGGGCAGCGACCGCATCCAGCATAGAGTTGGCACGCACAAAGTCGCGCCGCAGGCTGAAGGTACGCGCGATCTGCGTTTCGATCTCCAGCGCGGCGTCACCGGTCTCGGTCTTCAGTGCCTCGCGAAAGCGTGCTTCACTCTCGGCTGGCTTCGCGTAGTCCCACAGCGCATCAATATCTGCTGCCACACTGACTCCGCTCAACGTGAAAACTGCACCGACCACCAGCGCGCGGGCGGCAAACCAAACACTACGTGCCACGCTGCCCTCCATCGCGTCGCTGCAGCGTCTCGATCTCGCGGAGACGTGCGTAGAAATTGCTGCCCAGCCGGGCGTACGGTCGCATCTCAACCTGCGACAGCACATCAACACGATGCTTGAAGCCGCGCTTCTCGCCCGTGTAGCAGCGTGCATCAATGTGCACCTGCACCACGTCGCCCATCACCCAGGTGCTACGCCCGAGGGCGATACCTTCGCGCAGCACACATTCGTAGGCGACCGGCACGCCCGCCACGCGCGGCGGCTTCACCTTCGTGGAGGCGACAGGGATCAGACCGACATGCGCGAATTCACTCGCCCCCGGCGGCAACGGGTCGCTGGTGCGCACCATCTCGTCGGCCATTGATTCCGGCACCAGATTGATGACGAACTCGCGCGTCTCGCGGATGTTGGCCCAAGTGTCTTTCAGCGCCCAGGCGTCATTACTGCGGTCCTCGCCACGCGGTCCGCAACTGAAGCCCAGTACGGGTGGCGTTGGCGAGCAGACGTTGAAAAACGAAAATGGCGCGATGTTGGTATTGCCCTGCGCGTCAATGCT
>Ga0208695_1000195_pt1 | contig 80427 bp, 85 predicted proteins | sample AD_UKC111_MetaG_FD_184449 | JGI IMG/M metagenome (GOLD analysis project Ga0208695, IMG submission 184449) | Active sludge microbial communities of municipal wastewater-treating anaerobic digesters from Hong Kong - AD_UKC111_MetaG (SPAdes)... | ecosystem: Engineered > Bioreactor > Anaerobic >... | reverse complement strand
TCATATATAGGTTTATCACGAAGTTATTCTCGTCTTGTATCTAATTATTCATTTTGAATATTCCGTATGGCCGCTGGATGTCTGTGTACTATGTCTACTATTCATTCTATTCAAGTTGCATTAGCTAATAGAAGTTGGAACCGTTGGACATACCCTATGAATATGGGCCATATATGAATAGTCTTATTTCTTCATTAGCATTATGCCCAGTTGTGTCTACAGTGTATTGCTATGTATATCGTTTCCATTGTGATTGGATAGTGGGGAAGTAATTTAAATATGTTAATATTTTATTTTGTGTTGTGTTCCATAATAGTGTATGTATTTTTGGCTATGTGCCAATTCCACGCTAATAGCAACTAAACTATATTTTAGTTCCGCTTGTGAATGGTGGTGTTCCTATTTTGCCAACGTAATATGATGATCCTGTCCATGCTGACTGATAATCCATTTGTTGTACTGGGACATTTGTCATCTGTCCTATATTATCGTACGTAAGTTTGTAGACTCCTGAATTAGAAATCCAGCCAGTATCTCTCATCTAATATGGAAAGAGATTTTGCTATGGTGGATCGACAGAGATGCTTTTAACTCCGCTGAATGGCACAACGTCGTCTCTGACAGTGAAGCACGAGCGGCCGTCTGTCGTATATATCAATCCATAATCTGAGACAACTGTCTCTGAATAAAGATTGGCTATTTCCTAATCTGATAGCTAATAGTCGAAAATCTTTAAATCATCAATTAGGCCATTGAATGGATAGCCTGTGTTGGCGGAGTAATTGCCTATTATAAATCCTCTATTGTTTTGGTATGTAGACCTATAGTTAGCTGTTCCTGCATATACTCCATCTATGTAGAGTTTTGTTTGTGAAGAAACTTTATCATTTACTATAGTGAACAGATGCCACTAGTTTACGGATGGATATGCCACATTTGTACCACCATTCTTGAATGGATTGTTTCCTCCATCGCCTGTATTCCATAATATCTAATCAGAGAAATATACATCTGGGCCTGAATACTATTCACTATTGAAGCTAAATATCATCCCAGTCCAGCTATATGCATATACCCACTAGCTTATTGTTAGGGTTTCGGGGAATGAAAAACCAGAGGTACTATAGAGTCGTTGAGCAGTACCGCTGACTATTTTCTACTATTTGCCTTTCTTACCGTAGTCCCATGTAGCACCATCCACGGTAAGAGTCTTTCCAGTGATTAGGTCAGTCTAATTCCCATCAAGTTTAAAATAATTTATTAATGCCATTAGTCACCTCATGTAGTCTAATGTACTCTAGCGTCGCACTCAACAACTGCCTTTGTAGTTATGTTAGCATCAGTTAATGTTACTTTATTCTAGTTTGTGCCATTATAGTACCCACTACTTCCCATTTGTGAGCCGCCGTTAGGTACTTTTGCAACTCCATCAACAGTCCATTTGTAATCGTAGTTTGTATCTGTCTGCTATGACCCATTCCTGTATACAGTCTATGTAATAGTACACGAACTACCAACAACTGTTATCATATTATTATCCTACTGCAATACTATGTAAAACGGCTACATGCCAGTTATCTACTTTGCTATGTTTTGATATACTTCAACTGTACCATCAGTGCCATTCTATCTCTTGTACTATATAATATACTTAACAACATATGATGTTGCACCAGTCTCTGTTATTGAATGATCAGCTACTGTTAATGTTGTTCCGCTCGCAGTTATTCCACCTACAGTGAATCCTGTTGTTATGGTTGTACCACTTTGGTTTGTTACTGACGGATCTGCTGATACTTTGAATTGCCCAGCTGATAGTGTGTCAGCTTTAAGCTTAGCTGTGAGCTGTGTGATGCCTTCGTATACATTTATCTTCGTGCCTGTTGACTACGATGATAATGGCAATTTGTTCTCATCAGCAGGTATAGTGACGTTTTGATTTGATAATACAACAGTGATCTAATCAACTGCCTCTTTGATTATTGGTACTGAAACAGTATCTACAAGTTGCGTTCCAATATACATATTGAATATTACTTGTGTATTAGTTGAGTCAGATATTGAGACTGATGAAACGTATGTAGTTTCAGTTTCGCTGGGTGGTATTTTGTATTTTATTGTACCTGCACCTGTTGTAGGAGCACCTGCACCAGTTTGTGAGTAGCCAGTAGCAGTTAAACTCTATGATGCAGCACCGTTGAATTTTCCATCTTTTGTAACTATAATTACAGAAGGTGATACGTCAAGCCAGTATGATGTGGCTGGCTATCCAGTTACACCTTGGTCGACTCTGATAACCGTCTATTGGTCTAGGAGTTGAGATTTTCCTGCATCTTTGAATAAATATACGTCGTATCTAGCTGTGCCTGCTTCAAGTGCACTAAATATATACGTGGACTACTAGGTTGTTGGGTCTTGGTATAATGGTGTTCCTGATTTACTTACTATCCAGTAACCAGTAAATGCTACTGGTGCTTGGTTGCCTGTTATAGAGTACTAATTAAATGTTATTGACGTCGGGGTGAGTGTTCCATCTGTTGCTTTGTAGAATACGTTATCGCTTTGAGTGATGTAGTATACCGTTGAGTCAACGCCGGCTTTTGACTTTGTTAAAGTTTGGTCTAGTGTTATTGTAGTTTCTGAACCATTTTTTATTTTATACTTGATAGTATATCTTATTACAGCAACATCTGTTGACATTGCACTATGATTGGCTATTGTTATTTTCTTATTAGTAGTATCTACAGTAGTTCCACCAATTGTAATTGTACCTGATATTGCAGATTTGGTGTCTAACTTAAATTCATTATCTCCTACCGATGTGTTAGATGTTGGAGTTAAGAGAGTACCATTCTATAGAACAAATATATCTGTTCCAGAGCCGCCATAATTTGATACAGTACCGTTGCTACTTGCAGGTAGTACGTGCTATTCGTTTGATAGATACTATATTACAGCTGGCTATACCTATTTTTGTACTGCGATTGATGCACTATAAGCTTTTCCATTTATAGTACACGAAAATTTGAACATATAGCCTGCATCACTAATTGTTATTGCCTGTGATGTCTGCCCGGTACTGACATTTTCCCAAGCACTTCCACCTATTGGACATTTATCCCATGATTTTCCAGTTACCTATGCTGTTGCAGTTATATCAACGCCTTTATAATATGCATACTACATTACATTTACTGAGCCTGACTAGTCGTAGTTGAACATTATTCCTGGATGTGATAGTGTAACAACGGGGGTATCTGTCGTGTCTACGTCTATGATTGTGTATGTATCGCTAGCAACCTTTTGCACGCCGTTCTGTGCGTATGTTACAACTAACTGTATATTGCATCCTTTTGCTAGTGTTATAGACCATCCGCCTGTTGCCATTGATGTTATGTATTCAGTATCTGTTGCTGTGATCTCTTGGAACTATGAGTCGACATATCTATACCATTTTATTGTTAATGTTGCTCCGCTTGGTAGTGTTGTAGATGATGTTACAAGTGATCCGTTCAGATAGATTGTTGGTGTTAATACTATAGTTGCAGGTGTTCTAGTAGTAGTTGGTATTGTGTCGACAATGAATTGGTCAGTTGGAGATGGGCTTATAAACTACTGCAAGTCCGATAATTGATCTGTTACGTCATAAATAACTATTGAATCCTTTGCCATGTTATCACCTCAATTGCTATTCGCAATCGATTTTCTATTTAACTAATACCTAGTCTTTAAATAACTGCAGTTCAGGCAGGTTTTTGAACTACAGTATCTCCGATTTGTTACCTTGCATATCAGTTATATACCAATTATAGGTAAACTAATTTGTAGTTGGAGTGCTATTTGAATCAGACTAATTCACTTCCTCTCCATTGACGAGGACTTTCTATCTTATTATAGTGTAATCAGATTCCCAAGTCATGAATTGCCCGCCTTGCTATTCTAGTACGACGACCATCTAGTTTAGCTGGGTCTGTATATTGTTGATCTAGTTGTTGATTACGTTGATCGATTCATTCACATTGCTATCTAGATTGCTAAATCCTATCTTTACGCTATTGCCGAATGTTACGTTGCCGTTTTTATCCCATTTTATTTGCTCATTTGCTAAGTGTCCTGAACCATCATTTTCTAGTTTAGTAACATATCCGCCCGCACCATTTGGCCCGAGGTTTAATTCACCTTGTTTTATAATTATTCCGTTGTGATTGATTCGTACATCCTAATTCTCGCCGCCTGTTATCTCTAAACTCTCAGTTGCTCTTAATGTGCCACGTACTAATGTGTCTGCATTGATATTGAATTGATCCTAATCTATCTTGATCTTACCATCTTCAACTGATAGTTGAGTAATTGCGGGGTTATCAGAATCTAGTTTTAATACTCTTAGAGCTATCTGGTCGTTTGTTTGCTGGATCTGTGATTGAATATTACTTGTATTATTGATAATCGATGTAGAAATCTCGTTTGCAGTCTGTGCTATCTAGCTCTATAGAAGACTATTGGAATCGTATATTTGGTAGTGCTATTGTCCAAATTTGTCTAGATAGTCTGTTGGCTGAACGAAGAATGTATTGCCGCTTACCTATGATACAGTGTAATATCTGACAAGTTCTCCATTAGATAGCTGTACTATAGAACCAATCTTAACTGAGTTAAAATTCTCTCCGGAGACAGTGATTTGTCCTGTGGGCTACTATATCTAAGTTGTGTTGCCGCTTTTTACAACATTGAAATTGCTTTGTTCTACTGTAGACTTTATTGAGTTATAGTCTACAGATAGTTTCTACTATACGAACTACTAAGTGGAGTACACTTTGTATGAGTTAAATGGCCCGGATGGATTCTACTTCAACGTTATGACATTCTGATTTACAGTTGAGACTGAGGTTGTGTAGGTTGTATCTGAAATTAGTTCCACTATGAATCCGGGCTGGACTTTCTCTTTTATAAAATCCTTACTAGTATCAGTTATCATTCCAGGAACATACTGCTACTATCCGCCAAACTGGTTTTCAATATACGATGTTGAGAGTTTCTACTAGTTCAGCTATATTTGATCTGTCTGCTGATTTATCTATGTTCCAAACGATTGGATTGGGGCTTGTGCTATACCTTGCGTGAATTGTCCAGCTGGCTATGATTCTAGTACTAGCGTGTTACCATCGATATTTGTTATTTTATATAACTTATCTAGCTTTAGGTAATATCCTTTTTTAATTCCTGCTGTGCTCTAGACGTGCACGTTTGCCCCGTCTATGCTTGTTATAGACACAGAGATGGATGTCTAGTCATTTAGCATTTGAACAGTGTTTGCAGTATCTGATATTTGATCGTAAATCTATTTTTCTGCTTCAGTAAACTACTGCGAGCTTATAAGCACATTTGTTGGTTGGGACGAATTGCCGGACGTATCTACCTAATATATAAGTGCCGGTAAGTTATTATATACCTTACCTATATTTATTTCTAATGTATTAGTCTTTGATATGGACGTGTATGTCTTGGAGTCAAGAGTAAACACTGCATAGAAGTAATCAAAGTCCTATTCAATAGGTTTTTCTAATTCTATCGTAGTAGCTCTGTATCTTGGCGTTATGGATTTTACAATGGGACTTTCCGGCGGTAAGATATCCTTCTATGTTAGGACTTCATACGTGGACCAGTCGGTTACTGTATTAAGTTTTCGGCCACGTATCTTTATACTCATTAACTTATTAGGAATTACAGGCAAGTCATATTGGTCTAAAGTAGTATAAATTGTCTGCCATTTATCATCGTACGTATACTGAATTTCATATACTTGATCATACCAATTTGTAATCTCGATTGATACTATAGATTGATTTAAATTGATGTCGAAATACTAAGTAACATTTGCAATTGGCTGTACCAATGGTGGGTTTAGTTGCTATAGCACATCTGCAATTGGCACCTGCAGGCTAAGAGTTAATTCTATTCCATTGAAATCTAACTACTTCTATGCTTTATCTATCTCGTATTTAAGTTTATTGTACTACTACTAACCTATAGAGGATTTGAGCGGCTATTCAGCTTGTGTGGCTATGCTCGTTACTTGTTGCTCTGAGCCGGTTATAGTCCCTTGCGAGTCCAAGTAATTTATATTTACTTTTATTTTATTCTAAGTAGTTAATAATTGTAGTAGCTGGACTAGCTGCTCCATGTTATCCCCCTGGTTTGTGCGATAATATATTGTGGTAATGGTCCACGATTGTTAATTAACTGATTGAAAAAGAGGTGATATCAAGTGAAGGATACATATACCATTTAGGAATTATGTAAAATTTTAAAGCGTCCGCCAAACTATGTGTGGCGTATAATCAATTACTTTAAAGTTCCATATGTTCATAGTGATGATGGCTACGTAGTCAATAAGTAGATTATGGATTACGTTATTTCAAAATTGAGGATAGGTGATGTAAATGGCAACGAAAAAGAAGAGACCAAAGAGAAGAAAGTGCAAAGTAAAAACGATGTAGGAGGCGGAGCAGGAGATTCAGATGCAGGAGTAGCCTCCGGAAATGAAAGTAGCACAGAAGCAGCTGCAAAAGAAGATAGCATCAAATCTGGTGGTTTTGGTAGACATGAAAAGAAAAACAGGAATAGATGAGGAGATATTGAAAGTTATTATTGATTCTTATTGGGATTCTGTTATTGATTATTTAGCTAAGGGGTATTTTGTATATACTGGTATAGGGAGGTTGAACTTACGATGGACAAAAGGTCATTAGCTTCAAGTGAGATCACATCTAACTTAGAGTACATCTCAGGAAGTTCTCAATCGGTATAGAGCTTATCAAGTTCAGGATACGTCTAGACAATAAAAATATTTGGTGAAATTCCAGAACCAGATGACGAGAGAGTTATAGATATATTAGACACATTGGAAACGCCAGGTCTATCTACAGTAAACGTGGTGCTTAACACTTACGGCGGCAGTTGGGATACATCAATAATGCTTTACTCTATGCTTACTGCTATGTCTTCGACAACGTTTATAAAAACTATAGGTATCTCTGCTGTATATTCTGGCGGTTAGATCATCTACATGGCTGGTGCAGAACGACTAGCTTCTTATTACACTGACTTTCTAATTCATATTTCCAGAATTTCAATGTAGTATGAGTCTTCGACGAATTCTTTGAATTACGTTAATAAGCATCTTCATACTGCTAAGCGTGTAATACAAGATATATTTGGAGACTATCTTACTAAAGAGGAACTCAATTCAATTTGTGATGCAAGCAATGATTTCTATATGAATGAAACAGAAGCATATGAGCGTGGCATAGCTACTGTGATAGGTTATGTGCATCCAAATGATTATTTGATGTTAGTGGAGCAGAAGAACAGTAAAGACTAGGAGGCGTTTACTCGTGGCAAACGAAAACCAAATTCAGGACAATCAAGAGGAACTGACGAATGACAAAGCTATATAGTTATTGCACGGTGAGTTAGAAGATTTGAAGGAGCAGTTGGATAGTTTTATAAAGGACTATAAAAACTTTACGGCGGTTACTAACGAGACAGTTTAGAACATGCTTCAATTCCTATTCCAGTATTAGTCGCTTGTAGAGTCTTAGTATTCGAACCTTATAAAGAATGATCTTGTTAGTAAGTAGGATTTAGATTCAACATAGGAAGACATATATAATGAGATGATCCAGAATCTTCAGTAGGAAGATGATGACAGAGACATTAATTAATTGGAGTGATATGCGTGCAAGAGTATTCTACTAAGCTAAGTAACTTGATTTAGGAGTTCGCTCAACAATTTCCATATAGTAACTTGTTACTTAAACATGCGGGCCGTGTGCCTAACGTATAGTCGATCGCTTATATGGGCGATAGATTTTCTATAGATAAGTTAGGATATAACGAACGGAATGTCTATTTTGATGTTAACTAGTTTGATGATTTGGAACTTGACAATTTCGTTGCTTATTACAATGATCTTCTGTATTAGTAGGCAAGGTATTATCTTAGATACTAGCAGTATATATAGGACTAGCATAAGTAGGAGTATGAATTGTATGTGTGGCTTCCTTCGTATTTTAGTGGTGGATTCAACCTGTTTGGATATAAGCTTAGTAGCTTGCACGCATTGACCTCCATTCGTTTAGATGGTAACGATGTAGATTTAATTGACGGATTACATTAGATACAAGTAGGAAAGCATGAACTATTATTACCGCCAAACTCGGCGTGTTTGGATATGTTTAACAATCTTGTGTTTGATGGCGTTAATCATATAATCTATAACGATTCGTAGGAATCTAAAACAGTGTCTTTCTATTAGCCTCAGGATTAGTTGATATATGTTTTTGAGCAAGGCAGTGAGTTGACTATTACACTTCCGTGGCAATACTATGTGTTGAATTATAAGTATAAATTTATTGGTGTAGACACTGTGATTTACTAGCGAAATTTCGTAGAGCCAATTGTATAGATGCGGCTCTTGAAAGGGGTTAATCCATGACATCATTAAACCCAACATAGTTAGATACACTATTTGATACATATAAGACTCGTATAATACAATTACTGCGCAGGTATCAGGCGCAGTATTCGTTATTAAACAGATCACCTGTTTATAATTTATGGCTTCACAATAAAGATGGTAAGCCTTGCACACCTTAGTATCTTCAAAAGCAGAATAAGATATTGCAGTATAGTTATGATGATTAGTTAATACCAAGTATGCTTTAGAAAGATTTCTACGGATTTGTGAATACTAGGATTGTAGGTTCTTAGTAGTCGTCTTAGTGCTCTATGATATAGCATACAGTTGACTTTAACGATACGCTATCTGTAATGAAAGTTAACGATGGCGGGCAATATGTTTAGTATTGTGATTACAAGCAAACGTATTATGTTGTATCTGGTGAGTAGTTGCATTTGGTGATAGATGGATTGGAATTGGTGGGGGATAGCTTTGAATTTATAGTATATCCTGAATTTTCATCTGTCATTGTCTGGTCTGATTCTGACTTTAATATTTCTTAGTATAGAGTATCTGCAATTGGAAATAGCGTAACTGTTAGATCAAATGTTACTGGCTTCGTTGAGTTATAGGTAATGCAATATGTTGACATGCCAGTAAAGATCAATGGACTGCTTTAGTTTAATGTAGGAGATGTAGTTAAGTAGTATTTGTAGGTTAACGATGGCGATGAGATAACGATAGAGCAGATACCAAACGACTACAGATTAAAGTAGTTCATTGGTATTTTGAAATGCGTTAGGTGGTGGAAACATGCATGAGCCGGGAGTTGAAAATATAACACTTACACAACAGACAATAGATTCTGGCGATTAGCTTACTCAATTGAATGAGCTTATAAGCGATTAGGATAGTAGGCTTAGTGAGATAGAGCATACGGTGACTGTGTAGGAACAATATAAATAGATTGGAAACTTGAAATTGCCATTCACAAATAGTTACTAGTTAAAGTATGATGCGGGCAAACTTCAAATTGATGATTCTAAGTTATTGCAACTGCATATTTCAATACCTCTAGTTAATGGTAAACTAAGCATTCATAATACTTCAGAAGTATACTGGCTAGTTCGTATTCCATAGCGTGCGGGCTATGTGTTTGAATATGACTCTCAATTAACATATTCGGAGTATGATAAATATCTTTACATAATAGTCTAGCCTAATAAAACTCTTGTTATGCCTATTGGAGTTGTTTAGAGCGACATAAAGGTATTTGAATTGCCAGTGTTGCCATTTTACAGTTAGCGTATATATGATGGCTTGGATGTAGAGAGGCCTGACAATCTTACGTTTACTAGTTATGTAGATGGCCAGCCTGCCGATTTTGCAGAATCATACAATCTTGTTGATTAGAATGGCTTATCTGTTGTAGGCAATCCTGACTTTATCGACTGGTAGAATAGCAAGATTATGACAGGTCATGGTAATGTGAAAAGCGGCTATGTTGGTTTTACTAAATATTTTTACAGATATGATGATGGCAATTATGTTAGAACGACTGCGACATTTAATTAGGGTCGTGTATTTGAAGTGTAGGATTAGTAGGATGGGTATTGCTATATACGGCCTTACACATTTCTCGGCGAATTAACTGATAAATATGAGAAGTATTTGGATTTGTCGATGTGTAGCTTCGATAAATTAAAGATAACATTCTTGAATGGTTCAAATGCAGTAGTCAATTCTGTGACTCCAAAACGAGTTCTTTATCAGCAAGATGTCGTATAGACAGGCGTTTCTGGGCCATTTGTTCTTGTAGCGGTAGTAGGAACTGAAGTAATTTAGTATTATTATGAATCTATTTAGCAATTTGGATAGTAGTATCAATTCAAATCATTACCACGGTACATATGGATACTTCGTGATTTAGCTGGATTCTAGATTGCACAAGATCAGACTACGATTATAAATTTATAGTATCCGTAGTAGTAGTAGATTTTTCTTAATACAGGAAAGCCATAGTACATTACAGACCGTGATGGTAATGGTTTTGTATTAGGTGGTTCTTAGGATGATATGGTACGTTAGTTCGTCCAATCTCCGGCGGAATTCTACATGTATAGCATTCAGAATAATACTGGCGAGTAGATTAATGCGGTATAGTTCATATTGGAATACACTAAAATTGATACTCATATTATTCAAGGTTAGCCAGGCTATCAGTATAAGATAACGCTTTTCAGCGATGCAGATCGCACAGAATTTGTGACTACATATCAAAGTCTTAATAATTAGAATATATTTTACTTATTGAAATAGAGTATAGAGTAGTAGGATTAGAGCTAGCACATTGTTGTTGATAATAAGGTAAAGATACTAATTGAGCCAATAGATGAAGTTAGCGGGCATATAGATGTGAAAGCCTTATTGCGTGATCATTTTATAATGGATTAGAAGTGGGAATTTAAACCTGGTGTTGTTTATTCTACATAGATAGATTGTGGGGTGGTTGTGTGAACTACGATAATGAGATATCGAAGTTATATACTCAGATATAGGATTTGAAAGAATGGCTATTGAAGAATACGCCAAGCTTAAACGAGTTTGCAGATTTGAATCAGCGGTTATAGAAGCAAGTTGAAACTCTCGCATAGCGTATACAGTTACTAGAGTAGAAGTTGAAGCTATTAGAATCTAAAGTAAAATAACAGAGGCGGCCATAAGGCCGTCTCTGCTTTGCGGGTGTCTAAACTTTTAGGGCTTGTTACTCTACATTTATATTGTACCACATTATTAAAAAATGTCAATAGGTTTTAGAAAGAATATTTTATTTTATTCTTTTCCACTATTCCTATAATTCTGCCTGCCTACAAATTCCTATAAGGTACATCCTATATTTCTACCGTGTGAGACTATGGTATTTCGGATAACTGTATGTATACTCTATTATTATCTATTAGTTCAGCCTAATCGGCGAACACATCGTATAGGCTTACATCGCTTATAATCTATTGATGCCATATTGAGCCGTCTACTTTTCTTAAAACATTGCTAGTAACCTTTATATCTGGCTTATAGAATTTTACCTACACAGGTCGTACGCCATCAACTAATCTGATTTCGTGGATAGTCATGTTATCGGTTATGTGTCCAGGCTACTTTTCTAGTTGGCTTACTGGTATACCTGTTATATATGAAATCTCATCTTTAAACTCATTGAGAGAGTTAAATAGCTTTGTGTAATCAGTTATTTGAGTTAGCACTGACTTGTATTCGCCGGGCATTAATAACATGTAGCTAGTAGGTTCATTAAACGAATCTAGTATGTTTAGTAATAACGAGTCGTCGATTATCTCATACTAATCCATGCTAATTGCAATAGGATATAATGTGTTTATAGGTTCTTCGTCTGGCTGATAGAATATACGCTCGTATAGATGCTATATAGTTTCAAGTGTTTGTCTATCAAGTCCGGATAGATACTACATACTGTCAATATACGTAGGAGTGAGTTCTATTGACTCGTATGATATTTCTTCGTTTACTATGGAAGACTAATCAAACACATCAAGCTTAGACGACTACATAAGCTGGTTATTAAATCCGCCAATTACTCTTACAGTAACATCTACAATTGGATTATCATCTAGACTGCCTGTTAGTTCTTCGTCGCCTATCTAGTAATTGCATACTGTGTAATGTGTAAATGGGAATTTTAGAGTGATGTCTTCTCCTAAGTCGTAGGACTAATCTACAAATTCACATACTACTACACCTTGAATATCTTTAATTAGTATAAGCCCGCCAAATACTACTATTCCATCACAGTATAGAGGCTGGTACTATACGTTAAATAATTGTAGCTCGTCCGTTTGCAGATCGTACTTAATTAATCTTGTATTGATTTCTTGGTCTAAGGCAGTGTTTATATAATATGTATTTGCAAGCCCGCCGTCTATTAACTAGTACAGATACCTGCCATCATAGTTGAAACCGTGTAGTCTATCAGCGAAGTGTGATAGTACAACAGACTTATATGAGTAGCCAGAACGTATGCCGAAGAAATTTGCGATCAATGATCCTGAATCGTTATCTAGCACAGGCTCTACGAATATTTGTTCTTTACTTTCAATTAAACCAGTGAATTGCGGAACAGGCTTGATTGACATGAATTGCTAAGACTGGTAATTTGTTAGTGTCTATAATGGTATAAACTACTTTGAGCCCGCCCTAATTTCTATCTAGCCGTGCACGAAATCTGTTTTATACCTGAAGTATACTCTATTCCTGTGCTATTCTAGTAATTGGCTTAACTACTAATTTGTGAACTTGAAATTGCCCTCGTTTTGTATAGGTATAGTTGGGGAGTTGAACAAAAAGTTATCTATGCCTTTGCCAATCTATTGTGCGAGCTTGTATACGTTGTTGTTAGATTCCTAGTCTATAATGCCGCTTATATTATTTACTATATTCTGCCCATTAATGGTAGTCTTATTGTTTTGTATGAATCTATTGTCATATGGCTAGATATAGAATCCGTATTGTTGATCTGCAAATACGATATTGAACTCTGGCTATCTTAATTGTTCATCATCTGATAGTTTTAGCTTATCATCAATTACCTTATATCTAAGAGTTGGGTAGTCGTAATTTGTATTGATAGAGAACTATTCATCTTCCTTTTTAACGTATACTAACATGGCATCAACTCCATATGAACTCTATGGAATTTAGAACGGGGTATTCTGTATCTTTTATTGTCCTGTTAAACTATTCTCCGTTGAGATTTAATTCTATATCTGTTACTTTTTGAATTATACCGTTATTTGCCAGTTGTGTATTGGCATCATTAATTAGTTGCAATTTGTCTATCGTGTATTCTATTGCAACGTTCGTTATATTAAAAGATTGTATAACAGATTGCTTTACTATCTCTTGTATTGCATCTTTATTTGTGCTATCTTGCTACGTCACAACTAAGCTAAGTGGTACTTGCTATGCGTCTACTGCTAGTATATCTATGCCAAGTGGCTACATGTCGTCTATATCACGTTGTACAAGCGGGGCTAAAGTTTGTGTTATTTTTAAATTATTATTATCATCGTATAAGCTGGATATTGGTGGAAATATTATCATATCTATTGTACTGAGTCCCCTCTAGAATTGTTTGGTGTATAAGTACCTTATATTGCTTAATTTGCTTCTTATTGCTGAGTCTATATAGTTTAATGTAGGTTCAGGATTGTTTTGCAATCTCTACTATATTCTGGCTTTAAATTGCTCGTCAGGTTCATATCCGAAGAAATCGGAGATGTACCTAATTGATTTTACTATTATATGCTCGCCGAGCTATTCAAATCCGTATGTGAATTCTAACGTCTCGCCGCTGTTTATATTTGTTAGGCTATATTGTTCTATCTGCTACGAGTAGATTTGCTATGTTGTATCCAATCCATTTAGCTTGGTGTAGTCTGTGAAAACCTTTAATATCATGTCCTTATACTTTACATACACAACATCAGGGAAATTATCAGATGTGTTATATATGCTTTGAAGGATCTGTAGTAAGCTCTTATGCGAATCTTTAGACCTGAACATTACGCAGTTGTCCATTAGCATTTGGCTATTGAACTACGAGTAGATATTTCTTGACATCCCAAGTGGCTATGCTATGTAATCAAGTTCATCGCCGGACTAGTTAATTATGTCATAACTAAGATCGTTAGTAAATTTCTACTAATCTGCTTCGTTTATCTACATTACTATCTAGTTTACAAAGTGGCCTAGTACAGAATCTTGATTAAGTGAATTGAATTGGTCATCAATACCTATTAAGTAGTCTTTAACTGAGTAAAAAGTCATTCTATCAGCTCCTCTCGAGCTATAAATTAATTGTTGTAGAGACTAATGTTTTGTTATTGCTCACTGATTTTAGTGATATATTAACTGTGTTGTTGTTTACTAATTCCTATACTACATCAACGTTATTTATAGTTGACATGTAGTTGCTAACCATAGATCTTACTATATCTTCTAACTGCAACAGAACATCATCTGGCTATTGGACGGTTATTGAACTAGTTATAAATTCAGAATCAAAGCCGAATTTAGGATCATATTGAAGTTTTCCAGTTCTTGTGCCAAATATACTAGCAAGCAATTGAGCTATCTATAGTTCCTATTCTACTATAAATACATCGCCGTTTTCTATTACGAAATCGCCGTCCTCTACTTTCCACTCCAATTTAATCACTTCCTAAGTAGCTATTCAGCTATTTGTGCTAGCATGTTAATCATACCGAGCCAAGGCACTTTGTCTGGTAACGGCGTAACCATAGAGCTAGGTACATACATTTCTTTTGTTATGTTTTCTGCTTGCATTCCGCTATTTATTTCACGTCCGACTCCGCCGGAGTTCTATATATTTTTCTTGAATTGAGTGCCAGCACCAGAGCTTGTAATTATATCTTTATTATTCTATACTATTGTCACTCCGTCATCTATCTAGAGCTAATTCTAAGATGACTAGAGATCTGATATAGACATATTGTGCTGTACATTTTGCTATGCTTGGTACTACTCATAAATAGTTTTCTATTGATTCATAATTTGCCTCCCTCCACGATAACTGATTTATAGACTAATATACCAACGCAGTCATTGTATGTATTACCGACTAGTAATATATCGAATTTTTTGTAATCATCCTTATTGAATTTCATACTACCGAAGAACTATAGCGGTACGTCGTATTCCTTACCGCCACTAACTGACACTGTAGCTAGATGTTTAGACCAGTCGATCTTTTTGATTTCAGCTTTATCTAATATCATAGTTCGCCTCCAAATGTCATAAGTCTGAAATAAGTTGATTTGCTACACCCTGTTTAATCTAATCTGTGAATCCGAAGCTGTTAATTGAATAGAATATGTCATTTGTCTGCAGTACAACGTTATTCCATGTATATTGGAAGTTCTTTGTTTGCTCGTGGAATACGTTTATATTATCAAGATATGAGCCCATCAGATTAGGAGCAAACATATAACCATTTTTCTGTAGTATCTTTATTGATACTGGATTGTACACTTTATCTACTGTAATTGTCTATTTTTCATCGCCGGTTTCATTGCCTGGCAGGAACTAATAATCCATCTAGTTATATATCTACTGTCCTGTCTACATATGCTTAGTAACTACTTTCTAGAACATTACTTTTCTAGATGTTTTACTGCCTATTTTCTTAGCAAATTTTAATAAGCTTTGCCCGGCTGCACTTAATCCTTTCATTCCAGTTTTTAACTATCCAATTGTATGGCCAGCTGCCTAGAATAGATTATTTCCGCCAAGCAATGCTATACCTGCTGCGTAATTAAATATTTGGAATAACGTGTATCCAAGACTGTCGTAATGCAAATCTCTTGTTTCTACGATTGGCATAACGCCGAGCTACGTTATATATCCAGTTTCCTATGACATTATATGCATTACGCTACTGACTTGCTACATACCTACGATCATATTGTATGAGTCCAGAATTTGGATGTAGTCATATGGTTTTATATTTGGTTTGCCAACTATTATAAGCTGGCCTGAATACATTGTTTCTAAGCTTTTCTTTAAGTGATAAGTGGCGATTAATATTCTAGTCTGTGGTATATTTCCATAATTAGTTGTGACAGTTAGTGCCTTTGTATATTCATTTGGTATATCTTCGTCGAATATCTATTCAGTAACCTACATATGCTGACCATTTATGACTTCGTAGTCATTTGAGATGACTGTGAATAATGACTCGAATAGTTTTGTGACAGGCGTAATGAAGTTTATAGATTGCATATACGTCGGGGAATATAATATAATCTTATTTGCCATATTGTAGTTGAGCGATATGGTATTCTTAATTATTATTCTATCGTCTATTATGTGGTAGTCTGCAAACGGTTTTGTGCCAACAGGATATAACTTTGCTTTATCTGCTAGTAGTCCTCTCTTGTTATCTGTGGCGTCAAAGAACTATAGATTGAACAGGCCTCTTGTTGTATCTATCATATGGTCTCGCTTATACTATGTAAGAAGCTAATTAAATAATTCTTCAAAGTTTTTCAAGTTATACTATATACTACTGTTTGCTGAGATTTTGCTAGTGATGTTAGATGTATTGTTCTGCAATTCTGTTAGTATATCTTGATATTGTTGATTGTATAATGCAAATTGTTGTTCTTTGCTAGGTTCGTTTTTAGTTGTTGTTGTTTGCTGTGAGCTTCTATTATCAGCAGTAACGTTATTCGTTGAACTAACTGTTTGCTGTGGTGCACTAGAAGTTACACCATATTTTGAAGCGTTAGTCCCCTAGTCTGTTTTAATTGTTATTAATCTTGTATTTATGTTGGAGGATACACTTTCTATGTCGGTCTATATATCGTTTAGATTGTTCTACAATAATAAGGATATGTCATCGATTGTAATCTGGTGATCAGCTTTAAACCCGGCAATATCCTTTATGTTTTCTACTATCTAATTCATTATATCAGATTTTCTGTAATCAAAAGTCTATATCATGAACTATTCTGCTAATAATGAAACGAGTGTCTATAGGTAATACATAGATGTTATATAATTTATACATTCTTCCTAGTTCATTGGCTTTGAGTCTTTCGTATCTTTTTCCATTGTATCGCCGATGTACTATGCTTGCCCTATCATCATGCTATATGCCTGTTTGTATTTATCTACGAATATCATTATCTTATTTGGAAGGTCAAGTAGTTTTTCAAATAATCCAAACTATGTATTTTTTATAGTATCAACGTTTTTGTTATTGTTCTATATTGCAGTTGCTATATCATAATACTTTGAGATGAACACGTCTATTGTGCCTGCTATTCCGTCTATCTAAGTGTTTATTGCTGTATTTATTGCTTTTTGCTGTTTAACTACCTAAGGATCATTTGAATTGCCGCTAATAGTCATTGCCGCATTTAGCATTTTGAAAATATTCAACTACAGATCTTTTAAACTTGTTATTTGTTTCTACTAGTGTTGCAGTACAAAATTGTTGTTTATGTATTTCATATTTGGCATTGTCTATCCAGATTCTCTAAAGTCCAACTGTATATCTGGCCGATACTGAAGCTACTACATTGAGTAAATGTATTCGATCTATTGATCACTCTTATCTATGACAAGCGTTCTTATCTAATCGCCTATTAATCTTTCGGCTATATTTCCTGTACCTGTATCGTGCTAGTTACATAATTCCTTAATAGTTACTGAATTATTCATTTTATCTTTTATTGTAAAACCGGATGATCCTAAATATTTTACTGCAATATTTTCGATGTTTGCTGCTAATCCAACAACCGATTCATCTGCTGCGTTTTCACCAGCTGGCGATTTACAATTATAATACTTGTTTGCGTTTTGCACCAATATCCTTAGCACTGTTATCTATTCATTTATTGACTATCCAGTTACTGACTGTAGTTTAAATTCAGCTCCATCAGATAGTCTTTTCATTGACATTGGGTTTATGTCAAATCTTAACAGTTCCTATATAGTATAAGCAAACACGTTGGACAGCTCTTTCTTGAATTGTTTTATTGTTAGTGATGCATAATTAATACTTGTATTTAAATAGTTCAACATTAAGTTTATTGATCCTATACTTTGTTCAACGTTATTTTTATCTCTTAATCCTTTATTTAAAAAGTCATTGAACATAGTAATCATTAACCAGTCTGTATCATATGCGATTGGAGTAGATTGTTTGCCTAGTATGTCTAACTAATACTAAGTTAGTGCCTATAACTACTTACCAGTTTTATGCAGAGGCATTTTGTTCTTGCTTGTCTTTGGCGATGTGTCCTATAGTTCCTGTAGAGAGTAATAAACTGGCGTTATGTAATTTAGTGCTCTATCTATTTCTGCTTGCTTGAATTTCTTATTTGGGCCTTCAATGATCTAATCACTTAATGTTTCTCTGCCAGACCGTCTGAATGGGTTGAAGTCTGATAGTGTTACTGTGTACTACTAATTCCAATTGAACACAGATCTAATTTGGTATCCTTTTCGCTACCAATATCCGTACTTTGTGCTATTTACTTCAAGTATACTGTATAGTCGCTCTAACTATTTTTTCTGATTAGCAAGCTATATCTAGTTAGATACTGATGTTATTACAGATAATACCTATGGGTTATAGAACCATGTGTTTTCGCTAGTTGGCCACTTGAATGAGTTTGTATCGGATAGTTTAAAACCATAAATAGTTGTATACTTTTTCTCATCTACGGTTGAATCTACTGTTGCTACGAAGTCAATGACTGTATCATACCATTTTGTGTCAGTTATAAATGTGAGCATTTCTTTTAATGCAGATAGTATTACCTTTGTCTCGGCATAAATATATGAGATACCATTTATGTCATCTATTAATGGTTTATATACTTTGTTTACATCGTTTGTAAGAGCTTGAAGTTTTTGATTCAAGTTATTTATTGCTGCTGATAACTGGCTTTTCCTATTTATTCCTGCTACCTAAAGCTAATTCATTTCCTAACATATGAGTAGTAACTCAATATCATTCTATGAATTTAGAGCACTTTGGCTATGTGTTTTATAGTTAATGTATTTAACAGTCTTTGAATTCTGTGGCGAATTTGTTGGAGTCCACACTGTTCCTGCCTAATTATCTGGATTCTACTAGTCGTTGCTTTCATTTGCCACAAAATTTGGGTCAGACATTTTGAGTATATTTCTATTTGCTTGTAATATTATAGCTAGTTGAGAGTTTATGTATACATCTGCTTTAGAACCAATATAGTCAGATACTTTCTAAAATTTGAATGGCCATGTAGGTTTACCAAAGAATACTCTAGCTTGACCAAGTTCTTCGATAGGTTCTACTTGCTATATAAAATCCGGCTACATAGATAGCTAATCATCTATAACGTCCCAAGCAGATGAGCCAGGTTGAATTGTATAGTTTGCAAAGTGCATTTCGAAATTTGCGAAGTATAATTGTGATCCCTATCCAGACCTTAATCCAGTCCAGTAGTCTGTTGGGTAGTATAGATTTTCGGCAAATGGTTGATAGCTAACTGCGGCTAAATACTTCTTATCATCCTAAGCAAATAGCCACTAGTCATCGGATTTTAGTAATATAGATTCAATTATGCTTGATGTTGCTACATAGCCAAGTTTATAGCTGCCAACTTTTGAGAGCTATTTAACTATAAGCTATCTAGGATCTAAGAAGAATTGATTTATGTGGTCAGATTTTTCGAACACGGGTCGTGCAAGAACGCTGCCATATCCTTCTGCCACGATTGTGATTGTTCCATCCTGATTATATTGTGTATCTCGTATATAGCCAGCAAAGACTTTGCCCATCTTATTTACTTTCTTTGTGTAACCAATTCTTATTTCAATATCCTGACCTGGCTGTAGCATAGAGAATACTGGCTACCACTATGGCTGGTTATACACAACTTTATAGCTAAGCACTTCGTACATATTCAGATCTGGCTAACTTGTCATAACGTTAGGGCCCGGTATTACTATTGTCTATACATCAACTGGATTATCCTATTCTCTTGAAACTTGCACATCTAGTACCTAACCATACGTATATCCAGACTTATACCTGCCATTATCCTAAATTAAAACTAGCTACTATTTTGGACTGAGTTGTAGCTTTGTAGCATATCCTGCGTCTAGTTGCTATGCATAGTAAAGTGAGAGGTATAGTTCTGACAATTGCATTGTATTGAACACAATGCGATTTGGCGAGTATTGTACAACTTGTGAGAGCTATTCTTGTGTTTTCTGCTATATATCTGCTGTCTAGTTTACATCCTATTTATAATTTCCTAGCAGTAATTGGTTCATATTGTACTAGCTAGAAATTATTTCGTTTTGTTTATCTATGCTGTTATTGCCTTGTGATAGTCTTATGTTGTATTCTATATTGTTCAATGTGTTAGAACTAAGCAACGCATAATCTATTTGCTATATTGCGTTTGACACAGGTGTTGTATAATTTACCTATCCGTTAGATGCCTACTATGCATTTGTCATAGTTACTGTTCCAGGGTTTATCTACTATATAATCTATCTGCTTATTTGCTACTATGACTATGACTTAATAGATTCTCTAGTTTTTTCATAGTAATCAGATAGTGATAGATCTTTGGCGGTTAATATTTCTACTGGCTATTTTGTTTGACTATCTATACCTACTTGTTTATATTCTAATTTTTTTATTGGTTTGTCATGTTCGTCTGTAGTCTAATTCAACTAATCTTTATTAGTTATATCGAAACCGGAGAACTATGTGCTCATAAGTGCTAATACGTTAAGATTTTTAATTAATCTACTGTCCTAATCGTTTGACTAATAGCGTGCTATAAGTTTATACTAAGTATTCTAATCTTCCTGATCCTTAGCTGACGTGTACTCTATTGCTGTGTACGCTGACTTGACGTAGCTAGTTGACTATGTATCGTTTATTGGTTCTCCAGTGTCATTATTAATATTTCTGTTGTACATAATTTTCTATTGTTCTAAATATACTTTGTGCAAGTATTGTTTTGTTCGTTCAAGTGTTTTTTCTGCAAAGCTTGTCATAGAATATTCTATTTCATCTGCCCATTGTATTCTGTAGTATTGTTCGAAATCTATTAAAGGATATCCACCTATATCAATATCAGCAACGCCAGCAAGTACTAGTTCATTTTCTATCATGCTAGCGAGTTTATCTTCTATTAGCATTATTGTTTCTATTAGTTGGTCCATATTCATTGTCATAAGAGTATTGTATTTCATCATCTCGTAATACTACTAATAATTGGTCTTTGTCCCAAGTATGAAATTAGCTATATAGCGATTTAGATAGACAATTGCATTAAAGTAATTTTTCATCTATACTTGTGGCTGGCCATTATTTTTTCCTGGTTCATATAAGTCCACTATTATTTTTGACTAATTTAGTTGTTTGCTATTTGCATCATACTACTTGGATATAATTTGATAATACTATTCCTATAACATTATCTATACAGGCTCTGGCAAGAATGTTTTGAATTTGTTATAGAAATCGTAGAATAATGCATCTGTATTTATATTTTTGATATTTATAATATCTTCTAGACTGTAGCTTCCCTTTGTAATATCAAAATTGTTATCCTACAATTCTATTATTGCATTCTTTACTAATACAAATGGCCACAGCCAACTGCTTATTGTTTTGAATAGTTTTTCTATTATGCTCTCGTTTGATGATAGTGCCTATTGCTACATATTTATAACTGTTCCAGGCATATCGTAGAATAGATTTACAAATGCCATTGATACAAGCATTATATTAAGTTGTTCTTGAACATATTTTCTTCTCTATTCAGTACCCTCGACATTTTCCCATGTAAATGCGTACTTCATTGGTGCGGAACTGTCTTTTGTTATCCAATCAAACATATTGTACTTGCTAATTGTAGAGAACTTTGTCATGATGTCGTATATATTCTCGCTATCAGTTACAAACATTGCATCAATCTAAACGCCAAGCGTGCTTGGCATTCGTTCTGAAAAAATATATGCAAGCTACTAAGATGCCATTGTAGATATAAATGTGTTGTTATATTTGAAAGTATAATTATCTATTATCTCCCTTATTCTCTACTAGTATTTCACGTTATTGCTTTTATTTATTTTAAAAAATACACCCGTTTTATATTGCTTATCATCTTCTGGCCCTGTATATGGCTGTAGAACTGTTTCTAGTGAAAATATAGGGTTGTTTGCTACGTAGTTCTAATCCCAAACGCCATATGCTGCGTAATATGTATTTTGGCTAGTAGCAAGTGTATTCATTAAATTTTTGCTTGGTGTATACAAGAATAGACTAAGGAATTTCCCTATAAATGTTTCGCTATTAATATTTACTTTTGTTGATGGGTTTAACTATGCATATGTTTTGAGCTAAGCAAGGTATGTTCCAACATTTGCTACGTCGTCTTGCATGTTAGCAGTAGTAGTTTTTGCGTCGCCTAACTACTACATAGTAGGTGTTGTTCGGTAGAATAAATCGTTTCCGCTCTATGATGTTAATAATATTGCGATAACTTGATCATAGTATGTGTCATCCAGTTCGCTTGAGTACAATGTTTTCACTATGTATCGCTATATATATGTTGTTGTATTTAGAAATATTTCAGATGGTAATTGGTTAGGATTCTAAAGTGGCATTATTGCCTACTATTCTCTTTTTCCATAATTAGTAAATGTATTGTCTTTATTCTTAGAAACTAGGCTATTATTATCTATTGTCTTTAACTACTTATAATCTGTGTTATTAATACCGCTGATATAAGTGTCGTAGTCTAGTATACCTTCCTAAAACTAACCTATCTATCCATAAGTAAACTAAGGGATATATATTAGTATCGAAGATGCCAATATATTTGATATTTCAAGGTTTACTGCACTGTCCGCTATTTTTTCTATCTATTTGTCCACCAACCCATCAAATGGTTTGAACTATTTAATTAAGTCCTTTGCTTTCTATTTTAGATTAGTTATTATGTCTTGTTTTAATGTGTGTGTTTTTTTATCTACTTCTGCTATATTATTGTATATATTGTTTATTAGCTATTCGTTTGAATTTAGCCCTTCTTTGCTGTACAATTTATCTATGAAGCTATACTACTATGATCTATTGCTCTATACATTTTCCTAGAATGATACAAAGTTTATGTTGTCTATGCCTATAAATGGGATGTTTACTACAATTGCGGAATTGCTGTTGTCTATATTCTTGACATCTATGTTTGTTATATACTATAGGTTAAGTCCAAACTAAGATGTCATGCCTCCAATTTTTAGTGGAACTGCAGGTATTTGGTCTTTGTGATTTCTTACAAGCTGTTCGGTGTACTATTTGATACATATTATCTCGTTTACAATGGATGTCTATGATACAGTTTTCTATTCATTTACTGGATCAACATCTGCTGAGATAACTATATTACCCTCCCAGCCAGTCGTTCCCATATATTGTCTATATGGTATTATGTTGTTTGATGATAATTGCACCTAGAATACGTGCCTATATGATAACGTCAAACTTATTACAGACACGTCCTATTCATTGCTGTCGATAACTATTTTTGATGTATTTGCCAGTGCTGATTTTACGTCCTCTATTTCCTTATTGTATTTTGCTATTATATTTACTAATTTAGTTGTGCCGCCAGCCTACTACTATGCCTATTGCGTTGTTTGAAGCTTTGTCGATAAATCATTAACCGTTTTAGATATATTGTCAAAAGTGACATTCTGCGGGTTATATTGATTTACATCGAATATAAGCTATAGGTCTGTCACTAGGTTATAGTATATGCTTTTCTATACAAAATCTTTGTCCATTTCTAGTGTGATTCTGTGAGATTGCAAGTCTGAATATATTGTTTGTAATTCTTTTGGAATTGATTTATTTCTATGATTAACAACTTCTGTATATATTTCTCCGGATGTGAAAAACTATTCTTTAACTCCTAGCCCATCTTTGTATTTAACTGTCATAAAGTCATATTCAGTTGTTTTATTTAGCTATGTTGGTAACAGTTGAAGAGTTACACGCACAGAGCCGGGGAGTTCTTTTATATATTCTATCTATACCGTTTCTATTGCACAAAACGTCACGTTGTCTTTAGGATATAACAACGTGTTCTATCTATCAATATCTGCTGAATTTATTAACGATTTAAGCTGATATGAGTATACTGGAACTATAGGAAACAATTTGCATAGCTATAGAAGCGAATGCAGGTCGGCTAATAGGCCAATCTAGCTATTTGTTGGAGAATACACTACATATGGTTTTGGCTATGGCTATGCAAATGTGCTATTGTAAATCTATGTAACTATAATAGATACATCATTAGCTCCAGTGCTAAGGACAGCATTGGTGCCTATTGTAGGTATACTTACTGGTTTTGCCTGCGAGAACTCAGAAAGGCTAATTGACTCTATGCCACTAGGAAATACACAATTCCCTATAATGATGTCTGGGTAGTATTGTTGGTCAGCGAAAGTAATCAAGTATTGTGAGCTATTCTCACGTTGTTTTATGAATAAATCAGACATCAAATCTATGTCTGGGAATTTGTTTTGTTTGACATTTCCCATTCAACCACTTCTTTCTTGGGCTTGTAGCCTGTAAGTAAATTAACAAATGTGGGGCTTACGCCCCACAGTTCACTTCTTATATTTCTTTTGCCAGTTAGGAAGCTCTACATGTGGCATATCTTTGAAACTAGTCCAACTTCCGCCCCATACAAGTCCAAGTGATTCTGCTATCTTTCCTGCTTTTGTAAACTACTATGTGTCATTCCACTGGAACTTGCCATCTTTAACAGGTGCGAAGTCGAATGCTACTCCATACATATGTGCTGAATCTTTTGTTTGTGTGACAATCTTGTTTTCTGACTATGATATAGGTGCTAAACCGGCCTGTTTTCTAGCTTTATTAACATTTTCCAAAGTGTCTCTGCCTTGCATATACAATGCCTACTGTTCTTCTTTAGTCCTAAATGTATAATAGATTTGTACATTTAGTCCGGCTTCTTTGCATTTCTGTAGAAACTGTTGAGCTTTCTACTTTAATTCTGGCACTAGCTTGTCTAGACTCTAACTCATTATTGCCCACCTCCTTGTCTATATATATAGTTATTATACATATGTTGTTGATACATCCCATTTAGTGTAACCTAATTTGGTTTGATTGGTATAATCGGCGGTAGTTCTTTATACTGATTGTACTTAATTATTTGTTTGTAATCGTTTATATCGTCTTTATATTGTTGGCGCTACTACATACCTACTACACTTACTGCTGTGGCCTACTACTATATTCCTGCAGTCTATCTTGGATGATCGATCATAAGTTGTTTAGCATCATCCATCCAATCGCCAACTACATTTTTGAATTGCTCAACCCAGCTTGGTGCTTCCTATTTCTATCTTGCCACACTATCGCTTATATCTTCTACCTATTCTTCACTTACATCTCTCTATACATTATCAGCTGCACCTTGTGAAATGTTTTTCGCATTATTTGAGTATGTTCTGGCTTCGCCTCTAGCAACTCGTTGCTCATAAATAGGAATACGTTTAGCGACTTCTTCTCCAGTTTGTACATTTCCTTCGTCTATTAACGATAATGATTCTAAGTATTTCTAATCCTAATCTGTTATTTGTCCAATAGATAGCATGAATAAATCTTGCCCGCCTTGATAGTGAGGAGAGATTGTTATTACCTTACCGCCTTTCCCATTTTCTTTGGCGGCTACAAATTTAATTACTTTTTCGCTTGTTTCTTTACCATCTTTAATTCCTTTAATTTCTTCTCTAACAAGTACCTAGTTATTTGCAATCATTACGACATCAGGCTATTCTTCTGTTGTCTAAAGCCAATCTAATGTTCTTCCAAGATCAGCAAAGTCGGCTGATATTACTTTATTTGTGCCACCGAGTGCTTTCTATACCTTTTTATTAAACTCGTCTATAGTCAATGTCTGACCTTCTAACTATTTAAATAATTCAGGAACTTGTCGTGCACTATAGTAATATTGTTTCTATTTAGATACTATAACTTCGAATTCCGAACCTAAATTGATGTTCTTAATATGTGCACCATTTATTTTGGCAACTGCAAGCATCTCAGCGATTACGTCTTCAAATTGGTCTGGATTTGTCTACATTCTTTCGATGTATTTATTAGCCACATCCGGGCCAGATACTTCTTCTATCTAGAATATAAGTTCATTCATTATATCCTATGTTTCGGTTGATAGTTTACTAATGTATGGCTACACGTTTTTCCCTTTTGTTAGGCCTTCTTCAATTTCTGCCTACAATCCATGAAATGATTCCATATGTCCTGTTGTACTATACATACTCCACATATGTACCTATAATTTATCCATATTATCTTGGCTTATATTTACATTATGTGCTTTGAAAATGTTTTCTAATGGCTCTAAAGTGTGGCTTATATCTACATCGTTTGTAAGTTCTATTTTCCCGCCGTTCTCACGCTATCCATTTACCACGTACTACATCTATTCTTGTAATATTTCATTTGAAGTAGTATAATTAGCTTTCAATTGTCTCTATCCTTCAGATATGCCAAGATTATATAACCTAGTCTACTATCTATTCATTTGCGATTGTAATGCGTCAATAAGTCTAGAGCGGATTGTATTTATTGTTTCGCCTAGCGGGAATGCTTCTACATTAGTGTCTTTAATCATAGAACGTACTTGGGTATCCTATTGACTGAAGAAATACTATAGTTTGAATAACTAATCTGGTTCATTCATTTTACTAGACACTTGTTTTACGAATAACTACTCGTCAAGTTTGCCTGTTTTTGTGTCTATTGCCTCTGTAATTATATCTGCTAATGCAGTTCCTCCAGTTAATACTTGTACAAATCCACTAACTTTATTTATTTTTTCTTTTAAGAAGTCTGCTATCGTTGGGCCATTGTTAGACTCTATATTAAATCTACTACGTATGAAGTCATCCACTCTTGTATTATTAATATCGAGCGTTGTGAAATAATCAATTATGTTACCCTTATCCTTATACACAGATGCTTCTCTAAGTATTTGAGTTAGCACCATGCTTTGCATTCCAATGTCGCCTGTTGTTCCTTTGCTGTTTTCAACTATTTGCTTTGATAATAGCTAAGAGTAAAATATTGTGTTGAGCTATTCATTGAATTGTTGCGGCTTGTTTGTGATTAGATCCTATAATTCGTCGTAGTTATTATCGACGACCTAGTTTTCTATAGCTTTTAGACCTTCCTATGTTTCCTTATTTAGTGCCTACCTATAACCATTCAATGTTTCGCTTATTTCAACTATATTAGACATATCTTTATATATTTGTTCCTATGTTGCATTGTACAGCTAGTCCTATAGTATCTAATTTGTTCTATTTGGTATGAATGGTTGTGCCTCGTGCACATTCTACTCACTTACTATTAGCTTTAATGACGATACAGTATACTTACCATGCTTTTTCTTTTTGATGCTAAACACCAAATCGGCATCGCCGGCTATTTTCACAGCTGTATTGGCAAGTATAAATTGTTTAGCGTTATTGTACGTAATAAATGTTCCTATATTCGATTCGCCGCCTGACTATATCTACTACATCTCATTGTTTACAAGATTAGTAAACCAAGCTCTTAGGTTATTGCTTTCAGTTTTGTTTAGCAAATGTATTACTTTTCTATCTGTTGATTTTGATGTTTTGAATTTCTTTAATGCTTTTCTATCAGTTTTAATTAATGCCTATTCTGTGGACTATACATTAGCTTTGCCGATCTATTCGTCATTTAATATATCTATTAAAGCTAGCATATCTTCTTCGCTTGATATATCTGATATGCTATTTATATGGAATATGTCCATTAACTAAGATGCCATTGCGACTTTTACAGAATTTGGCTAAGCTTTTAACGTTTCACGCAATGTATCTTTCGTTGTGCCGCTTGATCCTGCAGTGCCCTAAAGCTTCTGATATAATTTATTTATGTATTCCTATAGTTCTTGATCTATTGGTTCTGTCTAATTATCAACATCGTTCCAAGACTTCTTACCATACAATAACTGCTATATTGTGTCTTGTGTTACATTAACGTCTATAATATTATTTACTAATCTATCTGCTCTATCTAGAAACACTTGTAAATTTTCCTGAACTGTCTTTTTTGTGTCGTATAACCCATCTTCTGTGTCGAGACCCATTATGTCTTTTAATGCTCGTTCTAAATGAACTTCTTCGCTTGCAAGTTCACCTTTCTGTTGCATTAAAGGCACAGATATTTCGGCTTCTAGTTCAGCTATTCTGTTTATTAGCATATTTACTGGATTAATTACATTATCTATATTTGGGAACATGAATCCTTCGGCTGTTTCGATTCCGAATATAGCTTTTGTTAGATTCTTAGCTCGTTTATCGCTCATACCTGAAGCTGTAAGCTATCCGGCGAACTTGTAGTAAGTCTGTCCTATATATGCTAATATATCCAATCCACGGTCGTTTCTGAATAGTTTGTACACATTGTTGTTTTTTGCAACATCCTGTATATTATTTAGCATCTAATCTACGTCGGCCTCTGCACTTGGCAACTTGAATTGGTCAGTAAGTTGAGTTAATATCCTAGATGCGGCTGATGCATAAACTATTTCTCTTACCTAGCTCTCGAAGTTGGGGGATTTAATTTGTTCAACGCCGATATTAAATTTTTTGAAATCTTCGCTTAGCATGTTTACTACTTGATCGAATGCATTATCAGCTTCTGAGCCTGTTATCTATTTAGTTGCTTCATTTACGAATTTTAGTGTATTTTCTCTAAGTTCATCGATATTGTCCTATTTCTTATACTGCCCATTGTTGAATAAAGATAGTATGTTACTTTCTGTTATTAACCTATCTTGCCCTGTGATATGCGAATAGTCTAGTGTTACAAGATTTTCGTTTAGTCTTTTTGCCAAATTTCCGAGGCTATAGTGATTCTATCTATAAGTCTATAATGTATTTCCTATTTGTGCAATTGCACGCTCTTCGTCTATCTGTTCTGTTGGTTTCCATATAGGCAGTATTTCCTGCACGTACCTTCTTTGCAATTCATCTAAGTCTACACCAGGTTGTTCCTATTCTTCCAAATATCTGTCTATAATATCGAACTATCTTACTCTATGTTCTGGCCGTATACTTTCGATAAATTGTTTTCGTGTAATTCTTTCCTTAGAGAAGGCTTCAACAAAGGTTACATTAGATCCAGAAATTTTACTCCCATTAGGATCTATATAGTATTTCTCAAATTCGTTCTAGTACATATTAGTTAATGTTCTGAAATTGAGCCCCTAATAGTTTGCTATGACACTTGTTTTATGAGTTGAATCAGTAGTATTATCTGCTATTTGTCTAGCTATATAGCTTCTGTTTATGTTTGATTTTACGTTGTGCAAGTATTCATTTATCTTCTTCCCGTTTTTCTCTTGTCTCATTAACTCAAATGATTTGTCGCCCTATTTAGGTATTCTGCTCTACTTATCATATTTGTTCTATACTCTAATTATATTAATAGCTGTAGAGAATCTATCGTTTATATAGCTAGATCGTTTTATACGTCTTTCATTTCTTGCTCTAGCATCAAGCAATTTCATTAGTATATCGCTTGCACCAGATTGATTAAGTGTCTTATTTGTCTTGTTCATTAATTCGTGTGGATAGACATTTCTATAGAATTGAGTGCTATTGCCGCCGCTAGCTAAATTATAAAATCGCATACGCTCATATATATTAGCTTTTGAGCCACGTTTAGTTATCTCTGCATTAATTAGCTGTTGGCCCTGCCTAACTGCTATTTGTTTGACAAATAGCTATCCTGCATTTCTTACATCTATTGTAGTTGGCATTAACTACTCTCTAGTTGTTCTTATTGTATCGCCTGTAAGAAGTCCAGTTCTAATTGCAATTCTAAGTAGACCGGACAGCATACCACTAATTTGCGATGACACTACTGAATAGTCTTGTCTTTGAGTTGATTGAGTAATTACGTCAAATAACTATTTATCAGTGCCGCTTTTGTCTGCAAAACCATAGAACAAGTTTCTTAGGGTTATGTCGTTGTTTCCTTCTTTATTGCTAAGCAATATCGCATAAATCTATGACAGTAACTCGTCTGTACTTATTGTGATTTTTCTATATTCTTTCTTATATCCTTTTTTTGTTTTCTTTTTAACAACTTCTGTTCCTATTTCTATGAATCTCTTTCTATCAGTTATGTCTTGGTCTCTTCCAAACTCAATGCTGGCCTGCCTGAATTCTTCAACCAAAGTGTTGCTATGCTATTCAATCTATTCATCTATCCATCTGCGCATATCTTCTGGTATAACCTAATTATACAATTGCTCGATTTCTTCGTTAGATAGAGATCTATCTTTCAATTCTAATTGCACGCCGAATTGTTCTAGTATATGCTTATGCACGTTTTGACTTATAGTTTCGTGTGTAGCTTTAGATAGAGAATTTACATCTAGCGATACAGTTGCGTTCAAATCAGTAGACAGCTGGTCTGTGCTTAGATTGCTCATGAATTGTTGTATCTAATCTCTATCTATATGTCCATTTTGATCTACGAATTTTTTTACTATTCTGTTTTTGGCAAACGGTGTATCTGCTTCCTATATTTGGTTGTTAACAATTTGTTGAATATTATCGTTTGCTTCCTTCGATGCTTGGTCTTGTATTATTGCTTTTAGCGGGCCACGGTCTGTTGTAGTGCTTTGGTCTCCTGTAAGTGCATTAACTTTTTCCATGTACTCTCTGTACTATTGTTCGGCATCATAATACTATCGAGTATATTCGCCTGCGTCTCGTGTTGACTACATTACAGTATTTGCGGCGTCAAATTTTGACTTTGCTACTTTTAATTCTTCTATTTCCCTCTTAAGTTGTAGACTCTCACCATACTGTTGGCCTGTTTTATAGTTAGGTAGTATAATCTGATTAATTGCTTCATCTATTGATGTTATTTGTTCTTTGAATTGTGTTGTTGACTCATACATAGAGCGTCTGATTTGCTACTATGTGATATTCTTTATAGACGATTGGACTTGTTCTGTGTCTACAGTTACTCCTAATTTTTGCACAATTCTCTGATCTGGCTGTATCTATGACTTGCCAGTGGCTACATTGAACAGTGTATCCTATACATCTGGCTAATTAGTTGGCTACTATTGGCTTATAGACTCTGTTAATGTCTAATTGACATTACCACTGAATTTCTGCGAATACTCATACTATACGCTAGATTCCTGTATTCTATTTAAATAATCTTGCTATTCAAGGAATAGTTGCTTATCTTCTTCGCTGTCGAGCTACATGACGTATTTGTCACGTATAGTCTATATATCCGGCTATGTCATATTTACAGTATTGCTTTTATTTTGAAGTTTTTCTATTTTATTAACTATTCTAGTTAACTGTTCGTCAACATGCAGAGTTCCTTCGCCTGTAATTTCAGATAAATCTAATAACCTTAAAGGCTACGTGTCATTTTCTCCAGCTTGTATTATTTTCTTGGCTATCGCTGTTATATCTTTTTCGCTTAAGTCTTTTGACAGAGAATATACACTTACATCAGATCTGCTTATTGTTTCAGTGATTGTATGTTTGAGTGCAGTTAACTAATCTGGCACTCCTTTTGTTGACTATACTGGCTACTAAGTAATATTCTAAAAATCATTTACATTCAGTGGCACTTCTATTGTGTTGCCGTTTGCGTCAGTTGTTGTCTATGTGACAAGCTTATTAAGTACGCCACGTATATTCTGATCAATTTGCTAATAACTCATAGCGCCTTGGTCTATAGTATTCATTACTTCTCTGTATAGAGTTTTAATTTGTGGGGCACCGCCGAGCATTACATATATATCATCATCTGTTGTTTTACCTGTTTTCTTGTATCTAAGGTTAACTTTTACCTATACATTGACATCTGCAAATTGGTTATTTGTATCTTGAATCAATTGATTTAGTTTATTTACTTGTTCTGGAACATTGAAGTCAAAGAACTCATATTCGTCTGTTTTACCTTTTCTTTGCACATATACGCCTGCAACAGATCCGTTTATATCATACATATCTCTAGTGAATTGGTTATATTGCATAGGCTAATCGCCGCCGAGCTACTATCCAGAATTGATAAGGAATCTGTTTTGTTTCTGGTCGAAATACACGTACGGCAGGGATATTCTATCAAAATTTATATTTGTAAATTTCGTTTGGTCTAGTGTACTGAGATCTATAGAGTATGTATCATCAGTACTATGCTTTACAACACCTAACAATTGATTGATTAATGCGTCTGGCACTTCCTGCACTGGCATGATATAACTACCAAACTCGCCGTCAGTCTAGTAATGTTGCAATCGCTGTGTGAATTTCGTATATATATTCTTAGTATCTATTGTCTAACCTGGATTCATATACATCTACATGGCTCTAGCGTTTACCATGTAAAATGTTCTTGGTGTTCCGCTTTGATTCTATATATTATTAGCGATTCCAATTAGTCGGCTAAGTCTATCCATTAACGTAAACCTCCCTGCGAGTAATCGTACGTGCCAGCTTTTATTTTGTTGTTTTGTAAAACATAATACTACTAAGATTGGAACGGGTCGTATTTCATATTTGAATTAACGGCGATTAATCCATTCATCTATTTCATAATCTGATTTTCGTACACGTTCATTGCAGACAAGTTCTTCACATTAGTCAACTACAACAAAGATCTGTACTATTCAACATCTACTATGTCATAGTTATTCTGTATTACCTATGGCATATTTCGTTGTGCATTGCCATATACGTTATTTACAAACTCATCTGCTTGGTCTTGTTCTACTTTATATGTCTTTCTGCCTTGCTAGAATTGTGTCTTCTATTCATATACGCTTTCTAGCATTGGTTTCATGTAGCTAGGCTATATTTTCTTTATATCTTCCCAATCCTATTCTGGCTAGTTAGCTAGTTCCTCAAATATTCCCTAATCTTCCATAGGCAATAGTCGAGTCATAGTTCTAATAGACGGCAATGCTTTGAACTCATTAAATTGCTTTTTCCCCTGCAGATGTTCAAGATATATCTATTGTTCTTCAACTTCACGCTGTTTCTATACGTTTGGCAATACCTAAGATTTCGGGGTAAGTATAGAACCATAGAATGCTACGCTTGACATCATGCCGCCCATAAACTATCTTGAAATATAGTTCTATCCTGCCAATTGTCCTACCATATACTAGTGAGTCTACTATTGAATTGGATTAAGTTGAAATGTATTCATTACAGATGGCAGTAATATATCGGTAATAGGATGTTGCCACAGCTATCTATACTGACCGTAAGCGTGGTATCTTTGATATTCTTCCTTTGCAGTTCTGACAGGTATGAACTTCTCGTGTACGAAACTAAATCTATGTGAGAAGTCTTCCCACTATTTATTCATGAAGTTCGGTTGATAATTCTATCTTATATCTACTTCAGTATCTTCTCTATACTACTCTCTTCCATATTCAATGTCTGGCTAAATTGCCTGAATTCTGATGTCGTTATTACCATAGAAGCGATTTCTAGTGCCTGCGTCTGATGGCACTGCTAGACTAACAGTCTGACCGACCATTCCTTGCAGTTGTGTTTCTATTGATTCTGATTCTCTTTCAGCCTGCTAGTATGCTTCTTCTACCGTAATGTTTTTAGATTCGAATATACGTTTAGCAATGTAGTCAACATCGCTAGTAAAGCCACGCAATTCTACTGTATCGCCAGTATCAGTTTCAAATTGCCCATTACCTAAGTATGTTTCAAGAGTATACTGCCTAGTTTCCATAGGCATTGTGAATACACGTTCTCTTGTTGGTGCACCTTCCCTAATTTGTGCACGTTCTTCTTTAGCTTGCTCTATCATATATCTTATTCTTGGATCAGTATTCTCATCCTTTTGTATTTCGACTGCCTACTTTTCCTATCTATCTGTAGCTTGCTAATATGGTGCTACGTTTGAAAGTATTCTATACACGTCTACTGGTCCGTAATCGTCTAATGAACCACGTATATACTCATATCCTTGCCCTGGCAATCTTACTTCGCCAAAGTCAATTGACTAGTACTAATCTCCAGTTAGGAATCTATCAGGTAGCCACGGGAAATTAAGTGACATATAAGGGTTTGGAAGCGGGTTAATTTGATACTCTACCCTGCGATTACTCTGATTAAGTCTTCTGTAGAATTCTGTATAACCCATTAAGCCGCCGAGTTGTTGCTGATAGTACAATCGTTCGCTTGATCGCTAGAAGTCTGATGACTATAGAGTTATTTCTCTTGATTCTCCTGCTTGATTGAATGGGTTTATAGTTGACTATGCGAATCCAAGAAAGCCAGTGTAGTTCTACATCCAATCTTCGAGATCGGAGAAACTATATAACGAATAATTTATATTCTTAATATATTCTGTGTACAGACTTTCGTTTGCCTATTTGATTTGAATGTAATCTGATTTAGCTTGCTAATTATCGAATCCAACCTACTGGCGAACCTACATCATTTGCCCGCTTAGGTATGACTATTTGACATACTATTCTACAGTTTCTATATCTGGTGAACTGCCATATACACTTAGTCCTAACTCTTTCAATTGCTGAGTGTAATCGTCTAGAAGGTTTGTAGTTGGCACCATGAATCTCATCAATTGAGGGACAAATTGTATTGGGCTAATATTCTACATAGGTATAATATTCGACATTAGTTCAAATGTTCCTGGCGGGTTGCCAGTTCTAGCATACGGTCTAATCATCAACTGCTCTTTATCATAGTGATGAGAGAACATAGGTATCATGCCAAACAGGTTAAGCGGAGTAGGATATGGCTGGCCAAATACCTGATACTCTAACTTAGAGCCAAACATTATTGGCATATTCTTCCACTCTTTACCTTCCATATAGAGGAGTGAAGGTCTGAACTCTCTAACCTTACCGCCCCAATATGGTTCTCTACCGAATTCCCAACCTTGTGCACGATATACTGGCACATTTGTTATACCTTCAGTTTGTAACTAGAACTCTTTAGTAGTAGGCATACTCTCAGCCATCTATCCTAATGCCTATAGCGTAAAGAATCCACGTGTGCCGCCAAGTAGCTATCCAGCTGCACCTGCAGTGGCCTACATAAAGCCAGGCATAGTTTCATGAAGTTGTCGCTATACTGGACCAATTCCAACCATATTCTATATCTATATCCCGCCGGTCTACAAAGTCTTGCCAGCTTCAATTAGAGTCTCATGTGGATTAATTATCCCGCCAGTCTATGTAGTTATAACCTAGTCAAGAATTCCAGCCTACTATACGCCAGCACTTATCCAGCCTATCTTTCTAGCTACGCCCTAGAATTCTTCGTACTAGTTTACCTACTTCTCTACATTAGGTCTACCAAGTCCTATTTCTTCTAATAGCTAAGTAGTTCTACCAACAATCCAATGTGCAGTTACTGATGCTATATTCTGTTTACCAAATGATTCAGGCCGTGTATTGAAATTTGGGAATAGCAAATTAAGGAAATTGCCGCCAGTGCTATTCTCTATATCATACATTTGGACATATCTATTCTTTTCAAATAAGATGTCATATTTCTGATTTACAGTCTATTCGCTTTCGCTCACACCGTATTGCTATAGCCTGCCTATTCTTTCAACTTGTACTTCCTTTATCTGTCTGAAACTTGGTATGCCAAGCGTTAATGATTTAATCTAGTTATGGAAATAATCGAGGCCAAATATATCTTGTAGTGTTTCTATATATTCGGTACTTGGCACGGAGAATAGCATATTTTTCTACTCTAGACTTGTGTTTTGTATATTGTATTTATCAAACGACTAATGTATTGTACTATACATATAGTTTCCTTGTATATATCTCAATTGCTACTTAGTAGACTCGTTCTACATGACATCTATAAATTGATTCTTTTCAAGAATTACGGATGTTAACTAATTGCCGACCTACTGTTTAAATTTATCTGGCAGTTTCAATGTTCTTGATTCTTCCTACTACTAGTCAAATAGTTGCTTCAAATTTTCATTATCATCGAACTATAGTATGTTGGCAAACTATTCTTCGAGTTCTTTTCGTTTTCTGTCGAAGAAGTTTACTTGATAACTAGTATTGAAATCCATACCAACATTAACAATTTTGCCAGATGGATTCTATAAATCAATTATGTTTGATAACATATTATCCATAGTAGATAGGTTCTCTTTAATTGCAGGAGTTACCTGATTTAGGTATGTTCCAAATGACAGCAACACGTCAAGTCGTGTTACTCCATTCCTGCCTACAGGCTACATCTACCACCTTTGCATCTATGCCTAGTCGTTCTACTATACTTCCTACACAGGCTAGCCTAGTATATTTTCTAATTCTTTTGTTATTTCCTATCTTCTTAAAACCGATTGCTCATCTGTTTTGCCAGTAAGTTCTTGGAATTCCTCGTATAGCTTTTCTGACTTGCCTGTGAAGTCGCCGTGTATGAAGAACCTTCCAGACTGTTGCATTTCTTTTATATCCTAGTACAGAGATTGTTCAATGTCGCCCATTTCCAACAAGTTAGCGATGTACTACCATTGTTTCCTTTCATCGCCAGTTGACTTCTCAACCATGTATTTCTAGTAGTTTGATAGATTGCCAAACTATTCAAACTAATTAATTAAGTCAGACATTTGTTCAATGTCCATTTCGCCATTCAGTTTGACTATTGGATTAGAGATTCCTCTTGATGCTATCAATTCCATGTACGGAACTTTTGTAAAAGATCTGCGTAAGCTATTAAGGTATCCATACTTTTGCTTATCGTACAATTGAGTGGCCATTCCTTGCATAACTTCATCGTACTGTTTAGGGCCAGTAAACATATCTATAAATTCTTCTGGCATCGACTCGCCTATATTATAGTCGTTATAGAATGGCATGTCCTTTGTTGCATTGCGTCGGATTGTTTCTTTGCCGACGTACTTCATCTATCCAGTTTGCTTAGCATACTACTAAACATATTCGCCAGACATTCTGCCTTTATTGAGTATAATCATATTTTCTGGCATTATTTTAGATGCGTCAAATAACTGCTTGCCAACTCTTAATAGCGGTTTATTGCCAATGTAAACAAGATAAGAGTCCTTTATGGACATATTTATATCGTTAGTAATACTTTGCTACCATGTAGATATAGATTGCAATTTACTTTTAGTCTCGTCGCCGATGCCATACTACATTGAGCCAACTACTTTCTAACTTCGCTATGCACTAACTACAGATCTCAATGTTGATACAGATGCTGTAATTGGCTTTTCTTTGTTTGTAACTAAGCTCATAAGGTGCATATGCTCGCTTATTACTCTTGCTACAGCTGAGTCTGTTATGCCCTACTAATTTAGCAGTTCTTGTAATTTAGTGCGTGCTTCTTTGAACGTGTCATTACGAGTTTCCTGTTTAAGCCCGCTCATTATATCACTTAGATCCTTCTCGCTGTAACCCTACTTATTTGCGGCGGATCTAATTATCTAATCCAATCTATTTGTATACTCAATTGCAAGTTGTTTTATAGAGCCCTACTCATTCTTGTAAAGCAGTCTAGACTATATCTCTTTTACTTGCATCCAGGAGTTCTTTGTTTGCACGTACTTATCTGATTCGAAAGACTATACAGCTGGTCTAAAGTAGTTGTACTCTAGTAGTAAGTCAGGTTGTATCTATGTCATTGGGCTGAAACCCATGAACGGCATAGTTACGTTTTTAGATAAGAAAGACAGAGTTTTAAGTGTAGCTAATCCCTGAGTAGGCATTGAATATATTTTAAGTTTATCGCCAGCTTTACGCCAATATATGCCAAATCCAATCTATGTATCCTTATTAACACCACGCTGTATTAAATACCCTGCCATTTCTTGCATACGTTTATTTAGCACATCTTGTGGGTCTACGTTTTCCATAGGCATATAGCCAGAAATATCTGTGTATTTCACTTTACCTGACTATATATCTAAGAATGTAACGTCATTGAAACCGGCCTTTTTTAAGCTTTCTGGCTACTTAACTGAGCCGAGTCTATTATTTATATCTCTTACAAATTGGTCGACCCAACCATCTTTATCACTTCTAAGCCAATAGATAAACTAATTGTACTAATCGTCATTGCTCAATCGCTTCGATGACACACGTCGTGCATTGAACTTATTAAACTCTGGTGTGCCTTGTATTTGCTCTAGAACTGTTGTCTAAAGTATGCTCTCGAATGTAGATTTAAATTGATACATCATACCTAGCCCGACTGCATTTTCCTACATATCCGTATAATTATCTCTGAATGCACGCTTAAATGTCTAACCTAAGCTAGTAGGAGAAACCATCTATAACTATGATCCGGCAATTAAGTACCCACCAGTCTTTGCCATTTTAGAGTTGCCAGTTAGCATACCACGTAGTGCAGTGTATGTGCCTGTCATTATATTCTATGCTTGCTATCCGTAGTATGTCATTATAGCTGGCACCTAGCCTATGACGTTGCGTTTTATATTCACATACTTTGCATAGCTATCAGGATTAGATGCGGCGTATCTATTCTTCTAATACTCAGTAGTCTAATATGCAACGTTGCCCATGCCTATAGACATGGCATAATTTCCAAAGCTAAGTTTGGCATTTGGATTAAACATCTTAGTTACAAGCTAATAGGTGAGATAACTAGCAGGCGTTAAATTCTATTGTTTCTATATATCAATCTATCCAGTTATGAATCCGCCGATAGGTTGTGGAACAGTTGTATTGATTACAGACTTAAATATCTGGCCCAACGAGTATTCGCTTCGTTCCATGCGAGCCATATCTTTTTGTAATATATTCTAAAACTATTGGCTAATCTAACTAGGCTTGGAAGGCTAATTTGCGGAGTCAACTATCAATCGCTAAATTGTATTAGAAGTCTTTTTCATTAGCGGGGATAGCTATTTACTTACTGCCACCTACTAATATCCGGCCGTTAACATAGCAACGAAAGATGGTTTCACAACTTGGCTGACCATCTTATCATGCTGTTTATCTACCTATTCTATTCGTTCTATCTCAGGCTGTTGTTTAATAGTATTGCCTACGGCCTGGTCTTCGTCTTCCTCAGGCGGCATTTGCGATTTATTATTCTACATGTTGCACCCCCTAAATCTAAATTAACTAAAAAAGAGCCAGTGAGAACTTTACACTCACTGGCCACTAAGGGAGGCGTTAATTATTCTTTGATTTGCAATTCTTCTTGTACAACGCTCGTGCACGCTTTAGAACGCCCTAATATCCATGCTGTGCCTATCTAGTTATTGCCTATCTTAAACCTTTACACGAAATTTTGCCTGATCTTGTCTTGTATGGAAACTTACGTTCTTTAGGTAACAGGAAATAACTAGCTGGCATCTTCTAACGTTCGCCCTTTGATTTAGGCGGATTCCACTTTCCTTCTGCCATTTTAACCAGCTCCTTTTGCCAGTTCCTCTAACTATGCATTCAAATCTTTACCAAGTAATCCAGAAATGTCATACTACTATTGCTGGCTTCGTTTTGCCGGCTGATTGTATGATACTTGATTATCGAACTATATAGATGGCTACTACTATTCTCGTTCTTCTTCTATCTTCTTGGTTAGCTCTTCAACTATTTTAATAGTCTAATACATATCCATTATCTCGCCTATTGGCTGGCTATAGAATTCGTGGATAGTTGAGCCTTGTATTTGCGACCACAATTCAAGTGCGATGTCCTTGAATAGGTTTTGCTCCTTGTCTGCAAGCTCGTATATCTTGTTTTCCAATTCCTTATCAGTCATTGGTACATCATCGAGCATAGCCTCAGCAAGCATATCTAACTATGGTTGTGGTACATCCGACGGGTCTTCAGGATATACTATAATCTATTTTATCAGTTCAGTAAACATATCTTGATTTGAAAGATTGAACACACGCTTAGCGTCATGCTACTATACTATCTCTAATAAGGTAGGCTGGCGCTATACGTAGAGAGAGTTATCATAGTTAGTTACATATATCCCGCCATACTTCTATTTAAGCGTAATTAATTGCCAAGGCTCTAACATACTATTCGCCTCACAACTTCACTACAGGATTCTGTATACCGAAATTAGATGCATTCATAACAAGCTCTAGTAGAGTAGGAATTACGCCTGCTTTTAGTTGGTCTAGCTAATTGCTATCCAGCTTAGGATATAGTACCTATTTGAGGACAAGCTGTTCGCCGGCCTTTTCTGCATTATCTGTCTAGCCTGTTATCTCCTTATACTCAAATCTAGTTAGTGGTCTATAGATATAGAACTCGTTCTCGTCAAAGAAGTACACTAGTATATCCTTATACTTCTTTTTAAGGGACTATACAAGTTCTTTGAGCTATGGATCTTTCTCATATATAATTTCTTCTGCCGCCTTTTTGAGTTCTTCCATAACTTGTTCTGTGTCTATCCAACCAGCCTACTTGTCTTGCTCAGCTTCTGGCTATTGTTGCTGTTGTTTGAGCTACTGATCTGCTTTCTTCAAGAAATCATCTGCCATATTACTACCTCCCTTATTGATACATACCAATGCCTGCTTTTTTAGCAGCGTCTACTATAGCACCGAATATCTAGCTATATCTAACATTTGGCCATATTGTCATTGTTCTTGCTAATCCGTTCATAGCTAGTTGCCCATTGAGTGTATAATTCATTACATCATTGAAATCACGTTTATTCGGTTTAGCTAGCCACACATATGCAAGTAGCCTATTATAATTATCAAACATTTGTTCATCGAATTCAATTGGGACTACCATATTTATAAAACCTTTTGTAAACTATGTTGCTTCTGGTCCGAATGGTTCGTGCGTTGTTGTATCTTCAGGACAGTCTATACCTATTAATCTTACTCTGTACTCAAATTGTTCGCATTCATTCCATTCTCTAGAGTAGTTTAGTTTGCTATTCAAGCCCAATTTATTCCAATCTTCTTCAAGGAATTTAACAACAATAGTGTCGCCGTCTATTACTTTTGTTATTATACCATTTATCACTGGTCTTTCATTCTTAACTTTTATTTCTTTCTATTTCGTTATCTCAGTCTACAACTGCTTATTTGTACTTTCTAACTAATCTATCTCTTCTTGTGTGACAAACTTTTGCAATATGTTATGATAATATATCTATTGACTTACTGGATAGTCAAACATATTCATATCAGACTATGAGAAGTTATATATAAATTGCCCGGGCTATGCTTCCTACTATACCTGCTGTTCAAAGCCATATATGATAACATTTTTTAGCAATATAGCCGACATATGCTATATCATTTTATTATTGTAAAAAAGGATAAGCAATGACGGTACTGTAATTGCATTGCGTTTATATATTTTGCCAACTGGTTTGTCGCCAGCTTCTATACTTAAAAGCCCGCTAGTGAAGTCCTACTAAGTTGTATTGAATCCAAGTCTGCCTTCTATAGATTTTGTCGTTACGGCATAAGCAGTTGGCTTAGCTCTAAATACAGATGTTAGTGGTATTACGTTTTGTGCCGGATTGATTTCTATATATGTAATTTGGTCTAATAGAAAACTTTGGCCATTCTTTAAGTTTTTCATTACGTCATATAAGTCATTTAAATCAGGAAAGTCATACTATGAAACAAATATATGCTAGTCAAATCCATTGTACTAGTATCGTTCCTAACTATACATGAAAGTAGAGATAATTGTATTTCTATACTACAGGTACTATTCAATAGTTGATAGTTCATTCATCAAAATTAAGGCGTGGAGACCCCAACTTCTTTAAGTTGGGGAGGAAACGCCTTCCCTCCTTTCCCATAATAATGTTTTTCTTTTACTTAGCAAGCACCTCGTATGACTTGGATATGAATCTCGAAATCAGCTATATAGGTGATGCGTCTGGCGTAATTGATAATGCAGGGTACGTTAGATATACTTCGTTGAATGCGATAAATGAATTAATGTTATATCTAGGTGCATTTCTGTAAGTGTATTTATTTCTATCTATAAACTCTATTACTATCTATGGTAGAATATACATCTGCTGGTTATTCAACTTTTTTAATTTAAGATGTTCATATATATCAAGTATAGACTATGAATACACAATAATGCCGGCCAATACATCTTTAGTTGTATAAAATGAGTTAGGATTGAATTCGGTATTATTGTATACTGGATATATGCTCTAGCTACTTGTGAGCTGTATAGTAAAAATATTATCCATATACACGAATGGTAATGAGTGTGCTATTTGTCTATTTTCTATGTTAACTGGAACTATTTCATCCGTTTGAAAGAATACATTTGCATCAACGCCATTGATTACTGGCTATTTCTATAACGTGTCTAATAATGGCTATTTTGCGTTTATTTGTTCTTCAGTTAAACCGTGCGGTAGTATGGCCATATCTATCACCCATTAAAGTATAGCTTATTAAGAACCGTTTTAGTGAATGACGGGTACTGCTAATTATCGTTAAAAATGTCAACGACTTTTAATAATTGATTTGTGTCCATGTTTATGACGTTGTTGGACTATTTTAGCATTGCCAACTTTTGACCTATGTAACTCTATGTGAATCGATAGAACATTACTTGACTTGTTGGCGATTGAGTATTCAAGTCGACTGAAGTTTCTATTATTTTAACGTCTTTAATTATATAGATGAATGCATTATACAAATCGTCCTATGATGTTTCTGGGAGACTTATTATCTATATATCGAAGAATGGCAAATCCTCGGCATTAACATTTAGGTACAACCCAGAATCATTCTATAGCTATATCGAATACTAAGTATCATTGTTCCTTATTGAGTAATCGCTATACATTTCGGTGATCCAAGTAGTGAAAAGGTTAAAGAAAGAAGGATAGGAATTTGCGGGCACCTAAATAGTACCCGCATATAATCTCTATCCGTATGTATATCCTGTCTATTCTCTCTATCCTAAACTTAGTACTGGCTTAACATCTACAGGCGTGCTGAATGTGAGTTGTGCTATATCATCTAGAAGCCAAGAAACGGTATAACCATACACATTCTATATCCCATAGATCTAAGCGTTTGTTGCAGTGAAGAATCTGTTGTTGTTAGCCATTTACACCTCTTATGATTTTTTAGCAGACCCAGTCTAAGAGTTAGTGCCGCTATTAACAGTTGCTACTATTGTAGTATTTGCTGGTACTATATAGTTTATTGTTACTGTTCTGTCTGCTGGCTTGGCATTTTTTCTAGCTACTTCTGAACCGTTTACTGATAATACAACAACAAAATCTTCTGTTGGATTGCTTGTTTGTTGCCAAGTTACTGTTACATTGCTATCGCCGATAGTTACAGCTACATTACTTGGTGTATAGTCTGTAGTAGTTGTCTATGATCCTTGTGTAGCTATGCTCTTTGCTACACTCTTCTAAATGAAATTCACTGATTCAAATATCTATTCTCTTCCAGCTTGAATTGCTAGATCATTACTAACAAATTCCAAACCGTAAAGTGTAACTGTTTCGTACTTTAATCCGCCAGAATCAATTTCTATAGGAGTTATAAGTGATAAATTGATTGGTGGTATTTCATCAAGGTAAAGTGGCGGAATCTTTAACTACTATTTACCAACCGAATTGTCAAATAACTTTTTAGTTAAGGAAGCTTCGAAATTTTTGCTATCAAATGTTGTTATGTCAGTTTCGCTGCCATTAACCTAGTTAATAAATGGTATAACAAAATGATTTATAAACTATGTCATATCTCCAAATTCCTAATTGATATCATCTGTGCCGTTAACTCTATACAGCACGTTTTTTAATACTGTATCTACATTTTTCCAGAACAGCTCTAAAAGTGTTACCTAAAAGTCTTTGCTTAATATTACTCCCTATAATGTTCCAGCTACTTGTCTTGCACCTTTTGCTATAGTTATTGGATTTGTTGAACCAATTACATATATAGGTGCTTTCTATCTCTAAACTTGATATGCGAATTGCTGGACTGCACCAAGCACGACTGGTTTTGTAGTTTTTGATGTGCCGCCTTCATCAATATCTACATTAGCTACTATTAACGTGTTAGATGGAGTATTTAGGAATTGTGAATTTGTTTGTTCTGCCATATTATATCACCAACTCACTTAGCGGGTGTCCAAGGAGTAATTGATCTGGCTACCCATTCTGCTCTTTGTGCCAATGCAACGTCATTAACAGTTGCAACTAACGATGAAGATGTAAATTCCAATCCCATTATTTGCATACCACTCTAATTCCCCTATTCATCTATACCATATACGATTATATCGAGAGGAGGCAACATATCTAGACTTGTCGCTTTGATTTTATAAAATGTCTACGAGTTGATTGTGTACTTAGTGTTGTTGCTATCGTTCTATAAAGTAGGATATATAGTGTCTTCTATAGGGTCGTTAATTTCATACTCACCGTTAGATATTATAACCTCAGCAGTGTATGAATCTCCCTAGTCACCAACTATTTCCAACAAAAGATCTTTTGAAAGTATAACGTAATCGATTATACCAGAGATTATTCTGAATCCTCGCCCGAAACCAAGAGGATCTACACGGCCTAGTGCGAGGACCGGCAATTTTCTTCTATCAACGTTTACCATAAAGTTTGTTGCAGAACCTATAACGTTTCCAGTTTTCTACAATGCTATAACTACTTGATTTGGTGATAATGGTGTATTACTCATTAGTTTTCACTCTCCTTCTCTTCCAATACCAGTTTCATCATTGATTTGTTGTATACGTTTTAATTGGCGATATGCCAGTTGCCATGAATGATACACGTTCCATCTACTACTAATCATTTATTGTCTTTGCATAACTGTAATCAAAGAAATCTACATTGTAAAGAGTAAGCATAAGATAATTTATTTGGCTGCCATTTGGTTGTGGATCGGTTGACATAAGTATCAACTAATCAAAATGAATATCATCAATGTTTGTGTCGCTTACATTATATGATACTAAACTATTGTTTCCAAATATACTTTGATTAGTGTTTGGTTTTAATGTGTTTTTAGGATCATATACTGAACTATTATATTGGTATTCTAGTTCTGTTACCCTTCTTGTATTTGCCTTCAAGTATTGATCTAGCTATGATTCTGATATTTGCACCATATCGATTTGCCCGGTAATCATCTGCTAGCCTCTTGAAATAGTCTTTGCCTCAGCTGCGCCAAATACGAATATAGGTACTTTAGATCTCTATGTGTTTATAACTATGTTTGTAGCATTACCTATAATATCATATTTAAATATTATAGTACCATCATTTTGCTTCTCAGGGTGTTTGAACATTAGTAACTAATTAGACGGCGAATATGTCATTGACATCAATTATCACGCTCCTTAATAAAGTGGCGGGCAGTCGCCCGCCTACGGTTATCCAAGTTGGTATTCGAATCTGACGTTAATATTGATTACTTCGATTTCTGCAAATGCTCTTATTTGTGCTTTTACGTTCAATGCGTTAATCTATCCACTTGCCGAATCTGGTTCTACAGTTACAGAGCCACCAGCTATCTTACCAGACTGTCTGAAACTATTCGTGAAGTTCTGCATTGTGGATTGCATACTCATTCTTACAGTTCCGCTATTTGGTTGTCCAAGGTATCTATCTGCAATATCCCTAAGTCCATTTACATATTCGTTGATTACTAGTATACTAGATATCTTTGTCATTGGTGACGTGCCGCCTGCCAACGTCTTGCCAACAAGTATTGTAGGTATCTTATTGTATCCTGGCTTGTTATAAAGTGCTGTAATTCTGGCTGCGGACAACAGGTTAGCTTGTTCAAGCGTTATGTTTTCAAGTAACGTTATGCCGTCAAGTGCCATGTTAATTGGGCCATTATATACCTTATTTGCATGTAACTTAGCTGCAACGAATGATGCAAGATCAACTGTTACGTTAGATACATCGTTTACATATCCATGTCCGGCGACTACTACAATTCTATGTCCTACATCTTGACCTTGCTAGTCTAATACGCCATTTTTGTAGTTTGTGTCCATATAGTTTCTAAGTCTGTTTACCCATGCTTTGATTCCACTGAATGTATAATTAGCAGGTTCACTTGTTCCAAGGTAAACCAATACATTCCTGAATTGATTACTCTGGGTATTTGCGTATTCTGCAAGCACTGATCCAAAATGTTTCGTTGAGCCGTTGTCATCAAGAACCTAATCGACCTAGTATACGTAATCTACTTCAAGTCCTCTAAGTTCTGTTAACGCAGCTTCCAATGCCTATATCTTATCATCATCAGTTGCGGGTTCAGATGCATATTGGAATTTGAAGTATGCTGTCTATTCTGCATCGTCGTTCAATGCTTTGACTGTAAGACCAAGCTATGGTATATACAAGCCTGCTGTTGCAGGGCCTGTGATAAGTGGTTCGGTCTAACCGTTCAAATATACAGATGCATTTTTGTCTGCGTCAACTACTACTTTTAGAGAATAATTAGATCTCCATGTAGGTTCACCAACCCACGATACTTCTGCGACATCTGCTACTGTCACTTTGTTGTTTGCTGGCTATGCCAATGTTACTGCTGCTTCTGTTTCTGCTCCACCAACTTTCACATCTGGTTTTCCTGTTCTTACTACAACTGGTATAACTTCCCAGTTTGCAGTTGTTCCAACAATCTTTGCATGTAAGCCGAGTTTTTCTGTAGTTCCGAACATGTCAGATAGCATAGTGTCATTGATTACAAAGTATGGCTCGTTAAATTTAATTGGCGTGCCATCCTGGAATTTATCCTGACTATGCCATCCTAACAGTAAGAACTTTGGTTTTGAATCGTCAAACGTTGGGACTTGTGTTTCAACACTAATACTTGATACTACTCCTGGTAAATTTGGATACAATCTCAAATCAGCCATATCTACTTACCTCCTTTTGGAATTAGCCTAACATTTCTACATACGTGTTAATCTAGCGAATTACATCTATCGTTTGTGTAATTGTTTGTTTAGTTTGCACCTAATAATATAAAACAGCTTTATAAAGTTTTGTCCCGCCATATTCTTCTACCATATCTTCTTTCTCTTCCCAGAACACAGGTATCTTGAATCCGTTTTGAGTAAATATATTTTGTGTAACGCTAATCATACTCATGTAATCTATAAAGTCTTCCTACTACTTTGCTGTGATTCTATAGTCAGTTGAATATATCTAGAATTCAATCATGTTATCTATATAATACTCATATACCTAATCGAAAGATATTCCACCAGTGCCTATCTATGAATTAACTAATATCGGGCGCAGGAAAGTTGTTTCTTGAAACATTTTCTTTTGACTGCCCTATTGTCTTTTATACATTTTGTAAATTAACAGTGCATTATTATTCTATGCATTTAAATTATCCTTTGGTGCCATTGGCTATATTGTCTATTTATATCCGACTTGCTTGAAATCAATGTACTAGCTAAAGCCTTTCGCTATTAAATCTATAATGCTTATGTACGATTGCATATTACTATTTAGCATATTTGATTACCTCCTAATCATTACAATAAACTAGATATCCAATTAATTCCCCACTTATTATCACGTCTATGACTTGCCCGACGTTATAGTCTGACTCCTATGTATATTTCTCTCCATCTTTAATTAACGTTACAACATACTGATTCTTAGCAGGCTTTACGCCCCACTTTTTCTAAATGAATGTAACTAGCTTTGTATCAGAGAATACCTATGGCTCTGCTACTTGTCCTGGCTGTGAAATTGATTGGTATGAGTTAGTCAGTATTATTGGCTATTCTATTATGTACGCTTTATTGCCGCTCTCTACAATTAGTTTTCTGGCAGTTTGTTTAAGTAACTGGTCTACTAATACCTCGTACATTATAGCACCGGCCTTCCTTGGAATATATGTTCCCATATTTTCAACTATCTAACGGCTGTGCTATGTAGCATTATATTACTATGCAACTATCTATTCTAACTTGTAGGAGTAATTATAGATACAAACTGCTGGATAAGTTCCTACTGCTGATCTTCTATGAATTTAATTTGGTCTGTGCTAATTCTACCCATAGTTATGCTTGAAACACCGGTATTGATTGAATCGCCTGACGATAAGATTTTACGATTCATCATCATTTTAAGAAGTTCAAAATACTAATACTTCTGTAAGAAAAGTTTCTATGATGTATCAGTAAGGTCTTTGCCAATTATAGATACGCCTGAATTCCATTCGTATGCTACCATCTATGCAAGCGCTGCATACCACTAATCCTAATCGCTAATTTGACTTGAATACGAGCCGAATTGCTACATTGCTTGTCTGAGATTGATGTATGGTTTTAGCTAACCGAGCTATGTAAGATTGAACTATTGAGTTACGTCGCCGAATGTTATATTCTAATCTATAGTAACAATCTAGTTGGTTATGTTCTTGCCAAAGTAAAGGACGAGATTATTTTGCGAATATGATATTGGCGTGCTTTGTTCTGTAACATCATACTGATACTGACTAACGCCGCCATCAAAATCCTCTATTGTAACTTGCTATGTGAATGGCTATGTTATGGCTTTATTGAATGTCTATACGAACCTGTCTGATAATAGTAACTTCGTATAGTTTACTTCAACCTAACTTGTAGTAAGGTCTACAACAGTTGGTGGCACTTCTCCTGTTGGCGGCTCATTGTTTGGCTGCGATAGTAAGAATTCATAACTATACGTTTCATTAATTGCACTGCCGCTTGTGCTTTTTAAGTATTTATTGCTTAATAGATCATAGCCGGACAAGTACAAATAATATGTGCCGGTCTATAAAGTATTAGGAATTATCTTTAATAGATTTCCGTCTATCTGATGACTAAACTCAATAATTTGAGAATCCTTTTCTAGTATCAACATCGATGGCATGAAGCTTGACTAATCTATCTACTCATCAAATTCTAGTATTATGCTTCTATCTTCCACTCTAGATGAAATCACTCGCATACTTATCACCTCGGTTGTAAATTAACACAAAAAAGAAAGCCGTGGCATAAAGCCACGGCAATGTGTTTCATCTATTAATCATTATTTATTTATCGAATAGAATGGCATTGGGTCAAATGTTTCTACAGCCTTTACGCCTTTAAGTATACCAATTGCAGATCCATCATACTTCGGTGCCATACCATATCTTTCTCTTACTTTGAAGTGTGTAATGTCTCTCATAGGATCTGTGAATTCATCTGTTACTGGCCTTTCTGCAGTAATAAGGTATCCAAGATTTTCACTATCAAGCACTATGATATCTGTTGCTTTAGTCGTCTTATCAAATGGAACTGCAGGAGAAAGTATTAATCTCAATGGCTTACCTATAATTCCAGTTGGCACTTCGAATGACGTGATGTTTTCACCATTCAATGGTTTTACTTTACCAAGCGTCTTGTAGAGTTCTGGTTGTCCGCCAGATACTTGTGGCCATGTGAATAATGAACCTTTATCGCCAAGCGATGCCCAGAAGAATGATCTCATTGTTCCATTCATTGCGAAGATTGGATATGCAAGTGGGTGCATAATAATCGTATCCATATTGAATCCTTTTTCCATGAATTCGAGTGCTACTTCAAGTATATCGTTGAGAGAAAGCCCGCCGTTATTAGTACCATCAACTGCAACTCCAGAGAAAGTACTCTTAATTGTCTTTGCAGATTCGTAGAACATCTTAACTGCTTTTCTTTCCTTCCATCTTGCAAGTGCCTTCATAGCTTCGTTAATTGCTGCGTTGAAGATATCGAATCTGGAATATTTAATTGCTTCTTCTGTTATATTGACTGCTATACCAGACTTACCAATCGTGACTGTTGCAACTGTACCGCCAGTCATTTTCAAGTTAAGTTCAGGATATTCTCCAGACTCGCCAACATCCAAGCTTTGTCCAAATGCACCAGTGAATTGTGGAACTTGAATTGTCAAACTTGGACCTGGGTCAACCATAATTTCTTCAAGTAATGGTGTGATTACAAGTGAGTTGTCATATACTTCACCGGCAATGCTTGTTATGACTCTTGGGAAAAAGTATGAAAATTCTGGTGATGTGATTAAGTCTTTAAGGTTGTACTTCTTATTAGACGAATCACTAAGCTTACCGTTGTTTCTTATAAGTCTCTTGTATAGCTATACCTTAGCATCTTCCTCAGTTAGTTTCTTCAATGCTTCAACAACATTTGAATCGCCGAGCATCAATTCATTGAATTTCTCATTAACGATATCAGACACATAATCTTTAAAGTCCAGTTTAAATTCCATATCTATTTCACCTCTCGCCACGTCAGAATTCTAACTGTATTAAAAGACCTTTTTTAGTTACTTCATCTATACCATCTGTAACGCCGCCATTTTGTTTGCCTGGTAATCCTTGTGCAAATTCACTTGGCCAGTACTCTACATTTTCAAGCCCGCCAGTGAACATAGGCTCTTTTGCTAAGTCAATGACTTTAACAAGCCTGCCAACATGATACTTAAGCGTATCTTTAAGTGCTTTTACTGCTGCGGTGAATGCACTTGCAGTAGTTTCATCATCTAATTCGAGTGTAGGTACTACTACATCAAATGGAACAGGGAATCCATCTGCATCCAATACTAGCATGTCGCCTGCTTCGTATGCTACGTTATTATGTGCTTGGTCTACTGCTAGCAATACCATTCTGTCTGCCAATATGGTCATTGGGTCTTGTACTTGATACCAAGGATCTTTGCCCATATCCCATTGATAAACATCGAACATAGTCATACCAATAGGTTTACCAATCTTAATACCTGCAGTATCTGTTGTTCCAAGCTTTACAGTTGATGTCTTTGGTGCAGTTACTGCAGCTTTTGTGGTTGAATACGAGTCTACATCGATTACTCCAAACTCAACATCGTACTGTCCATATTCTAGTGCTTTTTCACCTACGAATGCTGGAACTACAAATCCATTGGAATCGAGTGTTACAAATGTACCTTTCTTGATAACCTTTGCTGCATTGAGGTTTCTATCAACCTCTACTACTGGTAAATATGGTGCCGGTCTTAAATCCAGTCCTCCACCGAATCTAATTCCGTCAGAATACTCACGCATTTTCTCGTGTTGAATAACAGGATACATTGGAAAGTTTGGAACGTTCATCTTAGCCATGCTAATGCCCTCCTTTAGAAATGGTTATTTTTTAAGCCCTAGTAACATATCAATTATATCATTTGGATCATACATATTTATTTCTGCTGGATTCTACTCTTTCTGTAAATTAACATTGCTGTTAGTTATTTGTTGAGGTTCTGCTTGCTATTCTGTAGGCTGCTCTGCTGGTTTCTCTGGCTCTACCTACTATGGCTGCTCATCGCTGCATGATTCGCATTTAGAGTCTTCAGATTCCTCTTCACGTTTTAACATCATATCGACTAGGCTTCTATATTCTGTTTCTAATGCCTTCAGTGTATCAAGAGAGTATGTTGATAGTGATAATTTAATATTATGAATCTCATCATCCTAATCGATACCAAGTGCTATAGCTTTAAGCCCGGCTACCCTTTCTGCATAGTCGTCCTTTAGAAAATCTAATAGTTGTTTATGCTCGTCAGATAACTTTTGGTATGCATCTTTTATCTGACTCAGTTCTGCGTCTTTTGCTTGCAGCTAATCCTTTAGTTGTTTCATTTCGTCATCCATATTACTTACCTCCTCGTTATTATTATCTACGAATTCAACACGTGAATTAACATCTTCTGATTGAAACAATTCGCTCTTTACTTCTTGCAGAGCCTCGCTCATGCTAACAGGCTCCAACTTAGCTATTCCAGCATGCTAATCAGCGGGGTCATTAACGAAACTAATTTCTTTGTACTCTATGTTTATTGGCACATCGTACTATGTAACTCCATCATATACTTCACCAGTTTGATGTTCGCATACATCGAAGTCATTATCTGGATTCATTAATGCTGTCATGAAATCCATCTTTGGCTTTTTGCAGATATTACATATCAATTGGTCTGTAGAGAATCCAACGCTAACAGTAGTATAAGCGCCGGACAGTATCTTTTGTATCTACTCTTGATCTGTAATATATGCTTTAATAAGTACGCCGCCAGTTGCACCATCAGGCAACTTAACGCTTCTGCCGACTAGTTGTTTAACTTGCGTTTGCCAATTTAATTGGTCTATGTATACCTAGTCTGTAACTCTACCAATCTAATCGGTTAAAGAGTCGTGATGTCTTAAAACAGGTTTCTGGTATGGAGTAGTCCACGTTACGATGGCTTTCTTTACTTCATCTTGCATATACAACCGCATATTAATTGGCACATCACTATGCGTAGCTACAATCCATAATCTTAGCTATTCTGGGTTTTGTGCATCCTTTAACGTCTTGTCATAACTTAATTTTGTTTTTATATAGTACATGCTATCAGCTCCTCTCAACATATATGAATTAACAACATTATACGTTGTTAGTGTGTTGGTTTTGTGGATTTATAAGGTTCTCAGTTTCCTACTGATTATCAGGCATTGATAAGTCTTTCTGTAATTCAATTACTGGCATTTTAACGTGGTATATGTACATATCTTTCTCGTCCACATTAGAGTCTAGTCCAAGCATTGTTCTAACTTCCTTAAATGGTATAACACTATGTTCATATAAGAATGTAGCATGATTTTGCTACTTTATCATTGCATCCATTGATGGATCGTTAAGAACTAACTTAGGCATCTAATTACCAAGCTATTTAGGATTAAAGCCTGAATCTATCACCAAATGTTCTAATACTTCATGTTGGAATTGCTAAGCAAACAATTTTTGAAAGTCCTTTGCTTTTAACATAGCGAAGTCAGTTGATACGTCGGCGGTTGCTCTATTTGCCTATCCAGCCTCACCCATCATTATTGATGACATACCTAACTATCCATATGCTCTATGTCTTATTTTATCGTAGAAAACAAGAATGTCTTGCAACACATTATTAGATTTCATTTCAACAGAATGATTATGCGGTGCTACAATTATGCTATATGGCTCGCTATATTCTATATTTTCTTTGACCTACTCTACTTCAGCTTGTGACCTTGCGGGGTATTTGTCATTACCTACATTATATATCTAATACATTATTTTACCTGTCTCTATTAATTCTTCTATTGTACGTTCTATCTTTCTAAGTATTAGCAAATCGTCTATCTACTCAAAATAGAATGGCCTGCCAAATCCAGTGATAATATCCTCATCATATTTGAAGTGTGCAATATCATACTTACTAAATCTGCGATTAGGTTGAGTTTGATTTGAGAATAAGAAATTAATTTCAGGGTCGGCCATTAGGAAGTTATAGTTCATTTGAATAATACTTAAATCCTGTGTGTAACTTGTTATCTCGCCTACCGTATTTCTCTGTATGCCCATAGTAATTGGATGTGTAATGAACATACCAGATATAGGGTCTAGTTGTTTACTATTATACACATAAGGTTTACCACTGACAAGCTACTAATTACGTGCAAATGCGATAGTCTAATTCCCAAACGCTATGAAATGTTTGAGCTAGTTTCTAATTAGCTCATACATAGTTGTGTTAGAATTAAACTCAATTTCAGCAATTCGGCGGTCAATCTACTTCTGAACCTAATGATCGCTACTAGTTATCTTGAACCCATTATTCACGCACAGCTCTGCATACATAGATACCTATTGCTTTATAATACTATCAGATCTATAAAGCTTGTACTAATTAATTAGCCCCGTGTTAACCTCGAACTAATTGCCCGGCGTTTGTATACCACGCACAGCACGAGTCTTTTGCTTTTGAGAGCTAGGCGAAGCCTAATCTGCTTTTATCTCTTCCTTACTACGAAATCGGTCGAATAATCCCATTATGATTCCTCCAATCAGAGGTTAAGTATTTTCTACATAAAATCTATCATAGTTTTAATTATTGTATTAAGCGGCTAATCTAACTTATCAATTGCCTTCAATTCATCTTCTGTTGGTGTAAGACTATTAATATCAGAAGTGCTTATACATTTAGTAAGAAGCTCTAAGTTTTCTGTCTTCAGTAAGTTCTTTAATAAGTCTAGCTACTACATCATAACATTTGTAACGTCATCTGCAGTATCAACTAAGTGAAGATTAATAGACTCGCCTTTAATTGCTATATCGTACTAGTTTGTTTGAATATCCTATAGCATTCTGAACAATAAAGTGTAAATAGATTTCATTATATAATCAGCTAGCATATTAAGCACAGGTACATATGACACCGGGTCAAGCCATATCAATATTTGGTATACTTGCTCAAATATATTTCCGCACTTCTACTCAGCTGTCCCTGGCTTTGCAAATCCCTATATGTAATTGCTGAGCTAATCCTACGCAGCTTGCATATATAGACACTTTTTTATTTCAGCCGGCGTGCTAGTCTTCTCATCGTATTGATATTTAGAATATATATAAGGCGATAAATTATTCCACATATCTTTATCAAATTCATATGTCTTTGATATTAGCTATGTGAGATACTACATATATGTCTATACCACCTAGTTGAGTACTGTGCCAAGAACAGTGCTAATAGATTGAGTAGATTTGTCTGACTGGTTCTAATAAGTTCTTTCCATATTGGCAATCTAATTGTTTAAGTTAGTGCCGATGTTCTACCAATTACCAGTAAACGCATCGCTAAACACAGTAAAGAACGTTTGAAATGTTTGATATACATACGATACTTCGCTGGTGTTTACAAATCCAAACTAATTTAATATGCTTTGAGCTAGCTTATTTACGTCTTTATCATTAAACTAATTGTATGTAGCATCCTACATCTAACTGTTTATTTCTTGCTATTTGATTATATCACTAGAGAAATTTATATTTACTTTATTCTAATCCTATGCAGAATATAAGGTTTCTAATACGTTTACGATTTGCTTATATACAGTTTCGCTGTTTATTGTAAATAGACCATTAACTAAATTCCCGCCGATATTAGATACTTGCTACATTATTACCTACTATGGGCTTTTAGATTGTTTGTACTATGCGTCAAATTGCTCGTTGTTGAAATACTTTACGAACATATATCTATACATATCCATATTCTTGTGAGTTAATAACAGACTGTCTATAAAGAAATTTTGCTTATTGCCATTATATGCGGCCTGCTATTGTTGATTAATGTCATTGACAAATTTATCTATATTCTCTTTTATATATTTATTCTACACATCTATAAGTATCGAAAGCTAACTCATCATCATCATTGTCATGAATGTATCCAAGACATCTAAGAATGAGTTGGGCTGTAATTTTGAAATGTTCTTCATTACCTGATCGCTTATGCTGTACAGATACGATGTTGATGACACGAAGCTGTCTATTGGTCTTAGTATTGACTTTAAGTCAGACATCTATTGATTGATAGTCTTTTTCAAATCATCAACATTCTAATCTAGCTTTAAGTTTTTAACAGACTCTGTTAGATTATTCATGTCTTTATTTATAAAACTAATGAATTGTTGATATACAACTTCATTAGGTGCCGGGACTAATTCGTCACCTTGCATATAGTTATATACTTCTGCACTGTGATTAAAGTACGTATCTATTAAATACCACACAAACGTTACATACTTTATAGTACAACAGAACTAGCCAGACTTTAATAGCTATTCTTTTATAGGGTCAATATCCTTTGAATATTTAGCTATCTCATCTGAAATCGTGTTTGACACATCACTTACGCCAGTTTTATTCTCGTTTGTATACATTGCTTCTATTGCTTTAGAAATTTCAGCAACAGCCTGAGCGGAGTCTTGTTCTTGCTTGACTTCCTACTGGCTCTCGCCTTTAGCGTTATTGTTTAGTTGTGTAAGATGTTTATCTTGTTTCTATATGTTTTCCTATTGATACTAGAGTGATATTGGTCTTATTGACTATTCTGGTAAGTTGACTACATGAGATAGTATAGAGCCGGCGGCAGATCTCTAATCAGGATATCCTGCCTACACGTATGGATCAGCCAATGAAGTAGGCAATTCATTCACAACCTAGTACGGTGGTTTAGATACTAATAGCTATTTGGCACTTGTTGTGTGTTTCTATATGCTTATACATTCTTCAATATTTTTTGCCATATTCTCGCCTCAAATCACGTTGCCAAGTTGTTTGCGAATCTAATCTTTAGAATAGATTGAACTGCCAAATTGATCGTATCCTAATGCAAGTACCTATAGCATCCTTGCCTGTGTTGCAGATAACTTACCACTGCCAGATATCTAGTTTAGTTTATTATCTATGAAATATTGTCCACCTATTGTAGTGCCCAACGTCTTAGACTAATCGAATTTCATAAATGAGCACATGCTCTTATACTCTTCAGTCTATACGTACTATAGCAAATCCTCCCACCAAGTGAATACAGGAATCCACTTAAATGGATACCATTCAAAGTAAACAGGCCAAATATTAATTGTAAAACCTATATCTCTTATTGAACCTAGAACAAAATTAAGCACTTCTTCTATTGGTTTTACTATGTATTTAAGTAAGCCCTGCGTTATATCAACTGGCTAATTGAAATTCAGTACGAGCATCCAGAATAGTATAGTTTTCCAATCAACATTTATCTAGCAATCGAATTTAGGAGTTTCTACTTGTGGGATATTTGCAAGCTATTGCCCAGCCGACTATTCCTATATCTGTATCTATTTATACCCGTCCTATACGCTTTGCCTAGTCTGGTTGATTATTTGTTGGTCATTGATAGTAGCAACAGTGGCATTTACATAATCGTTCATTTGATCATAGAAATCGTCAAATGGGCCGTCATACTCAATGTACTAATTTATTACATCCTACGTACTTATTTCAGGATTCATGTCCTATACTTCAAGATCGATATCGGTAACAAGCAATACTCCATCTTTTGTTTCAACAAACGCCTACGTGCCATCATTGCTAGGATACTACTACCCGCCTTGTGTATACACTGGTGTAGGAGAAAAGCCAGCTAGTATCTACTCTGCTGGCGGCTTTGCACTTCTGTATATTTCAGTCTACTATATTACGTCTTTTACTTTAATTGAGTTATCAGTGTCTTCATCATTCATCTATTTCCTAAGCTACTTTATTTGACTCTATAAGTTAGCATCCTATATCTACTATGTTATCGGGTCGTTTATGTGCTCGGAAATATAATTGCTAGCAAGTCTTTGCTATGTTTTTATATCCTATCTAGCCTTTACAATAGTCTCGCTATCAGGCTGTTCAATCTATTTTTTAATTTCGACATGATCGCTTATTGATTGCTATTTCTCTTTTGACTTTGAAATAAACCGCACGTCATCGCCTCCCATATAGTTGACTTATTAACTACTAATGATTAGACATGCCACGTTCTTTCCTTATCTAACCACTAGTATGTCCAGAACGTATAAACTAATCTCTGCTCTATGTTATAACGTTTGTTACAGGTTGTATGCCTGTATTATCTAACTCGTCTTTTATAAGATACATTCCATACAGCTACATCATCATCTATTCTAAAGTATGCACATATCCTTTTGAGTATCTCGGAGTGCCGTTGTCGCCTATGCTCTCTATCTGATACTCACGCATTTGACCTATAAGACCAATCTTAGTATCTTCGCTTCTTGGGAGGATAAGCCTGCCATTTTCTATAAACCTCTTCTAATTCTGAACTAGGAATTGCTTCTACGATACTTTCTAATACGAGCCAAGAATCTAATCGAATACATCTATATTGCTGCCAAACGGCATCGTTTCAAGCTACATTAAGAAGTCGTCGTTGCCAGACTCAACGCCCCAATGTTTAAGCTATTGTATTTGAGTTAATCCAAACCCTTCATCCATAACTATCTTGCGTGGCTTATAATACTCGTACAATTCTATTATCTTGTTAATCTATACAATTTGAGTGAACTCAGATGATGGGACTATTACTACATTAGACACTCTATACTTTGAATGGAACTATTCGTATCTTATTATCTATATATGCACGCCCTACATAGATTCGTTCCAGTCAACGCCAAACGTATAGATACCAGGCGGTGGCGGCATCTGGTCAAATTGATAATCTTCCAATGCTTTATCTATATGCTAATGTGGAAATACGCCTGCTTCTTCTATCGTGAATAAAGCCAGCACTTCACGCTCATATTGCTCTTTGCTCATATTCCTTTTGAATTCCTAGTCTGTATCCTAATCGTATATTTCTACATCTTGGTACGTCTTATGCAACTCCTTGTAAACAGGGTCATTACACCACTGATAGAACTAACTACGCTAGCCAGACGGGGTGGATGACTATATCAATTGTGTATCAGTGCTAGTTGCTATGATAGGATATATAGCAGCAAACTAATCTTCGGATATGAAATCCATTTCATCCAATACCATTAAGTCTGCAGATTGCGATCGTGCACTAGTACCTTCATCGTCACCAGTTGTTATACCACGTATCGTAGAGCCATTAGTTAGAGAGAATTCCATAGGATTCTTTTTATACATAGTGCCATTTCTTGGCCCGTTCTTTATAACAGACTGAGATAGCACATCAGATTCTCTAATCATAGAATTCATCTTATCAAACAATTCACGCACATGCACTTCTCTAGGTGCAATTACTCTGACGTCCATATTCTAGTTAGAGAACTAGAACCATAGCATATACATCTACATAGCGTGCGACTTACCAGATCGGCGCTATATCCTTAATACCTTTCTCTACTACGTGCACTATATTATTTCCTTCTGGAATTCTCTAGGTTGCACGCCGATAAGATATTTAGCAAAATAGTATGCACTAAGTTTAGATAGTGCAACTAATTCTTCTGGCTTTGTTGGAGTTACATCAAGCATGCCAGCTCTGATAGGAGTACACTTTACGCCACACTATAAGTGCTTTTTAAGTGTATGATTGATTACACAGTTAACGCATATCGGATCTGGCTAGTAATCTGTTTTTAATATCATCTTTGCATATTCCTGCTATCTGTCATATGACTGAAAATATTCTCTCCACACCATTAAAAACACCTCTCTGATTGTTAATTAACTGCTTGATTAGGAGGGATGTATATGTTACCAGATAAAGTGAGAAATATTTCATAGCACCTACCAGAACGAGTTTAGTAGAGGATAGGGAAAGACGTGCTTGCGTAGATAGAAGAATAGAGCGAATACGATCGTGGCCAGCTTTAGACATTAGCACAATTTTGTAAAGGGAAAGACAATTGTTAGTATGGATCTGAATGTCCGATCAAAGATCCTGCTGTTGGGCAACGCTGCTAGCTTGAATTATACTACTCAGAGAAATGGTTTAACGATTACGTAGAGTCATACAATGTAGAACCATCTGACAGAAAATTGCAGTAGCTCATAGTCTCTTTGGTTTAGGTAGATATTCAACTAATGAGATAGCAGTAGATAATCTAGCATGACGGATTTGAGCAGTATATAGTTACAGAAACTGAAGCTGGCGACAGGAAGTTTGATAAGAAGTTGCATAACGTTTTAACATTAGTCAATCAACTTGAAGATCGTAGAACTAAGATAATGAAACAGCTATCCGAGTTTGTTCAATCTAAGCAAACACAAGATGTAATAGGTGACATAGCACAATTACTTTCGTACAAAGACAAATAAAAAGAGCCCCGTCATGGGGCTCATTTCTTATCTGTTGAGTAGTAACCACTGCCTTTGAATATTATGCTAACATCCTTGCCAATACTTCTTACCATCTCTTCTCCACACTTCTCACAAGTTGGCTTTTGAGTCTCGTTTGCTTTCTGCAGCACGACTTCCTCATGCCCGCACTTTTTGCAGACGTACCTGTATAATGGCATGCAACCACCTCTCAAAATTCAAATTCATTATCTATTGTATACAGTGATGAAGAATATAAGTGCCTTATCTCCTGCTAATATTCTGATGTATCTGACAAATTAGCTCGAAGTTGTGCCTACATAGTCAAACTATATATTCCATATTTGGTTACTTCAGCAACGTTATTTTGAAATAGCTCTGGTCCTATCATTATGTACGGCAGCAAATCTAACATATCACCATCGTCGTCTCCTGCTATCTATACAGCTAGCGGTTGAGGCACATCGATTGTATTATTCTAAGAGAATCCTGCAATTCGTGCATGTGGCATTTGACCTATGATAGGATGCCGCTCTACTGCTCCCCATAATTCGCCATGCGACTTAGCGAATGTTTCTCTTACCTGCATATATGGACTATCCATTATGAATCTTTTTCCCCAATCGTTTCCATATCCCTATTTACCAAGTGCCACGCTGCCAGCATATTCCTATTTGAATTCGTTTGACTTGGGTACATACGGTGACACGCCACGCATATAAGTTCTTAAATTCTACTATGGAATTGTTTCAGGAGTTAAGCCGAGGAACTACTAATATTGTTCCTACAATCTATTGGCTATTTGATTAGCGAACTTATCGTCCTATACAGATGATACAGATACTTCGTAGTTATTTAGCTGATCGTATCTTAACACAGGCACATTCTATGTAACAGTCTCTACTATATCTCTATTATTCGTATACTTAGTAGACTACTACTATCTAGACATAAATACCTGATGCTTGCCTGCCGCATTTCTTTTTCCGCCTGCATTGCCATTTACTAATATAACTTGATTCTTCCATCTAGAGAACAACGTATCAACATCGCCCTTATCTCTGATCTACTAAAGATTAGACTACTCCATATCTGAGAAGCCTAGTGATTGGAGAGTTATAGGATTGCCATTGCTATCAGTTCCCAAATCCAAGCCAGCAAGATACTTGAATTCTGCTACCTTTTTATCATCTGTAAAATACTGCCTTAGTTCAGTCTCGGATATCTAACCGGATTTGAGCTAGCTAGCCATTAGAACTTTGAACTATTTCTCTGGTGCTCTAACGCCGCCTAAGTCATTTCTAGCAGTTGCGTGTGTAGCATATATCTATGTACCATGTTTCTTATTTAACCCTCTGATGAATCCTCTTGTTTGTATATTACCAAGCTACATCTACCTTGATGCATAGAATGGGAACTAACCTTCCAACTAATCTCTGTCATTCTTCTAAGCATATTGTATCAATGAGTATGCACCCTAGAATGTATTTATGAACGTTTCACCTTCCAAAGACAGGTGGAATGTACTGCCTGTATATCCAAATAGCTTTGGAGTACGTAACCTTAACATTCTGGCATATGTAGTCTTTCCTTCGTTTCTAGTCTATATAGTCTATATATTTCCCTATTCCTCAGCTATAGAAATCAATTCATCAACTTCGTGGAATTCAGACCACTAATTTCTGACACCAAGATCTGCGTTCTTAGTTAGCTTTCTTAAAAAGTCTATACCAATCTACGGAAGTAATACTTCATCGCCTGCAAATTCCTATAATCTTCTTGCCTGCTATTCTGAAATTGATAATACGCTTGTGCCAGTATCAAGTGTTGTGCGTTGATTACTTGCTATCTCGCCTAGCAATTGCAATAATTCAGCAGTTCTACGCATTTGCGGATTGACACCTGCAGCTTGCATAAACTATTGAGATGTGTAAAGTAATCTCTGCTAGTTATTATGCACAACTCTCTGGCTTCGTGCCTAGCCGAACAGATTTACATACGACTTCATCTAATCCATTAAAGTCATATTGCGCTAGCTCTTTATCCCAGCCTAACGTTTAATATATCCAGTGCGAGTTTTATAAGTACCAATAACATTCTTTTCCATTAACTACTAAACCATACCAGCCTACTAACCTTCAGCTGAAGTAGACGTAAGATTTTGTAGCATTATACTTTCTTCTGTTGTACGAGAGTTCGGGTCGCCTGCGAATAGCATACCTAACATACCTGATTGTCTGAACAATCTCAATTGCGGCAATACTTGTGCCTACATAGGCGACATCTCAGACCACTTAACATTCTGACTCTTACCTGCGTAGTTATACATTTTCATAAATATAAGAGGCAATCTCATACCTGTAGCAAACTCTTTACCATTTTCAGTTACAAACACTTCGCCGACCATTTTATCCATGAAGATATTTGTCATTATCTAATTCTTATCGACTATGCCTTCCATATCAGAAACATTGAAAATAGGTAGATTGTTTAGTATAGAACTAGCATCTTTGCCTTTGTAGCCCTATGAACTAGAAATTAGACTCCCAAATGCCTTTTCAAATGTATTGTCACCATATATATATCTATACTATCTTAACTATCCTAATCCAAACTCTGCCATTTTATTCTTTCTCTTACTCTGGTCATTCATTATACCGCCGACAGACACTAGCTTACCATTGATTTTAACCTGAAGTGGTCTATCGAATAAGAATGTACTTATACCTTTCGACCTAGCAACGCCAGTCCATTTTGTAAGTTCTGGTACTGGCCTTGTTTCGAACTCGCCATACTTGCCGATTGTAACGTATCTCAATGATTCTTGCAATGGCTTATACATAAACACCTAGTCTCCTGCGAAGTTCAAGTCTGTGCCTAATACATTACGCAGGAACTATTGCATTTCGTCGCCTTCTTTATTCATTACAAGCATAGGCACTATAAGTCCATCGGTTTCAGATGTTTCGAATTCATCTTGAAACACATTACCAAATCTCTAAGTAAGAAGGAACTTTCTTTTATTTCTATTAATCTGGTAGATTTCTTCCACAATCTTATCAGTCTGTCTTGCAGAATGGTCTATTGACAACCACGGTGCGGACTAACCCATTGTATTTATCTACCTTACAGTATCAGTTTCAAATGCAACTGGGTTTAATTGTTCTTGTATAGGAGTAGCGTAGTGGCCATATGGTTTAAGTGATACGACTGAACCAACAACGTTTGGTGATGATACTGATATAGCATCTACTAAGTTATGCGGCACAAGCCACATTTGTACACCTTGCTGGTCGAATCTATGTGGGAATAACAGATAGTCCTATGTTTTCTGTACATCGAACGTGCCAGCCCGCATGTTCTATGATTTATAATATAGCTACTCCATCTAATGTTGTGCTCTTGTTTTCTATACTCTTAACGTATTATCTGCAATAATGTAATTCATATCAACATTCTAGAATTCTGGCAGTGATGGATTTACCGTACGTTCTTTGAATGTTTTTGTTGCATCATCATACACAAAGTGTGTCATAGTATATGCTTTATTTTTGCTGTCATAGTTAAATGTAATTGGTTTGCCATTGGTATCTAATAATCTATTTGACAAAATGCTGACTAATCTACTCTTTTGTTCATCCTACATCTAATACTTATTGTCTTTACCTAGTCTCAACTATATAAAATCCTCTAATACCTCTCTGCTTGCCTTATCAGGGCTTATGCTTAATGATTGTAGGTATTCTGTCAATTGTGATTGGTCGAATAGCTCTCCGTATATGAACTACATTTCTCTATCAGTATCTACAAGGTTAGATGACATGAATGCCTATCGTTCATATTCAAACCCTTCAAACGTGAAATCGAATCTGCTAGATGTATACTATCTTCTTATAAACTCTCTAGATAGTCCTTGCATTATGTCGGATTTTACGCTAGAGTTCACAGTAGTATAAGTACCGATAGGCAAACCCATATTGCTTGGATTATACATGAATCTAGTGAAGTTATGTATATTAGAGCCCATACCGTATTTCATTGCACTGTACACGATTTTAGGTTGAACGAATACTTTATTCTATACTTCATGTGCTCTATAGCTAGAGTACTCATAGTAATCAGAACTAAGACTTGGCGTTACGAATAGCCCGCCTGATTTCGTCTAGTCGAATGGCACGACTATTCCAGTATGGTACAGTTTGTATATTAAACCTTTACGAATCTATTCTTCTTCTTCAAACTCTGATTCTTCCTACTACGATTCAACATCTTCGGCGTAAGATGACATTTGTTCGTCTATCTTTTTAAGTTGATTTCGTATTTCCTATTTATAATTCTGTAAATCTTCATTGGTCTATCCATTTTGCGACAAGTACCAAGTCTTTTTTCTAAATAGAGACGGGAGCTACTTATCTAACGTTGTTCCCTAGCTATACACATCACCCTAGATAAGTTGCCTATACTTACCGTACGAGCCGCCTTTCTTTACCTACATATCGAATCCTCTGTTTGTCTATGATGTTATCTATAAAAAGCTATCCTTCGGCTCTCTCAACAGTCTGTACCTAGACATATCGTTTAACGTACCAAACTCTCTAAACGGCTCGATTATCTAGTTTGTCAGTGGCTCCATTTGCCGCCATGCAATTTCAGCTATCTACAACTAGCCGGCATATGGAGTTTGTGATAAATAATCGACATAGTCATTATACTATCTTACTTTAGCTAGCTTAGTAACGTTTTTATATGAATCAGCATTTTCTTCTGCCAATCTTGATATTGCTTCTAACTTTATGAAATCATCCTATAGCCCGTGAAATGATACCTTTTTCTTATCAGTTACCTTCAACGAAATTAATTCATCTGGCGTATATTGAGAATAAACCTCTGCTAGATCCTTAGTAAAGAATTTGGAATACCATTCATCGCCGATTACATCATCCATGTATTTTTTTATAATTGCGTCTTTAAGTACAGGCTACCAATCTTTAATATCTGGTGGTATGAAAAGTGTGGAATTCTCAGGTGCACCTGTATAGTAACTTAACCGCTTAAAATTTTCTTGAAATACTTGTTCAATATCTCCTGGTAATACTTCATCAAAATATCCTAGTTTGGAAAACATTGTATATGCTAAATTATATACATCGCTCTTGAAAGGCCTATATGTAGATGCTTTCCTATTATTCTTAACTGATTTCTGATTACCTTTAGCTACTTGCTGGCCCTTCTTAAATTTCTTCCTATCTTCTCTAGGTTCTTTATTGAGATACAGCTCAACCTATGCATTCTATTGTTCTTCTGCAAATTTTCTTTCTTTATACAACTCTTCTATAACATTGTTATATACGTCGATGGACGTATTGCTTAGATCTTTCTCTGATATATTTAGCATCTTCTAAATATTAGAGATATACTTACCCTACTCTTTATTATATACATTTGGATCTAGATACACATTATCAGCCATTCTGAACAGGTTCTGATACTAACTCTTATTCATAGCTTCTATACCAGTTTTATTGAATGAATTGACTATTACATCTTGCATAGCTTCAACAACGCCGAGCGATACCAATGATTGAGTCATCATGTCGGCGTTTTGCTTATTGCCTAATGCTTTACTCATATTTATATAAGTTTGCATATTAGTATACTAAGTCAACAATTTAAGGCTTTCTGGCTAATTGCTTGATACAACAAGCTTAGACTTGTTTAGCATATCCTCGTAAAGAAATCTAGTTAACTATTGCAAATTAGGTTTATTTCTTGTGCTTCTAATACCAGTGAAGCCATATTTTTCGTCGCCATCAAACAAGAATTTCTATGCTTTCTACTAATCGAATTTAGACCAGTCAAAACCTGGCACTACCATTTTATCAACCTATTGTCCAAACTCCTCTATAAAGTCAGATTGGAATCCATAGCTTGCCAAATTCTATCTATTCTAGTACAGTGCTGATATTATGTTTGCCTAGTTGAATTGTTCTATATTGCCGGCGTTAAGTGCATTGTAAAGAGATGAGTTGATTAACTGCATGAATCCAGAGTCGTTTGGATCGTACTTTTGATTATTCTACAAATCGCTTAGTATTGTTGAGATAAACACTTGCGTGTTAGACTTATCGAGAGCTTTCTGCGGGTCTTGCATCATAACCGACTATATGTTGACTAAATTATTATATTCATACTCCCTGAATTTCCTAAACATATTGTTTATCTTTTCAGGATTACCACCGCTATCAAACATAATCTTTTCTAATTCTTCTCTCATGCTTACGTTACTGCTAGGTGTTGTTTGATCAGCAGATACTATTTTAGACATTCTCTATAGCACAGGGTCGTACTACTATATATCAACGCCGACCAAGTCGCTTATGCTTCTTACCTGTGATATTATGCTATTTCGCTCTTCGTTTGTTATCGCATTTATAACCTACGTCTTGAAGATAGGCTATAGTTTACTAGCAACTAAATCTATTGGATGTCCACTATTTTTGTCATATTGTACGCTATCCTGCTATATTTCAAATGATTTCTTATACGCTTCACGTGAGATTAGCTAGCCTTGTATATTGTACTATATGTTAGACATCTAATTATATTCAGATTGACTAATATTCCCTGCACTTAGCTGAGTATTTAAGTAATTATTGAATCCAGTATATATACGCTATATATTTGTGTCGCTAGCGTCGCCACGCTATTGTTCTAACTACTCTCTGAAATATTTATTGCTCAATATATATTCTGGTGCATCTGTATATTTGCCAAGCTGTTTTATAAACGTGTCTACATCTACAGGACCTGTTCCATTCTGTCCATTAGTAAAGAAATTATAACTGCTTTCAGCAACCTAATAATTTTGAACTGTATCGTTAACGAAATCAGAAAAACTCTTTAGCGGGTTAAGCAATGCGTCTATAGCTATACCTGCTGTGCCTTTAGTCTTCAAACCTATTGTGGCGTTGATCATATCCGCCACTGGTATTATATTTCCAAACTTATCTCTCTTAACTTTTTCTGATTTAGATACCAGATTATCAAACGTTAAGCCGAGCCCATACTCAAATTGATCACGTATATCCGGCTGCAAATTGTTCTATATTAGCTATTCTAACTACTGTAGATTAGTTCTATTAGAACCATCTGGTTTGTTCCCCTACCAATCATCAATCTATTTATTGAAATTATTTAATTGGTCACCAGTAAACAATATTGTGCCAATGTGCTTTAATCTTTCTATCTATCTTTGTGCTTCTGTCTATACGTGTGTCTTCTTGTCCGTATCAGACATTTTGTCGTATAGCGTTAAATCGGTTTCTACGCCTGTTATTATAGAGAAGAAGCCTCTTAACTCACTAGCCTATTTAAGCTATTTCTAACTATCAGGATCAGAAAAGCTCTATAATGTATTGAGCATTTCTAATGGATTTATATTTTCTGATCCGCCCTGTGCAAATAGGTCACCTACTAGTGGCAGCTACTACGTCACAGCATTAGTAACACCAGACGGGGCAAGCACATTGTTGTATAATTGTTTTAATGGGTTTAATTTGCTTTGTACTTCTCTAACGTAATTGGCTATATTTGTAAGTTGATCTACATTTGTAGATGGCTGGGATTTCTTAATATAATCTATTATATCTTGAATTAGCTTAGGGGCGTTATTGCCCTCAGCTGTAATTGTATTATTTTGCCACTGAATATCGACACTAGTTACTTGCTGCTGAATTTCTTTAGGCAGTCTCTGCAGTAAGTCGGAATCATTAGACTAAGTAACATTTAATATTTGTCCAACTAATCTAGCAAACGATGGTGCACCAGCGAATAAATCAGCCATAGCTTATACACTCCTCAACCGTATATCTACTAATATGGATTAGCACCGAACACGCCCTAGTCATTTACTATCTGCCTAGTTACCATCTAATTGTTAACGGCACGCATTATTAATTGTTCTTCCTATCTGGAATAGGACATATCATTTTGATGCTACTAAGATACAGAGCCTGAGATACCCTATAGCCGACGATAGTATTTCATGTTTGCCGTGTTCTTATACGAACTAGAAATCTAAGTGCCTATAGCCTCAGTCAATGTAAATGCCAAATCCCACATTTGATATGTCTGAACAGCTTCGAGCTAACTAGTTATTCCAGAGAATACAGACGACCATTTCCACTATGATAAGATATTCTTAGCTTCTTCTTTAGTTACTTCCTTCTATCCAATCTTAATCTTTTCTCCATCTTTAGCCTACTTAACCTACTTAGCGAATTTATCGTAATTAGCATATCCTAAACCTTTCATTTCTTTGCCAATATAATCATATGCATTATGCATTTCGCTAGAGAAACGTATCCAGCCTTGATCGAGTTTACCGCCAGATACGGTTGGAATTGGTTTGCCAGATAGTTCGCTTACTGTCTTAGCACCTTTAGATAATCGTTCTCCCCACTTATATGTGGGGATTTTGCTATACCAATGTTCATATGTATATTTATTCAATCTACCAAGCAATTTAGGGTCAGTAAAGTTTACTTTGTAGCCGAGCGGTGATATGCCCCAAAGTGATATGTTGCTTTCAAGCTAATAATATGCAGAGGCTGTTAATGCCATCTGCCCAGCTAGTTTAGGTATAGTCTACCATTCGCTCTACTCAGGAGTGTACTATTGTTCTCTATTAAGGTCATATATATATCCAGGCATATATTATCCTCCTCACAAGTACATACGTTCTATCTTCTGGCCTGTAAGAGCTTTACGCTACTACTAGCCCTTATCTTCAGAAATATTTATCTATTTCTATGCTCCGACAAGCTAAGAAATTTGTACGGCACCAACAAGCTACGAAGCAGCTATAGACTTCCATGTAATTTTTGAAGGCACATCTACATCTTTTATCTTATCTGCGACATCGGCCTAATCTATTTCTTGAAACTATTTTTTAAATCTGCCTTTGAATTTAGTATTGCCCTATACTTCCTTCTATTTCTTATATTCTGCATACAAGCCATTGTCATCATCTATACGTCCAACTTTTTTAGATACATCATCAAATTCTTTTCTCTATTTTTCTAATTCTGCAGGATCGAAAGTATCATCCTTTATTGGAGTATTATCATTAAGCCATTTTTCTACGCTCTTCGTATCATTTAAGTCAACGTCATAGCCGGCCTATTTTACTTCATCTTCTATCTACTTCGTCTTAATATCGTAGTCATCAAGATCTTCGGTGCTTCCAACGACTTCTCTATATCTATTTAGAATATCTTCTTTTTGATTCTATTTTGTTTGTATTTGTTTTTCTCTCTATGTTTCTAAATCCTATATTCTCTGTTGTAACTTGCTTACGTTTTCCTGCTAGCCATAGAACTATTCTTTCTACTCTTTGTACTGTTTAAGCGCAGCTTGTTGCTTAGTCCCGCTTTTGAGCTAATGTCTAACTACATATCCTCCAGCTATGTCCAATAGTCTATTGCCGATGAACTTAGCTACTTTACCACCTGTAATTTCTTCATTACTCTTAGATTTCTTCTTTGCCTTCATTATATCTTCTGAACCAGCACCAGCTCTCTTCCTGCTTCTCTAACTCTATGTATTAGTACCTAAACGCTACATTGACTAATCGCCGGCAGCACCCATAATATGTATATGACCTTTTTGTGATTGTAGATCATTGTATATCTTTCTAGCATCGTCTTTATTACTAGCATGCTGATTCTAATATCGTTCTAACGCTTTATCTCTATTGTCCGGCGACTTCCTTCTATTGAAAAATCGTTTACGTTTGTTAGTATCATTTGCTATATCTTGTATTGTTCGTGTTCCTCTTTGTTTACTTTCATTAATTCTTTCAGCTTCTTCATATATATCCTGATAGATTTTGCCCTATTCTATTTCTTCAACAGTAGCACCATTTAGTACATCTCTTTGTACATAATGCATTCTAACTGCTTCTTTGTGAGCATCTGGTTGAAATCTCTACTATACATCTTCATAAATCTTATTTACATCTATATTCCCATTGCTATCAAGAACTTTAGTGTGCTAATCTTCGCCAAACATACTATCATATACAGTGAATATTCTGTTTATTTCATCTGACCTAGCACCATTATCGAACAAAGGAGATCTAGGATTACTATATTCTGCATCCCATTCTAGAAGTTCTTTTTTATTTTCAAGTGTAAGTCTTGGATCATTTGGCTAACCAGGTCCAAAGTCCTGTTCAAATTTACTGTTTATTTCATCCTATACTCTTTTGGCTTCTGCTTCTTTTTCTTTTAGATTTCTATTTAATTCGTTCGTCTATTCTATTGGTAAACCTTCTAAGGTTTTTGGGTCAATATTTTGTTGCTGTGCAAGACCTTTAGTTTCATCATACAGTTTGTTTATTTCTTGCTCACGAAGTTGCGCTTCTGTTGGTGAGCCATTAACTGATTTCTGACGTTCTTCAAATTCTTCAACAAGTCGCTATTTTTGTTCAAGAGTTAGCTTCTATGTGTGCTAATCATTTAGTGAATTATCTACGATAGATTCTACTACATTGCCTTTCTTATTAAGCAGTTTTCCTTCAACGAAATACGTATTAAATTTATTGTTTATTTGTTCTGCTCTTCTTACGTCATCAAAATGTTTATTTTCTAGTTGCTATTGTTCATATACTCTATCTATTTCTTCTTGTGCTTTTTCTTGCTTTCTTCTTATTTTTCTCTCTTTTTGTTTATCAATTCTTTGTTGCTTAATGTTGAACTGTTGATCAAACTATTGATTGTCCTATACCTATTGGTCATATACAGAATCTATTTCCTTTTGAGTATTAGTTCTTCTAACATTTTCCTATACCTACTCGTCATATATAGAATCAATGATAGATTGCTGTTTTTCATATCTATTTACAAGTTCTTCCTTCTGTTTAAAATTTAAGTTTCTATCTTTATATTGTTCGTTGTTACCATAGTATTGATTAAATCTATCAAGTACAGACTGCCTATAATCACGTGATGGCTTTCCATTATTTGCCATATACACACCTTCTTTCAATTTTGGTACTTGTACATAGAGTTAATTAACTAATTGCGGAGTATACTATTTGCGGAGGTGGTTAGATGGTATTTGGATACTATACTGACGAGTTAGTGAATCTAGATTCAGTGAATTACGATTATATAATGGCGCCGAAAGTATATGATATAGGTGGGTCTAGATTGGTTGAACTACCGTATCAATTCTATTCTGAAACCGGGCGGCTAATACTTTATTTTGGACATGGCGATAGCACATGCTCATTAGACTGGGAAGAGTTCCTGCGTGTAAATCAGATGTATAGAGAGACAAACGTGATTAGCAAGCGTATGGAAGAATGCATGAACTTAGTGCAAATGAAGTATGTGCATTACTACAAAGAGTTAATAGGCTTTGACATAATATGCGAGAATGCTGAAGAATTAGCAGAGTAGATAGAAGATTGCGAATACTATGAACTTAAATACTCAGATGTAGATGGTCATATACTGGATAGTTTCTCTCCTGTATATGTTGACAAGAATATAAGGTGCGTTGGAATATCTATGGAATGGCACAAAGACCACAAGCATACTGACAACATACTAGAAGTAATGGGCGCTGGCGGGACATCTGTTAGAAGCTTCAATGTAGAGTTATTGCCATTTAAGGTAAGTGACTTAGCCATCAACGCACAAATCTGACGAGAAAGTTAAAGAAATCTATAACCTTCAAGCTAAATAAAGAACCCGGGCATTAGCCCGGGCTTTCACAACCTCTTTATCTACTCGCTAGCCAATCTCGATCTGTACGTCTTAGTTAATAGGATAGTAGTCTATACATCTGAGTCGTACATCTTGTCCTAAATATACACCAGTCCATTCAGTTCGTTAGATAAAAGGTTGGTATCTATTTGTTCTATATCCCCTAGCAAAATTATTTTAGACCCGACATCCATTCTAGTGATGAAGGTTTTGAGTTCATGCGGATGAGTATTTTGCTACTCATCGATTATAACTATCGAATTCTTAATTGACCTGCCACGAATATTCTAGAACGATTGTATTTCCAATTGCCACTCTTCTCCATGTATCTACTTCTCTACCATCTATACTCCTTCATCTTCCATAAGGAATTTAATATTATCAAGTATACCAGAGAATTGAGCTATCGTTTTTTCTTCAAGAGAGCCAGGCAGGTAGCCATATCTATCGTGCCCGCTAAGTTGCACAGGCGGCACCTAGACTATGAGCTTCTGGAAGTGTCCGCTATTCACTTGATGCAGCTACTACTATAGAGACAGGAATGTTTTACCAGAGCCGGCGGGGCCTATAGCATTAACCATTGAAATGCGGTCGTCGAACAACTAGTCAACAAGCATCTACTGTTCCATACACAGCGGCTATATCTACTTAGAGCGGACTTTGAATCGCTGGCTTGCAATGAATTCTATTTTCCCATCAACATACTTACCTATTCTAGTGTTGCTTCCGTCAGTCACAAGCAGATACGTGAATGTCGGGATATCCAACTCAATCTCTATAAAGTCGCCATCCAATGAATCTACAGTTACTTCCTTTATCTAATTTAGGAGGTTTTCTGGCCGTGTTTCATACAGCAAAACAGACTTAAAGCCTTTATACTTCTATTTGAGATGAAGCTATGTATCTGTAGTATACAAAGTGTCTTGTTCTGTGAGAATGCTAAGTAATGACTCGTCGGCACACATATCGGGTACATCTACTATCTCTATTTTCCTAGCATCCAGAAGCTACTCGATATCTCTAAGGGCACGTATCTATCTATATCTAGTGCGTGAATTTTCTTTCAACATATCAAGCTCGCATATGACTTGGTATGTTGTCTTAATGTGTTTGAACTCCTAGTACTTTCCTAAAATGAATGCAGATGTATCAACTATATCCTACATACACACACCCCTCTCTACTTACTATTAGTAAATTAACGGGCCGCCAAAATGTTAATTCACTATTGAAGATAGAAGGAGGTGTCTGCTGTGGAAGAATTGTTATACGTAATCTTAGGTTTAGCGATACCATAGGTAGTTGGCTTACTAATGTCAAAAGTAAATCCAGGTTACATCTAGGGTTTACTTTAGAACATACTAGGCTACGTACTGAAAGACGAAGAATAGTTAGACAAAGTCGAAGATTAGATTGGAATCAAACTAATAGACATTGGCGTGTAGGTAGTAGAACATACAACTGACAAGTAGGATGAAGAGTTATAGATCTAGGTGCGTAAGTAGTTAGATGATCACAAAAGTTAAAACTGCAACTAATGTTATACTTTAATTGAAGTGGGGGCGTAGCTCAAACGGGAGAGCAGTGGTCTCTAAAATCACGGGCTGTGGGTTCGAATCCCATCGCCTCCACCAAAACAAAAGGCTCAGCTTGTACTGAGCCTTTCTATTTACTGAAAGAATCTAAGTATAAACTCAACGACTATAAAGATGATCCCGCCTGTGCCTAACTAGCCTATAAGTATCTGATTCCAATCGATTGTGTGCTTATCTTTTTTCTTCTCGTTGATTTCTATAAACGAATCGTATACTGCCTTCATTTCTTCAACCATAGCCGAGTTTTGCATCTTGCTCTGTTGAATCTATACATCCTACAACTCTTTACTGACATACTAAAGCTGGTCTTTCATCATATCTAAGAATCCCTGCCGCCAGCCGTTATCCATGTGGTCTTGAAAATCTTTCACTACAGACCGCAAATCCTCTAACTGCTAACTCATTGTATTCAATTGATCTTGTATATCCTTTATCCTGAGATCTTGCTGAATGTTATGCTACTACTCCTCATCAATTATAAGTTGAATCACGTTAAGCATATCATCGATCGATTGTTGGTACACTTCGAATTCTTTAGCCGAGACGTTGTTGTCCATGATGTTTCCTCTATTACAACAACCGCTAATCTGCTCTGTCAGCCAAGTCTTGCGGAGATATAAATTCAAATTGTTCAAATTTTACCCCGCCCTCCTATAGCAACCTCTATACTAACTCAGAGCATATCATGGCCTTTGGATTGTCGAAGTGGAAGAAATCCTCCACTTTGAGTTCAAGATCCTCATATCCTACAAACTTGCCAAACTATCCTAACAGCTCGGCTATCTAGTTAATTCCCAAGCTAGCGTAATCGTACGGAAGATTCCAATACTTATCCACCGCTGCGATGGTTTTCTACACATCCAGCCCATCGAATCTCACGACATCAAATACCTAAAATGCGGACGGCTAATATTTGATAAGCTTCGTACCATCGCCACATGCACTAATTACCCAGCCTCTGCCCAAGTACAATTCGGAATGTATATACTTCTGCCCACATAGTTGCACTACCTTCTTAGCCTATTCTGTGGAAACGTACTTAGCAGTCGGCGGCACGAGTTTCATAATCTAAGCCTATACTTGTTTGCCAAGAAACTTCTCCATTTGCTTTATCATACCATCTAATAGCTTCTGTGCATTAATCTCTATCTAATTCTGCACCTACTGGTATGGCATGGAGTAATAATAAGTCGGTACGAGCAATACATCTCCAGGTTCTAGTTTAAATAGCTTATTCATTTTTCTCACTCCTCGCAAAGATGACCATCACATCAAACGTCTGTTCTTGTCTTACCTTAACAACAACTTGCCAGCTTATAACTTCATAGTCGGGATATGCTTTCTAGAATTCAGCCAATACCTTCTGCGGGTCGTCGATTTTATCCATATAACACATGAACACATCGTAACCCTAGTCGCTTTCGTATCGGTCAAATACCTACTTGTCTTGCTATACGAAACTCATCCCGCCTACTTGAAATACTACGAATCCTATGACCTATGCCAATACTATGGCTAATAGATATTTCCAATCTAATGACATACATCTCACCTCCAATTTTAAATTAACACCCCAGTGGTAAACTAGAAGAAAGGAGGGATTAATATGCCTACAAGTATATCTCAATTCGCTAGACCGCTAGTGAATGAAGGGTTGATTTCCGAAGATTGGAGAAATAACGAGGATGAACTAGCTTTGGTGAGAGAGTTTGCAGAGTTTTCCAAACGTCTGCCTAGCTCTATCAAGAGACACGAGCGTGTCGCACGATTCGCCAAACTCAAAGGCATTACGCCTACCCACTCACCCAAGACTCCTAAACTCTACGACCTATATGGCACAAATCTCTACTCGTATGCCAAACTATTAGTATCCGCCGGGCTAATTTCTCAAGGTTGGAAACGCAATCCAAACGACTTGGAAATTATACACAAGTTCTTTCAGTTTCTCAAATCAGTCGACGTCAATCTATCTCAGGAAGAGAAAGTCCAAGCTTTCGCTGCAACAATCCCAGATAGAAAGAGCAAATTCAAATTGACATTCATCAATCCAGTGACAGGCCAGGAAAAGCCACAGGAACAAGATATACTCTCAGCACTCTATCTAACTACTCTGCTCCCTGCCGACTTGGCCGGCGTTCTCGCACAGCTCATCTACCACTCAGCTGGACACGATATCCCTCTACCTAACTCGCCAGAAATCGACAGGCTAAGACAATCCATCTCGCAACTCGCAGAGTCTGTCCACGCACTTAACCCCTTAACCAACCGCTTGGACTTCAAAAGATTAGTCATCCTATCCAACACTATGATGCATCACTCCTAACGGTGATGCATCATTTCCTCTCTTTGATGCATCATCCATCTGTCCTCGAAGATTCCAATGATCTCGTTGCTTATCTCTTCTTCATTCTTCGTCCCGTCTATTACTACAAACCCTTCTTGCTCAGCCATCTCTAAGTAGCCCGCACGCACTCGCTCCCAGAATTTCACGTCTTCCTTCTCTATCCTGTCTTTGTTCTTCATTCTGCTCATCATGTCATAGATCTGTATGTCTAACAGAAATACCAGATCCGGTTTCATCCCACCTGTCGCAAAGTCATTCAGCATCCTGATCACACCCAGATCTATCCCACGACCGTATCCTTGATACGCCAACGTAGAGTGTATAAACCTATCCGCAACTACCACTACTTCATCGTCCACAACGCTCAACACACTCTCCACTAACTGCGCCCTCGACGCCAAGAATAACAATAACTCACTCTTGTCACACATGTCTTGCGTTAACTCAATTACCCTTATCTTTTCCCCTAACTCAGTACCACCAGGCTCTCTAACAAACACATGCTTGATCCCGCTGTCCTCTAAGTATTTACAGAATAACCTACTCTGCGTGCTCTTGCCACATCTATCCAATCCTTCAAATGCCACAAACATCCTTATCACCTCCATGCCTATACAAATTATACACACTGCACAAACGATAACACACATTACACACAGAAAACACAGAGAGCTGTGTTTAACAAAGCGTATTGTATGGGTAGATTGTACATAAAATAACATAAATTGTATGGTGGATTTATGTCGGAATGGCATATATTGTAAGGGGGGATTTATGTCAGAATGGTATATATTGTACGGGTTGGAATTAAATATATTGTATGGGGGGAATACCCCCTTCCTCCGTCAGGTGGACACGAGGAGTGCGATCTTAGCCCCACCCCCACCTAGACACGCTTAGACGACCTGTGCATTGTGTGTAATAAAATATTACTCCAAGGGAGGGAGTAGAATGGATCGTAAAGATGTCATTGAGAATATAACTGTATCTGCCGGAAGGTTGGGGTTGATAATTACGACTGAGGCTATAAAGTTTTTAGACAGCCTCAGTGACGCAGAATTATTCATTATTTTGAAATTTATGAATAAAGTGTCTCGTTATTTCAAGAAGGGCTGAACATGCGCCCTTTTTATTTTATATTCCCCGTTGTAACCCAATTCACACTTTGCTTAGACGGGGGCATACGAATTGTGTAGTGAAAAAAGTGCTACGCTTATTTTCTATGACTACATACAGAAATACTACTTAATTTTTTATGGTTAAGGGGCAATCCCCGCCTGGAAGCATAGTAGACGATCTGTGTACTGTACTAGCCGAAAGGCAAATAAAAAGGTCACCCCTAAACATGGGTGGCTAGGCGAAAGGTGGGGAGAAGCATGGCAGATGTATTTGTGGTTGATTACTCTGATTCCAAGTTAGATTGGATAAACGAGCTTGGGAGAAGAGTTAAGAACCATATATCTGAGTTTGAAAACAACGATTTAACTAGCTCAGATATATGGGATGATATAATCAGTGTGCTATATACCGAGGCTGCTGAGAAGTATGATGCAATAGCAGGCTCGTTATCTAGCACACAAATCGAGAATCTGGTATCTGTCAGAAACTTGATAGCAAGCAATGTTACAAAACTTGTTATCGAGGATAATGACAAGATACCAGATGAAATCGATGGCACATACAACAGCAAGACTGGTGTAATTTGGATAAGGCCAGGATTGCCAGAGCATGTGTCATCACTGATCATATCCCATGAATTTGTCCACAAGTTGATGCATGACGTTGAGGACAATTATATGGGATATTTAGATAAAGTAACTAACGAAGCTATGGCATTCTTCGTTAGTTATCAAATAGTGGGTCGAGCAACAGGGCTTGACCTTAAAGATATAGGAATTGAAATGTGCGCCACAGCAATGTTGTGGGGACTGTATTTGGGTTATGGAGGAGAACCTGAATACAGATACACAACAAAAGAGCGTGCATTTCAAGAAATTGATAGGTACTGTAATAGATTAAAGATATTCTACAGATACCTATCAGATATGTTAGAGGAACTTGGGCTGTGACAATGGTTACATTCATATAGAGCATAGCCCGGGTTCCTCACTTTTTTATTATAATCAAAAGCTATCCCCGCCCAAATGTAGGTTAGACGATTAGTGTATTAGAGTGGCCGAAAGGCGAAAATAAATCGCCCCTAAACATGGGCGAATGAAGGAAAGGAGGGAAAGACAATGGCCACAGCGTGGATTGAACAGGTAAAACATGACGCCATGTCATGGGTGCAGGTATTCGGACCAGTAAAGCCTGAGATATGGCGTCAGTTGGCAAGCAGTTTACGCAAAGAGGCACATGAAGAATTTAACACATTAACTGCCTCTTTGAGTAAACGTCAACAAGCTGTGCTTCTACAATTTATGAACAAGTTAGAAGCACAGTTTTCAAAGGTTGTAGTGTTACCACCAAGTGACAGATATGGCGGGCACTACAATCAGATAGAAGACTCACTGTCAATCCACGATAACAAGTGGCCATTGCCAGTGAGGGCTAAGATAGTGACCCATGAGTATACTCATAAGGTTATAAAGAACGTAAGCGATCTCATGGGTCGCTATCCGAGTATCTATGCCAACGAGGCAATTGCGTATTATGTTGGCATAGAGAAAGTAGGTGCTGTGATAAACATCTCCACCACAGCACCAGCCATCAAGGCAGCAGTCGCCGGACTATTGCAATACATGTTCGGTGGTGACCCTCAGGATAATGACAGGCCAATGTTCTATGGTTTGTCAGAAGAGGGAATGTTGCTGATGGTCGACAAAGCATGTCTAGAAATAGAGGCATACTTTGTCAGAGTGGAGAAAACATTCAAGGACAAGCGGATATAGTTGGGCCGCTTGCCCTTCTTTTTCCACAAAACTAAGACTATCCATGCTTGAAAGTTGGATAGACGATTAGTGTATGGTGTAGAGATAATAGGAGGGTAATACCCATTATGGTGGTCATCCCTGTCCCCCGGGGGTGGCCACCACTTTTTATTTTCTATAAGACTCTCTATATACGCACAGCCAAGACGACGCTTTTATCTTGCACAATAAGTCTATCCCCGCTTGGAAGCTGAACAGACGATCTGTGTATGATAGAAGTCTCCCTGCGGATAGTAGGGAGCATAAGGAGGAGATATTATGATGCAGTATATTATTGATATCGAAAAGGGTGGGTCAGATTACGGACCCACACAATTAATATGTATCCTACATGATAACACGCTGCACATCAGGCAATTAAAAGGCAGGGCTTTGTTGCCACATGAATTAGTGGCAATTATATCAGGTAGTGAAGAATTTAGATACATTAGGCAATGGGCAGAAGAAGAAGCAACACCAATAAGAATACAATCAAGAGAAGGTAGTTCAGGATGTATGGATTATTACTTTATAGACATTATAAAAGGGAGAGAGTGTAATTTACACGTTTCTATGTACGAACGTCTTAATGAGGGAGTATCAATACCAATATGGGCGTTATGTACAGTAATAAACTTTATGAATAGTAAATATGGGTACTCAACAGTTGTTGAATACACCGTAGAAGAAACAGGTGTGTTAAGTTATAACAGCTATTTCCCGTGGAGGCCATTCACTGGAATAGATGAAAAGGAGGTAGAAGAGATTGAAGTAGAAATATAAATAATGAGTGTCAGGGGAGTGGTGCCCCCTGGCACTTTTATTTTCCACTTATTTTTTTCTACAACTCTCTTACTACAGACGACGACGCTTAGACAGACGATGACGCTTAGATATTTATTTAAAGCAAAGACTATCCCCGCCCGGACGCTGAGTAGACGATTCGTGCAAGGTAGCTAGAACGTTGTACTCTGAGTCATAGCAATAGATCTAGGCGGGAAAGGGGAGGGAAGTTCCCACAGCGCAGGCCAGAGCCGGCTGGTTGGTGGAGCCCTCCCCACGCAAGCCCCTTTTATTTTTTATTAAATAGTAATAAAATACATATATAACTTAGACGAGGAGGTGTTTGAACATGGAGTCTGAGATTAGCGACATACTAGAACACTTATTTTTTTTGCTTATGTCCCGCCAGCTTCACCAGTTCCAATGTTTCAAGAAAGCAGTTATGCTTTGTGGAGTAACAGCTTAGCTGAGACTATCCCCGCTCGGACGCTGAGAAGACGACTTGTGTATGGTAGAAGACTCCCTGCGGATAGTAGGGAGCAAAAGGAGTGTGGAATTTATGGAAAAGAAATTAGTAAATTTAACACCACACACCGTTACTTTGGTGTGTGGCAATAAGACGGTTGATATTCAACCGTCAGGGCAAGTAGCAAGAGTATCTGCTACTGCCCAGCAAGTTGGTTCAATAGAAATCGACGGGTTTAGTTTCCCCGTCGTAAAGACAGTTTTCGGGGAGGTAACAGGACTCCCCGAACCACAAGAGGACACAGTTTACATTGTGTCCACCCTTGTGCTTTCCGCTGCACAAGGGCGTAATGATTTAGTTGCACCCAACACGGGTGCGGCTATCAGGGATGCCGACGGTAAGATTGTCGGTGTCCCTGGATTTCAGGTATTGTGATTTTCAATCGCCCCGCTACCACAGGGGGCTTATTTTTTTCAAAAAGATATGATGTGATTAGCATTCGGATGATACGACGACGCAATAGACTATTCTTATTTTTATACACCATAATCTTAGAATATACGGCCGAGGCTTTGACGCAATAAGGTGATGCTATAATTGTTTTAATTAGAGACTATCCCCGCTTGGAAGCCGAGTAGACGATTAGTGTACGGTAGAAGTCTCCTCACGGATAGTGGGGAGCAAGAAGGAGGAGATTAGTATGAAAAAGGAAACTGTTAAGAGTACA
>Ga0208695_1000192_pt1 | contig 81697 bp, 133 predicted proteins | sample AD_UKC111_MetaG_FD_184449 | JGI IMG/M metagenome (GOLD analysis project Ga0208695, IMG submission 184449) | Active sludge microbial communities of municipal wastewater-treating anaerobic digesters from Hong Kong - AD_UKC111_MetaG (SPAdes)... | ecosystem: Engineered > Bioreactor > Anaerobic >... | reverse complement strand
ACATTTAGAATATCCGCAAGAGGTGCATTTTGTACATCCTTCTTCTCTCATCATAGTTTCCTGTCCGCACTCTGGGCAAGATTCTTTTAATTTTTTTGGTTTTACATATTTAGATAATACTCTTGCTAAAATTTTAGTATAAGAAGTAATATCCCCATGTGATTTTTTTAATTGTTCTACAATGAAATCTATTGAACTTCCGTGTCTGAGTGCTGTACTTATTAATCTAGTTATTATTGCTTCACTATCGCTCATATTACCAGTAACATCTGTATGGATTGTTGATTTTTCATCAAGAGATGCAATCAAATTATAAACTCCTGATTTAGATTTAGATAAAAAACCATTCTTATATCCCTTAGCAACTTCAAAAGGAATTGCAAATACTTCATAAGGTTTATTATGTAAAAGACCTACAATTACAGTATATTTAGTATTCTTGATTGTTGGATGGTGTATATCACAAGCAAGTTCAGAAGGTCTTTTAGGAGCATCGTGGTATTCAAATTCTTCCTTCTTCTTAGTATCTGTAGACACTAATACGCCACTTCTACTACCATCTCTATAAACAGTAATTCCTTTGAGACCTTTCTTCCAAGATTCCATATAGATTTTAGAAACTTCTTCTTCTTTTACATTTTCAGGGAGATTAATTGTTGAAGAAATAGAGTGAGTAATATATTTTTGTATGATACCTTGAATTTCAACTCGTTTAACCCAGTCAATATCATTAGCTGTAGAACCATACCAAGGAGATTTTTCAAATAAATCTTGAAGTTCTTCTTTAGATAAAGAATCTATATACTCAGGCTCATTAGGATTCCAATTTTGAGACCTAAAAATCCATTCTTTAAATTTAGGATGCAAAATTGGATATTCAATCCAAGCATCTCCATTTTGATCAATAAAATCAATTTTTTTCTGCGACATTTTTACAAATTTTAATAAAATATTCTTGACTAAATATGTTTTTCATGCGATTTACATCTTTATGCACCCATTGTACATTATCTAATGTATAGTCTTTACTAGAATCTATTCTATCTAAAGAAGCATTTGCATTTTTAAAGTCATATCTTCCTTTTTTTAAGTATTCTGAGAAATTAATTTCTAAACCACTTAATTTACATTTTTTATCTTGATTTAAATATAGATACCATAGCTCTTCTATAGTTATCAACCATTTATATCCTCTTCTAATAGCAGATTGTTTAATAGAATTAATAAAAGTTTTATTCAAACAGCCTATTCCTTTGTGTAAAGTACCATTCTTTTTTCTATTGTCTATTATTTTTCTATGTTGTTCTTTTTTAGCACATTTACTGCATATAGGATTCAAGTAATTTTTTAAATAATCATAATCTAAAATCTTTTCAGTTCCACATTTACATTGAACTTTAATTTTTTTCTTATTGGAGTTTCCTCTAAATATTTCTTCTGAAATTACTTTATAATCTCCAAAAGAATCTCCTATTCTTGGTATATATCTGTCCATCAGATAAAATTACTGAAAAGAAATTGGATTACAAAATTATTTTAACTTTTTATTCATTTGGATTAATTTTAACTCTTCTCATATAGAAAGGCATAAACAAAGGTTCAATGCCTGAAGTAGTTTGAGTCATAATACTTACTGTACCTGTAGGAGCAACGGTTGAAAAACTCACGTTTCTTCTATTAAATTTAATCATTCTTTCAGTTTGCTCTGGAAATTCAGTAGCTAAAAATTGATAAAATTTATTTTTACCCGTATAATTACCTAAACCATCATCTTCAAACTCTAATTTAGTATCAGCTCCAATAAAACTACCTCTTAAAACAGCTAAATCAATAGTGCAATCTAATTCAGATTCCATCTTTTTAGACATTATTTTTTCAATAACCTCTAAGGCTTCATCCGAATCATATTTTAAACCTAATGCTGCTAAAGTATCTCCTAATGCAGTAAATCCTAATCCTGTTCTTCTACTTGCAGCAGCAGTCTTTTTAATCTTTTCCCAAAGTTCAAATTCTGTTCTTCTATCTTCAAAAGGTTCGGGGTCTTCAGCTATTTTTCTAAGAATTCTATCAATATGTTCTAATTCCAAATCAATTAAATTGTCACTTAATCTCATTGCTTCATAATTAATTTGATAGAATTTCTCAAAATCAAATGTAGCTTCAGGTGTAAATGTATTATCTACAAAGCTGAATAAATTTATAGCAATTAATCTACAAGCATCATATTCCTGCATACCAATCTCCGAGCAGTTATGAGCTATAACTCCTTGAATAACACCCCAATGAGTATTATCATTTAAAGTAAAATCATAAACTGGTCTAACTTCTGTATTTTTTGCAGATAACACTTTTGGAGCTTTCAATAGTATAAGTTCTTTTAAAGAATCCTGTTTATAATTATGTACAAAACTAATTTTTTCTGCAAAATTAAGGATAGAATTATATTTAGATATGTTTAAATCATAAGACTCTTTACATAAATAAATCCCATTGGAGAATTTTACTTCTTTAGCCCTATTTGTAGTAAAGTAACTATCAATTTCAAATTCCTTTAATACTTTAGTTAATTCTATTATCAGTTCTTTACAAGTAGATTTAAAAGATATCCGATGCCCTTTTATAATACTTCCATTGGCAGACCACAACCCTTTTAAAAACATTAATTTGTTTTCAGAAGACCAATCATTAAAAGATTTCGGTAAAGTTCTATTTGGTAAAGAAGAAGAACTGAATCCTAACTCTTTTAAAATTTCATTAAATCCCCCTAAATAATTTTTTCCAATATCTTTTATATTAAATAAATTAGCAATATCTCCATCTTTTTCTCCAATATTAACTTCTATACCTAAATGATTAGGAGAATTTAGTCTTCCTGTACATCCATCTCCTTGAATAAATCCATATTTAACAAATTCATTAAGTTTATCATTCAAAATAAAAAAAGGCATTAATCTATCTTCTTTAGATAGATATTGAGCCTGTTTTTCAGAACCGTCTGTTAGCATAAATCTATGATCAATTGTAGTTACAATTGTTTCTTTATTACTTAGAGTTAATGTGTAAGTAGCTTTTTCTCCTGATTTAAATACTGTTCCAGATACAACTTCACCATCTTTATTTATAAAATCAATATCTTGTCCTTCTAAATCTCCAATTCTTTCGTATCCATAAGCAGTTAATATTTTAGTTTCGTAGCTAAAACATGGATTAGTTGTAATAGCTTTGAATTGTTCATACACTCCATCAGGAGAATAATCAATCATGTTATCCCAAAACATTAATCCTGGTTCAGCTACACCATGAGCAGATTTAATAATCTCATCCCAATATTCTTTTGCTTTAATGGTTTTTACATAACAAACTTCATTATTATTTGTATGATCTTCTATATAATGGAGCTCATTATAATTAGCTTTTACATATTCTTTTGTAAATTTAGATAAATCTAAATCACAAGGGTATCTAAGTATATAATCTTCATCTTTTTCTACAGCTTCCATAAACTCTTTATTAAGTTTTATAGAAATGTTTGCTCCTGTAACTTTAGTTAAATCTCTTTTAATTTTAATGAAATCCATTACATCTGGATGATTAATATCAATAGATAACATTAATGCTCCACGTCTTCCATCTTGTGCAACCTCTCTTGTTGTATTAGAAAATCTATGCATAAATGAAACAGCACCTGTAGATGATTTAGCAGCATTACTAACTTTAGTAGTAGCGGGTCTAAGAGTAGAAATATCTAATCCTACACCTCCTCTTCTTTTCATAAGTTGAGCCATCTCTTCATCTTTCTTACAAATACCACCATAACTATCAGTAGGTTGTCCTACAACAAAGCAATTTGATAATGATGTAACTGCTTTATTACCAAGATTAGACATAATAGAACCTTGAGGAATAATGTATTTAAAATCTTTAAAGAGATTATAGACTCTTTCTTGTACTAATTCAGAAACACTCTTACCCTTATCTCTACTTTCATAGAGAAGGTGTTGCCCATATTGGTAATATTTCTTACCTTCTTCTGAAAGTAAAGGAACTTCTTTAGCTGAATCTTCTAATTTTAAAATATAATTAGTTTCAACTCTTGCAAACTCTTTTGCCATTCTTTTATGCATTTGGTCATAATGAGTTTCGTTCTCTTGAGCATACTTTGATTTCCAAACTGACCTTGCTAATTCATCATTAGGAAACATTAAATTTTCATCTGTTCTTACTTCCATTGTTTGTAATTTATTATTTTTGAAATTTGTTGTTGATTTATTCCGAATTTTATACCTAAATCTTTTTGTAAATAATCACCACTGGAATACAATTTTCTAATTTCGTTTATGTCTTTTGTAGTCAATTTTGACGATTCTTCGGAAGATTTAATTCTTAATTTTTTATCATAACTATGTTTTATATTCTCACTTCTTGTACACCACTCAAGATTATTAACATGATTATTTAATTTATTTCCATCAATGTGGTTAACTTCTTTGTAATTATTTAAGTTATTTAAAAAAGCTTCTGCTACTAATCTATGTATAAAATTATTATTATAAGTAATATAATAACTATTTGAACTCAATCTATTTTTTAATATAAAAGGTTTCACTTTACCACTTCTACCTCTTTTATCTTTTTTATGTAAAGTTCCTATATTCATTACTCTACCATAATTTGAAATCGCATGTGCATTATCTTCACACAATTTCCATAATTCATCTGGAGTTATATCTCCTTCTTGTGCGTATTTACTTAAAAATACATTAGCTGCTAATTCGTCCCCTTTAAAGTAATTTAATAATTCGTTATTCATGTTTATTTATTTACCTGTACTTCCAAAACCGTTTGTTCCTCTTTCTGTTTCTGTTAATTCTTCTACTTCTTCAAATTCAATAGGAATTACTTCCTCTAAATAAATCTGTCCAATTCTATCTCCAACTTTAAATGGAACTTCTGGGTATACAAAAGCAGTTCCTAATACATTATTTCTAATAGGTAATGCTCTTAGTCTATATTGGTATTCCCCTAAATAATCAGCATCTCCTGTTCCTGGAGAATTTTGCATTACCCATATAGTTTTAGTAAAAGAACTCCTAGGAACAAGTATTACTCTATAACCTGCTGGTGGTTGCAGTGCAAATCCTAATTTACAGATTATAAAGTCAGGAGATTCCTGCACAATTTCTGTGCAGGTAACATCCCAACCTCCAGCTAATTCTGTAGTTTGTTTAGGAATTACAGCATTTGGGTGTAATTTTTTAATTTTCAATTTCATAATTTAATATTTCTTGTTCTAATTTTATTTCAGAAACCAATTCATTTTCTTCAGGTATTTTTGCATTATATATTATTTCTAACAATGTTTTTAAATTTTTTGTTTTTTTAAAAACATGATATGGACTAAGAATGATATTTTTATAGAAGTTTTCTGCATTAATTGATTCCCATTTATCTCTCATTTGAGTTTCTGTAACCTCTTTTCTATTAACAGTGGTATTGAAAATAACAGATTTATAATCATCTACATACATTAAATACCAATCTCTTGTACCAGAAAAGAATTTATCTAATAAAGAATCATTATACATTTTAGAGTATTTTGATTGTTTTAAATTCTTTAATGCTGTTAAATAAGGTTCATCTAATTTAAAAACTATTATTTTATAGTTTTCTTGTTCATAATCAGTGATATAATTTTGATGAGATTGTATATATAAAAGATGTTTTTCAAAATTAAATGGTTCTTCTAATAGTTGAACAAAAATAATTGGTTCATTAATAAACACATTTTTTTCTTTGTACGAGGAACTGTATTTAGAATCTCCTATATATAATCTTATATTTTCAGCTTTAGAACCTATAATATTTGTGAAATTATTTATAAATTCATTTCCAAAAGTGCTGTAAAAAGGAAGTAATAATTGTGTAGTTCTATTTGCTCTAATCATTCTGTATATTAATGTCTGTCCGATTTTCTAAGAACTTAATGAATGATGAATATTCCCATGAACCTCCCCATTCATCTTTTCTTGTTACACATACTCTGTTTTCACCCACTCTAAGATTTAAATGATAATACTTACAATTTTTATAACCTAAAGAACCATCTCTGCCTATAAATTTAGCAATTATTTTCATTTCTCCAAAATTTTTTGTTTGATTTCTTCTAAAAGTTCTGGATTATCTTTGAATAATTTTTTTACAGAATCTATACCTTGTCCAATTTTGTTTTCTTCATAACTGTACCACGAACCTGCTTTTTTAATAACCCCTTTTTCAGAAGCAATTTCTATTATTTCTTTTAATGTATCTATACCTTCCCCCCAAACTATATCAAATTCTGCTTTCCCAAAAGGTGTAGCACATTTATTTTTAATTACGTCCAAAGTAGTTTTATTTAGTTCATTGACTTTATCATTAGATTTCCAAATTTTGAATCTCATATCTGAATAAAATTTCCAAGAATTTCCTCCAGTAGGAACATTGATATCTCCCATTCCTCCTATATTAGCTCTGGTTTGAGATATAGCTAACATGGTTGTTTTACTTCTATCTAATAACCCTTTTATTTTTCCTAAAAATTTACTATTGTTCCTAGCTTGTAGACCCATAGTAGCATCCCCCATTTCACCTTCTATAATTTTTATAGGAATGGCTGAAGTATGGCTATCTAATACTACTAAAGAACATAGTTCTTTTTCTAGAAGACCTACTATCATATCATAACCCTGTTCCTGATTATCTGGTTGATATATTAATAATTCATCTACATTTACCCCTAGATTTTCTGCATAGTCTGGACTAAAACTGTATTCATAATCAAATAATGCAACTTTTTTTTCTGGAAATCTTTTTTGGAATGAAGCTATGGCATGTAAAACTATTGTTGACTTTCCACATGACTCTGCTCCATATATTTCTATTAATTTTCCCAATGGGTATCCCCCCAAATTAGTAGCATTATTAATGCTATAACTTCCACTATCTACAATAATTAATTCTTCTTTTTTTAATTTACCTAATCCATATTTAGCTTCCAAATCCGCTAATGTTTTGTCTACTCCTTGTTTTTCTTCTTTCTTTGCCATATTTAAATAATTGTTGTTGCTGTATAATCTTTAAAAACTACTGTAAATCCATCCTCATGAGGATATTTACCATTTCCTCCTAAAACTTCTAACATTTGCTTTATTTTTGGAGACAAGATGTAACCATTGATATAATCTAAATTTATATTTTGTTTACGTTCTAAAAGTCTTAAAATTGCATGCTCCGAACATCTTGGTTCACTTTCTGTAATATTTTCAAGTTGTTTAATCTTAGATTCAATTTCAGAAATTTGTCTCTTCAACATGTTAGTTTGTTGTTGCTTTACAGCAACTTCTTGAATTATTAACTGCCTTTCAGCTTTTAATTTCTCAACTTGCGACTTTAACCCTTTTATTTTTTGCGTATTCTGTAATTGTCCCATAGTGCAAATATACTAATTTTAATGTTTTTCTTCTGTAAAACTTTCGTTAAGTTCTTTTACAAAGTATGACCAAGCAATATCTGTTGCTAAATGCATTAATTTTAAATGTTCTTGTCCTAATAATTTACCTAATGCTCCTTGTTTAAGATAGACAGTAGGAGGAATAATATCATTTATTTTTATACCTTTCTTATAAAAGATATAAGTTTCTATTAAATTTAAACACTCTTCTTCACTAATGTAAAGGTCATTTTTAGAATTTGATTTTTTATTTATAATATCTTGTATTTCATTCTTCTGTAGTATCATAATTAATTTCTAAATTTAATATACTGTTATTCTCATAAGCAATTTTTGAAATTGACCATTGACTTTGTTCATTACACCATTTGATTTCATTTATTAGTTCAATCAATCCTTTGTAATAATGACCTGTTTTTAAAGTAAATCCGTTAATGGAATTGTCAATATCAATCTTAGACAATTTGTAAATAAGAGGTCGTAATTTTTCTTTAGAAGTATCTACTGCTAAAAACTGAAATTCTATCTCGTAATCTTGTAGACCTTGTTTTTCTCTAAATTCTTGATTTACAGCTAGGTAATAAAACCCAGCAGCTAAATCATATCTTCTTTTTAGATATGTATATTCGAATGAATCTTCAATATCGTAAGATGTCTTAATTTCAGTAATAATTATTTTTTTATTTAAATGGTCAATAGATAAATCATCTATTTCACATTTACATTCCATTCCTAGATATTCAAATTCTATGACAGTTTTACCTAAATTATCTAACTCTTGAGCACCATTAAATAACCAATTAATATTTTCATCTTGAATAACTCTTTCTACTACAGATTTAGCTTTTTCCAGCATTGATTGGTCTACTACATATTTTCCTATAGAACTTAAACATTCTTGGAAATAAATTTCTTCATCTGAATTTCTAAATTGTTCTAAAGCCCATTCTACTTTTTTACCTTTAAATTTATCTTGAGATTGAATTTTATCAAACGCTTCTTCAAAACGAGTTGAAAATGAAGAAGTTATATTTCCTTCTTCATCCATATCTCTAAGCGTAAGTTTAAAAAGTTCATCTACTAATAAAAACATTTGACCACTACCTTTTTTTACACTCAGCAATTTAAACTTTTCATCAAAACGTCTATCAAATTCATCTAAAGAACCTCTGCACTCGCTCAAAATAAAGTCTACCAATGTTCCAAGGACTATAGCAGAAGAAGTCAAATCTTCTTGACGCTCTCCTAATATTTTAGTTCTATAGAATTTATTTCTGTCTTTTTCAAATAACTTAATATCACTTGCACTAAGTTTATTTATTTTTCTGTATTCTGATTTGTTTATTTGCATAAATCATTCTATTAATTTTTTAACCTTTTCTTTTGCTAAAGTATCTACCAATAGTTTCCAATTTTTATTTTTTAGAACCTCATCCATCTTTTTATTTATATATGGTTCTATAAAACTTTGATTCCAACTTGCAACATTGTGTTCTGTTCGAAGAATATCGCTTGTTGCTTTATTCATAGCTTCTTGCTGCATAGTTTTAAATTGATATTTTGAGGTTCCTTTTATCTTTTTCTCCAATTCTTCTTTTACAATTTCAAGAAATTCTTCTCTAACAATACTTAAAACTTGACCTTTTATACAATCTTTAATGTATGTTCTTAATTCAGCATCGTTCTCGATATTTAATGTTACTTTCATATAATTAAATCTTTTTTTATTTCTAATAATGTTGAAATTACTTTTTCGTATTTCCATAGTATATGGTGAAATAAATCGTCATAATCATTTATACTTTCAATCCATTCTCTATCATCATTTTCACTATTCCATAAATCTATATTGATTGAAAAGTTTTCTTCATTTACAGTTAGAGAAATTGATTCAATATAACCGTTTTTTATATAAGAAAAATAATGGGAAAAATTATGTTCTTTTTCTGCATCTTTACCCCAAAGTCTACTCGTTAGTCTATCTACTACTTCTTCTGTTTTCATTTTATTTTGGTTTACGAATTTTAAGTGAAAGCCAATCATTTAAGATTTTTTCCTCCTTATTTATAAAAGATTGTAAAATTAAGAAAGTTTCTTCCATCATCATTTCGGTGTAGGATGAACAAAACTTTAAGATATCAAATCTAAAATTTTCTAACCCTTGTTCTGCAATCATTTCCTGTACTTTCTTTGATGATGAAAGATATTCTAAAAAATCCGATTCTGTTTTAATAGTTTCTTTAGTTTTTTTACGACCCCTTCCTTTATAAATTTCATTAGCTTTCTTCTTACTAATTTTCTTAGTTTTTTTAAAAAATAATTTTTTAGACCCTATATAATATGAATCATTTTTTTTATTAGTTATTTTATATACAAAACCTATTGATTCTTTTGGACAATCCTCTATAGAGTTTATATATTTTTCATTATATTTCCATTTTTTCATAGCACCATTTAAAACCTCTCGTTTTATTTCTTTTACCTTTAGCTACCATTATTATTTTTGGTATAATAGATTTAAAATTTATACTATCAATAGTTTTAGCAGCCTCAGTTATAGAAGACCATTTTTTGATAAAATTACCATCTAAATCATACTGTAAAATAGATTTCTGTAGATTACTTTTTAAGTATAGAGTTTTTGCAAATTCTATTCTTCTAAGTTTATCTTCATTAGATAAATTACTTTCCCTATTAAAGATAGCTTTTTCATGGTATTCTTTATTTTTCGCAATTTTTCTCATTCTGTTTTGCATTTCACTTAGAATATAGGAATTAAAAACTCTTTTAGGTTTTATTTTAGATAAATCAATAAACTTCTTTAAATCTACTATTAAGCATTTATGTTTTTCTGAAAACCATATATACCCTCCAGAATATTTTATTTTTTCTAAATTAGTTGTGCAGTTTATAGAGATATTCAATTCCTTTTTTGCAATTGATATTCTTTCCCACTCTTTAATAAAATTTCCTTCTTTATCATATTGATATAATTTATTATATTTTGAATTTTGTACTTGTTTTATTTTGGAATTTTCTTTAACTATAATTCCATACATATGACTTTGGTTTCCAGTCTTTCCTTTATTCCATGCTATTTTACCAGAAGCCTTTATAGATTTATTGTTTATATAACTATTCCATTTTTTAATACCTTCTTTTGCCCCATATCTTTCAATAAATGATTGTTTGTTATTTTTAGGAGGAGTTTTACCACATTCTATAATGTTTAGTAGACATTTTTTCTCTATAGTACTTTCCCAGAACTTTTCTCTGTTGGAAAGTTCTTCTTTACTACATTCTTCTATTATTTCAAATTTATGATTTTCCCATCCATACTTTTTGAGTGAGTTATATAATTTGGTTTGGGATTTACAACTATTATATTTATATTGATTCCATCTTTTTTGTATATCAATACTTTGTCCAATATAAATTCGACCAGAAGGAGAAGTTATTTTATATATTCCACAAATTTTCATTTCCTAAAGATACTATAATTTTTTAAATATTATATACTACCATGTCACAATAATTTTAGTTAAACAATCTCTTTCTATTTCATTTACATCATAACCTATTGATTGTAAATGAGATAAAGTTCCAGGATATTTAATATATACTTCCATAGAAGAATCACCGTGTCTTCTTTTAAGAGCAATTAAATACATCACATGCTCAATTTCTTTTATTTGTTCATTCATATATAGTTTATTTTCTTTTTACTTTTTTGCAAAACTAAATAATAACAATGAAATTTTCTTGCATTTTTTTGATTTTTGAGTTGCCAATTAGCAACTATTCTATTTTTAGCTAATAAAATAAATAAATCTTTGATATAAAACCCCATTTTTTCTGCTTCGTTTATAATAAATACATGACTTAAATATTGATTTCCTGAACTTACTTTATCTTGACATTTAAATATTAAAATACCATTATTTTTAAGTATTCTATAAAATTCTTTAAGGCTATCTATATAAAATTGATGAAGTTCTTTTTCGGTAGGATAAATACCAAATCTCTTATTTATCTTATTTGATTGGTTATTAATATCTAAAGATTTACCTTTGGTAGCTAAAAATGGAGGGTCAAATATTAAAGTATTGATGCAACCATCTTTTACATAATTAGATAAATCTCTACAATCAGCTTTAACAACTCCACTTACTTGAGGATATAAATCGAATTTCCAGATTGGTTCTTTAACTTTTCCTTTGTAAAAATTACCTTTACTAAAAGTAGCATCTAATTCAATATTTGTTTTACAATGAAGTTTTATAATGTTATTTAATATTTCATTTTCATCGTAAGAAATAGATTTAATTAATATGTTATTCATTTATTTTTTTTTACTTTTTTAGTTTCATAAACAATTTTTATAGATTTCAATTTACCTTTAATAGCTTTCCATTTATTATTTTCATCTTTTATAAGACAGCTTGCTCCTCCATTTTCATTAATCTTTAATCTTGCTTTAGGTATTCTATATTTTAAACCATCATCACCCTCAAAATCAAACCTAACCACTGTTTTCTTTTCGGGCAATTTTTTAGGTTTAGGAGGCAGTTCATTTTTGTTTCTAATCTTTTTTACTTTCATTTACTATTTCAATTAATCTATCTAAACAAGCTTGTTCTGCTTCTTCATATGTTTTGAAATGTTCTATACAATTCCATTCTTCTTTATTTTCTGTAATATGCCATTGATAAGAATAATTATTCCAATCATATTGCCACATAGTATGAATATGGCTTGGTAGATTATACTTCTCTCTAAACCATCTCAAAACTAAAGATTGTTCTATTATTCTTTCTTCAGAGTTTAATGGTAAGTTGTATAGTTCTTCAATAGTGTATTCTGTATAATGCTTGTAACCAAGTTTTTTTAATTCTTTAAATATTTTCATTTTTTTCTTTTTACTTTATATTCCCAAGGTGCTTGATAAAACCCTATGGTTAAAAATTGAAAAAATACTTTGTACCATTTTCTTTTAGGTTTTTCTAAAACAACTAAATCTTCGGAAATTATATCATTCTCCCTAAACCAATTTGAACTTAATTGTATTCTAAAAGATGCACTGTTTGTTTCTATATTATCTTCCATTTTTATAATTTTTGTGTGTTAACCATAGTATGCTTTGTACCTCACAAGGTCTCAAATTTACCTTTTTTGCATGATTTGTAATTGAAGTTTGTATTAAATTATAACGCTTTGGAGTTATATTCGCTTTAGGAGCTATAAGCGCATCTACTACATGTGTATCCACTGTAACAAATTCATTGTCCCAAGGAGTATAAATATTTTTATAAAAAGAAATAGTTTTTCTACCGTTAAGAATTACTGGAACTCTATGCTCTTTTTCAGTCATCAATACTCTTTTTGCCTTTTGAACTTGTCTATAAAAATGAATATCTCTCTTTCCTTCTAAAAACTCTCTTGCAATTCTTTTATTGAGATTCCATTCTTTAAGTGGACTTAATGCACTTATTATAGCTGCTGATTGATACAAATCAATTTTAAACTCGATAGCTAATTCATCTGCATAATCTCTTGCTTTATAGTACCATTCTTTTCCATCAATTAAAAAAGGGTCTGACATTTGCCAGACCCTATCTAAATTTTTCACAATCTGTTTTTCACTTATCATTAATTCCCTTTTGTTAATTCGATGTATAATTCGTATAAACTATCTAAAGTAAGTTCTGTAATATCTTGCGTGTAAGTATTACCCTCATCCCAACCATTACCTACTATTTCTAAGTCTTTAGTAATCTTAACAATGCTGTAAGTATCATATTGACTATACTTGTTTACTGTATAAAAAGTAGGAAGTTCATAGTAGGTATCATCTGTACCTTCTGAAGTGTCATATATAACTATATTTTCTTTTACAATATCTTTTATTCTGTTTGTAAGTTCAGTTCTTACTTTAGACAATTCATCGTAGTAATTATCTATAAGTTGATTTGTCAGTGAATTTTCCATTTAGTTTAATTTATTCTATAAATATAATAATAAATGTTTCCTACTATTTCTTCATTTTCCCTCCCATCATAAGAAGCTAAAGAATGTCCTCTTCCATCATATTTACAATCTCTTTTAAAACTATCTTCATCAAAATAATATCTATATTGTTTAGGTAGTTCAGGAAGTACACATTCTTCTATATAATTATCTAAATTATTTTCCCATTCTTCTTCAGCTTCTTCATCTGTTACTATTAGATATTCATTTTTTTCATAATTGTATGTATTATCATATTCATTATTAATTTCACTATCTACTAATAAATAATCTTCTAATAATTTCTCTATTTCTTCTTCAACTAAAGAAGATGTTTCTTCGTCAAATTTATCTTGATTACTTCCTATATAATATTCCTCATTATAATTAAAATAATCAATACCTAAATGTTGACATAATGCTAATTTTTTTTCTATCATAATATTAATTTATAGAAATTAAAAGATGTTTATTTTTATACAATTTTCCATTATTTAAATCATGTATTATTTCTACCAATTCATTATATAATGAATCTTTAATTATTAAAGAAGGGTGAATTAATTGTAATTTTTCTATAATTTGTTCTGCACAATATTTACAGGTGTCTTTATTTCCATAATCCCACTTTCTACAGACCTTTATATATTTATTTATATCGGAATATGATATAGGGTAATAACCTCTTTGAATTTTTGAAAACTTAATCATAAATCAATTAGTTAAATTTTTTAAAATATTTATAAACTTTAATTTTTACGACTTAACCTTCTTTTAATTTCCGATTCATAACTATTGTCCCATATAGGAGCTTTTGATATGTTATCATATAATTTAATAGTAGACTGGTTATCGTTTTCTTCAACAGATATAAATTCTTCTGTATCATTAATAGGTATCCACTCTGTATTATTTACTCCCTCTACACTTTCATTATATCCTAATTCTAAAGGTAAATACCCTTCATTTAATTTTTGTATTAAATCTTTTTTATTTGTTTCATCAGAAAATATTAATTTGCACCACATGGTACACTTGTAATGTAATTCCATATTTAATTATTTTGATTTCTTTTGTATTTTTATCAACAAGTGATTTTCCTATTTTTTGCTATTATTTTTTCTATTTCTTCAATTTGCTTATTTACATCTTCTAAATCTTTAGAATTGTAAAAGTCATCTCCATTTACATTACTGCAATCTATTAATCTTGGTAAAGCAGATTTAAATTGTTTTAATTTAGCTAATTTCTTTTAAGAAGTTTTCTTTCTGTCATAATTCTTTAATATTTATAATCTCTTTCTCCTTCTTTAAAAGGAACTGTTGTTAATATATAGCCCATTCGATTTGCCCAATGCCACCCAGGAATTAAATAAAGTTTTCCATCAGCATCTACTACTGTCCAACAATATTCATTTCTTTTTTCTTTTATATGTTTCTGCACCATTTCATATTCTTCTCCGTATGTTTCATACATATAAAAACCCTCTTCATTTGGATGGTGAAGAGGGTTAAATTTTTCTAAGAATATGTCAAAATCTGATTTTCTTGACATGATTAATGTTCTTTTAATTTAATTTGAAATATTTCTTTAATTTTAGCATCTAATAATTCCTTATTATTTGATAAAACTTCATTTAAAATTTTATTACCTGTATTACTCCAGCCAAATGAACTAACAAAAAAGTCAGAAAGTGTAACTTTTTTAATTTGAGATTCTATTTGTTCATTTATTAGTTCTTTAAAATTAGGTATAATTTCTTGAACTCCTTCTTTAGCTAACTTTTGAGCAAGTTTTGTTACAAAAACTCTACCTACATCTGAAGAAACAGATAAATCTCCTACACAATTTCTAACATGTTTTCTAATTTCTTCTTTACATATATCTTTTATTTCTTCTTCTGAAAGGTATTTTTCTATATTAATTTTCATTTTCTTTAAGTTTAATTATTTGATTGTCAATTATTTCTATAGATTTCTGAAATGCTTCTAATGCTTCTTTTAAAGCTGCTTTTACATGAAGTTTAGCAAAATCAGTCATTATATCTAAAATAGAATCATGTTTACTTTTATCGTAGAATTCTTCTGCTGCTGGTATTTTACCCATATTTTCTTAATTAATTATTACACAATTACATCTTTCTAAAAATGATGGTTTTTCATCTATATTATGAAAATCTATTATTTCTAAATAATTATTTTGTTCTATATCTACTACTTTAGCTAAACATGGAATTGAAATTACTTTATTATATTCATTTCCTTCATAATCAGTAGCATATATAGTTTCAAATTCTCCAAACTTAGGATTTAAAGCTACTATCTCTTGTAGAGCTTTGATTGTTTCATTTACTGTTGGCATATTTTTAAAATTAATTTAATTCTTATTCAAAATCTTCAAACCAATAAGTTGACCCTAAAAGATAGTCTTCATCATTATATAAATCTATAATTATACCTAAATAATCTTCGTCATTTTGAATTACTAAGTTGTTAAAATTATTATAATCTAATATAAAGTTTTGAATAACATCTATTAATTTGTGATGATTTATATTTTTAGGAATTGTAGCTATTTTTTCTTCATTTAAACATAGATAATATAATCCATCATTATCTTCTGTATATGAAATATTATACTTTTTATTCCTCATATAATATAATTTTTAAATTTTTTATATTCTTTCATTTACAAATTTCTTTTAAATTAAAATAACAAGAGTAGTAATAAAATACTACTCTTGTTATTAAGTATTAATTAAATAATTTCTATTACTCTATGTTTTAAAACTTTTGTAATATTGATTATTTCTTTCATAGTTAAATCAGTAATCTCTGTAGATACACTAATAGGTTCAAAAGATTTGTTTTTAAATGCTTCTTGTAGTTCATCTATAGAGTAGTTATGGTAGTTTTCATCTAAATTGGAGTAGAATCCTTCATCAATATGTACACCTCTTTCATTAGGATTAATTCCTACAATCATCATTTCGCTTACTCTCATTTTAGAAAAATCGTAAGTAGGTACAGTTATAGTTTTTGAAGGATTTACTAGCACAATAAGATTAGTATCTCCAAATCCACTATAATCATAATCATATGAAGCACAATGTAATCCCCCAGCAGCACAGACATTTGCATCTAAATTTACATCTTTGTCATCTATTTTATAAATATCTCCTATTACAATTTTCTTCTTTCCATGATCGGAATAATATTGCTTTCCTTTAGATTGCATTTCGGGAAGTTTAGAATATAATTCTGCAAGATTTCCTTGATTTTCCCAATAAGGATTATCATCTTTTGGTATCTCATTATTTAAAAGTAGTTTGTAATTACCTAATCTTGATGCTACTGTATAGTTTTTAGGCGATTTTTTCCATGCTTTAATTTTGAGGTATTCTTTAGCTACAAATCTAATTAACTCTGTATCTTCAGTTTTTGATTCCCAACAAGCTCTATAAAGTACCAAATTACCATAAGATGTAATTTTAATATCATTTTTTTTGATAAAATTCAGAAGTTGTTCTCTTGACTCTTTTAGTGGGTTCAAAAGCAGTTTATAAGTAAACATCAAAAGAGAATTATATTCTTCTCCTAAATCAGCATCTTTTGAAATGTATTCTAATCCATATTCCCTTTCTCTGTTTTTATCCATTTCTGATACTATTCTAATAAACTCAGCCACAATAGAACTTGGAATAGCTATAGATTTAACTCCTTTTAAAAATACATCTTCCCCAACAACTTCAAAATTATCTATTTCTGATAAAATACTTACAATAGGAGTAATTTGTTCTTTAATAAATTTCTCATCATCATTTTTGTCTATGTCATAATCACTTCCTTTAACATTGTTAGGAGTTAACAACCGCAACACATCTTCTTTAGACGAAGTATTTCTGATTTGTTCATAAATATTTGATTCTACAACTCCACTTATTACATCTCCATCTGTAAATACTACATCAATGTTTTTTGTACCTACATTGTAAATACATTTTTGAATTAGCTTTACCATAGAAGGAGGAGCTAAAACTTCTGATTTTTTTACTGCAGACACTATTTGGTTTTTCTGAATTTGAGTTATTTTTTCCTCTAATTCTTTTATTTTAGAGTTTGTAAAAAACTCTTTAAACTTGTTTAATAAATTCATTTTAGTTTGTTTTTAGTTATAAATTCTTGACAATCTTTATAATAAGTTTTGGATTGACTATAAGTAGCTTTAATTACTTTACCTATTTTATTTTTCCACCATTCTTCTAATTCATCAACTTCTAAAACAATATCGTAATTCCATAAATCAGACTTTTTCCAATTACTACTTTTTAACTGTTTTAAATAAATCATTTTGTCAAATTTAAAAGTAAAGATAGATATTTCTACCTATCTTTACCTGTTATTAATTAGTTATTCTTCAAACGTGACTAATCCTGTAGACTGCTTATCATAAATTATCCAATAATTATCAATAGACATTTTTTCATTATCTAAATCAATTATGATTTCTCCTTCTGACCCTTCATTATTAAAATTAGCATCAGAATTATCTATAGCATACCATAATAAATCTTCAATATCAGATTGTTCAATATCTGATTCTGGAGTAGTTTCTAAATTCCAAAAATCTTCAAAACTATCTCCACTTCCTATATATTCAATACTTATTTTATTGATATTAGGAAATTTTACTTTTAAGTCTTTAATTGTTTGTTTTACATTCATCTTGTTTCTTTTTTAAAATTAATTGCAAATTTTTTAGGTTTTAAATCATTTAACCATTGTTCTATTGTAGGAACTATTCCACAATCTTCTTCTATGTGTTTTATGGCAATATATCTGACTTCAATTTCTTTTTTATCAGAATTTGTTATAAATGTACCAAAAACTTGTTCACATATTCCTACTCCAAATGTATTATGTAAAATGGCTCTATGTTGCCATGTAGTTAAATGTAATTTTGTCGAATCTAAAAATTCATGAATAGGAAGGTAATCTTTATAATTGCCTCCCCATTTTTCTACTGAATTTAAAGCATGTTTATAAGGACTTGCCATATTTTTTAATTAATTATTACTGCGTTACAATCACTACCATCATTTATAAATGCTACTAAATCTAAGTATCTATAAGATTCTTTGTTTAAATCTTTTATTTGGCATAAACAAGGTTCATTTATAACTCTTTGATATTCATTACCTTCGTCATCATGAGAATAAATAATTGGATATTCACTGGCTTCTGGATATTTTTCTATTAATTCTTGTAGAGATTTTAAATAGTTTTTAAGCAGCAACATTTTCTTCATTTTTAATTGTGATTTCAATATTATCATGCAGACCTCTGACAGTTTTTTGAACATATAGCATTTTAGTAATAATAGAGTTAATTTCTTTTTCTGCTTTCTTGTCCCAATAACTAGGTACTTTAAGATATTGTAAGAATGAATATTGTTCTAATTCTTTTTCTATTCTATTATATGTATCCATATGTTCATAATCCCAAAGATTTTGAGATTCCGCTAAATCCATAATAATTTGAGTAGAGGAATGTGCATCTTTAAAATTTTTCCTAACGTATTCTTCTAAAATTTCTAAGTCGGTATTTAATTTAGGTAAACATTTTCTTATAATGCTGTTAGAATTATTTTTCATATCTCGATATTTGTCTAACAAGTTACTAAATTTAATAGCTGTTACTAATCTTCTAAATGGTTTTGATTTTTCAAATTGTTCTGGTGTCATAAAGTTGTGATTGTTTTGAATTTTAAGTCTTTCTCTTTTACCAATGATGGCAATTCTAATATTTTTTACAATTTTAAAGTAAAATTCTGCTTTTTCTCTGTCTGTTTCATCAAAATAAACTGTTAAAAATTTATTCTTAGAACTTACATGTACTTTTTCAGTTTGTTTATCAAAAGCACATTTTCCATAAAAACTTGAATTTCTACAAACAGCTAAAGTAAATTCATCTTCTTTTTTATCTAAAACTACATAATTAGAATCTACATTTCTTGGTTTAGATTTACGTTCTTGTTTTTTATTTTCTTTCCATTTTAAGAATTCTTCAGATGTCTCTACATTAGTTTCATCAATTAATTTATCTCTAAATTGAGACTCTACTAAATTAAATTGTCTAATATAAGTACTCCAACTGGATTTAGATACATTATTTAGATTTAAGATGTCCCAATAACAAAATTCATCGTGAAGTTTACCTTTTTCAGGTTTAAACCTTCTTTTTTGTTCTTTATGGGGAACCAAGTAATAAACTTCTTTACCTTCATATTTTTCTAATAAAAAACTTTTTACATTCCTAGACGGAACTTCGTTTACTATTACAGTAAAGCTTGTATTATCTATTAAAAAATCTGCTTTCCAAACCCCTATATTTTTCTTATATAAATTTCCATAATAATCAGAATATCCTACGTAGTGATAATTATTTAAGATAGAAAAAACTTTATTGTGAAAATATATAGCATCTGGAAGATTTTTTACACTGAATTCTTTAGGAACTTCTGTAGCATATTTAATAATGGAATCAATACAAAAAGTTTTGTCTCTTAATTCTACATATTTAGAATGTTTATTAAATTCTTTCCAAGCATCTAAAATAGTATCATATTCTTTAACATTTTCATTGTATTTTTCTACGAACCAATTTGCAACTGTTTCTATCTTTCTTTTTATTAGCTCTATTGTTTCAGCAGTATATAAAATGTTCTCTCTTGATGGTGTTGGTGTTATACCAGAATCTAATCCAAATCTTAAAGCTATTGGTAAATTAATTCTATTTATCCCCAACTTATTCCAATCAATTTCGTAATAAACATCCTTTAAACAAAAATGTAATGAATTATTACACGAGTTATTTGAATATTGCCAGTGCTCATTTCTTATTATTTTATTATCTATTAATTTGTTATCTATATACAATAAAACTGTATCATAATATGCTAATTTTTTAATTGCTTTATTTTCAAAATCAGATTTCTCTCTCCAACCATTAATAGAAATTTCTACTCTTACACCATTTTCTTCTTTGGTTTCATTTTCATATATCAAATCGTATTCTAAGAATTCTTCTCCTTGATAGCACAAAAATTTATACTCTAAACCATCTTTTCTACAAATAAAAGTAGCACTTCTATCTAATGATAAAAAACTTTTCGAACCAATTCCGAAATACCCAATCGCTTGATTATCATCTTCTTTAGTAGAAGTTAAATAATTCATCACTACATTTTCAAACTCTTCTTTATTTAAACCAATACCTTTATCTTCTATAGATAACAAAGAATCTGTAATTGTAACAATTACTGGATGTTCTATTGGATTTTTTCCTGATTGTACTATAGAATCTACCCCATTATTGGTCAGCTCAACTATAGTTGCGCTAATAGGGTCGGAATATAAACCTTTTGTTAAAAGGTATTGCAATTTAGCAATTTTACCTTGATTAATAGTTGCCTTCTTAGAAGAGTCTTCTCCTGCAATTAATAAATTTGTTTGCTTTTGTTCTAAAATCATTGCTCACGTCTTTTAATTAGTAAAATGTCTTTGTAATTTAAATCTATGCTAACTCTTTTGTTGTGTTTTGTTGAATCTTTTTCATAAACAGGCTCTTTAAAAGTTTTAAAGTATTCTACCTGAGTTGCTCTATACCCCTTAAATTTATACGTTACTTCATTTACAGTTGTAGAACACAATAAATTTTTATACTTATTTGCTGAAGTATTCCAGTAAAAATATCCATTTGCGTCAACATCCTTTTTCCAACCCTTCTTGTCTGATAAAGTAGGGTTTTTTAAAACTTTTAAATATTTTAGTTTTGAACCACTTGCAACAATTATTTCATCTCCTTCTCGTAATTCTTCTATAGTTACTTTTTTCATTTTTCTATATTTATCCATTCACCATCCCAATCCTGCCATTTAGATTGAAAATTTATTTGTAAATTTCCTTTTCTGCATCTAACCCAAACTCCAGGTAGCATATTTAATCTGTCTCTTGTAGTTACAGTATTGAATTTAGCAGTAGTTACTTGCATATTTTTCCCATCTTTTCTTGCTATACAATTACTAAATAAAAACAATTCCGAACCATTTGTCATTGTATTATTTATTCTACATTGTTTACCTTCTAAAAAAGAATCAATGACTTTTTGATGTATTTTACTCATTTTTGAATATTATTTTTACATTTATTCTCCTTCTTCATTTTCTACTACAAAGCACCAAGTGTCTTTCACTATTTCTTCGAGTAGAATTTCAGCCTCCTCAAAATTATCTGCAATTAGTTGAATTACAATTGAGTTATTTTTATGAGAAAATATAAATTTTTTCATTTTAAATCTTTTAATGTATCAATAAATAAATCAATATCTTCTAATGGAATTTCTATTTGACAATTTCCTAATTTATTTTTAGAAGTAATTGGGTATATTTGAACTCCTAATTCTGGGTATTCATTATATTTCCACATTTCTAATCCAATTGCTTTATAATAACCATTTCTCCCCATGAAATGTAAGGATTTAGAAAACATCACTTTTTTAGCTCTTGTACCTTTATTTTCTTTCATAATATTTGTTCATTATTTGATTAAATCTAATAGGGTTATCTTCTGTAAAAAATTCCAAATATTTACAAAAATCTGGATTTTCTTGTTTAAATAATTTTACAGATTTTTGAGTATTTTTTTCATCCTCTGAATGTAAGCATAATGCATTTTCCCCATTCATTCCAAAATAATATAATTGCAATACTTCTTTTTCTGTATGTTCGCATTTGACTACTTGTAAATAATCAGTTTGATTAATATTTGGTAACGCATCTGTAAAACCATCTTTATAACTAAAATATTTTTTCATAATTATTTTATTTTACTTAATCCTGCAATTATACAATCTGTTAATTCTGAAATAGAAAATGATTGATCTTCTTCTCGCTTCTTTTTAAAAAAATCTTCATACTCTTTCATAACAACTTTTTGTATTTCTTCTTTGTACGCTTTATAAAAATCACAAAATTTTCCAACATTTTGTAATTCGTGTACCAGAATCGGAAATAGCATGCTATTATATTGTTTAGAATATTTATTTTTAGTTATTAACCATAAACCTTCTGATAAACCCTCTGGTTCATAATAATTCACAGGAATGTATTTTCTTCCTTCTTTTTTATAATAAGTGTTATTCATTTATTTGATTTTTTAATTCTAATAATATCATAAATATATGATTTGTACCATATTCTGTATTTAACCAATAAATTACATTGTTTTTATCTTCTAAATTTAATTTATTGAATTCTTCTAATACGAATTTTTCATAATTCTCAAAAAGAAATTCTTCATAATTTTTCTTTTCATCTTCCCAATAATAATTTATTACTTGATTTATCATAAATTCATTTTTATTTGTTCTTTAGGTTTAAACTCTTCTAAAATAAGGTCATATTTTTGTTTTAATTTAGATATTAACAAATTTACATTTTGTTCTACAGTACAATTAGGAGTATTATAACTACTTGATAACTGATAAAAGTCCAATAATAATTGTCCAATACCTTCTTCTTCTAATAATTTGAGTTTTCTTTTAGACCTATAACCTTCATTTGTTAACTGTTTCATTTTTCCTCTATTTTTTTAATACATAAATCTGTTAAAAATTCCCATAAATCAGAAGTCCCATTTAAATAGTCAATTAAATCATAGATACTACCTTTTGTTATTTCTATGTTATATATCTCAAACTCACTTGGAGAACCAGGATGTCCTGGATCACCATTAGGTAGAGTCCAAACCATAGGTTCTTCTGGATAATAATGTCCTTCTATAGTTAGAATTAAATTTTCAGATAATTTTAATACAACTTCTTCTATCATAATTGTGAATAATAATTATTAATTAAATCAATTTCTTCTTCAGATAAATCTTTATTAAATATAGACTCTATACATTCTATAGTGTAATTTTTTGCTTCTCCTGTAGTGTAATAATTTTCCATACAATACTCTACATCTAATTCATTTCTATTTATAGGTTCTTTAGTAATTATAAATCCTAATCTGTTTTCATAATGATAGCCAGGTATTATCCACATGTCATTATTCTCCCCATCTATTATAGTCCATATTTGTTGAGGAGAATGCATTTGAGTTTTTAACACAAATTCTAATTCTTTTCCAAAAGTTTCAAACATATATCCATCATATCCAGCATTTTTATCTAAATGATTTTTTATAGGATGATATTTTCCTAAAAAATCATCATAAGTTAAGTATTTTCTCATATTTCTATATAATCTATACCTTGTTCTAAAAATTTTAATAATGTTTTATTATCATTCTCTTCTATTTCAAAATCTAAATTATCTACTGAATCAATAATAAAATCTATAAAATATTGTTGTGAGTCATCACACCACATTGAAGGGTTTACATTTGTTTTTATAAATTTTTTAAATTCAAAACTTAAATTAGGTTCATAAGCTATTTGTATTATTCTCATTTTCTAAGTATTTTTGTTTAATTTTTGTTTCTATTTCGATTAAATTTTTAAAAGGTTCATTTTCTGTCCAAGTTACTTCTAAAACTCCATTATCACTTGAAGCAAATAATGTAAAAGGATATATTTCCTCTTTGTACTCTAAATCATCTCCTACATCAACTGTTATTTCACCTGCTAACCATTTATCTATTGCAAATGGTTCATTTTCAAATTCTATTTTCATATTATTAATTCTTTTGCTTTTTGTGACTCTAATGCTATTTTTTCAGCTAATTTTTGATTCTTTTCATTGTAATCCATATTTTTATGTAATAGGATAGTTTTTAAAGGTTTATTTTTATAAAAAATTGTCATTTTTCCTCTCATTCTATCTATTGCATAAGATACATCTTTTAAAAATTCTACTTTTGTCATATTATTCTAATTGTATAATTGGAGAGTAAACTTCTATCATTCCAAGCTTTTTCAAATCCTTCTAAACTATAAACATTTCCTTGAATTTCTGCTTCAGATATAAATTTTTCATCATCCCAATTAAAAGGAGACGTTTCAACTTCATAGTTGTAGTCATCTACTAAATAAATTCTTTTTTCTTTTTCCATTTTTTTAAATTAAAAAAGCACCTATAAGATAATTCCTATAGGTGCTTAGAGTTAAAAATGATTCTAAACTAAGATAGCTTCTTGAATTACAGACTCTTTATTTTTATAAAGTCCTCTTGAACCAGTTAAAGAAAATAAGTCTGACATGTACGCATGCAATTTTAAATGCTGCTTGTCAAAATGCATAGGGTGAGAATCCTTAAAAGCTTCAGTAGTATTATTATATAAATCCCATACAGTTTTATCTGCAAAATTTACAGAAGTTTTTACTTCTTTTTTTAAGATAGATAATTGAGTTTCACTAATCATAGATTCATTAATATACATATCTCCAATAATGGATGCAATTTGATTATCTGTTAGTTGAATTTGTTTCATTTCTTCCGCATTCTTTTTCAATTTTTCAAATTCTTTTTCTACAGATTCTACTGCTAAAACAATATTGTTCCTCAAATCTTCTAATACTGTACCACTATGTTTTTTAGAGAATCTGTGAGCAACTTCTTGTCTGATTAGACCGTTGCTACAAACCAATACAATAGCACCCGTCATCAATTCTGCTTTTCTCATTTTATTATAAGAATTAGTAAAGAAAATAGCAGGGTTTATATGACTATCTGGATTATCTACTGTAAAATTACCTGTCATTATCAATCCATTGTTAGCCGTAAGATATCTTTCTGTTTTAACGCTATGTCCTCTTTTGTAAAGCTCTTCTTTTATTTCATCAATAAAAATTGCATGAGAGACAGGTTTATATGTACGTGTTTGTTCTGGAAGAGGGATTTCTCTTAAAAAGTCTGTTGTGTTTTTCCAATTTTTCATTTGTTGATTATTTTAATTATTTCTTGAATTGTTTCTAATCTTGTGTAATAAGCGGATTTATTCCTTTCTTCTATAGAATCTTTATTTTTATTACTATTTTGGTATAATATCTCTATGTTATCTAGTAATTCCAATTTATATTCATTAATTGCTTGTTCAACATTAGCAACAACTAGTCCAAAATATTGTTTAGGGATTCTTCCTTGTTCTTTTTGTTTAAGTATTTTATCTTTCCATTTCATAATTTAGATTTTACAAGTTGCTTTAGTTCTTTTTTAGACACTACAACATAATTATTATCTGATGATTTATTGTCGCTTATGTTCCAAATATCATTAAAGGATAAGCAAGGTTTGTTACAAATTATAAAATTTTCAGCAGCTTCTTTTGTTGAAAAAAATAAAAACTGATCTTTCAAAACTACTCCATTATTAGCAGTAAACATTTTTAAATCTTCAAATGGTTCAAAATTGTTTTTATAAATGCAGCAATATTTATCACCTTCTCTAATTTCAACATTGTCTTCTGTTCTAAATAAAACTTCACTCTTTACAACATCATTTATTCCTACATAATATCTTTTATCAGAACCTATTCTTAATTCACCATTACCACAAAATTCAATAGTTGTGACTTTACCACTTGAACCCTTTTTAGTTTTACAATAATCCCCTAATGTTATTACAAAATCATCACTTAATCTACTTACAGATAAAATAGTAATGTATTTTTCCCAATCTGTTTTTGTAAATTCTGATATTTCTACAGTATTATGTACAGATTTATTGTCACTTCTACGAACAGGTTTATCATTTTTATAATCAACAATTACATCTTGAAAAGGTCTAATATCATGATTATTATATCTTAAACTCAATATTTCATAATCTTTTTTAGGTTCTTCAATCACTTGAAATCTTTTACCTTCGCCTATTTCAAAAGGCATTATAATTCTTTGAGAAATAAATAATTTATAATTATTGTTACCTAAATGTTCCCAAACAGAATCTTCTTCATCTTTAGCTTTAGTCCCAATAGGATAAGTTTCTTTCACTTCCTCCCAATATTCGCTACTTGGTTCACACCCCATATCTAAAACAAATGTTCCTGATTTAATAACTCCATCTTTATAAGTTATTATTTCACCTGTTTTTTTGTGCTTAAATTTCTTTTCCATTTTTTAATCTATTTTGCAATTCATAAATAAATATTAATATATATGCCATTATTTGCTTACGATAAACAAAATTATTTTCTTCATCTTTAGAACTACCTTTTTCTAAAAGATATTCTATAATGTTGTTGATGTGACGTATATCTAATTCTTCTAGTTTTTTGAAAATAGTTTTATATAATCTATTATTATTTTCATCATAATTTTGCCCCCATTTAAACTGCTCTCTAATTTCAGGCATCAAATCTTTAATTTCTCCTGATTTTAATTCTCCTGAATACCTAGTATAATCCCAACCACCATCTATAAAAGATTTTCCACAAGTACATTGTTTATAATCATGCCTATTGAAAGAAAATAATACATCACTGCATTCCTTACATTCTATATAATTTATTTTCATACTTAAAACATTATTTTAATTTATCTTTTAATTATCTAAATAACCAATGAGGTAAATCTCCATTATGTTTCTCGCTTAAAATTTCAAATACATAAGGATAAGTTTTTAAAAATTTTATAAATTGTTCTTCTGTCATAAGATATTTTTATTTTTAAAATGATTATAAACATATTCTATCCCTTGGTTTTTAGCTAAATCTGCCCAATCTTTTATTTCAGGCAAATACTTATCTGGAGGATTAAGATGTTTCCATTTAAAATTTTCTGTAATTAAATAACTTGCTGCTTTTCCAGGAATATCGCTATCTCCAGCATAATATACTTTTTTACTACCTATAGTTATATTTTTAGAAAATTCTTCTGAGAATGCAGCTAGGGATTCATTTTGAACACCTACAACATAATTATAAATCTTTCTGACAATCATATAATCTTTTAGACTTTTTGTTACTATAGTATTTTGTTCTTTATCTATATTTTCTAATCCCCAAGAAGTTTGTAGTGGAACATTACCCATCCATTTTCTATCTTTTGGAGCAAATGGCTTGTATAATTTCCACTTGTCTATTTCTGGGTAATAATAACAAAATGTCAATTCTGTAGATTTTAAAATAAGAGGTACTTTATTGACCCAAATTTTTTTAGGAACAAAAATATGCTCTCTCTTTAAGTCTTCTATATCTTGATAATAATCATTCCAATACGACAGTTCTTCATTATTGAAACTTCTTGTAGCAACAACAATATCTGGAGCAGTTTTCTTTTTAGTGATTTTAGAAATAGGTAATTGTTTAATTATAGATTCATATCTAGTATTGTCTATTTCCAAAATCCCAAAATCTTTAGCAATCTTTTCAAGTGCTTCTCGATAATCTAAACTAAACAATTCCTTAACAAAAACTATACAATCTCCTTTATGATGACTATTGAAACACTTAAAAATAATATCTCCATCTTGTGATTTAGTACCTATAATCATAGAAGGGTTTCTCTCTTTGACAAAAGCACTCAAACATAAATGATTTAGTTTAAAATCATAAGGATAATAAAATCTAAATATTTGTTCTTGAGATACTTTTTCAAATATTAAATCCTTTAAATCAACTTGTTTTTTTACTTTCATTATCCTTCATAATAAGGTTTTCCTTTTTGGGTTATTCCATCTAATACTCTAAATAAAGGAACTAATATTGTTCCACTAGTATAAACTTTTTCAGAGTCTTTAAAAGCATAATCTATAATAAATTCTATAATTTTTCTTTCTTCTTCAGTAATATTTTTCATTCTGCTACTTACTGAAATATCGTTTAAAATTTCTTCTTTTTCCATATTTACAAAATTAAAAAAAGTCCTAACAAATCAATGTTAGGACTTCATTATTAAATTATGTCAACTTGTTAATAATCTGCATCTGTTTCTGAACTAACAATAGATTTCTCTTGATTCAGTGGATTTTCTTCTGATTGATATTCTCTAATTTCTTCATTAACTGTGTAGCTGTTATCTCCATATTCTCCGTGAATATTATTTAAGAAATTAGCTAATTCATACATAGAATCATCCCCAATTTTTGCTTTAGTATCAAAAGATAAAAAGTTTTTATTATCTCCATCTTTCAATAATCCATCAAAATTTTTAGATGCATAATTTCTAAAGAATTTCATGTATTTAGAACTTGCAAATGCTTTAGTACTAATTGTTTGGTATTCTTTAGTTTCTGTAGAACCATCCTCTTGTTCTACTTCCTTGCTTCTAACTCCGAATTGAGCCATTACAGAAGAATCACCAAAATCTAAAAGAAGGCTATTCAATTCTTTCATGTCACCATTCCAAAACTTTTTAGAATTTTCAGGAAATAATGAACTCTCAATATCAAATGGAGAAATATTAGTCCATTTAGCTAAAAATTCTAACAATGCTGTTTCTCCTCTTTTTGCTATTCTATAATTAAGAGCCATTTTCTTCTTACCTGGAGTAAATTTAAACCAATCAGGCAAATTAGATTCACTATCAATGTAAGTAGATTTACCATGTTGAGTAATATATTTAGTTTTTCCTGTAGAAGACACATCGTCAATATCATACAAAGTAAAATTAATTGGAAATACCTCATCTGTTTTAGTTTCTCTAACCCAAACTGTTACATTTAATCTCTTAGTTTCAACTTCTTCATCAAATTCCTCCCCTTCTTCATTCTTTCTCTTAACTTTTACTACTGCATCATCTTTCACATATTCAAATTCAGGCTTTTGTTCATAATCTTCATCTCTTTCTATGCCTAAAATTTTATCTAAAGTCTGGCGATCTGGGTTAAAAATCAGAGGTGTTACTAAACCTACGCCTGTGTAGAGTGTTTTTTCTTTGCTGTCGTTTCCTTTGTTAACTTTCATTTTTATTTATTTAAATTCTATTTCTGGATAAATTGTACCCCAATAAGTTTTGGGGGTTTTACCTTGAACCAATTCTTCTGAAGTAATAAAATCTGCTATCTTAATTGTTTTATTAGATAGGTGAGCGTTTCGTACCCCTAAATCTGACTCATCTCTTTTAGTAAAGTCTAAAAAACAACCTTCGTTAGTTCTTTGGAATATCCCAATTGCTGATGCTTTCACCGTAAATATTTTACTTAAAACTCCTTCCAAATCAATATCCACTGTAGATATATCTTCTTCCGATTTTTTAAATACTTTCTTTTTTTCTGCAATATGCCCTGCAAAAATAATAAAAGGTGCTGCATTTTGTTCTACAAATAACTTAACTTCTTCAAACTTACGTCTTATGAGGCGTACCCCCCCGTATTCATCGACCCTTTTAATATCAGTTTTTTTACTTTCAGGCTTTACATTTTGATTGTATTCATGTAAAGCTGCTGAATTAGATACTTCAATAAAAGAAGTAATTGTATCTAACATAAGTATTGGGAACGGCATTTTATTAATGTGTTTAACAAGAGCTTCATAAGTAACTTTGTCTTTTTTGTCATCAAATTCATTAAATAATATCCAATAAGTAGTCATGTCATTAGCTTGTTTCAATTCATCTACAAGTTGAAATAATCCCATTGGAAGCCATCCATATTTATTTGTTTTTTTAAATGCTTCTTCCCCTTCATATTTTAATACGTTTACTTGATTGTTTACAGGAAAACCAAAATCTTTTGTTCCTCCTTCGCAATCAGCAATTAAAATCTTGGGTTGATTTACAGCAGTTAATGTCTTTCCTGTCTTTTTTTGAGAAATAAAGACAAGATTTGTAGGTGATTTTAAAGAACATTCCCCTTTAATTAATTCACCTTTTTCATTGAGTGGTAATCTACTAAACTTTTTTGTTTCTGACATAATTTAATTTTTTTGTAAAAATACAAAATATTTTTGTTTTGTGTGTTAAAATAACTTTATGTATTTTCTTTTCGTTTTTCCGTACCATAATAGAACATCTTTATTCTTTGTTATATCTACCCTTGGTGAAAAAATTAGTTCTATAAATATCAGTATTAATATTATCTCTATCATGTTAAAAAATATGATTTATTTAAAATGTTTTCTATAAATTGGGGATATTCTGTTTCGGAAATAGAGTTTCTTTTAGGTAATTCTTTGAATTGTCCACAAAAGCCATTAAATGCTAAAGGTATTCTAAGAGAATCCTGTCCATAAGTAGATTTTAAAATTTGTATTGACCTGAAATAGTTAGAACCATCTGTTTTATCTATAAAATCTATTGGCTTGTAACCTGTTTTAGAGGATTGTCCATATTTAATAGGGTCAAATAAACTCATAGCTAAATCACATGCATCCCCTACATCTCCAGATTCTTTCACATCCTCTAACATTAATTCATGTTCATTATCTTTTGTTCTACTTACAGAAGAAATACTTCTATTTACTTGTGCTACCCAAAAAGGAGAACATTCCTCAAGGTCTCTAAATCCTTGTACCATTTCTACTGTTTTATCAATTGCTTGTTTCTTAGAGGGTAATACTTGAGTAGTTTTAATTAAATTACCATGATCTATTACAGGAATTACTATTTCATTAGGATTATTTTTTTCATAAATTTTAATTTCTTTTTTATTTTTAATAACTTTATCATACTTTCCTTTTGATTCAAGATGAGTTTTCATAATAGAATAAAATTCATTGGGGGATTTTGCTCCTTCATAAATATCTATATAATCATTTAACATTTGATCCATATATTCTTTTTGACTTAAAACAAGAGAATATTCTGCTTTAGAAAGTTTTTCATCCCACCATCCTAATAATTTAGGTACTGGAATTTCTATACCTTCATTTTTGAATATGATATATGAAGTCCATTTAGCAATACGTAATATTTTAGACCTTTCCATACTAAATAATTGAAAATCAGGTTTTAAATTATAAGAATTAGGGGAAGTCATATGAGAATCACAAGCATTTAGTATAATAGTATCCATTAGACTTGATTTTCCTGCACCTGTTGTAGAAAATAATAGTGTTAAAATTCTTGGTCTTATATTAGCATATTTTCCTAATCTTTTTAATCCTATAGATATGGCTTGATTTTTTCCATTTATACCTAAATCTATCTCTTTTTGTAATAAATCAAACGTTGATTCCTGTAAATTCATCTTGTTCTTCTTGTTTTATTTCTATATAATTTTCATAATCTGTTACAAAATTAGACATATCGTCTTTTAAAATATAATACCCTATAGTCTGTACATATCCAAATTTTTCTTTTACGCATCTTCTAACATATGAAATTAAAACTTCTTTTATCTTTTTTTCATCTGTTAAGTTATATTTTTTAATAACTTTCTGTAAACGTAACTTTAAATCATTTTCGGTAGGTAAAAATCCATATTTCCCTTGGAGCATTTTTTGTTTCTTTCCTGTTAGATTTAATAATTCATCCTGTAAAGATTTATGTATTTTGAAATAAAAATCAGAAGATTCATTAAATATGTTTAAATCATTATATAATTGTTTACCTTTTAAAGTTAATTTATTGTTATTAGAAATTAATTCTAATTTTCTTAGAAAGTTAAAATGTTCATCATATTTTTTGTTTTTTAAAAATTTTTCAGCATTATCTTCTTTTATACATTCTAAAATTAAATAGTCCAATAAAGTAATTGGACTATTTAAAATATTGTTTATTAATTCGTATTTCATTATTTTAAAATTTTATCCCAATAACATATTGTTTCTTTATAATTATCTTTATAGTATGAAGTCCAAACACAAGGAAATATTTTTTTAGCCTCTTCCAGTCTTTCTTGTACAGATTTGGTTTTATCTGTAGATAATTCATAAGCTAACCAACATTCCCAATAATGATTTTTATCTTCTTTTGGAGCAAATATTAAAGCTATTTGCCACTTAAAAAATACAAAAGACCAAACAGGATTCCATTCAAATCTGTAATCATTATATTCCCATTTAGTTTTCCAACCTAATCCCACAAAATCAAATCCTATTTTTTTAGGGATAGCCTTTAAATATCCAGGCTTTTCTTTATTTTTTACCCATCTGCGAGGGAAAAAATAAGGAGTGCCATATCTAATTTTTCCTATATAAAATATAGGTCTTATTCTTTTGAATGGCGAAAAATAAGTTTTTAAAAATTTAAATTTATTCATATATAATTATTTTATTTAGCTTCATACCAATTGCTTTATTTCAGAAAAACATTCTGAATAACTACCTTGAAAAGGAAGCAAAGGTGTGTAATGAAATTTTTGTAATTTTTTTATTGTTTGTTTTTCTTTATCCCAAATATAAGAAAGATCTGAAGATATTTCTTCTTTAATAACTTTATACTTATAAGTAATAGAATTTTTCATATGATATCTAATTTTAACTCCATTAAATGTAATTCCTACCTTATAAAATTCTTCATTTTCATTCCAACATTTTAAAATATAAAATGTTCCTTGTTTTCCATTAGCTTTTTTAATCCAATCTTTTTTCCGAAATGTACATAAAAGTTGAGAGCATTTTTTACATCCATTACCTTTTGCATGAGATTCGGGACATTGATTAAAAATTCCGTGTAGTTTACAAAAAATTGGAATTTTCTTTCTTCCATTATGTATTATTTGAGGATATGTATATTTTTGTTTGTGAACTTTTTGAAATCTTTTAATCCACTCTTCAGAAGATATAGCAACTGATTTTTTAGTAATTAAAGCACATTTTTTACATTTATGTCCTTGTATTCTATGTTTAGCTGCCATTTTAAACTCCCCATGTAAATTACAAACTATAATGCCTTTAGTATGAGAATTTTTATAGATAAATTTGCTATAATCATAAACTAAATTATTTTTTTGATCTTGGGCTTTAACAACTTTTAAAAAATTAGCAAATCTAGTCTCTAATGGTTTAATGTTTTTTATTTTACCACAATGATAACAATCTTGACCATTTAATCTATTATTAGGATTCATTAAAAATTCTCCATGAATAGGACAAATAATAACAGATTTTTTATGTGTACCTAAATATTGGAATTTACTATAATCGTAATTTTTATTAAATTTTTTATCTAATTCTGTAATTTTAGTTATAAAAGTTTCAGTAGTATATTTCATCAATACAAGGTACAAATTATTTTACAAAAAACCAAGATATAAGTTAAAATTTTATCCTTTTGCAGAATACCAATTATTACCTATATTAGCTTCTGCACTCATTTTTATTAATGGATTTTTAATTAATTTATTACCTGCTTCTCTCATAAAATATCCTAATTTTTCTTTATATAACTCTGATAAATCTTCTTGAACTTCCATTACAAATTCATCATGAGGTATTATACAAATCTTTGCTTTATTTAAATGATTATTTTCTTTTATAAAATCAAAAAGCATACAAGCTGCTAATTTAGTTTGATGAGCAGCAGTTGTTTGTGTAGGATTATTTAAACAAAGTCTATAATATTGAGATTTTAATTTAAAAAATTTAGAAATTAAACTTCTATTTTTTAAGTAAAAATCATAAGAATTTTCATCATTTATATTATAGAGTTTTCTTTGTTCTTTAGCTTTTTCTAATTTTTGATATTCTTCCTTACCTTTTTTATAAGATTCCCATTCTTTTTTAGAAAATTGACTTATTTTATTTTGAAGATTTTTAAATCTTTGAAAATCAAAAAGATGTAATTTAAATCCCATTGTAGATTCTATATAACCTAATTCAATAGCTTCTTTTAATTTTTTATCTCCATATTTATAAATACCAGAATGTAATTGTTTATAGGCATCTTCTATTTTTTGAGCTTCTTTAAGAGGAATCCCTTCATTTACATGAATAGTATAAGCATTTGCTCCATAGGCAAAAGCAAATCTGGGAGCTTTAGCTGCTGTTCTTTTTTCTTTATGATTTTTAATAATTTCTTCATCACTTAAAAATTGAAGTTCAGGAAACAAAACTTTTGCAAAAGCACAATGTAAATCAGATCCATTAATAATACTATCTATCATAGCTTCATCTCCTGTAATATCTGCTCCTACTCTTGTTTCCTGTCCTTCATAATCAGCTACAATCATTTTAAATCCAGGTTTAGCTTCTATACATTCTCTTGTACGTTGATTTGCAGGTAAATTAAGTGTATTTACATCTCCTTTCCTTGAAGAAATTCTTGCAGTATCTAATATAGGATTATAACTTGTATAAATTCTTTCATCAATCACTTTTTCAAAAATATTTTCACCAAAAGTTGTAACATCATGTTTAGCAGATTGATATTCTAACCAAATATCTACAAATTCATGTTTAGTTTTTCTTATTACATTTTCTGAAATAGAATTTTTATTTTCATCATCTATACAATTTATTTTAAGAGATTGGAAAACAAAAAGCATTTGTATAGGAGAAGATAAATCTATATTTAATTTAGGTTCAGAATTAAATAAATTTAATTGTTTTTCTTGAAATTGAGGAAGATTATTTAATATATAATTACTTACTATTTTTTCTTTTTCTTCTAAAATTATTTTATCTGAATTAATCTTTTGTTGCCATTTATCTTTAGATAAAGGAACTCCACATTGTTCCATATAAGCTAATGCTTTAATATATTCACAATGTAAATTATAAGTTTCAAAATAACCTTTATCAATTATCTTTTTTTCTAGAAAATTATGTAATTCAATTAATTTATCTACATCATTAAAACAATATTGAATAGATTTAGTAGTAGATAATTTAATTTTATTAATATTTTTTTGTTCGGATTTATCATAATTTATATTTAATTCTCTCTCAAATACTGAACCAAAATCATGTCTATATTCTTTTAATCCATTGTAAAGAATTTTAGATGCTATGAAAGTATCTTTTACCTTATTAGGATAAAATCCATATTTATAAAAAAATCCTAAATCGAATGTAATATTGTGACCTATTAATATTTTATCTTTTATAAAAGGAAATATTTCTTCTGGTTTAAAATTATCATTATAACAATGTATTAAATAATTATTAGTACCTGTACCTATTTGAATTGCGAATATATCTCCTAATATAGGTTTTAAATCAGTAGTTTCTGTGTCTATAGCTATAATATTAGGTAATATCATATCTTCTAAAAGACAAAAATTATAATCACTTATTTTTTTAAAATATTCAGGTGTTTTTGTTATTATATAATTCATAAGTTTAATTTTTATAAAAAATATAATAAAGGACAAATTTAATAAAATTTGTCCTTTATTGTAATTATTGATTTTTTTAAAAAATTATTTGTCTTTCATATCCATATCCATTTCCATTTCCTTCTCCATTTCCATATCTATATGAATTTTGAGAATTTTCAAAATTTATGGGTACTTTTATATGTTTTACCATTAATTTCAATTTGTTCTTCTGTAATTTTAATCTTTGACATTTTATTTTATTTTAAATTAAATAACTATTTTTTACTTTTAACAATTTAACTAATTCTTTTATAGTTGCATCTTGAAACCCTCTTGTTTCGTCTTTTACTTCGTATTTTAAATGAATATATTCTTCTATAAGCGTTTCTATTATAGTTTGTAATCCACTTTCCATACAAATTTCAGATAATAAAATTTTTTGATTTTGGATATCTGCTAATCCTAATATATCTTTTTTTTCAAATCTTGCTATGATTATATCGTAATCTAATACTTCTTTATAGTTACATTCTACAAAAAAATCAATTGCTTTTTCCAAAGAAGATTGGTATAAAGGAGTCATAGGTATTTCTACATAAAAACCGTCTTTATAAATTTTAAATTTAGAAGCAATATTATTATTGTCTAAAATACTAAGGGCATGATTATAGATTGTATCAGGTAAAATAACACTTGATGCCTGTTCTTCTATAGATAATAGACCTGCCATAGCTCTTGGAGCTATTGTAACATTTTTCAAACATTCTTTATATTCTTTGGACATTAAAGAATTATTAACAGATTGAAAGTCGGAAGGTATACATTCTATAAATTGATTATTTGAACAATTAGTCAAAATGTTCATAATTACTTCTTTATTTGTACATTGGTATATCAAATTCCATATTTTAGAAGCTATTTGCCAAGTATATTTAACTAATCTATTTTCATCAATTTCAACTTCTGTTAAATCATAATCATATATAGATTGTTTATCCGTTTCCATACATCTAATACCTTTTCTATATAAATTTAATTTATCTCCTCCTTTTTCTAAAATTTTACCATAGGGACATTCAAATAATACTTTTTTATTTTCTGCAAAATAATTATCAAAATTGGAAATATAATTAGTAATTTCTGGTTGTGATTTTATATAAAAAGATGTTTTATTGTCTTCCAGTATAACATCTTTTACAAATTCTAAAGTGTGTTCTCCTTCATCTATAGAATTACAATATATCTCTCTAATAGCTTGTGCTAAATTCCAGTCTTTTCCAAAATCAGTAGTTATAGATGTTTCTTTACCATTTACCAAAATAACATTAAAATCTTTATCTCTGAATCTTTTTTGAACAGTTGACAATTTGATTTCATTCTTTCCACTAAATATTTTTATATTATAATTATTCCTTAATAAATAAGCTAAAGCAAATTTATTCCCACTACCAAACATTCCTATTTTTGTACTATCACCTCTTTTTGAAGAAGCCCCTAATAACGTAAGAGCTTCTATATCTAATAATCCTTTATTGGATATTTTTAAATAATTCATACTTTAATCCATTTTATTTTTGTTTGTTCTAAATCTGATAATCCTTTTTTACACCAATCAATATCTATTGTATTATCTAAACATAATATATGAATATTAGCTTTTTCTCCATCTACATAATTTAAGGCTCTTCCTATCTTTTGGATAGCTTTATTATTACTACTATAACAATGTAAAATTATACAAGTATTCAAATTTTTAAATGTTATACCTGCTTTTAATTGCCCTATAGATGATAAAATAGGTATATTTCCTTGTTTGAATTGCTCTAAATTATATTCAGATTCAGAATTTTTACTATGTACACTTGGATAAGGTAAACTATTACATTGTTCAATTGATTCTACAAATATTAATCCTCTATCTAAACTTTTTGCAAGTTTTTTAAGATATTCAAACTTAGTTTTAGAATTTTGAATAGCTCTAATGAGCATTAACATCATTGAGAATTGTTTAGTAGATTGATATTTAGCTGTATAAAAATCAATTTGAGCTTTTTCACTCCAAAATTTACCTGATTTTAAGGGAATATCTCTTTTTTCACTTGGTTTTACAAGATGTACTATAATTTCATAATCTTTATTAGTTATTCCTGTAGTTTCATCCATAGTTTTTGTATATCTGACAGGACAATACATATTCATATATGATTTCTTTTCACCTCTATTAGGAGGAGTTGCTGTCAATCCATATAATCGTTTATAGGTGGATAATGCAATATAGTTCCAATTATTAATAGAGATATCATGCAATTCATCCAAGATAATACAATCAAATTGAGATAAATTATGTTTGGATAAACTAAGATGTGTTGTAAAAGTGATGTTAGAAATATCGAATCCAAATTCTTCAGCATCAGATACCCAACCTTTTTTAATTCCATCTATAGGATAAGAAACAAGAACTTTATTAAAATTTGATGCTATTTTGAGACCTAAAACTGTTTTACCAAGCCTCATTGCTACATTAGCTGTACCACAATCAAATTTTAATAAAGTTTCACTTGCTTCTTTTTGCACTTGTTCTCTAAAATTCATCATTCATCTAATTTAATTGTATCTACACCCATTTTTTCTAAAATCAATCTTAGAACTACTCTTCTCCAAACATCTCTGTTAGATTCATATAATTCTATAAACTTTCTTGGTTCACAGTTATAATATCTTTTAAACTCTGGATATAAATCTGGAGTTTCGTTATGATGCCAATAAATTCCTCTAAAATCATACGTTGCTAAGTATGAATTCAAATTAGAATCTATGCATCTTAACAAAAGGCATAATCCATAAGCTTTTCCTAATTCATATACATCTTCTTCATTTTCTATTATTTCTAAAGCACGTTCATATACTTTAATTCTTTCTTTTTTAGGTATTACATTGATTGTTGTGTTCATATATTTTATTTAATATCATGTCTTTTAAAGATGAAAAGTGTATTTTTAAACCAGGGGGCTTCAGATAGATCTATATTCCTAACTTCTTCAGTTTCTTGTTTAAGTAGTTTAAATCCTCTTCTTTCTATTTCAGGTATAATTTCATGATTATCAAGGCAATTTACATGACCAAATCCTGCTTGTCCTCTAATAGCCCAAGAAGTAATTAAATAATTATTACAGTTATTACAAATGTTATCTAAATAAATATTCATGTATTCAGCAGGTATATGTTCCCCTACTTCAAGACTGATAATTACTCCTTTTGGACTAAATATTAATTCTTTAGTTAAATCATGTTCAATAATTCTATCAAATGTTTTATTTTTTGGAATATCTGCTTCAAATCCTACTAAATTTTCAAATCCAAATTTCTGTAAGTCTTTTAGATAATTACCTAAACCACAACCTAAATCTCTAATAGGTTCATAACTAAATACCCTTTCGTTTAAAAACTCACATATCCATTTACTTAATTCTTTACAATGCACATGATGTAAATGTGCTGTTTCTCCATTCCAATATCCTGTTTCTGTTATTTCTTTCATTTTTTATAATTGTTCTAAAAATTTATAAAGTTCAAAATTCCATTTAGCATCTGCTAAAGCATTATGTTCATTAATTTGTTTTGGGTATTTTTCATATTCTTTTAAAGGTAGAAAAAATATTTGTTTTTCTTTTTGAAATTGTTCAATTGTATTCAACTCTTGTTTTAAATCAATACAATACATAGGAAATCCTTTAGGTAAATCTTTCATATAACCAAACAACCAACAAAAAACTACCCAATCATAATCAGAATAATAACCATAAAATTCTATATCTTTAGGAACTATTTTATCTGTGTTTTCTTTTGGATAACCAGTAACAGCAAAGTTATAAACAAACTCTAATATTTCTTCTGCTATTTGTTTATTAGATTTACCATACTTATTAATAAGCCTTTTTATTTCTTTATAATTTTCTTTATCAGTATTTAATTCCCAAAGTTTAATAATCATTTCTTTTATTAAATCTTTATCAAAAAAAGGTTTAAACTCTGAATTATTTTCATCATAAGTTTCTTTTTCTTTTAATTCTATAAATATAGGCATTAATACATTATCTCTAATCCAACATTCTTTATACTTTCTTCCTTCAGGATATATATTTCTAGCATCTCCTGACATAGTTTCTACTTTAATATCATATCTATTCCAAGCTTCTTTTAAATTAAAATCTTTTGAAATAGCGTAATATTCACGACCATCCTCTGAGACTAAAGCAATACTAATTAAATCAATAGTTGGTTTTGTTTTACTATATTTAATTCCAAATATCGTTTTATCCTGTGTTCCTTCGACAAATTCTGTATCAATAAAATATTTCATTTTTTAATTTTTACAAACCAACAATCATTTTCTACTTTATCAGGAGTTCCTAACAATTCATTCACTGCTTTTTTAACTCCCTCCCAACTATTATAATCATGTCCTGACATAATTCCGCCATTCTTCATTTTAGGCAACCAAGCTGTAATATCTTTTAATACAGCTTCATAGGAGTGTCCTGCATCTATGAATAATGAATTTACAGAATTGTCTAAAAAATATTCAGTAGCCTCATCTGAATAATTTACCATTGTAGTAAATTTACCTTCTAAATGTTTAGTATTTTGTTTGAATTCTTCATACATTTTAGAAACATTTACTTTTGTATATGCTTCTACTTCTTGTTTATCTGTAGAACCACTATCTCCTTGAAATGTATCTACAGTATAAAATTTAACATTTCTACCCTTATTTAACATTTCTGTAACGATAAATGAAGTAGATTTACCTTTATATGTTCCTAATTCTACAAATATTCCTCCATCTGGAGTATTCTCTAATAATTCGAGGTATTGATTTTCCATATTAAACCAACCTTCTATTTCTGTATAATTATGTTGTATCATTTTAATATTTATTGCTTGTTCTGGGTTAAATGTCTTATTTTCACTAAACCATTGTTTAGCTACTTTAAATTTATCTTTAATAGTTTGTTCATTCTCTTTATAGTGAATTCCCCATCCATTTTTCTTATTTTCTTTGGAAAGTCTTTCAAAATTTCTTTTATATCTATTTATAAGATATTGCTCACTTAACATATTGTAGTGATACAAATTGTAAATATTTTTACTAAATATAACTTCCCCAACAGGATTTGAAGAGTGACATCCTGCTTCATAATTTATTTCCTTGATTTTTAATCTATTAAATAAGTAATATTTATCATATTGCTTTGCCCTTATTCCATAGTTAATTGATTCTAAATCTAAATTATCTTCTATATTAATCATATTATATCCTTTTGAAAGGATAATACTACAATTTTCCCCAATTAATTGTGTTTGATTTATATCGAGAAGTTCATCAACATCGCAAACTAAAACCCAATCAGTTTCAGCATCTTTCCAACAATTATTTTTTATGTTTAAGTATAAATCATCTCTAATTTGATTATTAGAATCATACTTTATAACTTGACAATTATTTTGTAAAGCTATTTTTTCTGTAGAGTCTGTAGAATAATTATCATAAATTATTATTCTACAATTTGGGAATTTTTTTCTATACCATTTAACAAAAAATGGTAAGATTAATTCTTCATTAAAACAAATGGTGTATATTGTAATCATACAATAAAAATAATAAAAGGTGGGATATTTCACCTACCTTTTAAAACTATCAAATTGTTAATCTTATTTTAAATCTTCTAAAATTGATTCCAATGTTGCTAATTCTGCTTTAGCATTTTCAATATCCTCTTTTTTGTGAGAGATTAAAGCGTTGATTCCATCAATTTCATCTAAAACTCTTTCTCGTTTAGATACATATTCAGCAAAAGAATTAGCTACTGAAAATCTTGCCTCCTCAAAATTATCTTTTTCTCTTTTCAAATTAATTTCTAATCGCTTCAATTCATTCTCTAATCTAGGTAGAGTTGAAGTTTTAATAATTGCAATTTGAGTTTCTGCTTCAATTGTTGCATCTTCTACGAATCTTTCAATTTTTTCTTGTTGAACTTCTTTTTCAGTTTTGTTTAATTTTTTCAAATTAGCTGCTACAAATTTTGATACTTTTTTAGATGTTGACATAATGTTTTAATTTAATCGTTTGTTTAATTGGTTTAATTTCTAATCTATTTCTCTTTTTGATAGTTTCTTTTACTACAGGGTTTCTATTTTTAATTAAGGGTTTTGCTTCAAAACATTGTTTGGGGGTTAACGGATATTGAGAAACTATAAGTGAATTTTTTACTTCTTCGGGAGTACTTCGTCTAATCTTGTCTTTATACGTATTATATCTAAAACCTCCTCCTGAAAATGATTCTGGAATATGTTTGAACCATAATCCATAATTTTTCCCTTCATCAATTATTTCAGTTATTTTTAATACATCTCCAATAGATTCACTTTTATTAGTTTTAGCGTCAATTATCGTTATATAATCCCCTACTTTGAATGGAGTATTATTAATAGGTGTTTCAACTTTGAATTTATCAGGATGACCTTCTGGGAGATATTGTTGTACTTGTTCTATTGATAACTCTTTGATATTTGAAATATCTTCAAAGAGATATGTACCTGATGTATCATAATCGTTTTCTCCCCACAAATAACTTCTCCAACTTACATTAATGGAATTTTCAAATACATTTTTTATTTTAGCTATAACTGGGGAATTAGAACTATGCCAATCCCAATTAAAAGAATACCATTTACCTTCTTCAAATTTAAAAGCTTTTTTATCTTCTACTATTTCAAAATATTCAGCAGGAATATTTGCACCCCATCTATTATTTTCTGGACACACATCATCTTCCTTTGATAATATCCTTTCTTCCCAAAGTGTACCATCTAATATAAACCAAGTTTGATACCCTTTAGGTATTAATTCGGGTATATTCCCTTTAGTAACTAAATCCTTTTTATGAATATCTTTAGTAACAACTGCTTTAAAATATTTCTTATCTGTTGGATAAGGTAACATTTCTACCTTTGGTTTAATTTCTTGTAATTCGCTAGTGTTTTGCCACAATTTAAATTTACAAGCAGGATATTCAAGTGATTTACCTTTAAACCATAATGTCCATTCTTTTTGTCTATTATTATAAACATTTGAAGTAAAATCTATACTTTTAATTTCTAAAGGGGAATTCAAAGGTAAATCAATAGAATAGTCTCTACTTTCCGTTTCATGTTTATAGTGTTTTTCTAAATAAACTAAACCTCCTACATTAAATGGTTTATCTTCTTCTAAAAAATCAAATGCTGGATAAATGGTATAATTTTTTTTAATAAAATGTTCTTTAGGACTCCACCCACACCCTGTTATTCTAATAGTATCTGACTTTCCCCCATTGATAAAATTTTCCCAATAATGTTTTTTTACTGTGGGGCTGTCAAATAAATCAACTATTTTATCCCATTCTTCTTTAGAAGAACAATAAATAGCCACATCTTGCCCCATGTAATCCTTTACTTTTCTTTTAGTATTCATATATCTTATAATTTTTGTTTTCTATCCAAATTGAAAATAATCTTTCTAAACAATTAAACTCATTTTATATTTTTCAGAAGTTTTTCTTTCCTTTCTTTGTGGAGTAAATTCATGGATTTTTTCTTTTTTTCTTTCTAAATACAAATCATCACAATCTTTATATAAATATTCATATAAACGTTTTAAGGGGTAAAATCCACTTATATTGAAACTATAAGTATTTTTATTTGCTTTTTTACGAGTTAATTTTGTTAGATTTAAAGAAACTTCTTTGATTAAAATTTTTTGTACTTCCTGCAAAAATTCTTTTGTTGATGTGAAAGATGAACTTATGCTTTTATTGCTGATATAAATACACCCATCTCCGTCAAAAAACCCTCTAATAAAATGAGATTGAAATTCTTTTGGAACTTGTTCTTCTGTTGGAAAAGTTAAAATAAGGGATTTTCTTGGAACACAACCTAATTTTATTAATTGTTTGCATAGTTCTATACTAGTTATTCTAAAAAGCCACATATTCTGTGAATTTTTTTTATTTGCTTTTATATTTTTATATTTGAGATTTCCTTCATAATTAATATATTCCTTAAATCTTTCTAAAATATAACCATCTTTTTCTTGAAGAGATAATTGAACAGATCCTGTTTTAGCAAACACGTTCCCATCAGCATATAATAAACCTAAAAAATAGGCTTTATCTTTTGAATCAATTTTTTCAAAATAATTTTTATCGTAAGAGAATTGTCTTTTATTTTCTAGGGCAGATCTTCTATTAATGTTATTTTTAATAAGAATTTGTCTTATGCTATCTTTAGAACAATTATATTCAATTGCTAATTTAGGTATACTTTTACCTGTTTTATAATCATCACATATAGTAGTATTAAAATTAAATAACTTAGAATTTTCTCTAAATTTTCTTTTTAGATTTAAAAGAGATGCTTTTTTAGTTATTGTTATCCAGTCAATATTTAAATATTTCACAATATCATAATTTGATATAGATTTATTTTCATAATTTTGTTTTAACCATTCTATTTTTTCATTTGTCCATTTTTTCTTACTCATAGTATATATTTTATTCTCGATATAAATATAGTCATTTATATCGGAATATCAAATATTTTTTAAATAAGATTTTTAAAAGAATATTTAGGATTATTTAAAACAAAGATTGAGATAAGTCGTTCTAATATAAAGGTTATCATAGGGTAATAATCAAGCCCTGTATACATTTTTAGTTTAGATTTTTCCAAACCATTATAATTACTATTTTTCCAAGCTTCTTCTTTATATTTAGTTTCTAATAAATAAATAGCAGGCTTAATAATTTCGTTTACAAATTCTTTATAAATGAAAGTTTTCATTATCATAAAATTACTATAAATAACATATTTAGGTTCTTCTACTTTTAAGTTTAAATCTTTACATAAAGAATAAAATATTTTTTTAAATCCTGGATGCATTTTCTCAGTAAAATCCAAATATTGTCCCTTTAAAACATGTTGAGGACATAGTCCATAAATATCAAAATCAGGATTATTCTCTAAAAGCCAATATAACTTTTTTTTGAATAATCCTGTTTTGAATGGAAATTTGTGTGAAAAAATGCCTAAATAATCTTCATTTATATTAAAATTATCAAGAATATCTATAAGACAATTATATTCAAATAAATAGCTTTTATCTTCATAACTCTTTATGTGAGAATTATCATATTTTTCATATTCGTGCAATTGATTTTCATCATAAACTATAGAGTATATTTTATAATTCATTTGTTATTTATTAAAAAAATATTTTCAGTGTGCTATCGACAATGATAGAAGCGTTCTACCAATTCGCATATTCTTCCATTGCTCTGATAATATCACCTGCGTTGTGATTTTTACCCCATAATTCAGGGTACTTCCTTAATGTAAATTCTCTTGCTGTTTCCATTTTATTTAAAATTTATCGTTTCAAAATCGCCAAAAATACATGCGCCAAGCCCGATACCGTTATCGGCTATTTTAGGACATAACCCAACAAATCCAACATTTCCTCAATAGACCAATCTTTTTTGACAAATTTATAAGAACCGTTTTTTAATTCTTTCCACTTTGGGTAAAGGTAAAATTCGTGAATAACGCTTCTATGTTCTTTGCCAATAAATGAAATTTCATAACCTGTTTTTTCAAAGTGCTTATTTAATCTATTTGACAACCGAGTACATTTGTTTTCCGTATCTGCTTTTTGCCAGCATTTTAAGAAAGGTATGTATTTGCCTTCCTCCAAAAGTGGATAAGTGATAAATTCCTCACTTATAAATGGGATTAACTTTTCGATTTTCTGATGAAGAAAAACAGCCGATAACACGGGTTTTGTGCCATTGGCGGTTTCGTGGTTGTTTGAAATTTCGCTCATTTTATTAAGTTTTATTGTTTATTGAAAATTTGTGGTTCTAAATCCCCGCCTGACAACAAGCCGTGAACCGTTAGTGGCAAGTGCTACTTACCGCTTCCAATCCAATTTTCTGCTAAATCTTTTCTATTCTCTTTACTAATAACCAAGTTTCCATTTTCGTCATCTGAAACCGAAAGAGCAAACCTTAAAGCATTTGCAACGCCTTGTTTCGCAGTTTCTAAATTATCATTAAGCATCTTATTGTTAGTTGCTCTTTCAGTTTCATACATTGTTTTCCAATATTCAACTGCTTCTTTTAAATCGTCTATTTCTTCGCAAAGAGAATAGAAAGTTTTGTCTATCTGTTTCATTTTAGTTTAATTTACCGCACCAGCCACTAACAGCGGCTTAGTGCTATTATTTTACCTATTAAATTTATCTAAAACTTGAAATGTCTGCAAGGCAAAATAACAGACACCAAGCCGCAAAACGTTATGGCTAATTGCCTTGCGACACGAATACTTTTAGCGTTCTGCCATTATCTTGCACCTGTAATTCGGTTCTGTTTGCTGGTTTCCAATTAACGTAGCTCCTGCCATTTTCGTCAATCACTTCAACTCTGTTAATCATTGCGGTTGGCAACATAGCCATAACATCGGCTATGCTCAATGCCTTACCTTCTGCGTTAAATAATCCTGTATTTTCCATATAAAAATTTGTTGTTTAAAATTAGCTTAGTCTTTCAAAATCGGCACTAAGCATAGCCGTTTACCGTTATATGAAATAGGACGGTAGAGCTTCGATTAAGCATTTCGTTTAGAAATTTAAAATAAAAGCCCCACCGCACTGATAATTAATACTCGATTACCATTCCTACTTCTTGTGGCGTAAGCTCACGATAACAGCGTTCAAAAACGTGCTTAGGCGACCAAGATAAGTAACCATCTTCGTATTGAACTTTATAGCCATCACCAGCAGTTTCTTGTCCTTCCTGCCATTTGTTTTGTGAACGTAGCCACGCTTCATTACTCATAGGTTCTGCACGGATTACTTTTGTTCCGATGTAAACCTTGCCCATTTTAGGCTCTCTTTGTATTGGTGCAACCATTGACTCTAATGGTGCGTCAGATAATTTATCCATTTTATTTATTGGGTTTTACGAAGCCCGCCCAAGGCTTTTATTTTAAATTTATTTTCGTGTTCCAAATGAAGTTTCTGCTAAATAATCCCTACTTCATATAACAGCACCTATACGCAATTTTCCCACCGCACAAATCCTACACACAACTGCGTATAGCTGCATCCCGTTAGCAGCAATAACTACCGACCACCTTCTACATAGTGTTCACGTATTTCTTTTGCCGCATCATTTTGAGCATCTATTGCACCTTCTTGGTAACATTTTTCAGCAAAATCACGAAGGATAGTTGCACTTGCTTCTAAGTTTTCAGACTGCATCAAAAGTTCTGCTAATTCGTAAATTTCTTTTTCTTGTTTTGAATGTTCCATTTTTAAATCCGTTACTGCTGCTAACAATGTATTGGCAAAAAAAGCCGTTTTGTTCTTCGTTTGACATATTTGTGTTTCTTTAAAATTTATATCTCTATTACGATTAAATAATTTAACCAAGCAAAATACAAATAATTTTGATTTTTATTAGATGCTATAGTTATTGTTGGCAGGATTGCAAAAAATAGTGTCCCGTTATCTTTTCTTGAACACATGTTTAGAAACTTTACTTTCATATCAAAAATTTATCTAATTGATTAGTTATTTGAAGTTGTTTGTTTTTTTCTATTATTAATTGATAAAATGATTGTTTATAATCATTTAATATATCTATATTTTTTAATTCACTTAAGTGTTCAAAATAAGATTTATCATCTACAGATAAATAGGTATCAATACCTTTTTCTCTATATAGATTATTAGAAAGCGTAATAGTAGATTTTACTCCAGCTTCTAATATCTTTAAACCACTTTTAGATTTATTGAATTCATTTACTTCTAAAGGAGCTAATAAAATATCAATGTGTTTATAGAAATTAATGTATTGATTTACAGGAAGATGTCTATAAACTTTAGGATTTTTAAATAATCTTACTATTTTATCCCATCTGTCTTTAGAACTTTTATTTTCATCAGCATAACCTGCAACTACAAAGTCAAAGTATTTATCTAAACTTTGTATTCTTTTTAATTGATTTCTTATAGACATCCAATCGTCATAATGACTCAAAGAACCACATATACCTATAGTTGGTTTTCTATTTTCAACCTTTATGAATTCAGGTTGAAATTGTTGGTAATCTATAGGTATATAATTTTCTCTGAGATGACAATTGTCATTAAATTTTTGACATTTGTCCACTAAAAATTGTGTTGAGCATAAAACAATATCTGCAAGAGTAAGTTGATCAAATAATTGATTTTTTATTTCAGTAATTCTTTTTTGAGCGTAGTGATTATGAGGCAATACCCAATAATCATCTATATCTTGGATAATTTTGAACCCATATTTTTCTTTCCATAAAGAAAGGTATATGCATTTTGTATGTTGTCTCCAATGAATATATAAATAATCTATATCTTTTACAGATTGTTCTATTACAAACTTTTCATTGAGATATACCACTTCGTACTTTTCTTTGTCTAATAAATCGAGGGGAATAATTACTCTATGGTATTTACTCCCCCCTAAATTTACTAATGTTAATATTTTTATCTTTTTGTTCATGGAACAAATATAGATAAATTTATATTAATATTTTGTTATTTTTTATTAAATAATAATCCTGCATTCCATTATTTTTTCTTTCTATAGAAATATTCATATCTTCTGTATTTTCAATCAAAGTTGTCACTAAAGATTGATATGTAACATTACCTGTTATACAATTCAATGTATATTCTTGTCCATCTTTTTCAAAACATACTTTTAATTGATACTTTTCTCCTACTTTTCTATAATAGGATTTGGTAATTTTACCTTCAAGAGAAGTTAAAACTTCTCCTGAAGGATATACTACAAATTGTCCGTTTTTTATATCTATTCCTATCATTAATCTTTTGATTTTTCTAACATTTGTGTTAAAGGATTATACACATTTTGAATTGTAATTAAACAATCAGACTTCATTTCTAAATCTGTATGGTTTTTTGTAGATAAAATACAATCTCCCTCAATAAATGAAGTTTCTGTAATTTTATCTAACATTACTACTTTTTTTGCACCTTTACACCAATGACCGTTTGTAGATTCTTTACTTGCAACATTGACTCTTTGTTTCTCTTTTAAATTTTCCATTTTTATTTGTTTAAATATTTAAATTTTGATAAATTTTTACTTCTTCTTTCCCCTCTTAAATTTTGTAATAAGTGAGTATAATTTATATTTAACTCTTCTGATAACTCTTTTGCTGAATTAAATATCTTACTATTAGATATATCTATAACTTTTTTAGAACTGTTTTTACCTACTCTATTATTTTTTATTTGGTTATTCCATAAATTGTTGTTATATGCATGTTTTACATTTTCTGAATAACTAACCCATTCTAAATTATCTACAGAATTATTACTTTTATTTCCATCAATATGATTAACACAAGGCTTATTTTCAGGATTTGGTATAAAATGAATAGCGATTAATCTATGTATATATTCATATTTTACTTTATTATCAAAGTGTATTCCAATTGTTTTATAACCTTTTCTATTATCTTTTGGGGATAATTTTTTATTATATTTACCTATTATATCACCATTTTTAAAAATAGTATATCCTTTATATTTAAAAAAATCAGTCATACTTTTAAAGTTTATAATGAATAAAAATTAATATACAAGTTATTAATAACCATACAAAATTATATTTTAAAGTTATATAATTATTAATTTTTAAATAATCTTTAAAACTTGTAATTATTGTATAGTCTGCTAATTCTGCAAATCTAATACAATTAGCAAATATACATAAAATGGTTGATAGAATAATCATGAATTTAATATTCATATTTTATTAGTTTAAAATAATCATTTCCTGAAATAGATGTCATGTCTTGTATATCTTCTTGTTTCATTTCTTTCAGTAAAAATAATCCATTTTCTGTAAAATTAGTACTAAAAATTTCACCTTGTCTTTGGATACTAACTATTTCATCTTTAAGTTTTCGTGGAACTTGATATAATGAAGCTATTGCATCTTTAGCATTTGTATTTTCAGGGTTTACACCAAGAAAAAACATTCTATCTGTTGATGGACAATAACATCTTATATAAGCTATATCTACATCATTTACATTCCCTTTGAATAAAGTATAAACACCAATGTTCATTCCCTTAGTAGTTCTTTCTAAATACTTACTGTCTTTTTTATCTACAAATGTATCAATTTCTTTTAAATTTTTAGATAAAAATTGAAATAAATATTCATCTCCAAACTTTTGTTGATAGAAACTTAATATTGCTGCTTTAATTTCTTCATTTGGTTCTTTCATCCAATCCTCAAATGTTACTTCTTTTTTGGATAATTTTTCAAATAAATCTTTAGAAATATTTAATCCATTTACATAGTAACAATCAAAAGGAGCAAAAGAATTAGACCATATAACAGCAGATTTTTCTATGTTATTTAATCTGAATTGAGTTTTTTCCTGATGTATTTCTAAAGGATATTTAGAAATAACACAAACTTCTTTTGAAAAAATTGCAGAATAAATATTAGACTCAGAATGTAATTTAAAACATTCTTGAAAATCATCATTAATAGTTAAAGGTAAGTCAAATTCCTTTCTTATAAATTCGAACCAGGTATAATAGACTTCTGAATAAATGTTTAATGTAAACAGATAGTTGGGGTTATATTTTGATAAATCTTTTAGTTTACATTTTTTGAGTTCATTACGAAGCTGACTATTAAGTTGATTATAAAGCTGATTATTAAGCTGACTATCAAGCTGACTACTAAGCTGACTATCAAGCTGACTACGAAGCTGACTATCAAGCTGACTATAAAGCTGACTACGAAGCTGACTATAAAGTTGACTACTAAGCTGACTATCAAGCTGACTATCAAGCTGACTACTAAGCTGACTATCAAGCTGACTACGAAGCTGACTACGAAGCTGACTATAAAGCTGACTACTAAGCTGACTATTAAGCTGACTACGAAGCTGACTATAAAGCTGACTACTAAGCTGACTATCAAGCTGACTATCAAGCTGACTACGAAGCTGACTATCAAGCTGACTACTAAGCTGACTATCAAGCTGACTACTAAGCTGACTATCAAGCTGACTACGAAGCTGATTATCTATGCTTAGATTTGTAAAATTAAAAAACAATATAAAATAGCTGCTTATTTTACATTTTATATCATTTATTTTTATTTCTACAAATTCATTATTTAAAACATATAATGTTTTCTCGTATTTTTTAATATTTAGTTTTAAATAATTAAATAGATATTGTTGCTCTAGTGGGTTTTCTGCTACTAACACTATTGGCATTTTATACCCACATTTTTCATAATTCCATTTTATTGCTTTTTTTGCTTTTTCAATATCAAAATTATGGTATTTAGAACCATTAAAAATTGGTTCTAAAACTCTGTTTTGGTATTCAGGTATTTTAGCTTGTATTTCAGGAGTAAAATCTTTTAACGTTTTCATATTATTAAATTATTAAGTAATATTTTTATTAAATTTTTGTTATATCTTTGAATGAAAAGTAAATTAAATATAATGGGATTAAAAATAACACTTGCTACAGGAGAAACAATAGAAGTTGACTATGATGACTATGAAAAAGTTGATTTTTCTACACCTGAAGGTAAGGCTGTCTATCAAGAAATTATTTTCTTTAAAGATAGTGTAAGAAATTGGGCTAATACTGATTTAGCAGAGATAGAAGACGAATTGAAGTTTTTTGATAAAGAAAAAGAAATAATAGATGCCTCCCTCGAAGAGTTCGAAGAAGACATCTATAAACAAATTCTTAAAGATGAAGATTTAATTTAAAATAAATTCTTTGTTTTGAATTTTAACTAACCCTTTATCTACATATTTTTCTATTTTGGATAATCTTCTATCAACTTCATTCCAAATATGTTTTCTAAAGGAAATCTTCAAATCATGCATTTTATTGGCTTTTTCTGAATCAAATGGTCTTTTAGATTCGTTTATTTTTGCTTGAGCTTTTTTAGAAGGAATATATTTGTATTGTCCATTTCGAAAAAATATTAGCCTTCCTTCATTTTCTGCTTGAGTTACTGGATTCATATTATTTATTTTAATTTGTTAATGATACAATCTGAACCTATTAATACATTAGAAGAAAAATTGAACCACTTTTTAGCCATAAAAAACCAATAACCTTCTTGTTTATCAAATCTTTCTTGAAATTTGTGTATAATATTCTTTTTACCTGAATAAATGTCTAATCGAACATCATAAGTAATAACTTCTTCTAAATGGTCATGATTTAATTTTTTGTAAGAATCTACTCTATAAAGAGGTTTATTATTTTTATCTTTTACTTCTGTTAGGGCTTTTATAGATGTACCTACTGCTAATAAGATTCCATATCTGTCTCTCATTTCAATAAGTTCATCTTCTCTATCAGCTATTTTTTGAAGATTAGTTAAATCTTTTTCTGTTGCTTTTGATAAATAAATTGACATTATTTTGGTATTTAGTCAATTAAAAAATATTGAAGTCTTTTACCTTATTTCAACTTCAAGGGTTTGTTTAAATTATTCTAAAAACTTTATTTTTTTAGTATAATTTTTTTGTTTGTTGTAGTTTAATTGAACTTTACAAATATTTACAGCACTATTTGCAATTTTTGCCATAGCATGAGCATGTTTTGTATCAACCTCTCCCTTTTGAACTCTATCAAAAACAGTCATTAAATCTTGAGTTAATTTTTCAGCATTTTTCATTTTTCAATTTTTTAGATAATATAATTTGTTCTTTTTTTAATTTATATAAAGATTCAGGCAAATCATTAACAGACATTCTTAATATTTGTGCTACATAAGTTTTTGGAAGAGTTTTTCTGTATTCTTTATCATATTGTTTATGATATTCTTTTACATGTTCTAAACTTCTTCTTTTTCTTTGATATTCCAAATAAGTTTTTCTTTTATCAGGATTATTTTTAACTTCAAGCAATAAATTATCTTTTCTACAAGTATTACATTTATTTCTAAAAGTAGTTAAATTTTGATTAACTTGTTTTATAAAAAATTTAATATCTTTAATTTTTCCACATTCGATACATTTTTTTTGAATAGGTTCATTATTTTTATTTGTAATTACTTCAGGTAAAAAATTTGCTTTTGATAAAAGTAAAGGTTTAAAGTATAAATTATTTAGATTAAAATTTCCTTTTTCATTTTTAAAGTCTAAAGTAAATCTTTGAAAATTATTAGGAGGATTTAAATTAAAATACTTTATAAAAAGTGTTTTCACATTATATATTTTAGAAGAAAGAGAGCATTGATACTGTTTAGTTTTAGATTCATAACTAAACTTTATTGGTATAAAAGTATTTATTTTTTTACCATTATTAGCAAATCTATAAAGCGATATTATTTCTCCTGTAGAAAATATTTTATATTTATTATTAAAACCTTCTATAAAAATTCCTTCCTCTTTCATTAATAAAATCATTCAAATAAAAAATAATAGAGGCTTTTACGTCATTTCACCTCTGGCGTTTGTTTATATAAACAGTGGATAACTATCCAGCCATTCCTGCTCCAACAGGAACTGATTCACGAACCTGAAATCCTTTTTGAAACATTTCTGTATCAAAATCATTTTCAGGAGCATCTACTCCAAAAATATCAGCTAATTGTTGTTCAGAAGCATAATCTGAAGTAGGGTTAGTAGATAATTTAAATCTCACTTCATTATCTGCATTTTTAGTTTTGATTACTTGCGCATCTGCTAACATTGAATCAATTTTATCTCCTACATTAAATGTATCAGATACAATCTGGGCAGTTTTCTGACCAAAATACACATTTTGTGATGCTGTACCTTTAGAAGTTGTACGAAGTAGAGTTACATAAGGATAACCATTTTCATTTTCACGCAATACACTTACTGCATTAAATACTCCTTTTTTAAATAATTGTTTTAAACTAATTTGTTCCATTTTTTTTAATTTTAAAAGTTTGTTTATTTTTATAAAAATTTCCTTTCTGTTTTTATAGAGGTAGAAACCTCTGCTAAATGTATTCTTAAATTAATAAGGGCTTTTAATTTAGCATTAAGTAAAAAAATGACTATTTCATCTCAGCTATAATTACGCTACCTATAGATATTGTTTCTTCAATCATTCTTGTAGGTTCAGTAACTAACTGTACACCTTCATTGGCATCAGCTATCTTTTTTAATATCCCAGATTCAATGTCATCTTCGGGAATTAAAATAATTGAATACTTTCCGTTTTTTTTAAAAGTTACTTTCATAATCTAAATATTTGAACGTAATTAAATGGTTTTTTCCATATTTCTACTTGTAAGATAGATGAATTCATTACATCTATTTTTAAAATAAGTTTAATATCTTTATTATAGTACTCATCTATGACCATTTCACTATCAAAGTCAGCAGATACAGTTCTTTTGATTAAATATTCTTTATCGGCAATTTTTATTTTATTGCAATCATATTCAATAATAAATGAAGTATCTTTATAGATAATACTTTTTCCATCAAAACCTATCTGTTTTGATATTTTCAAATTTCTACCATACCCAAAAATAGGTATTAATAAGATTAATAACAATAGTTTTTCCATAATTTAATCAATTTTAGGTAAATAATATGCAACAATAGAATTATTATTATATGCTCATCCTGTACCATTGAAAGTTTCAAGATGTTTTTTACCATCCTTACGAACAACTAAATATCTACCATATTCAATAGTAGATTTATGTCCTGGTACATTTATGTATTTTATAGGTTTAAGTATTGGTAATTCCATATTCAAGATTTTAAATAAAAAAAAACCCTGATGAACCAGTATACTCCTATAGATAGAAATCTATTTAGTTTTTGCTCAATCAGGGCTTCTACAATTGTTAATTTGATAAATAAGCTAATAAAAACAAGCCTATTAATTCTGTTGTGTACAGAATTAATTCTTTAATATTTTTTATACTCATAACTTAAATTTAATAAGAGTGCTTCTATTTTTAAATTCAAGTGTATCTCCATCTATAGATAATCTATATACCCAATGTACATATCCAGGATAAGTTCCTGGATTCTTTATCCAGACTGCTGTATCATCTATACTAATAATTTCTTTAACTGCTCCATTAGTATAAGTAATTCTTGTAGTAGATATATTCATAACCCATACTGAAGGGTTATTAACATACCATTTTCCATAGATGTTCTTTTCATCTGAAACACTATTAGGATTTACGTTTTCTTTATTGCAAGCTACAAAAATAATTGTAACTAACAAAATTAGTAATTTTTTCATTGTTTTTGTCTTTTTGGTTCAAGAACTTCTTTGTTGTAAATTTCTTCAATTTCTCTACCTGTTAATTCTTTATAGTTATTTGCTACAGTAAACATTTTATCTTTTGTTGCTGTATTAGAGAAATATCTATTAAATAAAGCAGTTCTATTTAATAAATTTGATTCATCACTCCACCATTTTAATGCTAGTCGTCTTGTTGATACAGTTTCATTTGTTTTCTGTTCCATTTTGTTTATTGTTTAATTTATTTAATAATAAAAAAATACAAGCGGCTTCAACCTTAATAACTTTGTTGATATTCCTATTTAGCTTAAGTTAACCAATAAACTGTTAACATACACTTGTTGGTTTTACATTCAACAACATAAGTCCACTCTTTAAACTATTAAGTACTTGTATTTTTATATTTTTCTATTACAAATGCTTGAAATTCTTTAAAGTGTTCTTGAACTAATTCTGCATTAGCAATATTAGCTGTGAATAATCCTTTATATTTAGGATTATAATTACTATATGGTAATTTTTTAGATTTAAGAAATTCGGCAGTTAACTTTGACACAAATACTGTATTAGATTTTAAATCTTGTTTTCTTAACCAACATTCTATATCATAACTTAAATTAGTTAATCTTTGTAAATTACTCATGATTTTGTTTTTAATTTGTTACTGATAATCACTCCAACTTTTATTATTTTTAATATTACTAATAGTCATTTTACTAACATTAAACATTTTAGCAATATCTGTTTGTTTAACATTTTGAGATAATAGTTTTTTTATTTTTAAAACATCTTCATTTTTCAATTTAGCTTTATAATCACTTTCTCCTTTTTTACCAATTAAAGAATTTTTAGCTAATCCCTTTTTCATATTCAAACTTTTATTTAGACACACTTAATTCACTATCATTTACATTTGCAGTATGACACTTGCTGTAGTATAGATAGTTATCATCAGATTATTTTCGTGTTTGATTATACAAAGAAAAGAGGAAGTATAACACTCGCACAGGTTGGTCGGTGTTCTGCTTGCGGTCGAGTATAGTTATATGGCTTCTTCCTCTCTTTGTATAATAAGAAAAAGTCTGACATTACATCAAACTTTCATATTAACATAAAACTCTTTTTATGTTTTACTATCTGTTGGTTTTTTCAAAAAATGAGGTAAAATGGCTTGTTTTTGAATGGTTTTGATGTCTTATGTATGTGATTTTGTCATAAAAACACCTCTTTTTTTACATTTTTTGCAATAAAATGCCACTTTTTTTTGCAAATTCGTTAATAAAAACCATCTTCAAACCATTTACAAGCACACCAAACACAAACTATCACTAATAATACTTGTGATAACCAAGCAATCCATGTGTATTTATCTATCTCAAATGCTAATCCAAGAGTTATTAACCCTTCAAAAGCTATTAATATTAATAGGCACAGGGATAATCTCCCCAAAAATTCTATTACTTTCATACTAAGTTTATTTTAAGTTTACAATTAGTTTACAAATATGTTAAATTCAACCCTAAAAAAGGTCAAAAAGTTGTTTTCCGTATAATGTAAAACTTTTTCAATGTTAAGAAAATGTGAATGCCACCCCACCACTTTAATACTAACTACGTTATTAAGAGTTCTAACACTCCCATTATTATGAAGTCTGAATTGGTGGCTTGGAAAATGGTAAAGATTCAGGCATAATAATGTATATCAGCACATACATCTATTAGAAGATTGTTAGCCTTATGTTCTTTATAGGCACTTGAACAAAAAAATAGCCCAAGATTAGTAGCAGTAATCCTGGGCTATAAACATATTTAGAATAAATAAGTTCCTTGAGACTTGTTAGATACTGCTACTATCTCATACAAATATACAACCATTGTTATGACCATACAAGTATAAGATATGTATTTAACAGTTTGTTAATATTAAAAGAAGCACCAAATACTACTATTCAGTGCTCCAATTAATATTGTTTCCCCTCTACACTCAGTTGTAAATAAACATTACTTCAAACCATAAACGATTACACATTGCTGTGCTGTTTTCTTTGATATTATCTCTGTGTCGTGGTGTGTCTACTATTTACAACTGCTCACCTTTATCAGGTTAAGTGCATTGGGATAATTTATAGTATTCCTGTTTCAATATCAGTTATACCAACTTCTAATGCAGATTCATAATAATCATTTTGGAATGAATTATTTTGTTCTTCATTAAAAAATTCAGCTATATCACCATTAAGTTTAAATTTAACTTTAGGTTTAGCTTGTATTGCTTTTTCACGATTCCTTAAAATCATTTTAAGCACATTGCGTAGGTGATTTACGTCCATGTCGTCCACAGATATTAATTTACCATTACGCATTTTTCAATAAACAGGTGAGTTATCCTTCATTGAAGTAAAGATTAAGTTCTTCAATTAGTTGTTTTACATTTTCATTATTTAATTGGACATGAGAATAATTTCCATTTTCATTTAAAAATGTAATTTGTAAACTTACTCCTCTTTCTTTACCTCCCCAAAACCTTGTAAGTGATACATCAACATTTTTATAATCAGATGTCATTGTACCATTTTTTAAAGGTATTTCTATTTTACCTTTTAATGTTTTTAATTCTGTTGCCATAATTATTTGTATATTATTATAATTTGTCAGTTGGATTTTAAGTAGATGAATAAAAAAAATGAAGGTTTATAGATTACCTACAACTGAAGTATTTTATTTAGTTTTTATTCTATTTTCTAATCTATTCCAAACCGAACCTAACAGTTTGCCTTCGCGATTAGTAACAGGCATATTCAAAACATCTTTATGAACTTCTAAATAGTTATCATCGTTGATTATACCAATACAATTTTCTTGAACTATTTCAGTACCAATAAAGATAGCTATTCCCCACTTTTTAGATCCAGGTTTAGTTTCTAATACCATAAGTGAAGGGTCTTCACTTGTTACAGGTATGATAAAACCACATTCTCTACCTAATATACCATGTTTAAGAAAAGGTGTTATTTGTGTCATAGTTTTAGCATTTAATTTTACAACACACTTTATTATAGGTAGTGTTGAACTCCTGATTTGTAGTTTACTCTATTTAGAAAGTTAAAAAAATAAATCCGACTATAACGGTTTGGATGAGCCCAAGTAATGAATTTCACATTTAGAGCCATAATTCCCTACGATGAGAATAACCAAATGGTTGTCAATTCGTTATGACTATGGCTTTAGCTTTAACAGTTAACAAGGTATTGTTTCTTCATTTGAAAGTATCTATAATAGAAACTCTCAGGATTTCCTAAAAGGTCTCTAATACGTTCTACTTCTCTGATAGAAGAAACAAATACAGGTTTGAAATCTTCTGGTTCAAATCCTGTTTCAATCAAACAGTCTACAATAGTATTCTTAAAGATGACTACAAACATTTTATCCTTTATAGAATAAAAATTGTCTACAACATATTCTTTGAAGAGTTCTACTACAGTTCTTACTTCGTCAATGGTTTTAAAGAGTACTTTTTTCATAATATTGATTTAGAGAGATTTAGAAAAAAAGAAAAACACCACACACCCAATTAAGGATGTGCAGTGTCTGATATGAAAACCATGCGACAAGCCAAACAAGCAAGCAATTAATCTAAACTACCTGCATAAGCAACACCTGCACCTGCAATGGTCGCAATACCTGATTTCTTGTCAACAGTAAGGTCTTTTGGATTGAAATACTGCTTACCGTTATATTCACGCATGATACCTGTCAAGGTAACTGTACAACCCAAAACTGTGGAAGCATTGCCTGCACCCTTAATAGAACCCTTCAGAACTCTAAGGTTATAAGGACAACCTTCCAACTGGATAGATACACCAGGAACGTTGTTGCTTGCAGTGTAATCTTCAGCATAGAGAACTTTACCTGTAATGGAATGCGTTCTTTCGATGGTTTTAGCCGATTTGTCAAATGTTAATTTTTGCATGTCTGTAAATTTTTAAGATGAATAATAAATCAATGGAGGTTATCCCCCGCTAAAATGAAGGAGGGGTATCTTTCTTGGCGTTGGGTCAGTAAATATGAGCTACAACATCAAAATTTGAAAAAAAAATAAAAATTTTTTAACATAGAAATTCACAATAAAAATTTTGAAAATAAAAAATTTTTATATTTCGCAATAAGAGAAAGTTTAGTGTTGAACAGTATGAGGGTCAAAGATTAATAATAGCCATATCAGGAACAATATTGCTATATATGTTATTACCTCTAATATTATTTTTATCTTTCTCATCAATTTAATTTACATAAACTTAATTTGGAATCCTAATTCTAATTCATATCTTTGTGAAATGAAGCACCCTGGTAGCACCACTGAAGTTAGTACTAGCCTAATGTATAATACAGACGTAGCGACAGGAGATTCTAAAAGTGGATTAGTAGAGTGAGGATTATTCCTGTCATCTTGAAAATGCACTTTGGGTTTTTATAAAGGTTATTTGCTTGCCTATGTTTCTAATGCTAGTGGGATATTGGATACCCTGATAATCGGAAGTTTAACTTAGAATTAACAATAGCTTAACGAGCTATATAGGAAGATATTGTATTTTTGCATCATATTAATGACCTACAGGTCAAAAAAACTTCTAGGCACTTTAGAAGTTACACTAACCTCCCCTATTAATGCTAGTTTTAGGGGAGGTTTTTTAAACTTTTCTTTTTATAGCATTTATTTAAATAAAGTGATTTTAAATCATCATTTAGGTGAAATTTAGATAATATTTTAATTGGCATTTTTCTCCAAATTACTCCATATTTATAAGGAGGATAATCTGTCCACTTTTTAGTTTCTATTAGGAGGGTATAAAATAATAAGTAAGAATTTGCTTTTTGAGTATATTTATTAATATCTATACCTAAGTCATAAAATTTTATTTTTTCAATAGCCATTTTTTCACATTCTGCTTCCATCATTTGAACATTTCTTAAATGAAATTTTAGATTTTTTACTTTTATTCCTTTTAATATTTTCCAAAATTCATCAAGAGAATTATTTTCCCTTTCTATAGACCAGTATTTAGTATTTTCTATCCATTGATCCATATGACAACTCTCATGTATTAAAACTTCTACATATTTAGTTTGTATTTTATCAGGAAATGCACAATGTAATTCTTTATTATCGGGGTCAAACCAACCTCCAAATTTATCACCTTCGCTTTCTATATATTTTAAATCATATAAAAATAATTTTATATTATACTGTTTACACTTGTTTTCAAGGTCTTCTATAAATCTTAAAACGTTATTCATCTTCATCAATATAATTTAACTATTTTACTGTTAACGTTTTATTAATACTGCAATAACTTAAAAAGTTATTACCTTTATAAAAAAATAAAATATGCGTATACAAAAATTGTTAGCAAATGTAGACCATTATAGAAGTTCTTTTGGACAAGGTGCTTTAATAATTAAACTTTTAGAAGACGATGGGGAAGTTGTAAAACAGGTAGCTATCCCTAAAGATAAAATACTTAACTTTACTCATTCTGATTTTAAAAATGTAAACAGTGCTTTTGAATATTTAAAGACCAAAGAAAATAACAAAGATTACTTATTTTATATTGAAGAAATAAAAAGAATTTTTAACTTATGAAGACATTTTATTTAGATTTTGAAATGAACAGAGAGTCGGGTAAAATTCAGCAATTTATAGAAGAAATTGAAGAATATGAGAATAGTTTAGTTGTAGATACAGATGAAGGAGCGTATTTACCTATAATAGGAGACTACGCAGGAGTAATTTATATAGATAGCCCAGGAGGACAAAATTGTGTTGCTGCTATATTGTATGATTTTTTATCTAACAGACCTTTAAATTATAAATATGTAGTAACAGGGTCATTTTCCTCTAATGCAATACTACTTCTTTTGGGTCTTAACCCTAAAAACATTGTAATAATGCGACAATCTTTGGCTATAATCCATTTGTCTAATTATAATCATCCTATAAATACTTTAGCTTTTACAAAATATACTGACCCTAATTTAAATGATTATGCAGATTTTGTAGATTATCTCAGTCATCTAATGACTGTTTATAAAAAATTTCTAACAAAAGAAGAAGTGAAATTAGTCGAGAAAGGATTTGATGTGGTTTTAGGAGCTAAAAGAATTAATGAATTATTTTTAAAACTAAAAAAAGATAAAAAATTTCAGCAAGATTGTAAAAATATTTTTGAAATAACTTTGTAAGTTAGTAATAACTTTGTATATTATAATGAGATGATAGAAATAGATAAATACTTTGATACACCAATTGAGTTTTTAACATATCAGTTAAAACAACAATTTGATAACCTTTCAGATAATGAACTAAAGCTTTTATGTATTGTTTATTTAAAAGGTTTAAATCCAGAAATAAAGAAAGAAATAGTTAAATGGAATATTTTCAAGTCATTACAAAGTGTTGAAAATCATTTATCTAAATTTAGAAAAGAAGGGATTTTAAAAGAAAATGTTGTAAATTTAAAAACTCCTTTAGATAGAGGTAGTGAAACAACTATAAAATTAAATTTAAAATTGCGTGCAAGCACTACAAATAGCTAAAGATACATTAGATGATTTTCCAGAACTAATAGAAAAAGGTTATACAAAATCTGATATTGGTAGAATATGGGCATCATACGAAAAAGAAATGAATAATTTTTTATTTAATCCTTCTAAACCATATTTTAAATTTTTAGGGTTGTTATATTTTGGATTTGATTATTTTGAAATAAAAAATAGAGTGGATAATCTGTTAAAATTTTCAGACCATACTTTTTTACCAGATGAAAGAATTGATTATCAAATACTTATTCAAAAAGTGACACAACTTCAATTTTTAATTGAACAAAAAATAAATCATTTTGAAGACGTATTAAAATATCTGGAAGGTTATGATGAAAGAAATGCACCTACAAGTAAGAAAAATATAAACACTAGAATAGGTAAATGGAAAGATTTATATCAAAAATGTAATGAAATAAAAGATAATTATGATAAGAGAATTATTACCAGAAATCTGGAAAAACAAAGCTCAGATAGCTGAAGGAATTAAAAATCTTGCTTTTAAAAAAGAGCATGTTGAAGATTTAGCTAAATATAGGAAAACTATATGTAAAGATTGTATTTGGTTTAATCAAAATCAAAAAAATAAATCTTTTGAAGAAGCTCCAGAAATAATTCAAAAATTAAAAACTAAACAATGGTTTAATGAAATCACATCTTCAAATAATGACAAATGTATTCATTGTGGATGTGGATTAGGAGAACATTCTATGAAACTTAGATGTACATCATGTGCTTGTCCTATAGGAAAATGGCAACCCCTTACAACTGCTGATGAGCAAATAGAAATTGAAAAAATAATTGAAAATGAAAGCTAGAGTAATTTCACAACTTCAAAAATGTCATTTAATTGAAAAATCTTTTGTTTATATAACATATGGTTCAGTAGAACATGATATTTTTATAACGAAGATTGTAAGAAATCCTTTAGAAGAGGTTATTGAATTTATAGGGGATGTTAACTTAAAGTTAACTAAAGGAACTAAATTCTTCATAGGTAAATTAAATGATAAAAAACTTAAAATGGAAATAATATAAAAATGTATTTTAAGCAATCTACACATCAATATATAATAAATGAAAAGCCTTATACGTCTTTTAGTTCTATAATTAAAATTGTAGAACCAGAAAAAGATTGGAATGAAATTGCAGAGAAATATGCAAAAAAACATTCTACTAAAAAAAATCCTCTTACAGCAGAAGATATAAAAAAGAAATGGGCAGAGGAAGGAAGAGTTGCTAGAGAGAAGGGTACTTTATTTCATTCTCTAAAAGAAGAAGAAGATAAATCTTCTAAAGATAAACCTGTATTTTTTACAGAGTTTGATGGCGATATAAAACCCATCAAGAGTTTAGAAGAATTAGAAGATGGTATTCATCCAGAACTTTGTCTTTATAATAATGAATTCCAGGCTTGTGGAATGACAGATAGATGTTTCATAGAAACAATTGATGGAGTAAGATATATTGATTTGGAAGATTATAAAACTAGTAAAACAATTGATTTAGAAAGTTTTTATGATTCTCGCAATCAAAAATATGCAACTTTGAATGCTCCTTTAAATCACATCATGGATTGCAATTTCATGAAGTATTCTCTTCAGTTATCCATGTATGCATTCTTTTTAGAAAAATATGGATTCACTCCTAGAAATCTAACAATCAATCATTTAGTAATTAAAAAGTGGGATGAAGAACCTCCTACATCAGAGCCAAAATATCATATTCAATTTGAAAATTCAAAATATTATGTGGCAGACGAAATTCTATATCCTGTCACATATATGAAAAAAGAGGTTAAATCACTCTTACAATATCACAAATCGAAACAAAGAAGATGAAAAAACCAAATATTGTAGCAAATTTTAATTTCATAAATATGAATGGAATAAAATTAACTTTTAATAGATTGAACGAACAAATATTTTTAACTAAAGATTTTCTATACTCAAATTTAGAAGATTTGTAAAATATTCATAATCAATATTTTGAACATGATAAAGATATCGAATATTTAACTGAACTAAAAAAACTATTAAATAAAAAGTATAGTAAAAATTAAGTAACGATGAAAAAATACAGAAAAAAACCAGTAATTATTGAAGCAGTTCAATACACAGGGGATAATTATAGTGAAGTTTATAAATTTCTTGGGTGGAAAGACGAGGGTGAAATGGGCGAGTGGTTTAACATAAACACGCTTGAAGGGGTAATGACTGCTAAAAAAGGCGATTTTGTAATTAAAGGAGTAAATGGGGAGTTTTATCCTTGCAAACCTGATATTTTTGAAAAGACATATGAAGAAGTTAATTGATAAGATAATAGTATTTTTCTCATATAAACATCCTCATTTATGGTTAGAAATAAATGAAATGATTTTTGATGAGATAGGAGACTACAAGAAAAAACAAAAAGAAAAGATGTACAAAAATGTACAAAAACTAATAAAGAAATTGAAATGATTAGTGATTTACTGACAGTAGAAAACAAAAAGGTAAAACCAACCATTCATTGTTATACTATCCCAGAGTTGAAAAACATTATAGATAAGTATGACAAAAGAGCAATAGATATGATTGCCTATGCTTTCTATTACGCTTGTCCTTTTAAATCTATTAATCCTTATGCAGATTTTAGTGATGATGAAAAAGAAGAAGTTTTAAAAAAATCATTTGTTGTTTTTCCAGATAATCCAGATATTTTATTGGCTATAGATACTATGAAGAAGTTATATGAAACTACTTCTATGAGATACTTCACTATGAATAAAAAAAATCTTCATGATATAATGGACTATTTACAAGATTCAATTATTACAGATGGGAAGGAAGGGAACTTAGGAGAAAGATTGAAAATAGCAGAAAAATGTTCTAAAATTAAAATAGAGTTTGATGAATTGGAGAAAAATGTAGAAGCAGAGAGAGGTAAATTGAGAACTAAAGGTCAACGACAAACAGGTAGAGGGGAATTATAATGTTAAAATCAGATCAAGAATATAAAAATCAAATAAAACAAGTTGGACATTATAACTTGAAAGATACCTATAAATGGAAAGAAAGAGCTATTTTTTTTCAGGGAAATGGATATTATACTGACTTAATAGAAGACACTAAAGATTTTGATGATTTTTGGGATGAAGAAGAAAGAAGAATACAAGAAGGACTTTGGATAGATGGATTTTATATTCCTGGTTTATATTATTTCTATTTGAATTATCTTCCTATTTATAGAAAGCAGGACAATACTTATGATTTTCCAGATATATATGATATGGATTATCATACGTTTTTGTGTTTAGAACATGCTGTATTTTTAAAGCTTGACTTTGTAGTAATGAAAAAACGCCAGGCTGGTTTTTCATTGAAGTTCTGTGCACCATTAGTTAGAGAGTTGTTCTTCTCAAGAGGTTCTCCAAACTATATTGCTACATATGAAGAGGCTCAGGTTTTAAAAGCTTGGACTGAAATTATAGAACCTTATAGAGAACATATAAATGCTCATACTCCTTGGTATAGAGATTTCAATCCTTCCAAGCCTTTGAATTGGAGAGCTGCCAAAGAAGTTATAGATGAGCATGGAAGAAAACTAATAAGAGGTAGAAAAAATACTTTAAAAGGTTTGGTACTTTCTAAATCTGCTTCAAAAGGTGTTGGTGGTGGGGCTAAATGGATATTTGGAGATGAAAGTGGGGTAAATCCTGTTTTATCTAAATTTAAAGGGTATATAAATTCCATGATGACTTATGGGAATGTTAAAACAGGAACAGTTATTTTTTCAGGAGCAGTTGGTGAGTTAAAGCATTTAGAAGCTGGACTTAAAGACTACATGACTGACCCAGAAGCACATGGATTTTATTCAATAGACAATATATTTGATAAAGATAATGAATTTGCTGGCAGAAAATGTGGTTTTTTTGTACCAGAATCATATGCTTATTTTGGTATAGACGATGATCCAGAATCAGAGTATTATGGACAACCATTCATTGATGAACACGGTAATTCATTTGTAGAGAGAGCAGAAGAGTATATTAAAAAACTCAGACTTGGTTTAATACCAGGAAAACCAAAAGTTGCAGATAAGTTTGATATTTCTCAAGCACCGCTAACATTAGCAGAATGTTTTCAATATAGAGGAGATAATGTTTTTCCTTTAGAACTTCTACAACCTCAAATAGAAAAAGTAGAAAGAAGAGAATTACATGGTATTTATATAGACCTTTATCAGAATGAAAAGGGGGAAATAAAACATAAATTATTAGATAAATATAACAATAAACCAATACTTGAACATCCAATAGACCCTAAAAGAAAAGATAAAGATGGGGTAATACAAATATGGGAAATGCCCCCAGCTAATAAAGCATCATATGGGGTATATTGGGCAGGGGTAGATATTGTGAAAGATTCAGAATCAGTTAATTCTCCTTCTATGAATGTTATTCATATATATAAAGGTTTTCATAATATGGATAGCGAGTACAAAGAAAAAATAATAGTTGCTAAGTATATGTCCAGACCAAAAGATAAAATGGAATGGTTTGAAAAAGCTATGATGTTAATGGAGTGGTATAATGCAGAAGCTTTAGTAGAAAATAACGTTAACTGGTTTATAGAAGAAGCTATAAAAATAAAAAAACAACATAGAATAGCTAAAACTCCTCAATGGGTTAGAGATATGACTCCTCAAGGTACATCTTATCAAACTAAACCTTATGGGGTGGTTACTACTCCTAAATTAATTGAAAAAATTTTAGACGTAGTATCTAAATATTTAAAAGAGCCAATTTATACTGAATATAATGAAGAAACAGGTCAACCAACAATTCATTATGGAGTAGAGAGAATAAATGATTTACAATTGCTTAGAGAATTAGTAAATTATAGACCTAAAAAAGAATATGAGAAAGGAAACTATGACTCATTATATTCTTTTGCCTTAGCACTACTACAAGCAGAATATAATGAAGTAAGAGGAGTAATTCCTCAAGATACAAAAGAAAATTCAAATTTTAATCAAAAAAGTGCTAAATTAATGTTGAGGAATAGATTTTCTCATGCAAATTTAAAAAAATACCTAAATGCCAATAATATACAATAGTAATATATTCGGACAACCTCCTCAAGCTTTACCTTCTGATAAAAAAGATGAGTTATGGAAAAGAGCTAACATGGATTGGATGGAACAGCTTTTGAAAGGGTTTCTACCAGAAAAAAGAGCTAGGCTTATAAAAAACTATAATATTGCTCAAGGTGTTATAGATGTTGAAGACTACATTGATGCTGACGTAAATGTATATAAAAATATATTTGATGGAGTAGAAACTGCAATGGAAGATTCTTTATTAGCTGAAAGTGATATTGTTGCAGACGATCTTAAATTCTATCCTATTGTTCCCACAATTATAAATGTTTTAACAGGAGAACTTCTTAAAAAGTTTGACCACATTAAAGTAAAGGCTATAGATGAATACTCTAATAATGAAGCGTTAGAGTATAAAAAGCAGTTGATGTTACAATATTTACAACAAAAAGCACAAGCAAAAATTGCACAACAGCTTGAAAATCAAGGTATTTCTCAAGATAATCCAGATTTTCAAAAACAAATGGAGCAAGCTATGCAACAAGCAATGTCAATCCCAGAAATTCAAAAATTCATGAATCGTACCTATAAAAATAATTATGAGGAGTGGGCTAATAGAATTATGGAACAAGCGGAGCATAAATATAAATTAAAAGAAATAGAGCTTGAATTATTTAAACATCAATTAATTGGAGATGAAGCATATTCAGAAGTTCGTATAGATGATAGTGATATTCAGGTTATCAATTGGAATCCGTTTGATACTTTGGTTATAAAACCAAAACATGTAAAATATACAACAGATGCTGATTTAGTATCAAGACAATATTGGACTACAATCCACGATGTTGTTTCTAAATATAGAGATAAAATTGATAAAGCTCTAATTGAAAAATATAACACTCCTTTAGGAGTTACTCCAACTTTTTCTGAACGTAGATTACAACCAGATGATAATCAATCTCTTATGATAAATGAGAAGAAATTAATTGCATTTAAATATATGATGGGAGGGGTAGAATTAGACGCATCATCTAAAGTATTAGTAACAGAAGGATATTGGATGTCAAGAAGAAGATTAGCAAAACTTACGGCTATTTATGAAGGAATTAAAATAGAAAAAATAGTAGATGATACTTTTAAAGTTACTATTAAACCTGTATATGATAAAGATAAAACACTTATAGCTGGAGAAGAATTAGAATACTTCTATGCTCCTCAAGTTTGGAAAGGTACTAAACTTAATTTTGCTTATGGTTCAGTTCCATCTACTGTAATAAATGAAAATGAATATTTAGATAAATCTATTTTTGGTAAAAAAACAGATGACTTAAATGCAGATGTTAATAGAGGATGGATATATATAGATGTTGAACCTACAGAATATCAATTTACTGATGAATTTCAACCATTCAAACCAAAAATACCTGTAGTAGGTTGCGATGGATTTGAAATAAATATGAATGTCGGTAAACTATCTTTAATAGATAAGACAAAAGCTTTACAAGTAATGTACAATGGTTTTATGAATGAAATTGATAAATTTGCAAAACTTGAGGTTGGTTTATTCTTATTAATGGATCAACGTCTTATCCCACAACAATCTTTAGATGGCTCTTGGGGAAAGTACAATTGGCTTAAATTCATAATGACCGCTAAAGATACAGGTATAGGGGCTACAGATAACTCTGCATCCAATATAGAAGGAGCTGCTCCAAATCAACAACCTATGGTAGTAAATCTTTTAAACAATGAAAGATTTAAATCCCGTATAGAATTAGCAAATTATTGTGAGCAACAAATTTTAAAGATAATAGGAATTACTCCTCAGAGGATGGGTTCTATTAATTCTCAAGAAACAGCTACAGGAATAAATCAGGCAATAAATAATTCATACTCACAGACAGAATCATATTATTTTAATAATACTAATCTCATGAGAGAATTAAAATCCATGATATTAGATGCAGAAAAATATATAGAGTCTAAAAAACCTATTTCACGACTGAATTATCTTAACTCGGATGTAGAAAATGTAATGTTTGAAATTGATACCGAGGATTTACTTTTGAGGAGATTTAATATTTTCTTAACATCAAACTCAGACACACAAAGAGTTTTAGAACAAATTAGACAATTTGCTATTCAAAATAACACTACTGGAGCAACAGATTTAGATAAAATTATAATGTTGGAAGCTACAGATACCAGGAAAATAAAGGATACATTAGCAGTTTCTCTAGAAAACTTCAGAAAACAAGAGCAACAAAAACAACAACATGAACAACAAATGCTCCAACAACAATTAGAAGCACAAGCTGCCGAAAAAGAAAAAGATAGACAATTCCAAGCAGACCAAAACGAAAGAGATAGATTAGCTAAAATGTATGAAGCAGAAGTAAAAGCTACAGGTATGGCTAGAGAGAATGATATAGATTCTTCTGGAGTAAATGATGCTCTAGAGGTAGAGAGGTTTAATCTTGAACAACATAAATCATATTCCGATATTTTAAATAAGGAACAAGAAAGAGCAAATAGATTAAAAGAATCCGAATCGAAAGTTAGTTTAGAGAAGGAAAAGTTAAATGTAAAAAAACAAGAATTATCATCTAAAGAGCGAATGAAACAAATGGAAATATCCAGAGATTTAGCAAATCAAAGAAATGATGAAAAAATTGCTCAAATAAATGCTAAAAATAGAGGTAATAAAAAATAAAACATTAAATTATTGTTAACAAACTAATAAAAAATTTGTTTAAAAGGAAATAACTTATTAAATTAATATTGAGAAAGAAAAATACTTGTAATGGAAAAAGAAACATTAATGGGAGATATATTCGATGCTCCAGAAATCGGTTCATTATTTGAACCTGTAAAAGAAGAACAAATTCAAAAAGTAGATGAATTAATTCAACCAAGTCTTTTTGAAAAAGAAGAAGAAAAACCAAGTTCTGATATTTTAGAAACACCTTCTCTTTTTAATACAGAAGATGTAAATTCAGATGATAATCAGGAAGATGAAGGAGATGAACAAATAAGTTACGGGAAAATTGTTCAGTCTATTTTAAAAGAGGATGAATCTTTTCAGATATATGAAGGAGATGATCCAGAGAAATTAGAATATTCAAAAGAACAATTTTTTGATTTATTCAAGCAAAATACTCAATTAAAAGGAGAACAGATTGCAGAAGCTGTATTAGACCAGGCAATCTCCAAATTAAGTCCAACAATGCAAAAGTTAGTCACTGGAGAATTGAAAGGAATCAAAATTGCAGATATTGTAAAGGACTTAGAAGATTATCAAGAGATAGAATCCCTTCCTGAAAATCCTTCTCAAGAGCAAAAAGAAAAAATAGTACGAAAATATTACTCTCGCATTGCAAAAGAAAAAGGAAAAGATAGCGAATGGTTAAATAAAAAGATTGAAAAAATTATTGATGGTGATGATTTAGATTCTGAATTTGATGATGCTAAAGACGAAATCCAGCGAGATTTAGATAAAAAACAACAAGAAAAAGAGCAAGAGATTGTTAAACAAAAAGAAGAAAAAGAGTTGTTTAAAAAATATCATGCCCATTATGTAAATGAAGCTCTTAAAGAAGAAAATATTTTTGATATAAAACTTACAAAAGAGCAAAAAGATAATGTAGCTACAGTTCTTTCTTCATTTTTAGTTAGACCTACAGATAATAAAGAAAAACTAGGATTAACAGCGATGATTGATAATTTCATCCATAATGAAAATCCTAAAGAATCTTATAAAAGATTGGTTCTTATGACATTAGCAGGTATTGCCCCAGATGAATTTGTAAAAAATTTTACAAGTCAGGCTGAAAAGAAAGTAACTAATGAAACTATAAAGAAGCTAAAAACCGTAAAAAAAGATATAACTTCTTTAGAACCAGAGAAAAAAACATCAATTAAAAAACCAGGAAATGTATTCTAATATGACAAAAATGACAAAAGCAGTAGGGAAAAAAGTTTCTACTAAAGTACCTTCCCCAAAAATGACAAAAAAATCCACTGTTCAAAGTGGTAAAAAAGTAAAAGGATCTTGTTAAAAAATTAAAAAAACAATTATTAAATTATGTCAACACCAAATTTATTACAACAAGGGGTCTTAGTACAGGACAAACAATATTACTCCCCTAACACACACATTACTGAGAGCAATTTATTTGCTGCTGGTATTAGAAAAGAAGTTCCTATGGATGACTTAGGACTTGTAAAAACATGGACTCAAATTTTTAGAAACGTTCAACCTCTTTATAATTTTGATGAAATTGCTAAAACCACTGTATCTGTTGATTCAGATAAAGGTTTTACATGGACTACAGCAGTAGCTATGGAAAACCCTATGATTTTAGAAGATTTATCAGATAGTGATAAACCAGGTATTGATGGTCAGGAGTTTAAAGTTGCATTTAACAGACCTTTTTCTGTAACAAATGTAATTACTTATGACCATATTCATAACAAATTCCAATTAATTGTTACCAAAGAACCATATAAAGATGGTGATAGATGGATTCATCACTTACAGATTGATGGAGTAGGTGCTAAAAACGCATATCTTTCTAAAGAGTTTTTATCTCCAGGTACACAATATTATAAAATTACTTCTCGAAGAGGAGATAATAATGATACTGTAGCATCTACATTTCAATCAGAAGTAGGTGAAAGACAATGGCACTATAGACTTTCCAATACTGAAATTGCTAAAGGTTTCTCTATTGATAAAAAGTCTTTAATCATGTTACAATCTGGTAAATCTAAGGATGTTGGTGCTGATTATAGAGTATGGGAATTGTATAAATTTGCACCAGGTTCTGATGCTTATAAATATATGATTGGTGAACCATCTACTAACATTACTAAAATTGTTAATGAAGTATACAAAGGTGATAAAAATGCTGCTAAGAAAGACATTGTTGGTAAAAACTGGTTCATGGAAATTGAGCGAGCCACAATGGATCAATTGATGTATGAGTGGACTATGAATCTCATGTGGGGAACAGGTGGTACTACCTCTATTCAATTTGATACAATGCAGACTTCTCCAGGTCTTTACTGGCAACATAGAAACTATGGTACTGTAGTTAAATATAACTTTTCTACAATGTCATTAGATTTCTTGAGAGCCAGAATCGAAGAACATTTTAAACATCGTATTGATTTCCATGCTGAAGGAGAATTTATCTTTAAAGTTGGTGCAGGTCTTTATGAATTCCTTCAAAAAGAAATCAAAAAAGAATTTATAGCTGCTGGTTTAGTGGTTCAAGTTGGTGAGTCTGAAAGATTCCTTTCTGGTAACAGACAAGAATTAGATTTCACAATGAGGTTTAAATCTTTCTTCCTTAAAACTTTCCCTAAGATCAAAATCACAATTGTTAATGAACCAGCTTTAGACCCTGTATTTGCTAACAATATCTCTAACCCAAAAATTGATAGAAATTATCGTCTGTCTTCTTTCACAGGTATTTTGTATGACTTGAATGATATTGAAGCTGATAATATCAAATTAGTTAAATGGGCATATGATGATAAATTACGTTATCAAAAATTGATTGGTAATATTGACTGGGCTGACCAAAATGCAACCTTTATTTCCAGTGGTAACTTCTCAGGTATCAAAGGTACTATGTCTATGCGACATGCTAATATGTGGTTGGTTGATCCAACTAAATCCTTAATGTTTGAGTTGAATAACCCATACGGAGCAAAATAAGACAAATAAATAAGGAGTGAGATAAAGAAGTCTCACTCCTATTTTTAAAAATAAAAAGACAGAATAAAAATACAAATAGTCTTTTTAAAAAAAGCAAGAAAAATAAAATAAAGAAAAATGGCAACACTTACAGTAAAACCTTTCTTGACGAAAGAAAAAGATTCAATTGGATTATCTGATTATGGGTTTCAGGCATTTCCTGGCTCAAAAACTTATTTAGAAGTACCTGTTATATATGGAAAATATTTAACTGGTTTTGATATTAATGCTTTTTATTTAGATAAATTAGATGATAAAGCAAAAGAAAAAGAGATAAAATCTATAAAAAAGAAAATAGAGGACTTTAATAAAAAATTTCCGCACTTTAAAGTAGATGACGTAAAAGCCCCTCAGAATCCTGAAGATTCTAACATAAAACCAAATCCATTTTATGCGGATATGGTTTTAGAATTAAAATCAGATATAACGGTTTTTGATACAAATGATCCAGAAGGATTAGTAAAAATAGAAATTATAAAAACGAATGCAAAACATAATCCGTTTTTTGAAATTGCTCCAGATTTAGTTACAGCTAAAGAATCAAATAGAGAATATAAGTATTACATTGTAAATGCTGATAGGGATGTAGAAGAAGAGGTTTCCTTCAAAAAAGAATTAAATAAAGCAACGAGTGTTTTAGATATACTATCTTCAACAGATAGAGAGAAATTCATCTTAGTTATCAAATACCTATTACCTGCAAATAGAGGGTATAATTCAGAATCTGAAATGAGATTATATAAAAGAGTAGATGATTATATTAATGGTATTATAGAGGGTGAAAAAGTAAGAGGTGGAGAAAATAATCATAAAAACTTCTTGAAAGTAGCCGAAATGTCAAAAGAAGAATTATTTAACAAAGTAATGATTAAATATGCAATTCTTACAAATGTTATTAGATTTAATTCAAAAACTAAAGAGTTTGAATATTCAAAAACTCAACAAGAACTTGGTAAAGTTCCTGAAGATATATATAGTTATTTAACAAATCCTAAAAATATGGAATTATTGAAGGATATAAAAGAAGAAACTCAAAATGAAATTAGATTAATTTAATGATATCAAGCTTAGACATAGCTTTAAAAGTAAAATATCGTCTTAATAAAGTAGATACTCAAGATGATGAAAATATATCTGTTTACAATATTGTTGAAGCATATAATAAAGCTCAACTTAATATTGTAAATAGATTATTGGGTAAAAATAATAACTACAAAACAGGGATAGAATCTACAAAAAAAAGAGTAGATGATTTAAAAAATCTAATAAATGAAGAGCCAATTTCTTTAAATATTATAAAAAAAGAAGGATATGTATTAACAGAAAATCTACCAGAAGATTATTACTTTCACGTTAGAACAACTTGTAAGGCAACTAATAAAAAGTGTTCTAAAAAAGAAATTTTCATTTATCTACAAGAAGAATCGAATATGAATACTCTTCTTAGAAATGAATATACTTGCCCTAGTTTTGAATGGGCAGAAACAATAGGAACTCTTGTAGGGAATAAATTTAAAGTATATACTCAGGATAAATTTGATATACTTAAACTTTATTTAACATATCTTAAAGTACCTAAACAAATAGATATCCCAGGTTATATAAAAAAAGATGGAAGTCCTTCTACTCAAATAGACCCAGAATTATATGACAATGTTGTAGAAATGTGTATAGATGAGACAGTTAGAATATTAAGCGGAGATATGCAAAATCAATTTTCTAATCAAATTTCTCAGCAAAATTTGCAAATGAGTGAATAAATTATTATATTAATTATGAAGAAAGATTTATAGTATTAAAGGAAAAGAAAAATTTTAAATTTAAAAAACAAATAAAAATGACAAATTCAGCACAAAGCACAACTTTCAATTATTTTGTAGGTTCTGGTAAAGTTTTAACAGATGCTACAAAAACAACTGCTGATTTAGCTCCTCTTCAATTAGGGCTTTTCAACAGTAAAAATTACAAAGCATTAACTACTCCTACATCAGCTAGGTCAGTTCCTGAAATCATCATCGCAATGGGGTCTCCAAATGATGAAAAAATTTCTTGGACTAATGCAGGAATGAGTTTTAAATCTGTTCCTATTCAAGCATCTAAATTGATTGCATGGAGAAAATCTACTCCTAAAAAACCAAAACAACAAAAGGTTGTAATAGGGTGGGATGGTACAACAAGTTGTAAAACAATAACTGCGGAGTGTAATGAAACATATACTCTTCATTTACAATTAGAAGGGTCACCTACTACTCGTTTTTTTGGAGCAAAACCTTTGACTGAAACATTTGTTTATAATACTCCTTGCTGTACAGATTGTGTATCTGGTTGTACTGCTGATGTTGAAGTAATGGTAGATGACCTTATTACTCAAATTAATTCTAATCCAAAAACATCTCCTTTTGTACAAGCAGATAAATTAGTATCTTACACATCTGCTCCTACAACTGAGACAGTTGCTTATGAATCATATACCCTAACTATTGCTGATGAGGGTTCAATTAATGACTTAGCTGCTGTTCAAACTACTTATGGAAATAATTCAATTAAAAGAGTAAAAAGAGATGGTATTTATAGTACTTATTTATTGGTACAAATTGCTACTGCTTCCGTACCTGCTGCTTACAGTAATCAATTAATTACTACTATAGCAAATTGTTCTGACTGTCCTTCTGGTTATACTTTAGTATCTAAGAAATATAAATTTAAAGTACAAAGGCAAGATGCAGGAACTGGAGCAAATTTAACTACAATACAAGGTGCTGGTGCTGGTGGTTATAATGACTCTTCTGCTGTTAGATTATCATATGTAAATGGTGAATCAACTTATTTAATTCATAAAACATCTGAGACTGCTCCTTCTCCTGCTTCTATTGGGGACATTATTGTTGAGTCTGGATTTACAGAAGCTTATTGCTCTTTAACTTCTCCATCAACAATTGCATGGGTAGCAGGAGATGCTTACTATAAAGAAGTAAGAGAATTATGTATTGTATTTGGTGATGATGATTGTGATGATGTTTCTGGAACTTCTCAATTAGCTGATATTACAGCTTTTTATGAAGGAAATGATAATGTAGTTGTTGATTCAATTGCTCAATCTGATAATGGTACTTGTGCTAATACTTATACTATTAAACAAACATCTTCTAACTTATTAGCAGAATCTGAATGTTATACTGGTGTAGCAACTTATGATCCTTTAGATGCCTATAAAGGTAAGCAATGGGAAGTTTGTTGTGATGCTGAATCTACTGCTGGTACAGTTGATAAAATAGGTATTGTTCTGACAGGTGCTTATATTGATACACAATTTGGTAATTGTTCTTTCAAATATGATGACTTCGTTGAGCTAGATATGGTTAGAATTATTGTTCGTCAAGGAGAATATGTTGAATTAGATGATAAATGTGCTACTCGATGGGCAGTAACAGAACTTCAAAAACCTGTATATCCTACAGGAATTGGTAGAAATGTATTAAAAGAATATATTGATATTCAATCTACTAAAGGACAAAGATGGTCAGACGATCCACGTTGGAGAGAAATTTATGGATATAACTATGAGTTTATCAAAAAAGACAAATACTACAAGCACTTCTATTTAGAATTTGAAGCTATAGACAAGTTCTTTACAGCTACAGGTTTTGGTGGAAATGACTTTAAACAAACAATTGTGTTTGCTTTTGAAGAAGATGTAGACACTACAGCTTTTGAATCAGCAATTGAATCTTGGATTAACTCAGTAAGACCTGATTTGATAGATGCAGATACTCAAGATAATTTATATCGTTAATTAAAGAAGCTATTTTTAAATGTAGGAAGGGTTGGTTGGAAAATATCAACCCTTCTATTTTAATAAGAAATATATGGATTATATAATTAAAACTGGAGAAAATTTAATAACTATAGCAAAGAATTTCAATACTTCTTTATCAAAAATAATTGAAATTAACAATATTACTAACCCTAATGCAATAAAAGTAGGTCAAAAAATTACAATACCTGATCCAGAAAATAAAATTATAACTTTTCCACAACTTACTTCTGATAACATAAATGTTAAAATACAAGACTTTTTAAACTTTTTAGAAGGTAAAAAATTAAAGAGATCAGTATCATCTTTAGCAAGAGATAGCATATCTTTAATATTTAATAATTGTTTAAATTTACATGTTACTGATTTAAGAATGGTTTCTTATATACTTGCAACCACTTATTGGGAAACAGGGGCATATAGACAAAAATATATATTTGAACCAGTTTCAGAACAAGGGCAAGGAAAAGGAAAACCTTATGGTATACCATTTAAAAAGACAGGAAAAATATATTATGGTAGAGGGTTTTGTCAATTAACATGGTATGACAATTATGAAAGATTTACTAAAATTCTATTTAGATTAGGTTATGAAATAGATTTAATAAATAATCCTGATTTAGCATTAGACCCAAAAGTAGCATCTTTGATAATGGTAGTTGGAATGAGAGATGGTAAATTTACTGGAAAAGATTTAGATGACTATTTTGATCCTATAAAATCAGATTGGTATAATGCTAGACAAATTATAAATGGTAAAGATAAAGCACCAATTATAGCAGATATAGCTAAAGAAATTTATTACATAATAAAATGATATCACAATTAGACATTTATATAGAAAGTATTTTAAACCCAAAAATTCTTATAGTTAAGGATGCATCATGGTATAACCCAGATATTAATCCCACTAATGGTAAATTGGATTTACAATATCCAGGTTCTAATCAATATTTTTCTATACCAGTTGGAAAGAACTTTTCATTTATTATAAATTCAAATACTCTTAACATTACAAATACAAAGCAATCTGATAATTTATCAGAATTGCCAGATGGTATTTGGACTATTAAGTATTCAATATGTCCTAATGATAAATTATTTGTAGAGTATACATTCCTAAGAAATACAAAACAATTAATAAAATGGCATAATTTATATTGCTCTTTACAAATAGATAGATGTGCTAAGAGAAAATATTTAGAAGAGTTACAAAAACTAAGAGAAATTAAAGATATTATTGATGCTGCTAAGTATATGGCTGATTGTGGAAAATACAAAAAATCCATAGAGTTATATGATTATGCAAATGTAATGTTAGATGAATTTTCTTCAAACTGTAATTGTTTTTAAATGAAATGTTCTAATTGTGGATATAGTGCTACATGTCCTTGTGAATTTGAAAATGGTTTATGTTTAACATGCCACTATGGTTCACCAAGAATAAATAGACATAATAAACCAGAGGGAGATAATTATTGTAATCAGACAATAGAGAATTTAGAGAGTATAAAAAGATACCTACAAAGTAAAGAAAGAACAAAACTTATAGCAACTCAAATATCTATAATAAATTCGCAGATTAAAATGTTTGAAAACAAACCCTGTAAATTTAAACAAATAATTGATAATATTTCATTAAATTAATAATGAGGATTAATATTAATACGCTCGAAGAATTATTGTTAAAACTTCAATGTAAGTTTGCTGAAAAAGTTTATTCAGACTATATAAAGACTCAATATTCTATTAAGGGTTGTGAATCTGAAGTAGATATTGATGAATTAAGAGAATATATCCTTGTGTTGGAAGAAAAAATAAAGCTTCTGAAATATAATTTTGATTTAAATTGCATAGCAGAACCAATGAGAATTAAAAAAACCAGTATTGAATATTTTTATGAAAAAGAGAAATCTTTAACAAAATGCGATAAAAGATTTTTAGAAAAGATATTATGAAATTAAAAAACACACAACCTCAAATCAATATAACTACCACTAATCAAATAAAATATAGTGGAGTAGTTCCTGATTGCGCATTGACAGGAGATTGTTCTATAGATGAGTCAAATTTAACATATTTGATTTCAATTTTGTTACAAAGATATTGTGAGCAAAATGCTATTATTGATGCTGATTTAAGTTCTATAGACCTAACTTGTCTAATAGAATCTAATATGGATATAGAACTTCCAGAAGATATAACTATTGAAACCCTTGCAACATATTATAAAAATCATTTTTGTGCTATATATGAAAAGATTTCAGATATAGAAAATGTTTTGGATTCTCTTTATGGTATTAATTGTTATAATGATATTGTTCAATTAGACCAAAATGATTCAATAGAAATAGATGTATTGTTTAATGATATAATAGATGAAGTATCTGGTACACCATTAGTAACTATAGAAACAAATGCTATAAATGGCACAGCCACAGTTTCAAGTAATAAAATAAATTATACTCCAGATGAAGATTTTTTTGGAAATGACCAAATTACTTACAAAGTTACTAAAGGGGCTTATGAATGCACTGCAAAGATTTCTATAAAAGTTAATGAAGTTATTTCAACTCAATCAATAACGGATATTGTCATAGAACAAATAACAACAATTTTACAATCAGATGAATACTGGGACATAGGTCTTCCTATAGGTACAAAATTATCAATCACTGAAGCACAACTTTCAAACTTTAACCTTGTAGGAGGTTCTTGGGGCGTAGGTTCAGGAAAGTTTGCAAAATGGGCAATTTGTAATAGTAATAATGGTACAGATGATTATAAAGGATTAACTACTAGGGGATATGATGTAAATGATTCAGATTATGATGATGCCTCTTCCACCAATAGTAATGGTAGTGATTCTGTAACTCTTGTTAAAAATAATATACCTCCTCATAGACATAAATATTTTGATGCGTTCATGAATGCTATAGATGGGGGCGGAGAAATATTTTCTGCAAATGTTGATGCTCATTCTACTTCTGAAGGAGTAGAACAAGGAACTATTTATAATTCAACTATTCAAATATCAGAAGGGAATGGTGAAGATAGGGATGCTGTTTGGTATGATAGAAATACAGGAGATGGGACTTCTAATATAAATAACCAAGATAAATTATTATCTTCCCCTACTGCTGTTAATATTAGAAATAAATATTTTACTGAAATAATGATTCAAAAAATAGCATAATGGGTAATTGCAAAACAATAACAATATCAACATGTCCTCCAGAAGATTCCTGCGAAGCATGTAAAGAAATTACAAAATCTCAATGTATTAAATATACAGGGGAAGATCTATCTACATTAGGTATCGAAAATGGAGATACTCTTTCTCAAATATTAGTAAAACTTGAAGCAATAATAACCGAGCTAAGTGGCTCTTAAAAAATTAACAATATGGCTTGCAATGATTGTCCAGAATTAAATCCTAATCCTAATGAAGGTTGTTTACAACCAATTAATAGTTCTTGTGTTACTTATGATGGTAATGATATAGACTGTGCAGAAATTGCTTCAGGTCAAACAATTAGTCAAGTTATTGAAACTTTGGCTAACAATGATTGTAATCTTCAAGAACAAATTGATGACTTGAAAGATGATTTGCAAGAATTAAGCGGAGTAGTGCAAGTAATAGATAATAAAATTGAGGAACTTTCAGGTTCTCAATATGTATTTGATTGTAGTGAATTATCAGCTTGTTCAATAGACAGTTTATCTGATGTAGATGTAAGTCCTGTTTCAGGAGATTCTCTAATTTTCAATGGGGAAAAATGGGTTAATTATACTCCAGAAGAAGTAATTCCTTATTTATTTAATTGTTCAGAACTATCAGGTTGTGAATTAGATGATTTAGGAAATGTAATAGAAACATCTTCAGTATCTGGAGATATATTAATTAAAAATAATACACATTGGATTAATCAACCTTTATCTTCCTTAATTACAGCAAATAATGGGTTAAATAAATCCAGCAATAATATAAAACTAGGAGGAACTTTATTAGAAGATACTATAATAGATAATGACTCTTATGATTTGACGTTTGAAAATGTTAGTAAATTTGGTATTTTCTCTGGTTCTGCAACTTATACAGATGCCACATCTTTTCAAACAGAACATGCTTTAAGTAATCCTACATCTAACCTTGGTCATCAGACAAATATTTTAGGTACTCAACTTACATTAAGTTCATATAACTTAACTAATGGTAAGACATTAATAAATTCACTATTTTCAAATAAATTTACAATAGGTAGTAATGTAACTATACAAAATGGTAGTCAAGTATCAAATTCATTTAGTTATCAATCTTTTAATTCGACAGGATCTGATAGAAATTTAACAATAGATCAATCTTCTGGATTAAGAGTAATAGCTAATACTAAGATAGTAACAGAGTTATCTTTTAGTAATTATTTAACAACTATAAATAAATACGCCAATCATGAAATTATAAATAATGTTGCTAGTGGAAGTAATATTAATACCTTTACTGATTTTTACCAATTATTAATTAGAAAAGCATATGGTAGTGGTGCATTTTCAGCTACGAATGCTAATTTAGTAAATACTTATGGTATTTATCAAGAAGGAACAGCAGATAAAAATGTATTTTATGGAGAAATAGAATATCATGGTGCATTAACTAATGCATCAGATTTAAGATCTAAAAACAAAGGTGATAATTTTACAAAAGGTTTAGATATTATAGAACAAATAAATCCAACATTTTTTACAAAAAAAGAAGGATTTGGTGCAACAGATATAAATCATGTTGGTATTATTGCTCAAGAAATTGAACAAATATTACCTGAAGCTATTAGAATTGGAAAATGTGAAGATATAGAAGATTTTAGATTTTATGACCAATCAGTTTTGTTGTACACATTACTAAATGCAGTAAAAGAACTTTCACAAAAAGTAAAACAATTAGAAAATGCTTAATAAACAAGAAGAAACTCTTTTAAAAGAACTACTTAATAAGTATAAACAAGGTTATATATCTGGTTTAATACAAGGAGACAATATTAATTTAACACCAAGTGGATGTAGAAATAAAATTATATCCTCTACAGGAGGTGGAGGTTCTTCATATATTGCACCATTCTTAAAAACAGGTGGTGCATCATGGTCAGGGACAGGTCTTGTCTATGATGTTACTGCGTTAGAATACTATTTCAATGGAGATAAGGTTACAAGTGCCACCCAAGTTACATTAGATGCTTCTGACCCTGATGATAATAGGTTAGATGCTATTGTTGTGGATGAATCAGGGGTTATAAGTGTAATAACAGGAACTGCTGCCTCGTCACCAATAACTCCACCTATACCTGAAAATCAATTATTAGTTCAATACATCCTTGTAGAAGCAGGAACAACTG
>Ga0208695_1000190_pt1 | contig 81911 bp, 81 predicted proteins | sample AD_UKC111_MetaG_FD_184449 | JGI IMG/M metagenome (GOLD analysis project Ga0208695, IMG submission 184449) | Active sludge microbial communities of municipal wastewater-treating anaerobic digesters from Hong Kong - AD_UKC111_MetaG (SPAdes)... | ecosystem: Engineered > Bioreactor > Anaerobic >... | reverse complement strand
TTATTAAACAACAGGTGTATCCGGCCGTGGCGGCCGGCGCCTGGCCCGCCCAGCCGCACTGGCTGGAAACGATGGAGCAGTTAAATACCGAAACTTTGCAGGCTATTCAGGAGTATCAGCAAAGGACTTTTACGGCTCCTGAAAACTCTCAGTAAACAGAAGGGGGGCTGGGCTTGCTCTGCGCGAGCACGCTGCTTTCTTCTCGTTCATCATAAACTCGCCTGTTGATAAAAAGCCATCTTTTGCGGCAATTTGCAGTAGAACAGAGCGGCTGTACAGGCTTGCCAGCCTAGCCCATCTGCCGCTGAATAAGCTGTGGCTTCTACAACAAATATTCCAGTAGCTTTAACCCAAATTTCCCATTAGGCGCACTTTCAGTGCTGCTTGGGTGTCAGCGGTGCATTTACGGTCATTTTTACCCCTCTTTGTCGCCTGTAGCAATGGCTACAGGCTCCGTAGTCGGGCCAAAACTGCCTCGCAACTGCCCTCGTTGCCATCCCAAGCCCTAACGGGAAATCTGGGTTTAACTGAATTTTTTTGCTTTATTACGATAACTTAGAGTCATAGTAGTAGCGTAACATTACCTCTTCTCTATTACAGCCCTACATTTTTCGCATAGTGCAGCTATCAAGTTGAGATCAGTTGTGCGTTTATCCAAAACAGATCTTTGAAAAAGGCAGTTGTGTGATGAGTACTTCCCAGGTTTCGAACAAAGAGGCCACACCTGTGCAGCCTCTTATTGAGCGGCATATTCTTACTCTGCGTGGACAGCGGATTATGCTGGATGCAGACTTGGCTCAGCTTTATGGTGTCCAAACCCGTGTGCTGGTACAAGCAGTCAAGCGCAATCTTTCGCGGTTTCCTTCAGATTTTATGTTTCAACTTTCCACTGAAGAGTTTGGCAGCTTGAGATCACAAACTGTGATCTCAAGTGCGGGCCATGGCGGTCGACGTAGCGCCCCTTACGCCTTTACGGAGCAGGGGGTGGCGATGCTCTCTTCCGTTTTAGGTAGTCAGCGTGCTATTGGGCTCAATATTGAAATTATGCGTACTTTTGTTCGGGTGCGGGCACTGGCTGCTAGCCATTCAGACCTGGCAAAGCGTTTGGCTGAGTTGGAGCATAAGAACGAAGCTCTAGCCATGCAACAAGACACCTTTAGCCGTAACACCAGAGCCCAGTTAAAACAGGTATTTGATGCATTGCGAGAGTTAATGACCCCGGCTGAAACACCCAAACGCCCCATTGGATTTGTGACTCCTGAAGAAAAAGCTACCAGCAAAAATGCGCGTAACAGCAAGGGCGGATAATTTAAACGCTAATGCGCTAAGGGCTTGCTTTAAACCCAAATTTCCCATTAGGCGCGCTTTCAGTGCTGCTTGGGTGTCAGCGGTGCATTTGCCGTCATTTTTCTCCTTCTTTGTCGCCTGTAGCAATGGCTCCAGGCTCCGCAGTCGGACCAAAACTGCCTCACAACTGCCCTCGCTGCCATCCCAAACCCTAATGGGAAATCTGGGTTCAAACCGGTTTTTCTCATGTGCTAGGCCTGAGCCAGTGCTGTTGAGGGCGGCGGTGATCGAAGGTGTTTTTATGTTTTTTGTTGTAATGGCTGAACTATCACTCTCTGGATCAGCTCAAAACTGCTCTCCCACTGCCTCCACTTTTAGCCCTGTTGGCGGATAAATCTAAATCATTCCTTAGATGATTGAGCGGCTTTGAGTTTTCCGACACCGAAATATCTTAAAATTTACCTGCATAAAACTTGCTATTTCCTTTCGCCTCGTATGGCGCATTTAACAGAACGTGAAGATCATGAACACCGAAGTTTCCACCCAAATCCTTAGTCCAAAACTTCCCTTTCATGCCCTGCTGATGCGTCGCAGTGTGCTGGACTGGATGTTTGCCTTGCTGATCGCAGCCTGCACGGTTTTTAGCTTGCTGCGTTATGGAAAAGCAATGGATTTTTATGAGACAGCTATTTTGCTGTGTCTAGCCCCTTGCCTGGTGATACTGAGCTGGAGCTGGCGGCCTTTGCAGTTGTTTTTTCTCGTCTGCGGGGCACTGGCTATCAGCGCGGTAGCGCTTTATGGTGGAGACATCCAGCGTGCAGAAACGGTATTTTTTTTGAAATATTTTCTCTCTAGTCAGTCTGCCATTTTATGGATGTGTTTGCTTTTCTTATTAGCTTCAATATCTTATTGGACAGGCTTGCTGGCCCAAAAATCTACTCCTTCCTGGATGGGGAGTGCCTTTACCTGGTCAGCCTGTGCAATGGGTTTTATAGGTTTGCTGGTGCGCTGGCGGGAAAGCCATTTGCTGGGGCCCGACATTGGACATATTCCGGTAAGCAATCTCTACGAAGTGTTTGTATTGTTTGCCTGTTTAACTGCCTTGTTTTATTTGTATTACGAAGCACGCTATAAAACCCGTGCGCTGGGTGGTTTTGTTTCCTTGGTGGTTGTGGCTGCCGTGGCCTTTTTACTCTGGTATACCTTTGATCGCGGCGCGCATGAAATTCAGCCTCTGGTTCCCGCATTGCAAAGCTGGTGGATGAAAATTCATGTGCCAGCCAACTTTATTGGTTATGGTACGTTTTCAATTGCCGCCATGGTGGCGTTTGCTTACCTGCTTAAGGAGGCTGCGGCTTCTAACAGCAAAGTGACCTTGACCCTACTGTTTTTGTTAGGCACGTTCTTGTGCATGGAGCCACTGGTATTTCGTAGCAAAGGTTTGCCTACGTATTGGGCTATTTATTTTGGGGCTTCCGCCTTGTTTATTGGAGGGGTCTTATTGGCCCGCAAACGCATTGCGCAGGCTTTGCCCAGTTTTGAAGTGCTGGATGACATTATGTACAAAGCTATTGCGGTAGGGTTTGCGTTTTTCACTATAGCTACAATTTTGGGAGCCTTATGGGCGGCAGACGCCTGGGGTGCCTATTGGCAGTGGGACCCTAAAGAAACCTGGGCATTGATTGTCTGGCTAAATTATGCAGCCTGGCTGCATCTGCGCTTTATGAAAGGTTTGCGTGGGACTTTTGCCAGTTATTGGGCGCTGATTGGTTTGCTCATAACAGGGTTTGCCTTTTTAGGGGTCAATATGTTTTTAAGTGGTTTGCATTCTTATGGTGAACTTTAAAATGATTCTTAGAAAACTCCCGGTATGCAGCTAATAAGAAAATTTATTTTATTGGGTTGGCTGATGGTTACTTTTGCATACGGAGCAGCCGCGCAGATTCCTAACGGTTTTTATGAGCAATCTGAACACTTAACTACCCAAACGATATTAAGCCAAGATGATGTACTTATTCATGTTGGTGAAAAATATGAACCCACTGGGCAGAAATTTTCCATGTGGTCGCAAAATAATGCCAATAGTCATTTTTTGCTCGAGTTTGAAGTACCTTTTGATAAAAAATTAGAAACTTCGCGAAAAGTACTGATTATTAATGGCAGAGCTTATCGATCCGGTGGTGGCGGCTCTTCGCAACAGAAAACTTCTTCCATGTATTTTCAGGTGCAAGGTAAAGAGCAAGCTGCTGAGGTAGCTAAATACTTCGCCCTTGAACCGCGGCTGCGCCGTCATCCCGCTCACAAACTAGCGGTGTTCTTTACTCCCACTCAAAAACAATTCTCTCCCGGGGAGGAAGTAAAAGTAGTGCTTTCAATTAAAAATGTAGGCTCGGTTCCTATAGCTTTTATGCAGGGCGGGAAAAATCGGGGCATGCGAGATAACCAATATACTTTTTCCGCACGCCATGAAGGCAAACCGGTAGCAGATATAGGGGAGGGAATCATTTTGGCGGCCTAGCAATACCTCGGGTAATTAAGCCAGGCGAAACATTTGAAAATACGGTTTCGCTTTCTAAATGGTTTGCTTTTAATAAAACGGGGGTTTATTGGCTGCTAGGCACTTATTCGATGGATTTTCACGACCCGGAAGATAAACAATCGTGGACTATTTGGCAGGATTATGGGACCGCAGAGTTCTCAATTCAGATCAAAAGGTGATTTATTCTGTATTTGCCAAGAAACTGGTTTAGGCTGACTGAAATTTAATAGGTTCTCACATTTCTTGAGTCTTAAGACCTACCCCATCATGGCTTTTGAGCCCCAGAGTATGCGCTCCTCAAGCGATACCCGGCCCAGCCGCTTAGTAGTGTAGCGGTCACAATCGCATAGATTTTTGTTTCAAATTGCAGCAATAAAACAAACGTAATGGCAATACCGATTAGTGGTAAAACGGGGAGCTTGCCAATACTTCCGGGCACGAAAAAGCTTCTTTTTAATGCTGGCTGCGTATAGCGAAGCACAATCATTGCGGTCTGCACAGCAATAAATACGATCAGCATCCCTAAGGAAGAAACGCTGGCCACAATTTTGATGTGCTCTAGCGTTAATAAAACACTTGCTCCAATAAACAGGAAAAGTGCAGCTACCCAAGGGGTTTGACGACGCTTCCATGTTTTACCCAGTATTTTCGGCATGTCGCTACCTTGAGCCATGCCATATAAAAGGCGGCTGATGCTTACTAGGGAAATTAATGCGGTACTGGCTGTTGCAAATAAGGCGGTGATCCCTAAGAGCTTACCCAGTGCGGGATGAATGCGGCGCGCAGCAGCTTCTAAAGGTGCGTTGCTTGCTGCCATCGCGTCAATACTATCGATCGCTATTGCAACGAAGACCACTATTAAATAAATGGCCGACGTAATCAATACGCTTATCAAGAGTGCCCAGGGCACATGTTTTTCGGCTTGCTTGGCTTCTTGGGCCAGGTTAGCCACGTCTTGAAAGCCAATATAAACAAAAAAGACCAAGGCAGCTACCCCTATCACGTTGGGTATTAGATCGAGTGAAGGCAGGACAAAAGCACGCTCCCATTGTGCGTGGGGAATACCAAAAATAATAAATACCAGTAAGCCGCCAACCTCGATGCCAATCAAACCCATGCTTACCCAGGTGGCTTCCCGGATGCCTGCAATGTTTAGCATCGTACAAACTATCAACAAAATGAAAGCGGCAAGACCAATAGGAACTTTAAGAAAAACATTCAGGTAACCGCCAAATGCCAGGGCTACTGTAGCCGAGGTTGCGGCTGCATTCAGTGCAATGAGAAGCCCACCCAAGAAAGCTAATAATCGCACTTGCGGAAAAGCTTCCCGCAAAAAATGATACTCCGCACCTGCTCGCGGAAAAGCAGAAACCAGCTCTGCATAGGATAAGGCTGTGATCAGTGCGGCAACGCTTGCTAGCACAAAGCTTATCCATACGGCAGGACCGGCCGTTTGGGCAGCAGAGCCAATAATGGAATAAATGCCTGCTCCTACAATGGTGCCTACGCCATAGAAAAGCAAATGCGTGAAATTCAGGCTGCGTTTTAGTTCGGTCACGATATTCTCCTGCTTCTTTAGTAAAGACCTGGCTTGCTCCTTGTCCCCCTTAAAAAAGCATGAGGCTACTCTGGAGCCAAAGTAGCGGTAGCTGAAATGGATTAAATGGACTAGCTGGATTAGCTTGGGAAAGATACTCTGTCTGGTCCTTAGCATACTCTGTAGGCTTCCAAAGCGAAGAGGCAGCTTGTACGCTTTTTGATTAAAAATAAATGTACAGCAAATCTTGAGGTACTTTGTTAATCGGTCTTTAAACTCAAACGGAACACGAGCAGGGTTTAGCTCTTTTTATAGAAACTGACTGGGTTATTTCCCGGAAGGGGTGTTTGTACAGCCAGGTGTTCACTTCGCTTTTGTGAAATCAACAAGGTGTATCTGCTTTTACCGATCTTTACTGCTTCAATGAAGAGGTGGATTTTTTAGGATGGAAAATAAGAACTTTCACCAATAGGGCTACCTTCACTTGCTGCTTTTGGTTCTTTTTGTCTTTTATGAAGATGTGGTAGTGGAAAACATTACAGTTCATACATCCCGGGGAGCATCTGTAGAAGTTTATGTAGAACTTCCAAGCGGGGCAGGGCCCTTTGCAGCAGTTGTGCTTGCTCCGGGTCAGGGCTACCACATGAGATTACCGCTTCTGGAGCAAACGGCCCGTGCTTTGGTGAGGGAAGGTTTTGCGGTATATCGTTTTAACTGGGCGTACTTTACTGCAACCCCAAAAGGGACTCCCTCTGAGCAACTGACTTTTGAGCTGCAAGATATGCAGGCCGTTATCAATCTGGCACGAACAGCCTCACACATTGATCACAAGCGTATTGCAGTAGGGGGTAAATCCCTGGGTTCCTTGGTGGCTTGGCAAGTTTTTGAAAAAGATAAATCCCTCGCGGGACTGCTTTTGATGACACCCGTTTGCAGTCGTATTCCAGATGGCCAAACGGAGCCGAAATCCGAGGCGGCAGAAAACTATCCGGGCTTGGCTGCTGAGTCTCGCCCCCTGGCCTTTGTACTGGGCGATCAAGATTCTTTTTGTGCGACCGATATTTTGCAGCGTTTTGTCTCAACCTTAAAAGTTCCTCCTCGAATCAGCATCATGAAGGGAGATCACAACTTCGAAGTAAAGGGTTTAACTGGCACCGCTGGGCAGGCAGCCAGGGACAGCAACCTTCAAGCGGTGACTCAGTTTGCTGCAGATTTTTTTCGTGATGTTTTTACTCAATAAGACGTGTTTTTTCTGTAACGCATCTTTTTAGGCTTTATGGAAACCCGGGGGTATGCAGGGAAGGGGCTTGAGATTTATACTTTTCTTTGCTGTTTAAGCAGATAGGCCCCGGCTGAGGGTGAAAAAGCTCATCTCATTTTCTCTGGCCGGTCAGTCCGCTGCCTGAAACTGAATTAGATCCTTATCGGTTTTGACTCGAGTAAGCTCTCCGCGCCGCCATAAATAGTGCAGATGCGCTAAAGCCTCTCCCATGGCAAAACTCATCTGATGCGCATCTAAAGACCGTTTAAATAACACCGGCACAATTTGTGCTGCAGTTTTTGCACTACTGCAGGCGTCTAGCACTTCGGCCAGACGATCCCGATGATGCTCGCGCAATTGAGCAATACGCGTATGCAGACCGGTAAAGGGCTTGCCATGACTTGGCAAGACCAAGGTATCTGCCGGTAATGCTTCGTAGCGTGTCAAGGAGTCTAAAAACTGGGCAAGCGGATTAGCCTCCGGCTCCATGTCCCACACACTGATATTGGTAGAAATACGGGGTAAGACCATATCTCCGCTAATCAGTATATTCAACGCTGGGCAATACAGCGCAATATGTTCAGGCGCATGGCCATAGCCTGCAATGCATTGCCACCCATGCTCTCCAATCAGAAGTTGCTGATTATCCTGCAAACGGTGAAAGCAGGCCGGTACTGCCGGTACCAGAATGGAGTAATAACTGGCACGCAGACGAATTTTTTCTCCATCCTCTTCTTGCGCCAGCCCATGGCGCCCAAAATGTGCCATTGCAGCCTCAGCTGCAACATGGCTGGTTTGCTGGCTAAGCAGCCTGCTCATGGTGTAGTCTGTCATGCTCATGAATAGGGACACTTGCCATTTATCACATAGCCAGTGGGCAAGCCCTACATGGTCCGGATGCATATGGGTGCAAATGACTCGTGTAATAGGGTGAGCGTTCAGTTCTTGTGCAAAAATCTTCTCCCACAAGGCTTTGGTCGCATCATTGGCTATACCGCAATCTACAATGGCCCAGCCTTTAACAGATGCATAAACATCTTGAATCAGCCAAAGATTGATATGATCTAATGCAAAAGGAAGAGGCATGCGTAACCATTTGAGGGTTGGTGCTACTTCCAATGTGCCGCCCAACGGGGGTAGCCTATCGGCTAAGGGATAATGCAGCTGATGCTCAAGCTTATTCATAAAATTTTAAAAAAGTTTTTGAACTACCTTGAAGTGTAGAGCACACTAATCCTCTGGCCGCAAAGGATCATCCTATGTATGAGGTATTAAGAAGTTTGAACTTTTCCAAGAGTAAAAAAACATGAACAATATCCATCAGCAGAAAATTGCCGCTTTGGTGAGCGAAGAACACTGGACCTGGGCAGCCTACGTTTTACATGTATTAGGCTTATTTACATTGGTAACCAGCATTGCCGGGTTGATTATTAATTATGTAAAGGCTGGGGGAAGTATTGAACCCAAAATTGATACCCATCATCGTGGCATGATTCGGCTATTCTGGATTTTCTCCCTTCTTGCCCTTTTAGCTTTTGTGATAGTCATGATAGGGGTTGTAGGCGTTGCCTTAAGCGTCGTGCAAGGCGCAACAGAGGCAGGTTTGCGGGATCTAGATGAGCTTGTCCGTTTGCTGGTAGATAGCCTCATGCAAAATCGCGGAGTGCTGGCTGCCGCAGCCATTGCAGGGGTTCTGGCCGTCCTGTCATGGATATGGGCCTTGTTCAGATTGCTGGTGGGCATGATCAGACTGGCAACAGACAAACCTTATTAGGCATTTTGCTTGCTCTTACTCGCAGCTTTGTTTTTGCGAGACTCTTCTATCTAGGTTAAGAGATGTTACTCACCCGATTTTTTGTATGGCTGGTTCGTTTGCTGGTGGGCGCTTATCCGCGCTGGATTGGTACTACACCTTCTGCTGCGCAGCGCATCTATTTTGCCAACCACACCAGTCATCTGGACACCTTGGTCGTCTGGGCCTCCATGCCGCGTGATCTGCGCACCCGCACTCGCGTTATTGCTGCCCAGGATTATTGGGACAAGACCGCTATTCGCCGTCATATCGTCAAAGATGGTTTAAATGCGGTACTGATCGATCGTAAACGCCAAACCAATGCCGATCCCCTGGACCCCCTGCGACAAGCCCTTTCTCATGGAGACAGCTTGATTATTTTTCCGGAGGGCACGCGTAATCCCCAGCCATTGCCTGGCCCTTTTAAACGCGGTATTTCCAAGCTCGCTGCCGAGTTTCCAGAAGTAGAACTGGTCCCCGTATATTGCGAAAACCTGCATCGTATCATGCCAAAGGGTACATTTTTTCCTGTGCCTTTAGCCTGCAATATCCGCTTTGGAGCTCCTATGCAACGCCGCAGTGACGAGTCTGAAGAAGCTTTTGCCATACGTGCCAGAGACGCGGTAATTAGCCTCGCCCAGGATGAATCCACTACCCGTCTGCCGTTTAAAGCCAATAAATTGCAGACTCTTGATGCACAGCTTGAAGCTGAAAGGCGTCACCATGATTGACTGGCGGTTTTGGGGGCTGATCGCATTTTTACTGCTTATCATGTTGTTGGCCACTCTTTTGCAGCCCTTGGCCCAGCGTGTGATTAAACGGCCTTTAAATCGGGCCGTTCTAGCTTTTGCTAGGGATCGCGTCCGTAACGGGTGGACTTTTTTGTTCGCAGCCTGGGCAGCCGTGGCCATACATCCGGCCATCGCCCTTATCCTCTTTGCTGGCATCTCTTTTCTGGGCTTGCGGGAATTCTTAACCCGCACCCCGGCCAATGCAGCCGACTACCGGGCCTTATTTGTGGCATTTTTTGTGTTAATTCCCTTGCAGTACCTCGTCGTAGGCTGGGGCCGCTATGCTGTATTTTCCGTACTGATTCCTGTCTACGCCTTTTTTCTTCTTCCTAGCCTGTCGGCCTTGGCTAATGATCCAAAAGAATTTTTTTCCCGGGCCGCAAAATTGCAGCTAGGGGTTATGCTGGCGGTATATTGCATCAGCCATATTCCCGCCACTTTGACGCTGCGCATTCAGGGTTGGGACCGCTGGGACGATCATCCGGCCTATCTCTTGTTGTTTTGCGCACTCGTCACTCAAACGGCGGATGTCGTGCAATACGCTGTTTCCCGCACCGTAGGCAAGCGCAGGATCGCGCGCACGGTAGCACGCTATCTGACGCTGGAAGGCATTGGCGCAGGACTGCTGGCCGCCATGCTTGTGGGGCTTTTCCTTTACTGGTATGTACCGTTTAACCTCATCACCACAGCAGGGGTAGCCGCTGCTACCGCGGGCACGGGGTTCTTGGGGACCCTCGTTCTGGGAGGCATTAAACGCAGTACCGGTGCGCAAGACTGGGGGGAAGCCAATGATGGCCGCTCCAGTACGCTGGATCGTTTAGCGAGTATGTGTTTTGCTGCGCCGGTGTTCTATCATTTAACGCGCGCATTTACGAATGTTGTGTAAATGCCAGTGGCCACTGGGGTAAAACCAGAGGTAAACAGTACTTAAAATTTTCTTACCCCCTCATATTTATGAGCTTTTTAAAAGCTTTTTTAATGAAAAGCCGCATAAATTAAGGGGTAAGCTTTTGGATCCTTCTTATTCCGTTTCTAAATCTTTTGTGTCGTTGTTGCTTTTGCCTTGTCGTGCTAGCAGCATTGTCTTGGGCTTCGTGCCTAGACACAAAAGATTTAGAAACGGAATAATAACTGTAGCGAGAGTGCTGCAGTGAGTTCGAGAGAAGGAGGCCCAACCAATCTATGCTGAGCACCGCAAGATGCTGATCAGGCTAGTGTAGTCGCTTATTAAAAATTACCACTAAGCAACGAGCAAGCATTTCTGGTGCTGACAGATTCTCCATGGAGGTTTAATAAGCAATTTATCCTGCGCGTAAAGCTGTTTGATAGAAGGGAAGTTGTCGGCATTGTGTTATGAAGATTTCCGTGCACGAATGTAGAAAACGGCAAGGTTTTCCCAAGGGGTCGTAGCGGTACAGACAGAAGGCTAAAGCGAGCAGATTAGCAAATTGTGTTGTGCGTTCTTGCGGTGAAACATCTGCTTTATAAAAATCAGGCTTGCAATACTACTAGATATGTTATATTTTGATATAACTTTTTACATAAAGCTACATCATGCATACAACTAACCTGCGTAAAGTCGGAGGCTCAGTTATGTTGGCCGTCCCGCCGGCATTCCTCGACCAACTTCACCTGCAAGCCGGCGCAACGGTCGGTCTGGCTGTCGATCAAGGCCGTCTGGTAGTGGAGCCCAAGCCACGGCCACATTACACACTCTCGGAGTTGCTAGCTTCCTCGGATTACTCGAATGTACAACCGGCCGAAGAACGGGAATGGATTGATGCACCCGCCGCAGGTAGTGAGCTTCTGTGAAGCGGGGTGACATTTATCTGGTCTCGCTCGACCCAACAGCGGGCCATGAACAGAGGGGTAGTCGCCCTGTCCTAGTTGTATCGCCAGACGAGTTCAATGAAATAACCAAGCTGCCGGTGATTCTTCCAATCACCAACGGGGGTGAGTTCGCCAAGCGCTTGAGTTTCGCCGTGCCTGTGACCGGTATCAAAACCACTGGGGTTGTTCGCTGCGATCAGCCGCGCGTAATTGACTTGGCCGCCCGTCATGCTCGTAAGGTAGATATTCTGCCAGAACCTATTATGGAAGAAGTGCTAGCGAAAGTCCTTACGCTTTTTGAATGAGCCACACTCGGGTGAGGGAATTTTCGGTAATATTTCTTTGTATGTTCGCGCGCCCGCTTTACTGCCCCCGGGTTTTCTGGGGCAGCACCATATCTTCATGCAGTAACTGCCCGGCAGTGATTCTAGCTAGATAAGCCAGAATCAAATCGCAGGTTCTAAAATACCCAAAGAGTTGCATATCTTTTTCCCGAACAATTGGGAAGGTAGACAAAATGTATTGCGCGTCGGCGGCACTTAAGCCATACAAATACATAAACAGCGCATCTAGCCGTGCCATGCGGTGCGCCCGGTCGTCTTTGTTCCACACAAACGGTGGCTTGACGACCCCTTGGGCATCGACAAACCCCATGTCCACGGCAAAGGCCGCCATGTCATGCGCGGTGTAGGTGAGCGCCAAAACTTCGGTGCGGATAAAGTCGGCGATGCAGGTAGTGCCAATGGATTGTTGGAAACGTTCCGGGGCGATGACGGGGAGCTGTTCGACCACGTACCAGTTTAAGTGTTGTCCTTGGACTTTTTGCCTAGCAATAAAATCAAAAGCTAAACAAGCGAAGTTTGCGGTCAGTAACGTTGCGATTGCACCATATGCAAAGTCTGCGGAGTGGGTTTCAAGCGCAAGAAACGGTAATGTATTGCCGTAGCCAGCTTCAGGAACTAAAGCGGCAATCATTGTGCGCACATTGGTTGGTGCAGTAACGTCTTTGAAGGCAAGCCGGTAGCCAGAAGTAGTTCCAATCTCGTCTGGTTGAATCACCCAAAACTGCGGTGTCGGGAACCGATCTGCCTGTGCTTTTTGCTCTTCTGTAATCGCTGTTTGTTGAGCAGCTCTATGCAGGTTTTCGATGTTTATCACCACGTCTGCAGCGCGATGGTCAAACATTTGCACCATTTTTCCTTCGTACAGCGGCACTGCCACCGCTCCCTGTGTATTCTGCCAACGATTCAGCGGCGCAGGTTTGTAGCCCTGTTGTATCAGCTCCGCGCGGGTAAGAAACAGACCCGAGTCATTGCTCATATCAAACATACGCACATATTTCACTGGCCAGGCCTTCACCTCACTGCCGTTGCTGCGATTGACCAGCACCGGATGCTGGGCGTAAATGCGAGTGGTAAGCTCTGCATCACGTCGGCTACGGAAAATCGGTGCGGCGCCGGTGTTGGGGTTGAGGCGCAAAAAATCTTCTGCGGCTAGGGGAATCAGTTTGTCTGGGTCTTGCAGTTCTTCAATGGCATGCAGATAAAACGCGCAGCGTGCGGCTTCAAAGCGGCGTTGCGCCGCACCAAACACTAGTACGCAAAATTTGAAACTAGCGTGAATATCAGGGAAAAAGACCTTTTTGTTTTCAAAGTCAAACAAAGCGCCCAGTCTGCCTGCTCCGGACACTGAACGGAAAAATTCAGCGGCGCCTTTATCTGCTGCAATGCCGCTGGGGGTAAGCAGTCCAATAATGCCGTTTTCATGGGCTAGCGCCTGAGCCCGCTCCACAAACAGGCTATATAAATTTACGTCGCCTCCGGATAGCAGGGGAAAATCTTGGCTGTCCCGCACGACGCGGCTCATGGCCTCTGCGCTTTCATTGGCCAGCACAAAATCTTTCCACAGCGGTGTTTTGCGGCGTTCTTCTTCGGCAATAAGCTTTTTGCGGTCCGCGGCGCGGGTTTGCAAGGCAATGGCCGGTTTGCGCTCTGCAAACCATTCAATTTGTTGCAGTTTGATGCGGTCCCAGGGCGGGTTGCCAATCACCGCATCAAACCCCTGCGGACCGCTACTGCCCCAGCGCCATACCGTGGGAAAGGCGGTCCACCAATGAAAAAACCGTTCGCGGCGGGCCAGGGCTTTAGCGCGGGTGAGCAGGGCGTTAGCGGCGTCTATCTGACTGCTTTGTCCTTCAATTTTTCCGGCCAGCAGCAGGCTGCTCAGATTGTATTGGCCTGAAAACAGCTCAGCTAGGGCGTTGCGGGCACTCTCATCTTTAATTTTGCTAACTTTACTGGTGGGCCAGCCGGGCACCAGCCAGCGTAGCGCCCGCCAAAAATCTAGCAACGCGTGGATGGGGGCAAGTTTTTCGGCCGCTTCATCGGCCAGGGCTTTGGACTGATGCGCTTCGGCAATGCTGGTGTCGGTCAGCTCGGCCACTGCCTCTAGGCTTTTGGCTGCCAGTTCCAGCCGGGTAAGCTCATGGTCTTGAAACAAGGTGCCCAGCGCTTGCATGCCGGCGCGCACGGTGTCTAATTTTTCACCATGCAAAGAGTCGCCACATTTAAGGTGATGGTCCAAAAAGCTTAAAGGCGCCCCCACCGTGAAAGTATGCAGCCACAGGGCTACCTTGGCCAGTTCTACGGCCATGGGGTTTTTGTCTACGCCAAAGATAACCCGTTTTAAAATCATGCGGCGAACAATATGCCGGTCGTCTAACTGCCGCACATCTACCGTCCAGCCGTGGGTGTGTGCGGCCGCGAGAATGCGCTTACGTATTTCGGCGACCCGCGCCACCACAGGCGAAGTCCAGGGCCGACCCTGCTCAACCAGATGGGCGGCCCAGGGTACCTGGTTGATGATCTCATCTACACTCTGCGTGGCTTCCAGCACGCGGTCGGCCAGATAGTCTACAAGCGCCACCAAAAAATGCCCGCTGCCCATCGCGGGGTCACAAATTTTTAGTTCCAAAATTTGGCTGGCCGGGTCTTTGTTTTCCAGCTCATCCCATTCATAGGGTTTGAGCTGGGTTTTTTTGCGGTAAGCAGCCAAAAGTTTTTCATAGCCTACGATACATTCGCTAACCCGCAGCCCGACGGCTTCGTCCAGAATGAGCCGCACCAGATGATCATGGGTGTAATAACTGCCGGAGACTTTGCGTGCAAAACTGGCGGGTCGGGCAAGCAGGGTGGTTTTGCCTTCTTCGGTGGTTTCCTGCACCAGGGTGTATTCCAGCAGACGCTCATAAATACTGCCTAAATGCGCTACGGATAGATCGCGGTAGTTGATGCGGGGCTTGGTGCTGTCTTCTATCCGGCGCGAGAGCGCGTCGATCACGCGGGCCATACGCACATCGGGCACCCGCACACGCGCAAGAATGGGGGCGCGGGTGCGCTCAAACAAACCGCCGTTGTAGGCGGGCATGCCTACCTGGTCATCTCCCTGGCTGATGATTAAGAACAGATCATCCAACACACTCCAGTAGGTAGCTGCCGTGCCGGAAAGCGCTTTGCCACTGTCCAGTGCTTGTGCGGCTTTATCGCGCAGCTCTGAAAGGCTATAGCTGGCATAACGGCTGTCGGTAACGGGCAGCAGCCGTCGGTCTTCTGCATAAAATACGAACAGCAGGCGGTATAGTAGTACTAGCGCAGCCTCGCGCAGCTCCTCCAGATATTCACGGTTATAGCGGCCTTTGGGGTCTTTGACTGCTTGCACATCACTAGCGATCAGTGCATTGGCTAGCGCCGGAAACACTTCGTCAAACACCCGTTGTCCCAGGTTTTGGGAAACCTTTTCTTCATACCAGCGTGCTTGGGCTTGAGCAATGGCATGAAAACTGCGTCGCTGTGTGTCCCAGCTTTGGGATAAAAACGCAGCACGGTGGAAAAATAAAAAGAATAGCTTTAAGGCGTGGCGGTTTTGTGGACCCTCTAGCTCTTGCGGGACGCCCGTTACTCCTAGGGCAGCGGCCACATTGACCTCAAAAAAATCTTCCGCCCGGGAGCGCGCATCTTGCCAATACAGTCGCCAGAGGGCACCATTGGTCAGAATGCCCCATTTGATGGCGCGATCACTCATAACGTCTGCGCGGGACAGATAGCGCAGCATTTGCGAGGAAGGGGCACCAAAATCCCGGCTTTTTCGGTTACTGCCCACCTTACCCTCGCTGCGGTCTAGCAGCCGCATCCAGCGCTTAGCTTCCAGTAGGGCAATGCCGTGCAGGGCGCGACGATCGTCTTTTTCAGCCAGTGCGCGGGTTTTGGTGGCAGGGTCAGCAAACAGCAAAAAATCAGGCACATCTTCACGCCCAGTTTGCGACAAATTAACTTGCGATAGCCAGCTATCACTCCACCCTAGCTGAGCCAACACGGGCTCGATGAGTTCGTCCTCAGTCTGGCTTTCATTTAAGGCAGAGTCCACATGGTGGACAGCGTAGAGGGTTTGAAGCTGGGCAATAAAAGCGTCTAGAGCGGTTTCGGTTAACGCGCGCCAGGGCTCGGTTTCAGTAATACCCCGCAGAAGAAAATCAGTAGAAAAAAGTTGGCCTTGCATGTGTCCCTGTCAAACTTTTGAGGTGGAGGCTGCACCCGGGGCACAGCGCTATGGCGTTTGCTTTGTCTATTCGCTAAACAAATCCCTTACTGCGGCAGGGGCGCTAAGCCCGAAATGCTGATAAGCCGTGAGAGTTGCAACACGACCGCGGGGCGTGCGCTGCAAATAACCTTGCTGGATTAAAAACGGTTCAATCACATCCTCAATCGTTTCGCGTTCTTCTCCAATAGCGGCGGCTAGGTTATCGATTCCTACCGGGCCTCCAGAAAATTTGTGCAAAACCGCTTCCAGCAGCTTTTTGTCCATGATGTCAAAACCCATGCTGTCTACATCCAGCATTTTTAGAGCTTGTTGGGCAATGGATTGGGTAATCTGTCCGTCCCCTTTAACCTGAGCGTAATCCCGCACTCGGCGTAACAGGCGGTTAGCAATGCGCGGGGTACCGCGGGAGCGTTCTGCAATTTCGCGGGCGCCGGCTGCATCGGTAGGGGTGTTTAGTAATTTGGCTGAACGGGTCACTATTTTGGTAAGTTCTTCAGCGGTATAAAACTCTAGCCGCGCCACAATACCAAAACGGTCCCGCAGAGGATTGGTGAGCATGCCGGCGCGGGTGGTTGCGCCTACCAGGGTAAAAGGCTGCAGTTCCAGCTTGACCGAACGGGCGGCCGGTCCTTCCCCAATCATGATGTCTATTTGGTAATCTTCCAGCGCGGGATAAAGAATTTCTTCAACCACCGGGCTTAAGCGATGAATTTCATCAATAAACAGCACATCGTTTTTTTCAAGATTGGTGAGCAGGGCAGCCAGGTCGCCCGCACGTTCCAGCACCGGCCCACTGGTGCAGCGCAGGTTGACTCCCATCTCACGGGCCACAATATGCGCCAGGGTAGTTTTGCCCAGACCGGGAGGACCAAAAAGCAATACATGGTCCAGCGCCTCGCTGCGGGCGCGGGCAGCGCCAATAAAAATTTCCAGCTGCTCGCGAATTTTTGCTTGCCCTACGTATTCGTCAATCCGCTGGGGACGCAGTGCGCGCTCCACTGCTTCCTCATTGGGTGAGCTGCTCGCTGCAGAAACTACGCGCTGTGGGGTAAAAGAATCAGTTTGAATAGCCATGCTGCAAGTCTAGCGTATTGTGGCCCTAAGCCTTGGAGAGGGCTTTCAGGGCCAGTTTAATTCCTTCGCTAATACTGCTGTCTGTGGGTACGGCCTTAAGTGCCAGTAATATTTCCTTATCGTTATAGCCCAGAGCGCTTAAGGCATTCATAATGTCTGCACTGGCGTTGCCTGCTTTGCTGGCTACCCCTATATCGGCACCGAGTTTGCCTTTCAGTTCAAGCAGCAAACGCTCCGCGGTTTTTTTACCTATGCCCGGTACACGCTGCAGTCGGCTGGCTTCTTGCAAAGTAATGGCCTGGGATAGTTCAATCACACTCATGCCTGAAAGCACCGCTAGGGCCGTGCGTGGCCCGATACCGCTAACCTTGATAAGCTCGCGAAAAGCAGCCCGTTCAGCAGTACTGCCAAAACCGTAAAGCAACTGTGCGTCCTCACGTACTACAAAATGGGTTAATAGCGAAACTTTGCTGCCTAACTCTGGCAGGCTGTAAAGCGTACTCATCGGTACGTCCAGCTCATATCCTACCCCATTGCAATCTACCAAAATATGCGGAGGGTTTTTCTCAATCAACAGGCCTGCAATTTGTCCGATCATGCGGGGCTTTCACAAAGCTGAGGTTTTGATTTTAATAAGTTTAAAAAGCTTTACCGTATATTTCATCTGCTTTTTGAGCCATTTCTTCCCTAAAAAGCAGATGAAATATACGGTAAAAAAATTTGATAGTTCAAGGCAAGTGCAAGCTTTTAATAGCGCATCTTTAAAAAAGGAGCGGGCTTAGCTTATTCCATAATTTATTGGAAAAGAAGAGGTTTTTACAGCCGCCCTGTAATACTGAACAAGGGTTCGAGGATCCACTGGTAAATGGGTCGCTTATCCAGCATTATATCGGCTTGCAGGCTCATACCGGATTGCAGTGGCAGCCAGTCTCCGTAAGCTTTAATAGCCTGCTGTTCTAGTGAAATAGTAACCATGTAAACAGGCTCTTGTGTTTTTAATGGCCCAGGTAACTCGTTGGGGCTTGTAATCGTTTTGGCAATCTGTGTTACCGTGCCTAGCTGGTGACCGAAGCGCTGATAGGGATAAGCCGCGTAACGCAGATGTACTTTTTTTCCTGGTTTTATAAAACCCGCTGCTGCTGCCGGAACTAAAACTCTCGCTTCCAAATAAGAGTCGGCAGGAAGAATATTAAGTAGAGGAATCGAAGGGTTAACGATTTGCCCCTCTTCTCCTTGTATTCCTGTGACAATGCCATCAGTGGAAGCTACTACAATTTGTTCTCGCCTGGTCTGCATTTCGGCTAGATCTTGATCCAGACTACTGAGCTGCCGCTCTATCGCGGAAAGCTCGTTTTGCGTGCGTAACCCGACTTCAGGGAGTTGCTCTTTGCTGCTCTCCAGTTCACGAGCAATCGCTAATTTATTCCGTTCAAAGCTGCCCAATAACACCTCCTGCTCCAACAACAAATTGGTCTGTTGTTGAAGCTGGTGGGGTGAAATAAAGCGTTCGGCCAACAGTTGCTTGTAACGTTCAACGGTCTGACGGAAGGTCTCTACGCGTTCACGCTGCCATTGAATCTCATGATCAATTTTTTGATGTTCGTTGTTAAGAGCAACAATACGTTTTTGCAACTGATCTGTTTGGGATTGACCAATTGCGGCAAATTTGCTTTTTTCGCTTAATAGCGCTTCGCGACGGCGGCGAATTTCGGTTATCGCAACCTGGGCAGCACCTAGACCCGAGGTACTTCCACGATCTAATGACAGTACAAACAATACATCTGCTTTTTTGACAAACTGCCCTTCTTGTACGCGTCGCTGCGTAATGGTGGCAACTTCCCGAGAGTACACTTTGATGAAGCCTTTATCGGGCGCCAAAAATCCACTTACATTCGCTTTGCGAGTGTATTCTCCCCAAATAGTAAAAGCCACAAATGCAGCACCGATAAGGGCGGCCGCAAGCCCCATTAATTTGAGGGATAAGGGCCAGATAATCAGCGCTTGCCCAAACAGGCGGTCGCGTTGATGATCAAGCGCTTCCTGGCGAAATAGTGGCTTGGAGGTCATCAGCTTCATTACACCGTTAAGGATGTGCTTGGCAGGGCTTCAGAAGTAGGAGCAGCCCGGACCTTTGCAGGAGTCAGATCAAACACTCTGTGCGCAGCTGCGATGGATTCTGGCCGGTGCGCAATCATCACAACGCTTATCCCCAGTTTTTGTAAGACCGCAGTAATCGCTTTTTCCTGTGTTACATCTACATGACTGGTAGCTTCGTCTAAAAACAATATCTGGGGTTGTTTATAAAGAGCCCGCGCAAGAATCACTCGTTGTCGTTGTCCACCCGATAAAGCACTGCCCATGTCTCCAATTAAAGTGTTGTACTGCATAGGCATACGTGTAATGTCATCGTGAATAGCGGCTGCACATGCGGCTGTTATTGCCCTTTGGGTATCTAGGACGGGATCAAAAAACGCGATATTGTCCATAATCGATCCCGCAAACAAGCTGTCGTCTTGCATGACGGTACCCAGTAATGGGCGAAAGCTTCTCGGGTCAATGCGGTGAATATCCTGCCCCCCAATTATCACCTCTCCCGCTTCTGGTTTTAGCAAACCCAGCATAATTTTTAGAAGCGTAGTTTTGCCGCAGCCTGAAGGACCCACGATGGCGACAATTTCTCCGGGTTGAATCGAAAGGCTAAGATTTTCGATCACCGGTTTCTCTAGCGCAGAGTAACGAAAAGTTAAATTACGAATATGGATGGTGGCATCTTTTAGCGGTGTAAGGAAGGCATCCATTCCCGCTTGTGGTGTGGTGGTCGGCGTTAGCGCAATATCGGCAATCCGTTCAGCATGCAAATTCAGCATACGCAATTCAATGACCTTGTCGATTAAACTTGCCGCTCGCTGAGTAAACTGCAGTTTGTAACTGATAAAGGCAAACAGCATACCAATAGAAAACCCCCCATCTAGTACCAACTGCGCTCCAAAATAAATCACAATGATATTTTCCAGGCCAAAAATCAGCAGATTAGCTGCCTGAAAACCGATAGCTAGCCGTTGTGTCTTGATATCGGCATTCACCCGATCAATCAGTAGATTTTCATAAATATTTTGGCGTTGGCTCTCCCGACTGAACAGCTTAATACTTTGTATACCGCGTACTGTCTCCAGAAAATTTGAGTGCTGTTTGGCACCTCGTACCAGAGTTTCCTCCTGCGCGGTACGCAGGGGCTTATAGATCAGCAGGCGCATCAGCGCATATAGCGCAACGGCAAGCAGGGTAATAAGCCCCAGAAAGGGGCTGTATACAAACATTAACCCAAGCGTAGCCACAACCAATACCCCATCGATGAGCGATGCCAGAAAGCTGGTGGTTAAAGTACGTTGAATAATATCCAGCGAGCCAAAGCGTGAATGAATATCTCCCAAATGCCGCTTCTCAAAAAAATCCATCGGCAAGCCAAGCAAATGACGGAACAGGTTACGTACCAGTTGTACATTTAAAGTGGTACCTAAATACAGAATTGCCCACGAACGTGCTGTATTCACTGCTGTTTGCACAAGCAATAACAAACCAAACCCCAAGGCCAACACCAACAGCAGATCCCGGTCGGCCGAAACCACGGCATGGTCAATCACCAACTGCTGAAATAAAGGGGCGACAATAGCAAAGATTTCCAGCACTAGAGCCAGTAAAAGAATCTGCATCATTGCGCTACCCAAGCCTTTGGCATGGCGCCAAAAACTCCACAGCTTAAGCGGCTGTTTCTCAATCTTTGGGCTAAAGTCTTGGGTTGGGGTCAACTCCAGCACCACTCCCGTGAAATGCCGGGAGAATTCCGCGCGGTTGAGTACTACCTGACCCCTGGCGGGGTCGTGAATGCTAAAGCGATCAGTGCTGACTTTGGTCAACACCACAAAATGGTTCATATCCCAGTGCAAGATGGCCGGTAATTTTAGCTCGGGCAGATGATCCATATCACCGCGCAGCGGCCGGCAGCCCAGGTGAATTTGCTGCCCAATTTGAATGAGTTGCTGAAGATTCGCCCCTTTTTGTGAGACGGGAAACCGCCTGCGCAGATTAGCCAGGTCCACCTCATACCCATGGTAGCTAGCCACCATCGCCAGGCAGGCCAGTCCGCACTCAGTGGCTTCAGTTTGCAGGATAACAGGGACTTTCGGGCGGCCCCAGAACTGGAGAGTTGGCATTAGAGGAGAGGCGAAGCCCGATTAAGATTAAAGCTTTTTCTGAGCAATAAATTTATTGAAGTAGTAAAAAATCACGATGGTGTTAAAAAGCGGATACCTGTAATTTCAGGTTGAACATCAATTGCGTCGGAAGGTATGCGGAAAAAAATATAGGAGGCAACGATAAGGTCGTTGGCAGATAAAGAGGCATTTAAAATTGCAATTAACCCCAGCCATCCAGAAGGTAGTCCAACAATAAACACAAGCAAGCAAGGAATTGCTGTTAAGACGACAAAAGGCCCAAGTAAAAAAACAATTGATCTTGCCCAGGTCATTCTCGAACTTGTATAAGCATAAAACATCAGGTTTTTTGGATTAAAACCAATGATTGAATCTTTAGATTTAAAACCATTAGGACTAAAAGCAAGATGCAAAATTTCGTGTGTCAGTAGCGTGATGAAAACACAAAAAATAAAAGAAAAAGCGTATATTAAAGGGGCTTTTATAATAACTTGAGGTTTTACAGGCCACAGAGCAAAGCCACCAATATATAAACCAACAGATAGAATTATGCTGATACTCTGGACTATAAAACTATTCCATAAGATATTTTTATATTGAGTGTTTGCGAAACTCTTGAGCTTTCCTTCTGGTGGTACTGATAGTGAAAATTGCATAGATTTTTAATAAGAAAGCAATTCGCAAAAATTTTAGTCAGATTCAGTTTTTTCAAAAGCTAAAAAATTAGAGCAAAAATATATTGCTATTGTAATCATCAAAACAAGGATTGTTACCAAATAATTTAATTTTATTAAAAAACCTATTGCTATCGAAAGTAGTATAAAACAGATGAGAAAATTGTAAATTTTTATTGACATTCCTACAAACCAATAAGCTAGTGTTGAGGCAATAAAACCCCATAATCCTACACTAAAAAAAACATTTATACTTTTTATTTTAATTGCATAAAAAATACCAAGTAAGCATAACGTTCCAACTGTAGTCAATATGCTGGAATTCTTCCATTTCCAATAGGAATACCCTATAAAAAAAGTTGAAGATAGCACTGCCTGTAGAAAAAATAAAGGAAGTATATAAGCTGCTAATGCTTCATTTGCTTGATCTATATAAAAACCCTGGATGATCAACAAAAACCAAGTTAAATTTAACCATTTAATAATCAATTTAAAATTATCCTGATTTTTTCCGAATGGAATAAAAACAGAACCTAACCAAATTAAAAAGCAATATATAAATAATAGGTATCCGTTTCTCATTTCTGAGGTCGACTTCTAATCCATACGTATCCCAGGCCACCTATCAAAAAGAAAGGGAGGAAATATTTTCCATGAAACAAAGTGATTCCGAAACCTGTAAAAAAGCAAAGAACCGCAAAACCATATACTGCCTGACGTTGGTTATGTTGGTAATAAGGGTCACCCGTAACCCAAGTATGTACGCTGTTTTCAAGCCATTTTGGAGCAAGCCAGCGCTTGTTTTTAGGGATGCAGCCCGGATATTTTGAAAGAGTAAAAAAGGCTGCGCTCCCCCATGCACAGTATATGCTTCCTGCTATAAATATTGCTATTCCTGTTAAGCCTTCCGTGAAGTTTTTCGTCAGAAAGGTTACTACAACAACAGTTAGAATGCATACGATAACTCCTATAAGACCAAGTAAGCCAAATATATAGGTCAGTTTACTGAGATGTGCTTTTTCTTTATCAGATAAAATCATGCTAATTAATAAAACCTATGAGAGTTATTTCAGGGTTTTTGTTAATAAAAATGCAATTTATTGATAATAGTTTAAATCATTTGAAGCAAAAAAATATAGGCAGGCGGCTCCCCTCTTTTTTCCAGAGGGGAGACTTAAAGTTTATATGGTGTTGTTATGTCTGATGGTTCATTACCTCTTTTGGGGAGGATTTCCAATCTGAAATAGCGGTACCAATTGCAGCTAAGCCACCACCTATAAGACCCGCGAAACCTCCGGCAATTGTCCCACCAGGGCCTCCAAATATAGTGCCGTATACAGCGCCTACTGCTGCTCCTCCTACTACTTGGGCCGCTGCTTCGGCCAAGGTTTGTCCTCCCCCTACCGCTTCAATTTCTTCTAGGGACAGTTCACGCATTACACTTACATTTTCGTTCTTCATATTTCCCTTTCCGTAGTATATGGATAAAGATTCGCTGCCCCTAAAGACAGCTCTCCTACCCTGATTTTGGTAGCTATAGTTGTTAACTACTTTATACAAGGTATTGACATTGTTTCACTATTAGGGGGGGGGTGTGTCAAGTAGTATTTGCGCAGAGTGTGATGATTCAGTTAAAAACCTCAGTTTGCTTGATTATGCCCTCAGCTTGGATCATGTATTACCGTGTGGCGAGAAAACTTAAACTTTGATGGCCAGTAGGCTTGGTGAAATTATGGGAGAGTGCTGCCGGGGCAGTATCTGTTGATCTCGGTACCTCATTTGCTGCCCAATTTGAATGAGTTGCTGAAGATTCGCCCCTTTTTGTGAGACGGGAAACCGCCTGCGCAGATTAGCCAGGTCCACCTCATACCCATGGTAGCTAGCCACCATCGCCAGGCAGGTCAGTCCGCATTCAGTGGCTTCAGTTTGCAGGATAACAGGGACTTTCGGGCGGCCCCAAAACTGGAGAATTGGCATTAGGGTAAGGACGATATTAATTAGCGATAAATTTGACAGATAGAAATTAAAAATGAACACCTGTAATTAAATTACAAATATTACATATCTTAGAGTTCTATGAGCTTAGTAATTGGAACCAAGGGATCAATATGACTAGTTAAAATAATACATTGCTGCTCTAAACGGGAGCTGTCCATTAACTCTTTGCGTAAATGTTCCAAAGCTGTAGTATCTAATGCATTTAAGGGCTCATCTAATAGCAGTAAAGTAACTGGTAATGAGAAAGCTAGTGCAAGCTGGATCTTTTTATGCTGCCCCAAAGATAGGGTGGATACTGAATTAGGCAACATCTCCACTAATCCAAAAGAATTTAATTGAATATTGAGTTGTTTAGTTTTTATTCTAGGATATAGTGATAGATATAAATCTAATAATTCCTTGACAGTTAACCATTCAAATTGTGGAAGTTCTCCTTGGCATAGAAAACAATTTTTACGATATTCTAGGGAATCGGTTTTTTGACAGAGCTTATCAAGATAGACGGAGCCACTTTGAGCGTGTAAAGCACATCCTAATAATTTCAATAAGGTCGTTTTACCAACCCCATTATTACCTTTTAACCATGTTATTCCTGCTCCAAGTTGGGTAGACCATTCTTCAAATATCACCTGAGTTTCATAACGAAAACTTAATTTTTCAACCTGTAAAAGTGGCTTTAATGCCATAGCTCACTCGCAACTGCGCTTAATATAAAAATCGATAGTACTAGTAGTATGAGTCGAACTCTCTCACTTAAATCAGAAAAGGAAACAATCGCTAGATGTGCCAATAGGCTAAAAACAATATATAAATACGCAGCTTTAATATAAATTCTATCAATATTAATATGGAAGAAAAGTGATAGGCCAACGAGAGTAATTAGTACTGGTAGTAGTACAAAAAATTTTGCAAGCAACTTTATTTCTTGTAATTTTATTGGCAAAAAACAAGCTGCGGGGAGAAGTTTTTTTATTTGTGCGGCCATTGCTTTATTACCATAATCTGTAACTAAAATTAGCAAGCTAGAAAAAACTATGGCTAACACTGGATAGCGTTCTGGATAATTTACCCAAAGTATTGCTACGCTGATAGCAGCAGTTAAAAAATAAAGTTGTTTTAAACCAGTTTTATTCAGGCTTTTCCAGCTGGAAACCCAAAACAAGCAATACCATTGAAAAAATAATCTTTGCTTAAACGATCCGTTGATACAGATAGAGGGTTTGTATGGGTAGCTTCTAATTTTTCTGGAGCTTAAAGTTAATAAATATGTTTTTTTATACGTATATTCCCATGTCGTCAGAAAAATTGTACTTAGAATCCAAGTACTTAAAAATGAAATTAAAACAAATGAAACTCCTTGCCAAAAAATCGGCTGTAACCAAATCGGCCATTGATATAGCCATACAAAAATAGAAATAAAATATACTAAGGCAAGAGGTAATAATACACATCCGGTTAATGCAAAAATTGCAGAAAATTTAATAAATAAAGGAATTGGTAGTGCTTGCTCCCAATCTGCTAATGAGTTTGGAAATAATTGATTACGCAGTAACCAAACAGGTAAAATGCATATGATAGATTGTGCCGCAATGATGCTCCAGATTTCCCTAGTAGCTAGGTTTGGAGCATACAAAAGAGGTGCGGCTATAAGAGCAAAAATAGCTAAACCTAATAAGCCAAATAATGGAATAAAGATTTCTATCGCATGCTTAATGCTATTAATTAAAGAAAGCAGAGAAAAATAAGCTTGTCGAAGCCTGAGTCGAATATATTGATATGTAAGAGAATTTATAGTTAAAGACATTAATATAGTTTAATGCTCTATGCCTTGGCAAATTGAATAAACTAATTTAGGAAATTTTATATAGAGTAATTTTTTAAGGATGTACTTTATGTTTTATGAAATCAGTACGTAATTTTAAGAAGTTTAAATTGCTATGCTTGCCTTAAATAGCAAGCATAGCAATTTTACTGATAATTAATGTGCTTCTGAAGCGTAGCACAGTAAAGCAATGCCCAGCAAGATTTGTGGGATAAGTCCACCAGAAACCTCCTGAACTTCAGTCATCGTCAATTCTTGCATACCAATCTCCTTTTAAGATTAAAAATCTGCCCCTAAAGACAGCTCTCATACCCTGATCTCGGTAGTTACAGCTGTTAACTACTTTCTACAAGGTATTGACATTGTTTCACTATTAGGGGGGGGGTGTGTCAAGTCCTATTTGCTGGTAAGTGCCAATTCAGCGGTGTTGCTCCATAAGTTTGGTTTGTTGTGATAATAAGGTTTTGGCAAAATACCAACCTTACCTTCTTCCTATATTGAGTGAAAGCAAATTAATGACTGTTCGTACTCGAATTGCGCCTTCCCCTACCGGATTTTTACATTTAGGCACGGCGCGTACTGCCCTGTTTTCCTGGGCTTTTGCGCGCAAGCATAAAGGCACGTTTATTCTACGTATTGAGGATACCGATGTGGCGCGCTCTACGCAGCAAGCGGTTGATGCAATTATCGCAAGTTTGAACTGGCTGGGGCTGGACTATGATGAAGGGCCCTTTTTCCAGATGCAGCGCTTGGACAGGTATACGGCTGTGGTCAAGACTATGCTAGAACAAGGCACTGCCTACTATTGCTATTGCACCCCAGAAGAACTGGACGCCAAGCGTGAAGCACAGCGTGCGCGGGGGGAAAAGCCCCGGTATGACGGTACCTGGCGCCCTGAACCCGGTAAGATCCTGCCCCCTGTCCCTGCGGGTGTAAAACCTGTCGTGCGGTTTAAAAATCCCCTGGATGGGCAAGTGCAATGGAATGACCTAGTAAAAGGCCCTATCAGTATTTCCAACCGGGAAATTGATGATCTGATTATTGTTCGTGCAGATGGAGTGCCTACCTATAATTTTTGTGTGGTGGTAGATGATTGGGATATGGCTATTACCCATGTGTTTAGAGGGGATGAGCATGTTAATAATACGCCCTGGCAAATCAATATTTTCAGAGCCTTGGGGGCGCCTTTACCCGTGTTTGGCCATGTACCTGTAATTTTGGGGGATGATGGTTTAAAACTCTCCAAACGCCGTGGAGCGGTGAACGTAATGGATTATCAGGCACAAGGCTATTTGCCAGAAGCGATGATTAATTATTTAGCACGCTTAGGCTGGAGTCATGGAGATGATGAGCTGTTTTCACGCGAGCAATTGGTGCAATGGTTTGATACTGAACACTTAGCGAGCAGCGCCGCGCAATGGGATCCGAAAAAACTGCTTTGGGTAAATGCGCATTACCTGAAAACGGCCAGTGTGGAACGTTTGCAGGCCCTGACTGAGCCTTTTTTAAAAGAGCGGGGGGCACTCTTGACGCAGGGCCCTGCACTAGCCGATGCAATAGCGCTTTATAAAGACCGTGTTGAAACACTGGTGCAACTGGCTGATGAGATTTTGATGTTTTACAAGCCTTTGTTTGCTGACGCTGGCTTATTGGCGCAGCATATTACTCCAGCCATAAAGCCAGTGTTGACTGACTTTGCTACGCGCCTGCAAACTCTAGAGTGGGAACGTACAAATATTAGTGTTGCAATCAAGGAAACCTTGACAGCGCATGGCCTAAAAATGCCGCAATTAGCCGTGCCTTTGCGGGTAGCCGTGGCGGGTAAGGCTAATACGCCTTCAATTGATGCGGTGCTTTGCTTATTTGGTCGTGAGCAGGTGCTTGAGCGTCTGGCTGCCGTGGTCTAAAAACGTCCCACATGCTCACGGTAGTCGTGGGTTGAGGACGATAGTCCGCTATTTCATCACGGGTGTTCTGCATGAATAAAGCGCTTCACTATCTTGCTGAAAAAGGTATTGAAATTACTCAAATTGCTGAGCAAAGTTTTCTATGCAGTTTGCCAGGAGAGCTTGCTATTGAATTTAGCCAACAAAAGAATAACTATTTTTTAAAAAGCTGGGAAAAAATTCCCGGGCCCGGGCAGGATGATTTTATGGTGGGCTATGCAGCTCTGGATGAGGCTTTATTGGCGATCTGGTGTTTTTATTTCGCAAAACCTATAGAGATAGACGGCTGGGTGGTTCCTTTGCACAAACGTCCTTTTTGGACACTTTCAAAATTTCAATATCGGCTCGCAAACCTGGCCCATCTGTCTGAATCTCAATTTGAAAGGCTTAAAGAGACGCGTTTGCGGCGATCTTTGCAAAGAGTCGATAAAGCCGAATTTGGCTTAAAACTGGCTGAGATTTCACAGTTTTTAATATGTAAGTCTGTCAGTCATTCCAATCTAAAGTTAATGGTAAGACGGGATTTGGAAGAGGCCTATATTGTTCAAGAGGAGAGGTAGCTTTTAGCCCCTAGCTTTCTTGAAAAGATGAACGACTAGCATAGAAACAAGAAGCTTGTTATAGTCTTGCCTTGGCAGTTTTTGCTTGCCGATGTAGCTCAGTTGGTAGAGCAACGCACTCGTAACGCGTAGGTCACCAGTTCGATCCCGGTCATCGGCACCATTTTTCTAAGGTTTATTCTCTGTTTTAGCTCCCCCCAAAAAAAGTGCAGGGATCGCTCCCTACGTTTAAACTCGTGCCTTAACAATGCCTTGCGTGATTTGACGCAAAAAGGGAAGGTTTTATGAGCGTAAAAAAACTGTTTGATTTACAGGGCAAGACCGCTTTAATCACAGGGGGTTCACGGGGCTTGGGTTTACAAATTGCGCATGCCCTGGGTGAGCAGGGAGCCAGTCTAATACTTTCAGCTCGTAAGGAAAATGAATTAGTAAGCGCAGTAAATGAGCTAGCCATTTCTGGGATTAAGGCCAGTTATAGTGTTGCTGATGCTGCAAACGAGCAAGACATTCGTACCTTAGCGCAGGAAGCTATTGAACGTTTAGGGCATGTGGATATTCTGATTAACAACGCGGGAGCCACCTGGGGTGCTCCTGCAGAAGATTATCCGCTTCAAGCTTGGGACAAGGTTATGAATCTTAATATTCGTGGCCTGTTTTTGCTTTCGCAAGCGATCGGAAAAGCGAGCATGATTCCGCGCAGATACGGTCGTATCGTCAATATTGCCTCTATTGCAGGTTTAGCTGGAAACGCGCCTGGCACAATGAAAACGATTGCCTATAACACCAGCAAAGGTGCTGTGGTTAACTTTACCCGTGCCTTGGCCGCTGAGTGGGGCATCTATGGTATTACGGTGAATGCCCTGGCACCGGGCTTTTTCCCTAGCAAAATGACTACAGGGCTTATTAAAGAACTAGGCGTAGAACAACTGGCTGCGCATGCGCCCTTGCAAAGAATTGGGGATGAGGAAGACCTGAAGGGAGCCGCTTTATTGTTTGCTTCGGATGCGGGCAAGCATATTACTGGTCAAATTCTGGCTGTGGATGGCGGCGTCAGTGTAGTATGAACAAGAATACAGTTTCCCCCGAAGATGTAACGCCTGACGTTACCAATTCGTTTTTGAACGATCTTGGTGTGGAGTTTTTAAGTGTGGGCAATGGTCAAGCTGAAATTGCTTTACTGCCTATCCAACGCCATATGAATACCTGGCAGGTTGTGCATGGAGGCGTAATCATGACACTTTTGGATGTTGCAATGGCTATGGCGGGACGTTCGCTCACACCCCATTCTGAAGGCGGCAATATGACGGTTGAAATGAAAACCACTTTTGTGCGGCCTGCTACGGTACAAGCGCAAGGAGGCAGAATTATTGCCCGAGGCAATTGTTATCATTTGTCTACCACGATGGCCTTCTGCGAGGCTGATCTAGTGGACGATCTGGGCCGTGTATGTGCAAAATCTACTGGAACTTTTAAATTTTTCAAACGCTTAAAGCCCGGCCAGCAAATGCTTGGAGACGGTTAATTTTTGCGGGCTCGCTTCATTGTTTTGGCGATGTCTAGTAAACGTTCTTTATTGGTTAAATTCTTATTCACCTTAAATTGAACTCTTCATCCTCTACTGCCTTTTCTACTACGATTGACTGGATTTGGGGGCGCCTGGATGCCTTGAGTGCGCCAGATGTCTATGATTTTTTGGCCCTTCGTTCTGAAGTATTTGTAGTCGAGCAAAGCTGTGTGTTTTTGGATGCAGATGGCGTAGATAGACAAGCCTGGCATTTGTTAGGCCGTAACAAGACCGGGGAGTTGCTGGCTTATTTGCGTCTGGTAGATGCGGGAGTGAAATATCCTGAACTGTCTATCGGGAGGGTAATTACCAGCCCACGGGCACGAGGCATCGGTTTGGGAAAACTTTTAATGCAAGAAGGGCTTAAACGTACACTACAAATGCATCCTCATGCGGACATACGTATCAGCGCACAGGCGCGCTTGCAGGGTTTTTATGCTTCACTAGGGTTTATGACTGAAAGCGAACCCTATATGGAAGATGGTATTGCTCATATTGAAATGCTTTTCTCTTATGCAAAGAAAATTTCCTTCCTGGTTTAATATCTAACTTTTTATTCCTGCCAGATTTGTGTTGCAGTCTACCTGTCCATAGGTTTTTTGGCCTTGGGTTATGGGTTACTTATCTGGAAGTTTTGAAAAGAGAAGGGATCTAGTGAAACCATTTCACAATATGCAGAACTTCAATCCTAAGGAGTAGGGGAGTGCAACAGCTGGAAAATAAAATAGCGGTCATTACCGGGGGCGCTTCAGGGTTTGGCCTGGAATTTGCCCGCTATGCTGCCCGACAAGGTATGCGGCTAGTACTGGCAGATGTGCAGCAAGATGCGCTTGAGGCCGCTAAAACAGAATTAGAAACGGCGGGTGTACAGGTAATCGCCATACAAACCGACGTTTCCAGAGCAGAGCAAATAGATGCGTTGGCAGCGCTTACCGTGGCCCGATTTGGAATCCCTCATCTGCTTTTTAACAACGCAGGTGTCGGTGCAGGTGGCTTGCTCTGGGAGCATAGCTTGCAGGATTGGGAGTGGCTTATTAATGTTAATTTAATGGGGGTAGCTCATGGTGTGCGCGTATTTGTACCGCTGATGCTGCAAGCTGCCAAAAAAGATCCTCTCTTTAAAGCGCATATTGTGAATACCGCTTCCATGGCAGGTTTGGTGAATGCTCCCAACATGGGCGCCTACAACGTGACCAAGCATGCGGTAGTAAGCTTATCGGAAACTTTGTATCAAGACCTGGCCTTGGTGACTGAGCAAATTAAATGTTCGGTACTTTGCCCTTACTTTGTGCCTACCGGGATTAGCCACTCTAGCCGCAATCGACCTGAAGAACTCAAACATTCTATGCCCCCAACACGCAGCCAAAGTATTGCCCAAGCGATGAGTGATAAGGCGGTTAGTTCCGGGAAGGTTACTGCTGCACAGGTAGCTGAAAAAGTGTTTGAGGCTATTGATCAAGGGCAGTTTTATATATTTTCTCACCCTAATGCCCTGCAGGCGGTTCAAACTCGTCTACAAGATGTGCTGCAGGCGCGTAACCCAACGGATCCTTTTGCTTCTAAACCCCAATTAAGAGAAGAATTGAAAGCTCAATTACGTGATTATCAGTGAACAGTTTGCTTTGCTGCCCAATAATATTCGCTTGCACTACGCTAGCAAAGGAGAACAGGGCAAGCCTTTATTATTGTTTCTGCATGGTTTTCCTGAAGCCTGGTTTGCCTGGCAGGCACAACTTGAAAAGTTTGGGGGAGAGTTTTTTGCAGTCGCTCCAGATTTGCGAGGATATAACCTTTCCAGTAAACCTGTGGGAGTAGATCAGTATCGGCCCAAATTGCTGATGCAGGACGTGGCCTTATTTATTGAGCATCTAGGGTATGAGAAAGCCTGTATTGTTGCGCATGATTGGGGTGGGGCGGTCGCTTGGAACTTGGCGATTATGCAGCCGCAGTGGGTGGAGAAACTTATTATTATCAATTCTCCACATCCTTACCTCTTTATGCGGGAACTCAGGAAGAATCCGGCGCAACAGCGCGCTAGCGCTTATATGAACTGGTTACGGCAAGAAGGGTCGGAAAACACTTTATCCAAAGATAATTTTAAACTTCTGGAAAACTTTTTTCAGCACTCTGATGGCAGGAAGCCAGGGTGGTATACGCCACAGTTGCAGGCTTTGTACCATGCTGCCTGGAATATCCCGGGGCAGCAGCAAAGCCATGCCTTGAGCGGTGGCATTAACTATTATCGGGCGAGTCCGCTACATCCTCCTTTAAAGGATGAGCCTAAATCTGAGGCAATTGAGCTCAAACCTGAAGACTGGCAGGTACAGGTGCCTACTTGTGTCATTTGGGGCGAACAAGATATGGCTCTTCTGATTGATTTATTGCGGGATTTAAATACCGTTGTTCAAAACCTCAACATCAAACCTATTCCAGAAGGAACACACTGGGTGGTTCATGAGTATCCTCAGCTTGTGAATGAATATATTCAGCAATATTTAACCCAGATTGCTCTTTAGGATTTTTTATTCCCTTTCTATACATCATTTGTGTTGTTGCTTTGCTTTGTTGGCTAGAACATTGTTTTGGGCTTGGCGCTTAGACACAAATGATTTAGAAAGAAAAGAAGAGTTTCGCCTTCCGGCAGACCTTAAGGGAAATTAAAGAAAATTAAAATTCTGTTCTTTTTATGGGTTGCATCGGAAAAAAGCAAACTTTTGCCTGGAAACTGCTTTTTGATAGACTTGGAATGTTATCAGGATTGAGCGGCTTGTAGGCGCGGCCTTGCGGAAAACCCGCAGCGTTAGGAAGCTGGTATCAAGGCTGTAGGATTGTTATCTGAGAACTGATTCTTGCAGGGAATAAAAAAAGTCAGTGCTTCTCAGATCTTTGATGGCTAAGTTAAGCAATCGCTAGGGTTGTTCGGGGTTTATATTTCTGGCTGCTTATTTTTACGTACCAGTTCGATGCCTAACTGTTTGAGTTTGCGGTACAGATGCGTGCGCTCAAGGCCTGTTTTTTCTGCAACACGCGTCATGCTCCAACCTTCGCGCGCTAAATGATGTTCAAAATAAACCCGTTCAAACGCATCCCTTGCTTCTCTTAAAGGGACATCTAGTGGTAAATCTAGGCCGGGGGGTTTAGCGGGTTCAGCCGGAGGCGGCTGACTGGAGATAGAGTGTTGAGCAAACAGAGCAGGAGGAGCGGTAAGCCCTACCGATGCCATTATTGCTGGTTTAATCGGTGCTTTGCCCCGATTCAGAGCGGCACCTACCGCTTTCAGTAATTTAGTAAGGGTGATGGGTTTTTCAAGAAAATCTATTGCCCCAATACGGGTGGCTTCTACAGCGGTATCGATAGTGCCGTGCCCGCTCATCATGATCACGGGTGTTGAAGCATATAGGGTGTTAGCAGCCCACTCTTTGAGCAGAGTGACCCCATCGGTGTCAGGCATCCAGATGTCTAGGAGCACCAGATCTACCCCACCGTTAGCCCGCTCTAAACGGGCTTGCTGGGCATTGCTGGCACTGATGACCTCATGCCCCTCGTCATTTAGAATTTCGGAGAGTAACTCCCGAATTCCGATTTCATCGTCTACGACTAGAATTTTTGCCATCTACTGCCTTTTTTCAGAGTCTGCTATGTATTGGGAAGCATTTAACTGTGCATGACTCAGCTCACCGCTGGATGACTGGGCCAGTTTGGAGAAAGTAATCTCTACTTGTGCACCCGCTGCTTCGCGGTTGGATAAGCTTATACGTGCACCATGTTCATCAATAATTCTTTTCACTATTGCCAATCCTAATCCCGTGCCCCCTGCCTTAGTTGTCGCGTAAGGCTCAAAGGCCCGCCCTAATATTTTTGCCGGAAAACCACAACCATTATCCGTTACTGTGAACTTTACACGTTTTCTGGCATTTTCTGCATCTATTGTGAGCCAGGTAGATAACGTTACAGTTGGAAAAATATGGATGTGTTCACTGGCCTCCAGAGCATTTTTTAAAAGATTATGAATTACTTGGCGTAACTGGGAAGCGTCTCCCTGAATCAGAGGAAGATCCTTAGCTAAACACAAGGCAATTCGGCCCCCTGCTAGCAGATCGCTTTCATAAAGGCGCATTATTTCTTCGATTAAAGCATTTAAATCCAGAGGTTCCAGCCGTGCCTGGGGCAAGCGGGCATAATCTCTAAATTCATTGACTAGCCGTTTTAACGCGGTAACCTGATTGATAATAGTAGCGCAGCTTTTAGCGAGCATGGCCGCATCATCAGAGTTTAGCTTTTCTGTGAGTTTATGTTCCAGCCGTTCAGCGGATAACTGAATCGGCGTGAGAGGGTTTTTAATTTCATGGGCTAAACGCTGGGCGACTTCGGCCCAGGCTACCGAGCGTTGTGCAGCAATGAGTTCAGAAATATCATCAAACACCACCACCCGCCCCATGCCTTCTGGTAAAGGAAGAGGAGCGCTGCGGATCAACAAGGTTTGCGGTACTTGATCTGGTCCTCGCGGGCGGTCAATTTGTCGCTGCCAATGATCTTGCTCAAAGGTGTTTTGCTCGTTAATGACATCCATGAGTAAGGGGTCCTTTAAGAGCTGTCCACGCTGATCTGCTAAGGAATGTCCCAAAATTCTAACCGCTGAATCGTTATAAGTAGACAAATATTGCCGATGATCCAGTACCATCACACCGGCTGATAAGTTGGAAAGCACATTTTCTAAAAATACATTATTGGCCTTGAGTTGATTCTGAACGGTCTGCGTTGCCAAGCGGGCTTCCGATAATTGTGCAGTCATGGCATTAAACGACACCATCAGGGTATCAAGCTCATCAATTGCCTGTTTGTGTTGCTCTGATTGTGTTTTTGCTGAATGAAGTGCTAAGGGCCTATAGTCACCTTCTGCAACGGCTTTAGTACCTTCAGCGAGTTTCAGCAGGGGCGCGGTCATTGAATTAGCCAGAAAAAAACTTGCTGTCACCGATGCTAGTACGGCCAGCAGCAATGCCAGCGTTAAGGTTAAGCCATACATTTTACGTAAACCACTGCGGGATAAAGACAGTTCCGTATAGTCTTGATACCCTGCCCGTACGGTTTCTGCATTTTTGGCTAGTTGAACGGGTACGGGCTGCAGGACCTGTACAAACCGAAGTTGGGGGTTAAGCTCAAATTTTTGGGCTGCAACAATGGGCACTATGACGCGCATGCGCAGACGATTCTCCCCTTCACTTTCCAACAGGCTTAATGTTCCGGCTGTTTTTAATTGACGCAGTTGATTGGTACTGGGTAATTCCGGTTTTAGATTTAAGGTTTCAGCCGAGGAAAACGCTAAGATACGCGGCCCCATAAATATCGTGAGTTCAGATAAGCCTGCAGCTTCACGTGCTCGAGAGACTTGTGCAGGCAACAATGCGTCAGGGATTTCCGATAGTTCCTGTGCGATTGCTCGTGTACGAAGGGTAGTGTCTGCTAACAAGGCATCTAACGTGGTACGGGTGAGCATTAAGCCCGATTCCAGTGCAGCGTCTACTCTAACGTTAAACCAGGAATCAATGGAGCGTTGCAAAAACGTGGCGGATAACAAAAACATGACAATGCCCGGCACAATTCCCATTAGCGCAAAAGCGGTCGCAAAGCGGATAGTAAGACGGCTTCCAAAACGACCCTGGATACGCCGCCGCACGAGCCGCCACAATAAAGAAAACACTGCCAGAGCTACAAGCCCTGCTACTGCAAAATTGGCATACAGAAGCGAGTTATAGTGGGCGGAAAAAAAAGCGGTATTACTTGCAGAAGCTGCCAGTAAAAATACCATGAGTCCTGCCGCTCCTAAAGCGGCGATCAGCCCGTATTTTAGGGCACGATTCATTTGACCTCGACGTTAATTCGACGGGTTTCAGAGTCTAAAACCCACTCCCGCTGTGTTAAGGAATTTAGTTGAAAGGGTTTAGGTAATTGAGATAAATCCAAACGCATGCGAGTAATCAAGCGGTAGCGCTCGCCGCGTTGTAGAGCATCAGCGGGGAGCACTTGTGGTCTGCGTACCCGCGAAATAAAGCGCAATGCCTCTTCCAGAGAAGAAAAAGTAAGACCGCGAATCCCGGCAGTCGTGTCATTGCGATTGCTATTAATGCTCAGTTGATATTGGCGAGTCAAAGCATTAAAACTTAAGCGATACAGTACTTGGCCATTTATTACTACCTCATCCAGCCAATACCAACGGCGACGCGTTAATTCAAATTCAAACAAAAAAAATAAAGGTACTGCTTTTAATGCTTCTTCCAGACGGGAAGGTAATTCAATGGCATATTCAGCCGTTAGCAAATAGTTACCGTCTTCATCCGGTGCAAATTTAATCTCTTTTGTATCGATGCTATCGGCGTGTGCTAGCGTCCAGCTAAGAACTCCAGCGCTCAATAGCACAACACTAATCCCTCGCCGCAGAAAAGATCTGCGGTTAAAAGAAGGAACATCTACATTTTCCGGAGACTGTTCTTTCAGACGGGATTTAAAGAAGTTGGAAAAAGGCATCAGGATTTCACAATACTGGCATAAAAGAAACCATCATGATTTTCCAGTTTAGAGCTAAGAGGGAGCAACTGAATCGCTGCATTTAAAGCAACGGCATTGCGGTTTCGTTGCAAGAAAGCGTCGATTTGCTGCGAACCTTCGCGGGGCCAAATCGAACAAGTTGCATAGAGCAGTTTGCCACCCGGTTTAAGTAAAGGCCAGAGGGACTGCAATAAGGATTGTTGGATTTTAGCTAACCGTTGAGTATCGGCCGCTTGTCGCAGCCAGACAATATCCGGGTGGCGACGCACAATACCACTGGCAGTGCAGGGAGCATCCAACAAAATTCGATCAAATAATTGACCATCCCACCAGTCACGCGTATGGACAGCATCGGCATGCACCGTTTTGGCGAATAATTGAAGTCTTTGTAGGTTTTCTGTCAGCCGTTTTAAACGTGAAGCATCGCTATCTACCGCAGTGAGCAAGCAATCGGCTAGCTCCAGAATATGGGCAGTTTTCCCCCCAGGAGCGGCACAAGCATCCAGCACCCGCATGCCTGACTTTACATCTAGCATTCTGGCGGCACGTTGCGCGCCTTCATCCTGTACCGAAAAAGCGCCTTGTGCAAAGCCGGGTAGTTGTGTGATGGGTCGTGGTTTATTGACGATGACTGCTTCCTCTGCCCCCAGCGCTTGGCAGGGGTGGCCTTCTCGTATTAAACGATCCATGAATTCAGCACGGCTATTCATTCTTATATTGGTGCGTAAAGTTAAAGGAGGCTGAAGACGGTTAGCGTCTAAGATGGCTTGCCAATGATCGGGCCAAGCCGCCTTCGCGCCATCAATCCACCACTGAGGTGCGTTCCAACGCGCGACAGGATGACGTAGCGCGGCAATCAGACGAGGTTGTTTTTCACGTAGAAAAGTTCGTAACACTCCATTAACCAAGCCCTTTACACGTGGGCCATTTTCGCAATGGAGTGAAGCAAGCACCGTCTCATTGGTCAGAGTATGGGGAGGATATTTTAAGCTTTCGTTATTGCCCTCAGCCGCTAACAAGGCTAAAGCAATGGTCAATAAATGCTGTACATCCGGGCTGAGAGGTCGATTAACTAAAGATTTTAGTAAGGCCTGAGCCAAAGCTAAATGGCGTAAAGTATGAAATGCCAAATCTTGCACCGCGGCTTTTTGCGCTAAATCAGATGTGCCTGTATGGGCGAGTGCTTCATTAAGGGACTGACCGTTTTGCAATACCTGTGCCAGTACACGGACAGTCTGCGTCAGCGTGCTGGCAAGAGGAGCGGCTGTCTTCAAAGAGGTAGAAAATGACATGGAGTAGTTTAAATACAAGCGGCTTTAAGGTTTTTATCTGAAAACAAGGACAAACAAAGGGCTAAAGAAAAAAGAGAGCTCAATACTTTTGCGCTACTTCTCTTGCCTAGCGTTCAGAGCGCCAAAACCCATAAATACTGTAGGCTGCCCAAATTGCCTGGGCTAGCCATTGGCTAGGTTCATCGGTTTCTGGCTCCAAATCATCAGGCCATTGTTCTGGTGAGAGGCATAGCGTCAAGAATGCATCGAGATGGGGGCTAATAGCTGCGTCAATATGAGGATCTAACAGATTCCATTCTCGCTCCCAGTGCTGCAGTACTCGCATGAAACCTGCAGCCCAATAAGCCCCTGCAGGAGGCTCGTTCGCATCGACTGCCTGGCTTAGACCCTCTACATCCAGCAAAATGGGCACTAAGGCACGCGGGTCGTTTAAGTCTTCTACCGGTGTGGCCAGCGCCCGTTCTATCATGCGACCCCGGCGAACCAGTAAATGACTAAACACTTCAAATTGTGCCTGGCTCTTAAAGATGGGCGTAGTGCCGAACATAACGGGCAGATAGTCGTGCAGCGCAATGTTGACTGGTCCACAAATCAATCCCGTTAAAAAACCATCTATTCCCTCTAGATCGAGGGCATCCTCCTGCACCGCATGTTCTTCAATAATATTAGACAATTGCATAATTTCCGTATCGGATAACGGTAAATTTTCTGTGCTCGTTTCTGGAGAGCTTAGCTGTTTTGCTCGTGGCGCAGCATTAGCAGCATTTTTAAAAGAAAGCTTAACGGTAGAGGAGTGTTTTTGCGGATGTTTTTTCATATGTAAAGTCTAAATCTTCTGCCTATTTTTGCTGTAATTAAAGATAGCTGTAACAAAAATTAGAGCTTGGTTGCTAGCATTAGTGTTTTCATCAGGATACTTTATCGAGAGACTCAATTTTTTATGCTTCCATATATATTGCAATCCTTTCTCCTCTCAAGGAATCTAATCATCTAATGAAGCTTGTTTTGTTTTTTTACTTTTTGCTTTTACCGGTGTTATGTAAAGCACAGCCGTATTTGCCTAAAGAAGGGGATATTGTTTTTCAAACCTCTCGTTCTACCCAAAGTGCGGCAGTTCAGGCGGCTACTGCCTCTCCTTACAGTCATATGGGTATTATCCTGTTTCAAAAGGGTAAACCCTATGTTTTTGAAGCCGTGCAACCCGTTAAATTTACTGAGTTAGGCCAATGGTTAGCCCGCGGTAAAGCAGGGCATTTCGTCGCCAAACGCCTTAAGTCCTCCTTGAATGCTAAGGAAGTGGGGAAACTGTATGTGTATGCCAGACGGTATGTGGGTAAGCCCTATGATCTGACTTTTGAATGGTCAGATGAAAGAATTTATTGTTCTGAACTCGTGTGGAAGCTTTACAAGCAAGCCGCGAATGTTGAACTAGCTCCTTTGGAAAAACTGGGAAGTTTTAATTTGAAAGCACCGGTAGTGCGGAAAAAACTTACGGAACGCTATGGTGCGAATATTCCCCTTAAAGAGCCTGTTATTTCACCCGTAGCTATTTTTAACTCTCCTTTGCTGCTTACTATCGCCAAACATGGCGTGGCGCCCAGGATTCAATAAAACACAGTAAGCCTGACTCTCTTCCTTTCCATGACATCAAGCTACGAATGGAACCCCATGCCTCATCAGTTGGATATAAAGTGTCCGGCTTGCAAGGAAAAGGCGCAGTTCGAATTTGCAGAGGTACAGAAAATTTTTCTTAAAGAAGATATAGATTTTTTTAAGAGCAGCAAAGTATTTGAATATCGAAAATTTCAGGACTCATGTGGTCATTACTGGCATGGAGCTCTCTATTATGCTGGCTTACACGGTGACCCCGACATTGCTTTGGGGGTCTTACCGCAAGGATATACCCCTTCTGATTGGAAACACTCAACATATTTATATAGAAGCCATAACTTGGAGATAGGCTCTGTGCGGTGTTACTGTTGTGGATTGCGGGCCAAGCATAAATTGCAGTGGCCAGAAGATGCCTATTTTTCAGTTTCGTATAAAAATCAGCTACTTTGGGCATTTAATAAAGAGTCTGCGCAGGAACTTCACGATTATTTGCTCTCCTTCCAGCGCGAGCACCTAAAATATAAATGGGCTGCATTTTTGTTACATGTACCCACTGTATTTAAAACGCGCAAGGCCAGTTGGACTATTTCAAAACAGTTGCTTCGGCTTGTAGAAGGCAAGAGATGAGTTTTTACGAGTGCCGCATGATGTATACACACGTTTAAACCTCTTTAGCTTGGCGTTATGACTGCAGTGATTTAAAGGTATTTAAAAAAACACAAGGGGAATATATGAATCCGCAAGCATATCGACCAACTGGAGCATTTGTAGGGGCTTCCTGGGCAGCGCTGATGGTCGGAGCGCTTACCTATTTTATAGGGCTTTGGAATTCTAATATGCAACTTAATGAAAAGGGATATTACTTCACCCTTTTGATGTATGGTTTGTTCTCTGCAGTTTCTCTACAAAAATCAGTGCGGGACAGATTAGAACATATTCCGGTCACGGGCATCTACTATGGATTATGCTGGGTTTCCTTAGGTATTTGTGTGGTGCTGCTAACAATCGGCCTTTGGAACGCATCACTGACTTCAAGCGAAAAAGGGTTTTATGCGATGGCATTTTTGTTAAGTATGTTTGGTGGAGTCGCTGTACAAAAAAATACGCGAGATCTTGCCCAGTTTAAAGAAAAAGCTGGGGGGGTTGAAGATGAAAAGGAGGTTTGATTTTTTAGCTACTTAAAGTGAAAAACCCAAGCAAAATAGATTTTTAAGAACCATTAAAGAGATGGTCATTTTTTATATTGAAGAAAGTCTTGTAGCCTTAGATTTTTTAGTGCGGCATAAAATTGTCTCTACTTTTTGTAGTAAATAAAAGCAGCGATGAAGATGATTGCCGATCTTTTTGAGTTTCTATTTTTTTAAAACCCGCCCTTCCTGTATGCGTAAAGTTCTTTGGTTTTTCGCTTCATTATTACTTTTGCTGGCTATAGTTTCTGGTGGATGGATTTTTTATACCTTACCAAAATATGATGGCAGCTTAACTCTTCAGGGACTTAAAAAACCGGTTCAGGTGCTGCGCGATTCTACCGATCTGGTGCATATCAAGGCAGAATCCCTGCATGACGCTGCTTTTGCACTGGGTTTTTCGCATGCTCAGGATCGTAGCTGGCAACTAGAATTTAACCGTCGCCTTATGCGTGGGGAGTTATCAGAAATTCTGGGGGAAGTCACGCTACCGACAGATAAACTCATGCGTACCTTGGGTGTTCGCCAAGCGGCCCAAAAGCAATGGGAAAATCTACCGGTCGATGTGCGTGAAGTGCTTCAGGCTTATAGCGATGGCATTCATGCGTTTCACGCAAACCGCTCTGCAGGCCTGCCACCGGAATTTATGATTTTAGGCACCCAACCGGGAGGAAGCTCAGGCGTGGCTTGGGATCCAGTGGACAGTGTGGGCTGGACCATTATGATGGCACTAGATTTGGGTGGAAACTGGGGCAATGAGTTTGCGCGGCTTGCTGCTGCACGCGTGCTTACTACCGAGCAGCTCTGGCAACTGTACCCTCCTTATAAAGGTGAGCCACCCGCCTCTTCTGTGGACTTATCCAGCTTGTATCGAGAGCTTAAGGTGTATAAGCAAGATAGCCCTCTAAAAACCTCTTTGAATATTCCTGTGTTGGGCGAGCCGGGATTTAACGAAGGGCGTGGTAGCAATAACTGGGTTGTTGCCGGTTCACGCACGCAGTCAGGAAAACCCTTGTTAGCTAATGATCCTCACCTGGCACTCAGCGCGCCGGCTATTTGGTATTTTGCACACCTGCAAAGCCCTGAGCTAAATGTCATTGGTGCTACTTTACCCGGCCTTCCTTTTGTAATTTTGGGCCATAACAAGCAGGTTGCCTGGGGTTTTACCAATACGGGTCCGGATGTGCAGGATTTATATCTGGAAAAAATTGATCCGAATGATGTCCGTCGGTATAAAACCCCGACGGGTTGGGAGAATTTTCAAACCAGAGTAGAAAGTATCGCTGTGAAGGGAAAAGCAACTGTACAGCACACGGTACGCAGCACCCGTCACGGACCAGTGATTAGTGATGCACAGGCCAGCCATGGGGAAGTCCTAGATCTTTCTCGCTTTGTATTAGCGCTGCGCTGGACAGCTTTGGACAGTGATAACCGCAGCTTGATTAGTGGCCTTCATGCACCCCAAGCGCGTAATGTTCAAGAGCTTCTCAAAGCCTATGCAGATAACCATTCTCCCATGCAAAACATTGTGATGGCTGATGTGGACGGGAAAATTGCTTATAAAGCGGCAGGTCGCGTACCCCTACGTTCTGCTGAAAATGATATGCGGGGGGTAGCCCCTGCTCTGGGTTGGGAAGCGCGTTATGATTGGGTAGGTTGGATCCCTTATGAACAAACTCCTGAAGACGACGGAAAAAAGGGTTGGATTGCTACGGCTAACCAACGTATCACACCTCCCGCTTATCCTTATTTTATGGGGCAAGACTGGGCAGCACCACATCGTTATGAACGGATAGAGCAAATACTCAATGGCCAGCAGACCCATGACTTGGCCAGCATGCAAGCTTTGCAAAATGACGTGCTTTCACTTTCCACCTTAGAGTTATTGCCTGTACTGAAGGCTACTCGTTCCAGCCATCCTTTAGCCCTTGCTGCGCTTAAAGAACTAGAGGGATTTGACGGTGCCATGCGTGCTGATGCGGCTGCACCGCTTATTTTTACAGTATGGGCAGATGAATTAACACGGGGCTTAGTAGAACCCAGACTCGGCCCAAGCACTTTCAAAGCACAATACGGTAAACGTAATTTTCGCGGTTTGCTTGAACAAGTGATGAAACATCCAGAAAATTGGTGGTGTGCACCCAAGACCTGTGCGGAGCAGTCTACTGCAGCGTTTGACCGGGCATTAAATCGAATGGTGACCTTACAAGGAAAAGACCCGAGTCAATGGCGTTGGGGTCGAGAGCATCTTGCTTTGAGTCTTCACAGACCGCTTGGCCAGGTTCCTGTATTAAATCAGTTGTTCAATGTAAAGGTGGAGTCCGATGGCGACCCGTTTACAGTGAATGTGGGCCAATACTGGTTGGGGGAACCCTATTTACCTTTTGCCAATCGGCATAGTGCATCCATGCGTGCCATTTATGATTTGGCTAATCTGGAGAATTCAGTATTTATTTATCAGACCGGCCAAAGTGGTCTGGTATGGGATACTGGTTACCGGAATATGCGTCAAGCTTGGTCTAAAGGTCAGTATCGCCCTTTAAAAATGGACAATTTTCACACCACGCATCTTCTGAAATTGCTACCGTAATTTTTAACAAGAGCGGTAGGTACCTAGTTTAGGTGAGATAAATACTACTTCATTCTGGGTAAAACGGGCTAACTTCTCTTCACAGTCTGCAGTAAAGTGGCTTTAGCATTTTTAACAGAGTAATCAGCATTATGAGTTTGAAACTGCTGTTTGCTCAAACAATAACACTTTCTTATTGAGTTAATTTATGGAAAAGCTTGCTATTGTTCATAGCCCTTTGGGTGAGAAGCTCTGGTTTTATCACATGGTGGCTAGCGAATATCTATCACAAGTGCCCAAATTCACTTTAGATCTGCATTCAGAAGACCCAGATATTGATTTCTCTGAGTTGCTGGGTAAATACATGAGCGTGGAGCTTTTTTTGCCTGAGGGTACGGGTGAAAAAGGAAAGCGGTTTTTTGGCGGCTATGTTTCACGAATTAGCTATACCGGCATGAATACAGAGTTTCACCAATACCGGGTGATCGTACAGCCTTGGCTGGCTTTTCTGAATAACAATCAAGATTACAGAATTTTTCAGAATAAGACTGTAATCGAAATCTTAAAAGAAGTGTTTTCGCGCGACGAGCGTTGGGCTAAAAGATATGTAGATGCAACTACTCCCGAAGTTCCTGCAACAGAGTATGTTCCGGCCCATCCTGCTTATGAAGTCCGGCCCTATTGTGTTCAATATGCTGAATCTGACTTGAACTTTGTATTGCGTTTAATGGAGCAAGAAGGAATCAGTTTTTACTTTACCTATGAGAAAGATACCCATGACTTGGTGTTAGTAGACAGCCCAGCAGGCCATGATTCCTTTCCTGGCTATGAAAAGATTGCTTATAAAGGCAGCGCTTTAACTGAGCGGCAGGATGGAGAATCTATATTAACCTGGCAGCGTACTCAACAGGTAAAACCTGGCAGCGTTACCTTGACAGATTTTGATTTCACTCGGTCTAGTGTCGATTTACAGCAAAAAAGAGTAGAGGTTAAAGACCACCCTTTAGCGGATATGGAAGTTTTTAATTATCCAGGCTTTTATACAAAAGAAGTTCACGGAGAAGCATTTGCCCGTAAACAAATGGAAGCCTACTCTCTTTTGACGCAACAAGCCGGAGGTACTTCGGATGCACGGGGTTTGGCGTGTGGTCACACTTTTACCTTAGATGGCTTTATCCGCTCCCAAGATAATATGAAATACTTGGTTACAGGGACTACTATTGTAGTAACTCAGGCCTTAGAGAGCAGTAGTGAGGCCCGCTCGTCAGTGAAAGCTTTTGTAAAAGAAGCGTCAGATCAAATAGCACAAAAGCAAGCAGATGTGCATGGTTCTTCTTTTCACTGTGAGTTTAGTGTAATTGATGCCAAGCTTACTTTTCGTCCCCAGCGGATTACCCCCAAACCTCGAGTACAGGGCCCGCAAACAGCCTTTGTGGTTGGACCAGCAGCCGTTGAAGATTCCCACAACGATAAAAAATCCAAAAAAGGAGAGTCTTCTCATAAAGATGAGAACGAAATTTATACCGATGAATATGGTCGGGTAAAAGTACATTTTCACTGGGACCGCTATGGTAAAAGCGATGGCAATGACACCTGTTGGGTCCGGGTGAGTCAAGTATGGGCTGGCCAAAACTTCGGTTTTCAGGCTATTCCCCGCATTGGTCAAGAGGTCATTGTAGATTTTCTGGAAGGGGATCCGGACCAGCCTATTATTACGGGGAGGGTCCATAACGATAAACAAATGCCACCTTGGGGCTTACCCGAGCATAAAACCCAGACAGGGGTTCTTACCCGTTCTACGCCTGATGGGCATTATCAAACGGCTAACGCCTTACGCTTTGAAGATAAAAAGGGCAGCGAGGAAGTCTGGCTGCATGCGGAGAGAAATCAACGCATAGAAGTTGAGAACTGCGAGAGTCATACAGTGGGAGTAGATCGCAGTAAAACCATCGGGCGCAATGAAACTACAGAGGTGCAGGGCAATCGTACCGAAATTGTAGGCACAGAAGGCAAGGAAGGCAGTGGAGAAGAAAAAATTACCGTACATGGTAGTCGTACAGAAGAGGTGCATAAAGACGAAAGAATTACCATTCATAAAAAACGTACAAAAACGGTGTTCTCCGATGAGGAATGCACCGTGCATGCAAGCCGTTTTACCTTTGCAAACAAGGAAGTGAATCGAGTACTGAAAAAGCAAACCAATGTGGTGAAAGGGGAGCGTCTAGATCAAGTTGGAGAGGGTAAAACCCTTGAGGTTGGGCAGATCTATCGTATTGAAGTGGGGGGCGCTTTTCACATTAACTGTGGTGAGTCGGCCTTCTCTATGAATGCAAATGGGTTGGTAATGATCAAAGGAAAAATCTTTAATTTTTCGGCTACTGAAGACTTTACGATGAATGGGGGGCATATAGATTTAAATCCAGAAGGAGGAGGACCGGGGTACTTTAGGCCCAGCAAGGGAGGAGCCGCCATTAAAGCTGATATACAAACTCATTTCAATCCTGCTGTTGAGTATGAGCTCGTTAAAGAAGGGGACAGTTATAAGGAGGTTGAGGTAGGACCCTCTTTAATGGAGCAAGTCAATGACGCTAAACAGTAAAGAAGCTTGTAGGACACCTGTTGCGCACTCTAGCCCACTAAAACTTTATGATTCCCTACCAAATTAACGAAGCCCAGCTACAGATCGGGGAGGACTGGGAAGATCAATCATTGCAAGTGTTCAAGCTGCCCAGCGCGCCGGCCGGCAAGCCAGCCAGTTTTGTAGTAAGTCGCGATTTAAGCCGCAAAGACCATGAGAGTTTTTCTGCTTACGTACTAAAACAGAAGGAACAATTAAACGCTAAGTTACCGAGTTTAAAGCTGCTTAAAGAGGAAAACATCCATTATCAGGACCATGAAGGCGCTTGGCTGGAATATAGTTGGAGTAATGGAGAAAGCGAGCTGTATATTCGGCAGGTTTTTTATGATCGCTTTCCCCTCAGTCTGATTTTTACTCTTAGCTGCATCTCAGCAGATAGTCAGTATTTTGCCGAAACCTGGCGCCGCACGATGAGTGCGACTGTACTGGCACCGAAGGTACAGCTGGCAGAATCTGCTCCTTTTCCACCTCCGGAAGCGATTGTTAGGAAAGGGTAAATCAAGCCATGAGTGGAAAAGCAGCCTTAGGTGCAGCGCGTGTAGGCGATCAAATAGCCCATGGCACAGGAATTTTAGGCATGCTGACGGGGGCAGTGGTCGGTGCAGCGGTGGGTGCACTAGCAGTGGCTGGGACAGTGGCGACTGGAGGGGTCGCTGCAGTTATTATTGCCGGTTCTGTGGCGGCGGGAGCCTTGTCTCTTAATCAAATTGTTAAGGGAGTGAAAACCATTTTTGAATTACCTGATCCCACCACAGGTGTTTTAACCAAAGGGTCCCTTAATATTTCTATTAACAGTAGACCCGCGGTCCGAGCATCTGTGGACGGAACCGTAAGCTGTATGGGAGGCGCAGGGATTTTCTGGACGCATCCTCCCTTGCCTCTATTTGGTATGCCTGGTTTTTTGCCGGTTGCTGAAGGTAGTGGCTCAGTGAGCTTTAACAATCAGCCCGCTGCGCGTATTAATATGCATCTGTACTGCGGGGCGAAAATCAGAAGTTCTAGTAAGGATGTGAGCATTGGCGGCCCAACCTTGCGTACAGGAGATGTTCTAGACATTACTTTATGGGTGGAAGATGGCTTCCAGCTAATAGGGGTGCTTTCTCTTGCTGGAGGAGGATTGGTGGCAATGTTTACTTCTGTAGCAGCGGTTGGAATTTTTTCAGGCGCAGTTGGAGCCGCATGGGCAGGTTGGGAGGGTTTTGGAGCGCTAGGGAATATGATAGGTCCCGGTTATGGAGATCTACTGCAAGGCGTGTTTGGGATGTCTTTACTCTGTCTGGTTCCTAAAGCAGGATCTAAAGCAATAGATAAAATAACACAATCTAAACCAGATCCTTCAAAGGAAAATTTAGGGTCATTGACACTCGTAGAGCTTTCAGAGAAGAGCAAATTTCATGATACTCCTTCCAGTAGCCCGCAAACGCCGAAGTACAGAACACTTTCGGAGCTCGCCAAATACGCAGAACAACTTCAAAAACATAGTGATACTCCCGATTCTCAGCAACCTTTTCCCTCTCCCTGGGAAAAGCAGCCTTCCCCAAAACCGACTGAGCCTAGCAATGTTCCTCCCCCACCTCCACCGCCTCCAGCGAATGAGTAGAACTTTTAGCGGAGGTTTAAGTTTCAGTAGACAGCACTGCGCTAGACATTGAGATTTTTCCTCAACAGGGAATTAACTGTCTCAGGATTAGCTTTCCCCTTAGTAGCCTTCATGGCTTGTCCAACAAGGGATCCAAAGGCCTTTTCTTTCCCGGATTTATAGTCTTCAACAGATTTGGGGTTGGCAGCCAGCACTTCTTTAATGATAGCTTCTAGTGCAGATAGGTCTGTCAGCTGTTTTAGATCTCGCTGTTCAATGATGAGATCAATCTGCTGCAGGGCAGAATGCTTGTCCAAACTTACGAGCTTTTCTGCAGGATGGTTTTGGCGGAATTCACACACTGCCTGAAAAAGTGTTTTGGCCTGTGCATTAGATAATGTTCCATCTTTAATGCGCAGAATAATCGCGGCCAGATCTGTCGCCTGTGGCACGGATAAATCCTTAACGTCTTTTTCGGATCGGTTTAAGAAAGCTGATAGCTCCCCCAGCATCCAGTTAGCAGCCATTTTTGGTTCTGTACATAACTGAACCAAGGTATCAAAATAGTGTGCGAAATCCTTATCTTGCGTCAGCATGGCCGCATCATAAGCCGATAGCTTAAAGACTTGTTCAAACCGGGTCTTCATTGCTCCAGGCAACTCTGGTAGAGAGGCTTTTACCCGTTCAATCCATTGCGAGGTGATTATTAAAGGCGGTAAATCAGGATCAGGAAAATAACGATAGTCATGCGCATCTTCTTTGCTGCGCATACCGCGCGTCTGTCCTTTGTCAGGGTCATAAAGGCGGGTTTCTTGCACTACTTTTCCGCCTTCTTCAATCAACTCAATTTGGCGCTGTATCTCATAATTGATGGCCTCTTCCATAAAGCGGAAACTGTTCAGGTTCTTGATCTCGCAGCGCGTACCTAGCGGCTCTCCAGGTCGACGTACCGAAACGTTGGCATCACAACGAAAACTGCCTTCTTGCATATTGCCGTCGCATACGCCGATCCATTGCACCAGCGCGTGCAATTGCTTTGCATAAGCTACAGCCTCTTTGGCGCTGCGCATATCAGGCTCTGTTACAACCTCAAGCAAGGGAGTGCCCGCACGGTTTAAATCAATACCGCTGACAGGGCTACCATCGGCGCTTTGCAGTCCCTCATGGACAGATTTTCCAGCGTCTTCTTCCAGATGCGCGCGTACCAGCCGAATGGTTTTTTCTCCGTTTTCAGTCAGTATGGTGACGCTACCTCCTTGCACAACAGGTATTTCCTGTTGTGTGATCTGATAAGCTTTTGGCAGGTCAGGATAAAAATAGTTTTTACGCTCAAACTGAGAACAGGGGGCTATCTTGGCGCCCAGGGCGAGCCCTAACTTGATAGCACATTCAACCGCAGCTTGGTTCAGGACAGGTAGTACTCCGGGAAGTGCCATGTCCACTGCATTAGCCTGTGTGTTGGGCACAGCTCCATATTGCGTTGCGCTACCTGAAAAAATCTTTGACACCGTCAAAAGCTGTACATGTGTTTCCAGGCCAATAACTACTTCCCAAGCCATGTGTTTCATCCTGTCTTTTGTTTAGCAGTAAACCAAACTTATATGCATTTCTCAAAAAGTTGGGGTCTGCTTGCTAAGCTGATTTCACCTAATTGTGCTGTGTAATTAATTCTGTCATTTATTACTTGTCATGAGGTGCGCACTGACCGGTCTGAGGATCAAACATGACTGGCCAAGCCTCATCATAAATACCTGGGCTGCAATATTGAGCACACTCACTATGGGCTAAAGTCACGCGTCGCGGCTCCTGCCAAATGAGGAGTTTGCAAGCACTGTTTTCTCGCGAAACCAGTTCAATATGAGGCCTATGTTTAATCTGCGTGAATTGCGATAATTTAAAATTACATCCGCCTTTTTTGCCAACCCATAATTGCCAATCTAAATCTTGTACTTGATTGTTATAAACTATCAGCGTGGCTTGTTCGCGGAAACCATCCTCTTCCGATTGTTTGCAGTAGCCTACTAAATGAATGGAGCGGTCAGCAATCGGAGTAGGGGTAGGCCAGAGCCGAGGCAGAGCACAAGCGCTTAGCAGCACTACATTTAAACTTAAGAGTGTAATGTTTCGTAGCGAAGGATTCATTATTGATGCGCTTTTTGGAATGCATCTGCTACCGCCAGCATCCGGGCTTCATCAAAATAGTTGCCAATAATTTGTAGGCCCACCGGTCGACGGCTCTGAGCGCCGATGCCTGCCGGCACGCTCATTGCCGGAAGCCCTGCCAAAGAGGGGCCAAGGGTAAAAATATCGGCCAGATAATTAGCCACGGGATCATCGGCTTTATCACCCAGATTCCAAGCCGTAGTGGGCGCTACAGGGCCTAAAATCAAATCACATTGTTCAAATGCGTTTTTAAAATCCTGGGCAATCAAGCGGCGCAATTTTTGAGCTTGTTTGTAATAGGCATCATAAAAACCATGAGACAACACATAAGTACCCACCAAGATCCGACGTTTTACTTCAGGCCCAAAGCCTTCAGCACGGCTACGCATATACAGGTCGAGCAAATCTTTTGGGTTTTCGCAGCGGTGACCATAGCGTACCCCATCAAAGCGGGACAGATTGCTGGAAGCTTCGGCTGGTGCAATAACATAATAGGCGGGAATAGACAGAGAGTTGCGCGGTAGGTGTACTTCTACGCGTTTTGCCCCCAAGCCTTCCAGTTGTTGGATAGCAGCTTCCACCACCTCTCGTACCTCAGTAGCGACGCCTTCATCCATGAATTCAACAGGCACCCCAATGCGCAAGCCCTTCAGTTCTGAAAAAGCTTGGGGCATTAAGCGCGTAAAGTCTTCAGCAGAACGTTCTAAAGAAGTGGAGTCTCGCGGATCAAACCCTGCCATTATGTTGAGCAACAGGGCACAATCTTCTGCGGTATGTGCCATGGGGCCGGCCTGGTCCAGTGAAGAGGCAAATGCGATCATTCCATACCGGGACACGCGTCCATAAGTGGGTTTGATGCCTGTTAGTCCGCAAAAACTGGCGGGCTGGCGAATGGAACCGCCGGTGTCTGTTCCAGTCGCCGCTGGGACGATGCCTGCTGCAATGGCGGCTGCAGAGCCACTGGTGGAACCTCCGGGAACAGCGGTTTCATCTTTGGGATTAAGTGTTAGGCCGTAAGCAGAGTTTTCTCCTGATCCGCCCATGGCAAATTCATCACAATTGGTTTTGCCTACACAAACCATGCCAGCTGTTTGTAGTTTTTCTACTACCGTGGCATTAAAAGGAGAAACATAATTTTGCAGAATTTTGCTGCCTGCGGTGCTTTTCCAGCCCTGCGTCACAAAAATATCTTTGTGCGCTATGGGAATTCCACACAGCGCACTTGCACTACCTGCAGAAATGGCCGCATCTGCAGTACGGGCTTGGGCTAAAGTGAGGTCGGCTTGTACATCCAGAAATGCATTCAGATGCCGTTTGTTTTCAATATGAGTCAGTGCTTCTTTTGCCAGCTCTACTGCACTGACCTGTCTGGATTGAAGCTGTGCCGAAAGTTGTTTTAAAGTTTTTACAGCCGAACTCATTCAATCACCCGCGGCACAATAAACATCCCTTGTTGAGGGGGAACTGGAGAATTAGCCATATTCTGCTCGCGGGTGAGGATATCGCAGGGTTCTGTGACTTTATCCTCCCTTAGTCGTAGACAGACTTCGTTTACAAACGCTGTAGGATGCGCTAAGGGGGCAACTCCTACCGTATCCTGCGACTGCATTTGGTCTACAAGGGTAAAGATGGAACTTAATTTATGTCTAATGGATTCAATTTCAGCGTCTGATACTCCTAGCCGGGCTAAAGTAGCAATACGATGAACTTGTTCAGGAGTCATTTCCATAGCAGTAGAAAAATAAAGGAGGCCGTTTGAGCTTACTGAAAATTGCGCTGCTCAGTAAAGGCAACGCTAGGCTTATTATAAACGTGACTTTATGCCTTGATTTGACTCCGGCCTATTCATCTTCCATTTCTGCCTTAGCCAGTTCTACATCTAGTCTTTCCATGGCATCCATGGGCGTATGTTCAGTAGCCTGTTGATACAGCTTTTCTGCTTCAGCGATCTTTTTCTTTCCTTCTAGCATAACGAGGCCATTGGCATATTCAATCCGTGCAATAGCAGAATCTGGGTTAAGCTCAAGCGCTTTTTTAAACATTTTCAAGCCTGTTTCTTTGGAGGCACCATAAGTTAAGCCTCCCAGCATGGCGCCTACTTTATCAATAATCTCTGCATGGTAGGTGCCCAATGCAATATGAGCATCTGCATGTTTTGGTGCCAGTTTAAGCGTGGTATCCAGAGCACTTTTGACTTTGCCAGCAATTCCGCTGGTAGCGGCTTTCACAACCCCTATACCTTGTCCATAGCGACCCATAGCGTAGGCATACAGATAAAAGCCGTTGGCATTAGAAGGGTCTGTGGCTTGCAAGGCCTCACAGCGTTGAGCAACCTCTTCATATAAAGCGAGTTGTTTTTTTTCATTCGGTTCCAAGTAAGTAGCGTAAATCACTTGTGCTTTATTGGCAGCATTACTACCACTGCTGGTAGCTGCCGCTAATCCGAGGTCCACCGCTTTGGAAAAATCTCCCGCATGAAAAGCAATCCATGCATTTAAAGATGCTGCGTCTTTGGGGAGCGGCTCAGTATCACCCGCATGCAGTCGCGCCCAGGCTTTTTTAAGAGTAGTGGCACTATATTCATAGGCTTTATCCGCATAAGCAAAGGCTTTCCATGTTTTTGGCATAAGCACCTCTTTTCTCTATTAAATTGCACATTAACCTGAAGCATTAGAGTTTGGTCCAGAGCACTGTATCGATGGACTTTGACACAATGTACTCGAAAATAAGGAATAGTAGAGAGAGTGACATTAGTTACCTAGTCCCAGTTTTGCTTATAAAACTTTAATTTTCTACAAAGACTGGGAAAGAAAATTCAGGAATTACGCAACCAAGACAGGTAAAGCGGGTGGTGTATTCTGCGGATGAATCATCTCGTGAATCTGACCTTCGCGTAAGCTTACTATTCGTTGTGCACGGGCAATGGTCTCGGGTCTGTGTGCCACCATAATACGGGTTAATTGCAGGCTGCTTAAAGCCTCATTAACCTTATGCTCATTATCCATATCCAAATGACTAGTCGCTTCGTCTAAGGCCAGAATTTTAGGTTCTTTATACAAAGCTCTGGCTAAGAGCACACGCTGCTTTTGCCCGCCGGATAAGCTACTTCCCATATCCCCTACAAGAGTTTGATACCCCATTGGCATAGCATTGATCTCATTATGCACAGCCGCTTGCTGGGCGCACTGCACTACCCGCTCTGCTTGAGGGCGGGTATCAAAAAAACTTATGTTTTCCTGCAGTGAACCTGCTAGCAATACATCATCTTGCATGACCGTTCCTACCATTTGACGATAAGCCTGCAAACCGATTTGTTTGATCGGGATATTATCAATTAATACTTCCCCTTCTGTAGGTTCTAGCAAGCCCAGAATAATCTTGCACAGGGTGGTTTTGCCGCAGCCGCTAGGGCCTACTAATGCAAGACTTTGGCCGGCAGGGATCGTCAGATTGATCCCGTTCAATACCCATGGTTCTCCTTGCGCGTAGCGAAATTTTAAGTTTTTGAGTGTTATGGTCGGTTCTAGCCGAGAAAGATCAGTCTCTTGGACCGCTGCAGGCTCTGTTTTCTCCAGAACGATATCGCCCACTCTTTCCCCGTGCAGACTGAGCATTTTCAGATTGATAAACACATCAATCAAACTGAAAATGCGGTTTGAGAACGTTCCCGCGTAGCTGGTAAAGGCCATCAGCATACCTATGCTTAAAGCGCTTTCCATGACCAGCTTTGCCCCTATATAAAGCAGCGCCAAGCCTTGGACACCAAATAGCGCCGTATGGCTTATCTTGAAAAGGATCGACAACTTTTGCGTCTTGATATCTCGGTTTTGCACATCCATTCGCAGGTTTTGCCAGCGGGCACAACGTTCTTCTTCGCGCCCGTACAGTTTTAGCGGAGTAATCGCGCGCAAGGTTTCCAGAAAATGACTGTTTTCTTTGGCTGACAAAACCAAACGCTCTTCCGAAGCCTCCCGAAAAGGCTGATAAAACAACCAGCGCAGTAATGCATACACTACCACCGAGGCTACAACGAGCGCAGTCAGCTTGGCACTGTAAAGCAGCATCATTCCCAAGGCTAACAGGGCCATCAGCCCATCCAGCAAACTTTCTACAAACACACTGGTTAGCGTATTTTGTATTGCAGCCATACTGCCAAAACGGGACACCACATCCCCCAGGTGTCGTTTTTCAAAAAAAGAGATTGGCAGTCGTATCAGATGCGCAAATACCCTGCCACCCCATTGATACCCAATCTCCATACTCCAGCGCATCAAAAACCAGCTACGCGCCAAACCAATAGCTGTCTGTGTGAGCATCAGCAAAGCAAAACCAAACACCAGTACCGTTAAGAGCTCACGGTCTCCACTGACAATAACCTCATCAATCACAAACTGGTTAAACAGCGGAGAGGTGATTGCAAAAAGCTCCAGAGCCAGCGCTAACAGCAGCATTTGCAGTAGTGCGCGGCGCAGGCCAAGAATCTGACCAGTCAGGTCTTTTAGGCTTATTTGTTTGCGCTCATTCCTGGGTTTAAAGCTAGGGCTAGGCGTCAATTCCAGAGCCACCCCGGTAAAATGCTGCGAAAGCTCTTGCAGCCTCAGCCGACGCCGACCCATCGCAGGATCTAATAAGGTGACGGTGACCTTGCCTCGCCAATCCTTGTGGATTTTCTCAAGTACTACAAAATGGTTCAGGTCCCAATGCAGAATACAAGGCAGAGTCAGCTGAGGTAATTCTTCTAGCTCTAGACGCAAAGGTCGGGCCGAAAGCTCAAGAAAAGCGGCATGGCGCATGAGTTGTGCCAGCGTCGCCCCTTTAAGGCTAATAGAAAACCTGCGGCGCAGCTCTGACAAATCTGTATAGTGGCCATAATGGCCAGCCACTATTGCAAGGCAAGCCAGGCCACATTCACTGGACTCCGTTTGCAGATAAATTTTCACAAAAAAGCAAAAAGCAACATGGGCAAAAACTGGCAGAGCCTAGGAGAGTTAAGTGTGAGTCGGTACTACATCAGCTGGATATTTTCTCTGAAGATAAAACCTTAATCCCATCCCATGAAGCATCCATAAAATGGTAAAGCCATACAATAAAAGAGATTGATGTGAAACCTCATCTACTGATCGTTCAGGCAGAGCATGGCGGATTCTATAAAAAACTATCAGGAGAACAGCTCCCAATAAAACCTGTATCGTAAAAAAGAATAAATTCTTGCGGGGCTTAAGCGTTTTAAAAAGTGAAGATTCTCTTATGCCCATCAAGTGAAAAGCAATCGACAAAAAAGCTGTCATACAGAGAGTGCTTTTTGCGAAGAACATCATAAAATTCAGATCAAAAAACATAGGTGGAGTAATTAAAAATATAAAAAAAATTATTCCAGAAAATTGGAAGAATAAAACAAACCAATAAATTAAAAAATTTACTAAAAATAAAATAAAAATTTTTAATTTTTCCATAATTTTCCCCTGAAGAATTCTTTCTTACCTTTTAAATGGGTTCATCAGTTTTTTGTTACCACCTTCTGCAAGCAGAGTCATTAATCAAGAAAAGACAGAAGATCCTAAGAAAATAGGGATAAAAGACAGCATAAATTCTAAATAAAAAATCTTCCTACAAAAAGAATAGTACTTAAGCATACTGTACTATAAGCTAAAAGAAAAAATAAAAAATAATTTAAGAGTCTTAAAATTCTATAGATATTTTAACGCTATTTGTAAAAAATAAGACTTTAGTTTTTAAAAACCAGTATGGTTGTTTGGTTGCAGACTCAAAATCTCTTTTATATCAGTTGGATAATTTTTCTGAATATAAAGCTTCATTAATAGTCCAGTAACTAACCAAAGAATAAAAATCCCTATCAATAAAAAAATATTCAATAAACTGAAAGTAGGAAAAGGGTTTGATGGAATAGAATAGTCTGAAATAATATAAAAGAGAGTCAGTAAGAAGAGACTATTCAATATTTGTACAAAACTCAAAGCCATATTTTGTTGAAAACTTGTTTTTTTAAAGTAAATAGGAATTTTAAACTCTAAGAAATAAGTAGTTATAATAAAAAAGAGTGCTGCACAAGCTAGAATAATTGCAAAATTTTGCAGAAATTTTAGTATAAATAAATGTTCAACATAAAGTGCAATGGCCAGACAGAAAACTCCAAATAAAGAAAGAAATAGTGCACAGTAGTAAGCAAGGAAATCTAAAGTTTTTAAAAAAACAACTCTGGCTTTTTGCATATTATTACTCTTTACTCAAAAAAATTAGCTTTTCACTTCAATACTCTACTTTATAGTCGAGAATATCTGTTTAAAATCTACTCTATTCTTTTAATAAAATAGCCGTTTTTTTCAAAACTGCTAATGAGTCCTGTAGGGCCTGCTAAATGTAGTACCCCTGTAGCAAAAATGTAAATTTTTCCGGATTCAATAAATTTAATAATCTCGGAAAATAATTTATTATTTCTTCCATAAATAGAAATCTCATCAAACTGTTTGAAATCTAATATCTCATAAGATTTCTCTAATTCATTTTTAATTAATGAAACATCCCCAGAACTAAAAGCATCTGACATTTTATTCAAAATTTGATGATATTTTTCTTTGCAATTACCACTTTGAATAAAATTTAGAATATTTTCCAAGTTTTTGGACCAAATTACTGAATCTAAAGGCGGAAGCGCATTTATTTGATTCTCTATAGTTTCCAAGGAAAAAAATGATTTTCGCATTTTAGAAGCTAATAAAGCTAGTTCTGTTTCAAGTTGAACCCTATCGATTGGTTTACTACATTTTTCTTGTAAAAGCGAATACATGACATCAATAGGATGAGCGTTATTAATTATTTCTTGTGTATCTTTTCCAAAGTGCGGGTTTAGTTCAGAAATTATCTTAGACATAAGATTTTTTGAAATAAGGGTAGATAATTTCCTTTCTTGCCTTATTTTATTTAGAGCTCCTATTATAACTTCTGGTTGATTTATAAACTGAGCTATTCCAAGCTCAGTTATTACCCCATCTGAGTAGGATAAAATATTTATTGTTGAATTTGATAAAAAAACTTTTCTTCCAGCAGGTAAAGCATGCATTATTCCTAAAAGATAGCCGACTACCGCCTCTTCTTTTCGTATTTCATATAATATATTTTTAGATACCTGCTCTCCATGACACAAGTAACTTAAAGAGAAAATTATTAATCCTAATAACAGTTTCCATAATTTGCATAGCATAATTAATGTTACTTTCTCTAAAAGCTAAAATAGTTTTTCACTTTTGCTAGAAATAATTAATAAAGATTTAAGAGGTTTTAGAATCTTCATTATCCAGTTAAACTGGAAAACCCTTATCTAATAAATTCTCTAGATAAGGGTTAAATAATTATTAACGAAGACGATTATATCCCCCAGAAGAGTTTCCGGCTGGGCATCTAACTGGCTGGCAGGCTGAGGAGTTTACTCCGTAGGCAAGACCAGCTAAACCTCCCACAGCTCCAACTAACAATGCGCCAGGTGCGCGAGCTAATCCATAACCGACCGCAGCCCCTCCTATAGCACCGGCTATCATGGCATCCTCAACCGCATTTTTACAAGCTTGCGGGTCGGCGAGGCGTGGGGTACAGCTACCACCTGTTTCGTTATCTCTGCCTCCACTGCCAGTATTACTACTGTTACCCCCGCTAAGAGAATGTCCCCCTGCCTGATAAACCACTACCCACCCATATCCCCCAGCCACTCCCCCTGCAACTGTATCTGCTTCTGTGATTGATAATGTTCTCATAATGTACAACTCCATCTTCTTAGATACTACTAGACTGAAAATGCGGTCAGTCCTTCCGCCCTCGCTCCCTCCCTGGCGTTGCGCACCGCTGTGGTTGGATTGAATTTTTAATATTTTTCCCGGTTAGGGTGGGTATTAGCCGGTTTGACTAATGGCTAATATAGGTTCCAGAATCCATTCCCAGATTTTCCGTTTGTCTTGTAATACATCCGCTTCAAGGGTCATGCCAGGTTTTAAGAGCTGTGCTTGACCGTAAGCATCGATATGCTGCTTGTTCAATTTGACCTTGATGCGATAAAGCGCCTCACTGCTGTTGAATCCCAATAGGCTTTGCTGGGCATTGCTCAGAATGGTGCTGGCCAGGTTGGGTGGTAGCTCGTTAGGAGCAAAGGGAGTTTTGCTGACGTCGCTGACCACTCCTTTTTGCAGGCCAAATTTTTGGTAAGGGTAGGCCTGGTAGCGGATCAGCACTGTTTGACCAGGTGCTACAAAGCCCGCAGTTCGGCTAGGTGCGTAAAGATGGGCTTCTAAGGGATGCTTGAGCTTGGAAGGGCTATTGCCATCACGGAGGGAGTCGCTGCTGCAATCGCGTTGAGAAAGAGAAGTAGGGGTAGCGAGAGAACTTTCTGCACACGGGCTTTCTGGCAAGAGTGTAGCTAGGACTTGCCCAGCGGCGACAGTCTGCCCAGCTTGAATATTTAATGTAGCGAGAGTGCCTGCCTGGCTTGCGGTGATGAGACTGGCTTTGCGGCTTTGGTTTTCAGCAATTTCTTGCTGTAAGCTGGCCAGAGCCCGCTGTATCTGGGCCTGATCAGTAGCTAGACTATTAGTAAGAGCTGTTTGTTCGGCTTGCAAGGCCAGTGAAGTGGATTGCAGTTGTAGCTTGCTGCGTTGCAGGTTAGAGAGGCGGGTGGCAACATCCAGCAGCTCTTCTTGTTTTTGCTGTGTTTGGGCAGCAGAGACAAAGCCATTGGCTTGCAGGGTCTGATATTTATGCAGGCTTTCCTGGGCAAGAGCATGACGGCGCTGAGCCAGAGCGATTTCTTGATCTAGCTGACTGTTTTCGCTGTTCAAATTATTCAATTTGTGGATAAGCGTTTCTTTTTTGTCTTTGTATTGAGCTAGGCGTAAGCGTTGTTCGGTCTCTAATGTTTGCTGACGGGCGGCCAGTTGCTGGGCTATAAGCGCGGTGATTTCTCCGTGCGTACCTTGACGTTCAGTGGAGATTTCAAACAAAGCCTGGCCCGCCTGGACGTTTTGGCCTTCATCCACGTAGCGATGGGTTAGCAGCCCTGCATTAGGTGCAGCAATACTAATACTTCCATTGGCGGGGAGGGTGATTCCAGTGATACGCGCCTTTTTTGTGATGCTACCCAGGGTAAGATAGGCAATCAGTGCCAAAGCAAGCCCCAAGGCAACTGCTGCGCTTAGCCACCCTGAGAGCGGTTGGGCTAAACGAATAGTTCCTTTCCAATGGGAACCATAGGCAGCAGTGACTTCTGGGCGGAAGAGGGGTTGCGTCATGGAAAAGGAGTGTTTGTAAGGTTTCTACAGACTAGCGTTTATTTTTGAAAAGAGCCAGTCTTCATATTTTTCTTTCTTGTAATTTTTGTCATTACTATTGCGGGAGTTTTTGCTGAGTTTGCATTAGAAAGATAGTTGGACATTGAAGAAGCTAGCTTACGCCTTTACAGTATTCAATCCTTCCCCTCGGTGTTATTGGCTGTGTTATGCCAGGCTAATGTCTAGATCACTGTCTAAACATAGGAAGATTTAGGATTGAATACTGTAGTGAGTAAAGGGGGTGAGGAAAGCCCCAGGCAACGCTAGGCTGACTGGGGGGTAGGGCTAAAAAGAAAAGCCCAGGCTTTTAGTCTTGTAGAAAGGTGGCAGCTATTAGAAATTCTATTTCAGATACTCAGCGGCCAGTTTTTCAAATAGCGCACGGGAATTTCCGTTCAGATAGGGGGCGACTAAACAAAAAGTTTGATAAACCCCGCGTCCTAAAGCGGCACTCATTTTTTCTTTTTCATTGAACTGCCGGGGGTTCATGACATATTCCCAGCTGAGCCAATAGGTCGCTACAACGACGATATTGGTGCAGAGTGATTCAAGTTCGCGGTCGCTGGCTTTAAGTTCTCCTGCGATGCGCAAATCATCACAAAGTTTGCGCGATACATCAACTGCATGGGTAATGATGCGCTTAAAGTGGGTTTCAACAGTACGGTTGTTGGCCAGAAGATTATTCAGGTCGCGGTAAAAAAACCGGTAACGCCAGATTAGCTCATAAAGAGTGTGTAGAAAAAACCAGGCATCTTCAACGGTGGCGGCTTCCCGTGGAGCGCTGAGCATAGCGTCCATTTCTTTTTCGAAGTCAGAAAAAAGACAATTGATAATGTCATCTTTATTACGAAAATGATAATAAAGATTGCCCGGAGAGATATTCATCTCTTCAGCAATATTACTGGTTGTTACGTTAGGTTCGCCAAAGTCGTTAAATAACTGCAAGGCCAACGACAAAATGCGCTCCCTGGTGCGCCGTGGGGGTTTGCGTTCCATTGAAGCTTCTCCTCCTGTAATGCAAATGAGAATACAACGGCTTGTAGGGCAGTGGCTAGAACTAGCCTAGAGCATCGCCAGAGTTTCTGGGGAAAACACCTAGGAATTCGTTGTGTTTTATTTCAGAAAATCAATAATCCCCAGATTTTATGCGCTTTTTAAGAAAAAATTCCTTCGGAATCACTATAAAATTTAGGCCTGAAGATTTCTGAGTTGATGTGGTGAAACTGTTAGCGGGATTTAACGATTAAAAGGGCCCCTAAAAGGCATTGGATGAGATACAAAACGGAGGATAAGCCGTGCAACCAGCCAAATCGCGCGGCTAAGGCAGCACGGGTAGCCTCGTTAACGGTACTCATTAACTCAATCCGCGCTCCAGCCATGATAGGGGCTAATAAAAATTGTTGTATTGCTGCCAGAGCAGCCATCATGACTACGACTAGTATGATTGGCTGAAACCAGCGTAGTCGACGCTCGGTATAAGGGTGCAACAATAAAATGACGGGTGCGCAAAAGAGCGCAATGACCGATTGCCAATAAAAAATATGGCTGGCAAAGGTTCCTGCTAAAGATTGGGGTTGAATGACTGAAAAAGCCAGGGGCACTGCCAATAGACCTGTAGTCCAGGTACTCCCTACCCAGGCGGTTAATACCAGACGCTGAATAGCAGCCAGCCAAACCAAGCGTCGGGAAGGCGCCGGCTCAAGCGCATTTTTAACCTCGGAGGTATCGATATCTGCCAAATGCTCCGTCTCCACAAGATGAACGCAATTTTACCTGGCTATGATCTAAGGAGAGGGACAATGTTATTCGTAGCGGACAGCCAGAATTTCATACTCATGTTGGCCGCCAGGCGCCTGCACCAGCGCCACATCTTTAGCTACCTTTCCAATCAAAGCTCGTGCAATCGGACTGCTAATGCTGATTTTTCCCTGTTTAATATCAGCCTCATCTTCCCCCACAATCTGGTAGCAAACCTGTTTGCCCGAGTTCAGCTCTTCAAGCTCCACCGTAGCGCCAAATACGACCCGGCCCTGGGCATCAACGGATTTCGGATCAATAATGGTGGCATTGGACAATTTGGCTTCAATCTCCTGAATCCGCCCTTCGATAAAGCCTTGCCGTTCTTTGGCAGCATCGTATTCGGCATTTTCCGACAAATCGCCTTGGGCACGGGCTTCAGCAATAGCGTTGACCACAGCGGGGCGCTCCACGGTTTTAAGCCGGTGTAACTCAGCTTTGAGCAGTTCTGCGCCGTGCACGGTTAAGGCAATGGTGTTCATGATCTCTTATCTCGATTTTTAAAATCGTTAGCAGTTAAATAAAAACCCCGGGACTCATCCCGGGGCAAGGTACACATGGTAATGGCTAGCCATCAATCTTGCAAGTTGCTTAAAGCAGGGGATCGTTGTGGTGATGCATAATGCTCAGCTTAATCAACACCGGAGCGCGTAGCATCTAGGATAGCATCGGCCATGGCCACGGGTGAGGTTTATTGAACCGATAGCTGAGCATTTTTGAAAGAGCAGGGTGGAAAGAGTTTTAGGGTGTTGCTGAAGGGAAATAGCTTGGACAGATTAATTGCGTGTAAATGTAGTCAGCATATGCAAGCAGCCAATTTATTATCATGCTAAGGCGGTTGATGGTAAAGGGTGTTCCTGGCTGTTGAACTTCCAGCATGACAATGCAGTGCTTGCTTCCCTCGCCTTTAAGGAAATAATTGATCTGTTGTAACTTCTGTGGATCGTAGTTGCCGTTGTTCGACATCCCAGCCTGCTTAAATAGGCGAGCCAGGAATTTTTGAAAATCACTAATTCTCCCACTATTGTGCACAATAATGTGGCGGAGCATTTCTATTAGGCAAATGGTAAATCGAAAGTCGATGCCGAAATAATTTGACTTTTCAATGATGGCTAGAGAGGGAAAGCGCCGCCTTATGCATTCCAGCTTCGCACTTAGTTTTTTATGGGATTTTGATTTCTGCAGAAACCACTCAAATGGTTTTTCTGATAAGGAAGTCGATGTCTCGCCTTTGGTTTCCTTTGAGGGCCACGCGCTCGGCTCTTTGTGCCCAAGGTGGGCGTACATGAGTTCCACGAGATCCTCGAAGTATTCGAATGCTTCAGCAACTAGCCAGAGATTATGTTTGTTGTACCGATCAGTCAAATACTGGACACGACGATCAAAATCCACAGCCTTATGATGATAGAAAATTAGAGCTCCGTTTGTTAGGGAGTGAAAACCCATGCTGTGAAACGAGGAAGAGTGCTGCTCTAGCCCCCTTTCAATGAAGGACTGATGATTCTTGACCATCAACTCGTATTCTTTTTTAATTGAATTCTTAACTTGACGCGAAAGTAGCTCAACCTCTGCAATGTTGGAAAGAAACTCTTCGTATTGAATTTGCATGCGTGATCAAACTTATTGTAGGGATTTAGTCTTCGGCTTAAGCGGCCCACGGTCTTCTAGAATAATGTTAACTGTCTTTATGATAGGTAGCCTGTGAGCAGTGCTTGCTCCCACTCCGGGCGCCCGCGGAGTTTTGCTAGATGCGCCATTGCCCGGTGGTTATAGGGGACTGACAGCAGGGATACGGTCCATCCGTCGCGCCCTTCGTCGACGATTGCATAGCGGGCGTCAGGCGAGCCAGTTTCGACCACATGCGCAGATGGGTGAATGTCGTCATATGCCGGAAGACCAACGCTGCCTGGGTTGACAATAAGTTGGCCCTGGTGGGTACGGACAGAGCGTGCGATGTGTGTGTGACCACATGCAATCAGTGGTGAGGCCTCGGTCCCAAGACGAGCTTGAATCTCGCTGGGTTTTGCAGCTCGGATCGCGCCATTTTCTACTGTTTCTAAGAAGTATTCAACATCGCTCGAAGGAGTTCCGTGGCACAGATAGATTTCTGGCGTAAGACGTGCGTTTTGCGCAAGTGAACTGAGCCAATTCAATTCTCTGCCGGTAAGTTGTGAGTAGGCGTATTCATCCGACGCGCTCCTGCGCTCTTGACTATGCGTAAGTATCTGGCGCTCATGGTTTCCCGCAAGGCTCAGCCAATTTTCTGCCATAAGGTACTGAGCGGTCTGCAGCGGCAATAAGGGTCCAGACAGACTGTCTCCCAAATTAATAATCTGATCGACGCCACGGCGGCGAATATCGGCCACCACTGCCTCAAGGGCTGCGAGATTCCCGTGTATATCTGAAATGAGAGCGATGCGCATAGTATGAGCGTGAGGGTTAACGTTTGAGGTAACCGGAGTGCGAAGCACGAAGGGCGTCCACAAGCGGAGCTTGGAGGCGTCGGCCTGACCAAACAGTTAGGCTGCTGACCAGTGCGCAGTCGGCGAACTTACTCATGACGCTCCAACCAATCTTCGGTGTAACGATGACATTAAAGTCTAACAGATTCAAACTCGTCGGCGTGTGGTGATTTACTTTCAGCACGCCTTTTCATTGCCTCGTTCATCGCCTCGAATCCTGTTCGCGTTGCCGATTCGAGGTTGGATTTTACGAGGGGTAGCAGAATGCCGGAGAACCTTTCGCCGTGAACGAAACGAGTTCGGTTTGACCCAAGTTGGGAAAGGACAAAGTAGTGCTCTCCCTCAAACAGACAGGGCATCAAAAATCTAACCAGTTAACGCAATTCGGCATTTGGTTTGGCAACGAGTAGTTTCGGCGAAAAATCATGGTTTTTCCCCGGGCGGGCAAATTGACACCGTAAGGCGCTGACCCAAGACTGCCTCCCCCGAAAGTTGACGAACGAACGGATTTCACTCCGATTGACGTGCAAAGTCCGTCAGTACGCTCCATACGATCTTTGGGGAGGCATTAACACCTATCTCAGTGGCGATTTCGTGCATTGGAAATCACGATGTGTAAATGCTTAGGTGAGGCAAGCCCTTCGAGGCAAGGAGCAGTGTTGGTATTCGGCTTCACGCGCTAGATGACTCGGGCAAGCTTATCCAGGTAGCGCATTGAACAACCGCCCGATATCCATCCAGATCTTCGAATGTACAACCGTCACGGTCCCAGTAGGGATTCAAGGAAGTGACTAATTTAAATCCTGCCGCCTTCATAGATTCGCAGCGACGGACCCAATCCTCTCGGTCTGGCACATAGAAGACAAGTAGATCGTCCAGAGTAGGAGTTGGCTTGACAGGATGCAAACGGCAATAGGTGAATTCGAAATGATATGCACCGCCTGCTTCACCTAACATTACACCATCGAATCCATCATGGTCATTGAAATGACCAAGACGAACAAAGCCAAGACCTTCTCGGTACATTGCTTCAGTGCGGCTTAGATTGGTTACCGGACGGGCGATTCGAAAATGAGTGGACATACAGTAGCTCTTTCTGGGGCTAATGTTGAAGGTAGTCGGCACCGGCGCGCAAAGCGCGCAGGGAATCCAAACTGCGTAGCAGTTTGGCTAGCGGATTGACTGAGCTGTTAGACCCTTAGTCACCTGCGCAACGCACCCCAATCTTAGCGCACGCGGCCGCGCTGAAGAATTGTGCGAGGCGCAAGACAAGAAGCGCCATGCCTTTACCGCTTTCAGGGCCATAACGAGCGTGGAGCGCCAGTAGTTCATGGACCAAGGCGGCAGCTTGTTCTGGGTAGAGGTTGAAGTCGGAATAGAACTTTGACCACAGGGCATTTAATTGAGGGAATTCCTGCGGCGCTTCCGAAGCGAACGAAAATAGGTACTCATCTTGATCGTGAATCGCCTCGTGCCGATCTTCGGCGTACATATCAAATGCCATTCATGTCCCTTGAACAACCTCAGGAATCAAAGAGGGTTTTCCCATCTCAAGCGAGCTTTACTCTTTAGAGGTTGCAGTTTATGGCAACCAAGGGCCTCGATGGAGAGGTCAAACTTTTCATCCACTCACCTGTATATGGAAGGGCGAGATTGCATTTCATTTTAACCCTTCACCTCGCTGTGGCCAAAAACGTTTTTGCCTCTTCGGGGATGGATGAGGCGAGCAACTCCACGCGGGTGCGCGCCCCCAGTGTGCTATACAGGCCAAGCTGCGCGAACTTATTGCATGGCTCGCCTTTGTTTCACACCGATAGCTGGGTCACTTGCCAGCCCGTTGTAAGCCTGCTCCAGCGAAGGGTTAGCGGTCAACACCTGCAACGATGTAGGCATAGTCTCCCTCCTCCGTTTTGTAGCTATTCCTGATTGAGGCGAAAGCACCACTCTGTAGATCTGCGGCTAATCGGCTAAGTCCTTCATAAAGTTCCTCTTCAGACGCGAGATTGGCGAAAGAGCTGATGTTGGCGCGCAGGGCTCCGTCTAAATACAACGTAGGGCGATGTTTACCGGAGTAAAGGAACAGATCTTGAAGCTCGTTCGTGACGAAGAAGGGAGTGACGGTGACCGACTTAAACCCTGAGCGAGACAGCGCGGCGCGAACGCTTTGTTCGGAAGGCATCCTTCCGATGGAGCGAGTCATCATCTGGGGAAAGTAGTGGCAGAGCCAGTAGTTGCGCATCTGCTCGGCCAGACCCGTGAAGATGACGAAGCGGCCCGAGCGCAGTGTCCTGCGTACTTCCGTGAACGGCGAATCAAGGTTTTCAAAGTGGTGGATCGCGAGAGTGCAGATCGCACCGTCGAAGATAGCGCTGGAAAAGGGGAGCGAGTCTGCTTTTGACTGAACCCAGGAAATCGCGCTGGACTTGCTACGAGCCTGGGCGAGCATGACCTCAGACACGTCTATCGCTGTCCAAATGCCGCCAAGCGCACTGAGAGCAGCTGTGTAGTTGCCGGTACCACAGGCCAGATCAAGGTAAGCCCCTGAGTCGATGAGTCGTAGTTCTTCGGCAAGAGTGTGTGCGATGACCGGATCTGCACGCCGAGACTGCGCGTAGGTCCGGCCGATGACGTCATAGAGCGGCTGCATCTGATGGTTTTTAAGGTCCGATAAATGATGGGTTAGCCATTTCTTCACTTGTCTTGCCCGCCCATATCGGAATGGTTAGCCGCGACGAGTGTTATCTCTCGATTGCTCAGATAGGTGAACACAAGCTCAACTCCGCTGGAGAACTGCAGGCTTGCCCCGATTTCAGTGTTAGAGCCCCAGTAGCGAACAGTATCAAGCCTAGCACCAACCACCCCTGGCCTCTTGCTGAGATTTACGAGCACGAGCACACTTGAGAGCCGATCATTAAGGGGTTCCCTAGGTATTGTGGTAGTGCGCCAGAAGATCGTACTTTCATCGAAGCATAGCTGAAGCCACCCATCATTGAATTTGAAGTAAGCCAAGTTAACCGGGTCAGTTAGCGCACCATCAACTTGATGCTGCATGAGATAAAAACCAGAGCATGCATCACCTTCAGAGGGTGGCTCATCTCCATTCAGATAATAAGTTGGCTCCGGCGAACGCATAAGTGTCTAACGAATAAAATGGACTTCCCTGTCCCTAGCAAGCCGCGCCCTGTTAGAGTTGCGGTTTATAGCCTTGAGTGCCAAGAGAGAAGTCAAACTTTTCATTAACTCGCATTTTTTAAGGAAAGGGGGACTCATGACTATCGTAAACGTTGGCATCGGTTAAACAAAGAACATTCTAACCGGCATGGGATCGATGAAGCGATCAGGCAGGAAGGGGGCCAGCTGCAGCGCTTAGTCCTCGGCGCGTGTCTTTCATCAGGGTTGGCTGCAAAGATGCAGCAATCAGTGATCGTTATAGTAAGGTCGTCCACACCGTTTGCAAACAGACATCAACAAGCTGCTACTGCTGGCCCAGAGATATTAAATCTAAACTCAAACCTGAACACCCAATACCTGGGTCAATTGCTGCGCAATTGACTCGGGATGGCTAGAGCTTGCAGTTGTGGAGAAGCCCTTGTAGTTGAAGCTCACCCGCGGGCGACAGACGGCACAGCCGGTTGGCGAACGTCGGGTGGAATGAGGGGTTAGATTCCGCTCTTAAAAAGCAAATCCACATAGGAAACTTCTACCAGATACGATGGGGCGGTGTCCAGGAGCGCCATGAGTTCGTGCGCCTCGCCTACCCCGGCTTGCGCTGTTTCGGCACCTTCCAAGAGAATCTCAAGCTTCATAAACGAGCCTAGCCCTTGCACAGCGTTGAGCTGTACACGAGTCTGCCCCACAAGGCAGAGTGTTTGCTCTCTTATCCGCTGGCCGACTTGACCATGCGCCAGCGTGAGAGTCTGCCGTAGCGTGCCAGAACATTGTGTTGGTGATTGAACCTAGAACGACGCGCTGGAGCCCGACTGAGTTGACCGTTGGTAGAAGATGAGTTTGACCTTTGTGGACGAGAACCACGCAGCTTCAGCCGGCCAGAGGCGCACCGAAAGAAGGTGTCGTCTTGCTGAATGGCGGTAGGCCCGTGGGTTGCAATGGTGCCACTCGCTTGGCAAGCCGCACCGATGCCGGCCACTTGCGCCTTGATTTTGACGTTTCGTGCTACAGGCGTCTAACATTTAGCTTGAGTGGCGCGGAGCCGGCTTGCTGACGGAGCGTCTCTCTCAAAGCGGATTGTTAGGCAATATTCTGCGATACAGCGCTAGCCTCGCAATAGGTTTGTATGCGCTGATTCCTTGCTCGGATGAAATTTATACAGTTTTCCCTATATAAAAGATACAAGTCCTTATTGTGTGGGAACGCGGGCATATCGAAACCATGAAAAGGGAGTGAAAATACAACTTCAGAATAATTTGCTGATACCGCATCCTGAAGGAGGAAAAAGTCAACGTAGCCACGAAATGTATCGAATAATCCGAAGAACTCTGCGTATCGTTGTAGTGTGTCTGCCAATGGACTGCTCTGGCCAAAATAAAACCGTCGAATACATTCTAAGGTAAGGTCAAACCGGTCCCGTACCTGTGAATTCATGCCACGGGCTTGATTGATGGTGAGTTTCCTATTCACCTGATTCGATGGGAAAACCAGCATCCCACCGATTGTGTAAGCAATGTTTCGGAATGATTCAACATACTGTCTTTCTACTTCTTCGACGATAGATACAATTTGGCTATTCTTTACTCTTGAGTATGAAGGAATAAGCGAATCGCTGGATAACTTAAATTTTCCAAGCTTAGATGAGTGGTACAGATAAGTATTTGGCTCTGTATCGCTCAGATTAAAAAATTCGCCGCTGGGAAGCTGTTTACTCCATAAGAACTTATGGTAGCGTCGGAGTGTTCGGCTGGCCGCATCCGGATCTTCGCCGGGTGGTGTGTCCGATTGAAAATCGAATGTCGTTTCAATTCGAGTCATAGGTATTATTCGTTATTGCTGCTGAGTTTTGCATTAGGTTGCCTAATGCCGCTCGGTAAGCTGCGCCGGAGTGCGAAGTGCGCAGGCAAGCCACAAGCGCATACTCTGGCCGTCCCCTTGAATGGTTAGGGGGCCTGTATCTCAAGCTCATCTGCAATATACCTAGTTGGGATTTTTTTGCCGCCAACTTTTAGATAAAAGTTATAGCGAGCATCTTTGTGATGCCAGATGATGTCTCGAACCACACCAATCTTTTCGCTATGGCCATTTACCTGCGGAACCACTCTGACGGTTTGTCCTAACTGAAATTCTGGCACTGGCAGACCTGATGTCATAGAAGGTCTTTCTTAAGAAACTTCTCCATCCATCTCTACAAGGGAGCGATGTTGAGAAATTTGCTTGTCATGATATCCGTTCAAAGCCGAATTGGCGAGCACGCTTGTTCAGCTAACTGGCGGGTGTAACTGATATTGGCAGCTATGAGGGTAGGCAATGCCCAGGGTGCGGGCGTAGATTGCTGTCGGGATCCGCGAGAATGGAAACTCTTGGGGTCGGGGGTGAAGTTGCGCATCTCAAGTCTCCTGGCTGGGTGTGGGACAAACAAAGCACGCCACATGGGATCAACGTTTTGAATGCTGAATCTCTTAAACAGGAGGGTCTGGCCAGCATGTCGCCACCCAGAGCCTCAGCACTATCAACACGCAACCCGAACACGCTAACGTCCGGCGTTCAGCCGCTGGCGCAAGCCAGCCCTGCGGCTGCTCCCGCATAGGGGAGTGGATCGGCTGCAATGGCTTAGGCCCCCGCCCCGGTCGTGTCCTTCTCTAGGGATGCTCTAAAGACTTCAACCGCGCGATCTGCAACCTCGTATGGAGCTGTGTTGTACTCCTCAAGGAGTTTTCTGAGAGGTTGAAGATGTTGGAACTGAAGTAGAGAGGTAAGGAAAGTGAGAGTCTCATGCGTGTCGTTACCTTCCCAGCGAAACCGGAAGAACTCAACCAGCAGGGCTTGGTAGCTGCGGTAGATCGTGACCTCGTTCCTGCCTTCATACACGAGGTGAGTGAACGCTATGCGATCCGGCGCGATAGCCAGAGCGATGAGAGCGGCGATGTCCCCCTCTTCGCACATAGGAGTAAGCACTTCGTTCCGTGTGCAAGGGTTTGTTAGGCGTCCCTGCCGGACGCGAGGGTCTCAATTCCGCGAGTGCAAGAACGAAGCGCTTCGACTAGGGGCAAGTACAGTCGTGCGGCACCGTCGCGCACTAGGAGGAAATCGTACCAGTCGAACATTCTTAACAATTCGCCTGCATCTTCAATATAGATCTCGTTCCGAATATTTGATTCATCCCGAAGGAAACGCGCGAGAATAAAGGGAGCGACACATGGTTTATCGTTAGCTGGAATTTCGGGCGGCACAACGGCACCGCCTTTAAAAACGGTAACATTTCGGCGCGTCCCGGGATCCCAATTCAGCTGCATGGCGCTGTTAAGGTACTCAAGGAATGGCGGAAGAAGCCGCTGAATTCACGCCAGCGCCCGACACTGACATCCCCAAGATCATGAGCATAGCTTTGGTAGAAGAGTAGATGTCCCAATATTTAGCTCACTTATCGTTCAATAGCCGCTAGCAAGCGGTGTCTATTCAAACTCACAATACAAAGCGTATAACAAAACTTCTCCCCTTTAACCCAACAGTTCCGCATCCAAGAAAGTGCATGGCGCATTTGCAAAAAACATCTTGACAAATATCTCGAGTATCGGAATTAACAAAGTAATTGTTTGTGCAAAGCCTGAAGGTCAAACACCTGCAATTGCTTCAGTGCTTTCATTCCTTCTACAGCAGCCCGAGCTCCCGCTATGGTGGTATAAGACGGCACTCTCAAAGCTAAAGCGGTGGTGCGTATGGAGCGGGAGTCCACAATAGCCGTGCGACGTTCTTCAACGGTGTTGATGACAAGAGCAATTTCGCCGTTTTTTATCATATCGGTGATATTGGGTCGCCCTTCGGTTACCTTGTTAACAGGTTTAACGGCTATACCTGCAGCCTCTATGGCTGCTGCGGTACCTCGGGTGGCGACTAGCTTGAAACCCAAGAAGGTCAAGGCGCGTGCTACTTCGATCGCTCTAGGCTTGTCAAAATTCTTTACGCTGATAAAGGCGGTGCCGGATTCAGGCAGTCTGGTTGAGGCTCCCATCTGGCTTTTAATAAAGGCTTGCCCAAAAGTATTTCCTACGCCCATCACTTCCCCGGTAGATTTCATTTCGGGCCCCAAAATGGTATCGACCCCCGGGAACTTATTAAAAGGAAATACGGCTTCTTTTACGGAAAAATAGCTAGGCACAATCTCTTTCGTAAACCCTTGTTCTTCCAAAGTTTTACCGGCCATTACGCGGGCGGCAATTTTTGCCAGAGGGGCTCCAATGGCTTTGGAAACAAAAGGCACGGTACGGGAGGCGCGTGGATTGACTTCTAGAACAAAAATAGTAGGTTTACCCTCTTGCTCTTGGACTGCGAACTGTACATTCATTAAACCCAGCACGTTTAGCGCCCGGGCCATGATTTCGGTTTGGTGCTTGATTTGTTCAATCGTTTCAGAAGAGAGGGAATAGGGCGGCAGTGAGCAGGCCGAATCTCCTGAATGGACGCCTGCCTGTTCAATATGCTCCATGACTCCGCCAATCACTACCTGTTTACCGTCGCATAAACAGTCTACATCCACCTCAATGGCGTCATTTAAGAAGCGATCTAGTAAAACGGGAGAGTCATTACTGACTTTCACGGCTTCGTGCATATAACGCTCAAGATCGCGCTGATCATGCACGATTTCCATTGCCCGGCCACCCAATACATAACTGGGGCGTACGACAAGTGGGTAGGCAATTTCTTGTGCCAGACGGATGGCTTCATCTTCCGTACGTGCAGTCCGGTTAGGAGGTTGTAATAATCCTAGCTTATGAATTAATTTTTGGAAGCGTTCCCGGTCTTCGGCGATATCAATGCTTTCTGGAGAGGTACCGATAATAGGAACACCATTAGCTTCTAGCGATTTTGCTAATCTGAGTGGAGTTTGTCCTCCATATTGCACAATCACTCCCAAAGGTTTTTCTTTATCAACGATTTCCAGCACGTCTTCCAGGGTAAGTGGCTCAAAATAAAGTCTGTCACTAGTGTCGTAATCAGTAGAAACAGTCTCTGGATTGCAGTTGATCATGATGGTTTCAAAACCATCCTCCCGCAATGCCAGGGCGGCATGTACACAGCAATAATCAAACTCGATGCCTTGACCAATGCGGTTAGGGCCTCCGCCTAGCACGATTATTTTCTTTTTGTCTGAGGGTTCACTTTCGCAAACTTGCTCATAGGTGCTATAGAGATAGGCCGTATGGGTGGAAAATTCGGCAGCACAGGTATCTACCCGTTTGTAGGCGGGGCGGATATTAAGTAAATGCCGATGTTTGCGTAGTTCAGCTTCTGAAGTATCCAGCAGGTAAGCAAGGCGGCGGTCACTAAACCCTTTACGTTTTAAATAGAGCATGGCTGATGTATCTATCTCAGCCAGGGTAAGTTTTTCAACCTCTAATTCCAGATCAATAATTTCTTTAATCTGTATTAAAAACCAGGGATCGATATGGGTGAGATGATGAACTTCTTCAAGAGTGAAACCCTGAGCAAAAGCATCTCCCACATACCAGATGCGTTGTGGGCCAGGCTCTCCTAATTCTTCTTCAATGCGCTGGCGATCTGTAGTCATCTGATTCATGCCATCCACGCCCACTTCAAGCCCGCGCAAGGCTTTTTGAAAGCTTTCCTGAAAAGTGCGGCCAATCGCCATGACTTCGCCAACGGACTTCATCTGGGTAGTGAGATGGGAATCTGCTGTGGGAAATTTTTCAAAGGCAAATCGAGGAACTTTTGTGACGACATAGTCGATGGACGGTTCAAACGAGGCAGGGGTGGCACCTGCAGTGATTTCGTTACGCAATTCATCCAGGGTGTAGCCTACCGCCAGTTTGGCTGCAACCTTGGCGATTGGAAATCCTGTAGCCTTGGAGGCTAGGGCGGAAGAGCGAGAAACGCGAGGGTTCATCTCAATCACAATGAGCCGACCGTCTTTTGGATTGACGGCAAACTGTACGTTTGAACCCCCTGTTTCCACGCCAATCTCGCGCAAGATCGCAATAGAGGCGTTGCGCATCAGCTGATACTCTTTATCTGTCAGCGTCTGTGCAGGAGCAACGGTAATAGAGTCGCCGGTGTGAATGCCCATTGGGTCAAGATTTTCGATGGAGCAAACGATGATGCAGTTATCTGCCTGATCACGCACGACCTCCATTTCAAATTCTTTCCAACCGATCAGGGATTCTTCAATCAACAGCTCTTTGGTAGGAGAAAGTTCCAGCCCGCGTTTGCAGATGGTTTCAAATTCTTCAGCGTTATAGGCAATACCGCCGCCGGAGCCTCCCATGGTAAAGCTGGGGCGGATGACCAAGGGATAGCCGCTGGTTTGCAATGTGGCAGCCATACGTTGATGCACCTCCCAAGCCTCTTGCATGCTATGTGCAATCCCCGAAAGTGCAGAGGAAAGTCCAATCTTGGTCATGGCTTCTTTGAACTTGAGCCTGTCTTCGGCTTTTTCTATCGCTTGCTCGTTAGCACCTATCATTTGAACGTTGTAGCGTTCCAGCACACCATGGCGATGCAAATCTAAGGCGCAATTAAGGGCGGTTTGTCCTCCCATCGTGGGCAGTAATGCATCAGGACGTTCTTTTTCAATGATTTTTTCCAGCACTGGCCAGACAATCGGTTCGATGTAGGTCACATCTGCCATTTGCGGATCGGTCATGATGGTAGCTGGATTGCTATTTACCAAAATAACGCGATACCCCTCTTCACGCAGGGCCTTGCAGGCCTGAGCGCCAGAATAATCAAACTCACAAGCTTGCCCGATGATAATAGGGCCTGCTCCGATGATCAGAATACTTTTAAGGTCGGTGCGCTTGGGCATCTTAGTGTTTCTCCATTAGCGCAATAAATTGGTCAAATAAATCCATAATTTCGTGAGGTCCTGGACTGGCTTCAGGGTGGCCTTGAAAGCAAAACGCGGGTGCGTCGGTATGTTGTAAACCTTGTATGGACCCATCAAATAGCGACAGGTGGGTGATGCGCAATTGTGGTGGAAGACTAGATGCTTCTACAGCGAAGCCATGATTTTGACTGGTGATATAAACTTTTTTGGTATCCAGATTTTGTACCGGATGGTTTGCGCCATGATGTCCAAACTTCATCTTCAGCGTTTTTGCGCCACTGGCCAGGGCTAAAATCTGATGCCCAAGGCAAATACCGAATAAAGGAATTTTGCGGTTTAAAAATTCTTGCGTGGCAGCAATCGCATATTCACAAGGTTCAGGGTCACCGGGCCCATTGCTTAAAAAAATTCCGTTGGGTTTAAGGGCAAGGGCTTCTGTAGCGCTCGTTTGAGCGGGAACGACGGTAATGCGACAACCGCGGTCAGCTAGTAAACGCAAGATATTGTGTTTAATGCCAAAATCGTAGGCGACTACGTGAAAACGTTCGGTAACTGATGTTTTCCTTTTTGCAGGATCCAAAGTCCAGGAGGTTTCTTGCCAGGTATAAGGTTGAGTCGTACTCACAATCTTGGCTAAATCCTGCCCGGCCATATTTGGCGCAGTTTTGGCCAGGCTTAAGGCGTGATCTATTTTGTTTTGATCCAAATCCACACCTTCTTGCAGTGCTAGGAGGCAAGCATTTTGAGCGCCTTTTTCCCGTAAGAGGCGCGTCAAATGGCGGGTATCTACTCCTGAAATTGCGAGGATGCCGCGCTCTTTCAAATAAGAAGACAGATCTTGTTGGGCACGAAAATTAGAGACGATGGGCGATAAATCCCGAATAACAAGTCCGCTTGCCCAGATTCTTGAAGCTTCTTCATCTTGGGGGTTTACGCCAACATTGCCAATATGCGGATAGGTTAGCGTAACAATTTGCTGGGCATAGCTAGGGTCTGTGAGGATTTCTTGATACCCCGTCATCGCTGTATTAAAAACTAGTTCACCCGTGGTGCTACCGCTGGCGCCAAAGGAGTCACCGAAAAAACGTGTACCGTCTGCCAGGATTAACAAGGCGGGGGGTCGCACGGCTCTAAGAAGGCTAGTTGAATGGCTCATGATTTACTTTTTCTGCTGAAGATCCTCAGCATTGCAATATTGCAGTTTTTGCAATGTCGCTCAGGGTGCTAGAAAGATAGATTTGGCTTATAGAGAGTTTAGCAGTTACTGCCCCGCTTGAATTTTTCAAGAAAAAATAGGGTGAACAGGCCCTAGCATCCGAGTAGATCAGCCAAGGGGAACTTCTAATAACCTACTGCGCAACCTGGATCGACTCTTGCGGTGCTCAGCGTACCCTTCGTACGCATCCGCTCCTCAAATCCGCTGCGGGCCACTCGCTACGGTTATTAGAAGTTCCCCAAGGTCTTCATTGTCAACTTCATAGCCATTGTTAGGATGGTTTTTTTTCCTAAACTTCATAGGGCTGCTTTTTTGATTGGGCTAAACTTTGTCAAAGCTGTGCCTGATAAATGTTCCAGATCCTTTTACAATGGCTTGTATCTCGGTTGTTTAAAGTCTTGGCGATGTTTCAAAACACCTTAAATCTTATAAAAAAACTCTTCTCCTCTGACTCTTGCTTCATGGCAGGAGTTTGCATGGTGCTTTTTATCAATCTGGCGGGCTGTGATGGGGCAAGCCGGAAAGTCCCTCCGGTGGATTTAATGACCATTGCTGGCGAAAAGCTAGATCAGGCAAGTTTTAAGGGAAAGGTAACGCTTGTTAATTTCTGGGCGACTTCCTGCGTAACTTGTGTAAAAGAGATGCCTATGTTGGTAGATACCTATAAAAAATTTGCATCAAAAGGTTACCAAACAGTTGCCGTAGCAATGAGTTACGATCCCCCTCATTACGTATTGAATTTTGTAGAGACGCGCAACATTCCTTTTAAGGTAGCACTGGATCCGCAGGGGCAGATTGCCAAAGCCTGGAATGATACAAAAATTACCCCCACCTCTTACTTGGTCAACAAGCGGGGAGAAATTGTAAAGCGCTATGTCGGAGAGCCTGACCCGGCAGAGTTGCAGGCCGTTATTGAAAAGCTGCTTTCAGAAACTTGAGATAACTCGGTATAGCTTGATATTTTTATTCTTCGGCTTTATCAAGACTACGTAAATATTTAAGTTTCTCCGCAATTTTATCTTCCATTCCCCGGTTGCTAGGATGGTAAAAACGCGCTTTTAATCCTTCTGGAAAATACTGCTCCCCGGCAGCATAAGCATGCTCTTCATCATGTGCATAGCGATAGGCTTTTCCAAAACCTAACTCTTTCATGAGGGAGGTAGGCGCATTGCGTAAATGTAAAGGTACAGCTGCCGAGCCATTTTCTTTGACAAAAGCTACAGCAGCTTTATAGGCGGTATACAAGGCATTACTTTTAGCAGCCACTGCACAATATACAACTGCTTGTGCTAGCGCCAATTCTCCTTCAGGGCTTCCCAGCCTTTCGTAACTTTCTGTAGCATCCAGACAAATTTGGAGGGCTCGCGGATCAGCCAAACCAATGTCTTCGCTTGCCAAGCGAATCATACGCCTTGCGATATAGCGCGGATCAGCTCCTCCATCTAGCATGCGCACTAACCAATAAAGTGCAGCATCTGGGTCTGAGCCGCGGACGCTTTTATGTAAAGCGCTGATTTGCTCATAAAAGACGTCCCCTCCTTTATCAAAGCGGCGCAAAGAAGTCGCTAAGACTTGTTGAAGAATTTCCACTGTGATGAGGGAAAGGGCTGAAGTGTCAGGGCTCGCTTTAACAGCTTGTGCAGCCAACTCCAGCTTATTCAATAGTTTTCTACCATCGCCGTCAGCACAGCGAATTAACATTTCACGTGCATCGGCCGTGATTTGCAGGCCTTGCAGTTCTGTTGCTAGCGCAATATCTATCATGTGGCCCAGTGCAGATTCATCCAAGGCTGCCAGTACATAAACAGCAGCGCGGGAGAGCAGCGCAGAATTGACTTCAAAGCTCGGGTTTTCTGTCGTAGCCCCTACAAAAACAAACAAACCTGATTCCACATGCGGTAAAAATGCGTCTTGCTGGCTTTTGTTGAAGCGATGTACTTCATCGACAAAAACCAGTGTGGATTTACCGGATTGATTGCGGGTAAATTCAGCCTGTATTACGGCATCCCGAATTTCTTTGACCCCCGCTAACACAGCACTCAGTGCGATAAAAGGGAGCTCAAAGGCAGTGGCTATCAATCGGGCCAACGTTGTTTTTCCAACGCCAGGAGGGCCCCACAAAATCATGCTATGGGGTTGTTGGGACAAGAGTGCAACAGTCAGTGGTTTGCCTGGACCGAGCAATTGCTCCTGACCGACGATTTCTTGTAGTGTTTTCGGTCGCAGACGTTCTGCCAAAGGTTGATAATTTGGCGCAGTTTTAAAGTTCAAAGACAGAGACATGGCTATATTTTGATATAAAGATGCGAAATATTTAATTCAGGCAGTACTAGAAGTGTTGCAGAGGGAGAAAAATCAAGCAGATTTATTGTCTTTACAACGCCCTACTACTGAACCAGTAGGTTGATTTCCCGAGCTTTGTTAATCTAGTTAGCTAAATCTAAATGCTGGCAATTTGTACAAAATACAAGAAACCAGTCATTTTTTATTCTAGGGAGCCGTACATGGGTTTAGAATCCGAATCCGCAAAAAATTCCTCTGCCGTTATTCACGCATCTACAGCCATTGGGGCGGCCTTAAGCCTTGTTTTATTGCTGGGAGGCTGTGGTGGAGGGGCCAATCCTTCCGTAAAACCTGTACCAGTCTCCACGCCTGCGCCGGCCCCTAGCGGTGGCATCTCAGTGCCTGCCCCTGCTGAAAATTTTCCTTCTTCCGCCAGCCTTGCTCAGCAATGTGTAGCCCCTCGCCCTGGCAGCACAGACAAACAAGGCAGCATTGATACAGAAAAGTCCTGGCTACGTTCCTTTATGAATGAAACCTATTTGTGGTACAAGGATATTCCAGCAGTAGATGCCAGCCAATATACCCTTGCAAAATACAATGGCAATGTATTTGACACCTTAACAGCTTATTTTGAAGCCCTACTGACTCCCACACTGACTGCTTCAGGTAAACGCACCGATCAATTCAGTTTTACGATTCCCACTGAAGAACTTCTCGATTCCCAAAACGGGATTTCGACAGGTTACGGTATTACCTGGGCATTTGTCTCCAACCGTATACCACGTTTAGTCAATGTAGTGGAAGTAACCCCCGGTTCACCTGCAGCCTTAGCAGGAGTTGCCAGAGGAGATACTTTACTAAGTGTGGACGGCGTGGATATTAATGATCCAAGTGCCGATGCGCCTGCCAAGCTCAATGCAGGCATATTTCCTAGCACTTTAAACAAATTAACGAACTTTAAATTCCTCCCGTTCGGTTCTGCAACCCCCCGTGATGTGGCCCTTAAATCAGCAGTCATTTCAGAAAAAGCTGTGCAACTGACAAAAGTCATTACTGAGGCTGATAAGCGAATCGGTTATTTGGTACTTAACTCTTTTAATATTTTGGCGGCAGAATCGGAACTGCTGAGCGCTATCAACACATTAAAAGCAGCCAACGTAAATGAACTGGTATTAGATTTACGTTACAACGGTGGTGGTTTTTTAGATATTTCAAGTCAGCTTGGCTGGATGATCGGAGGATCGAATCTAGATGGGAAAATATTTGAGCGTTCCCTTTGCAATGATAAAAACCCTCTAGATATTTGTAATACTTCAACACCTTTTCATAAAACCACCCAAGGTTTTAATGGAGTAAGTGGCCAACCGCTACCACAGTTGGGTCTCTCTCGCGTCTTTGTTTTAACCACCGGTAATACTTGTTCAGCCAGTGAAGCGCTGATTAATTCATTGGCGCCGTTTCTTCAAGTGATACAAATAGGAGGCTCAACCTGCGGTAAACCGTATGGATTTTTTATTACAGACAATTGCGGTACTTCTTACGCAGCTATTCAATTTCAGGGCGTTAATGCGCTGGGTTTTGGAGATTACGCAGATGGATTTTCGGCAACCTGCAAGCTTGCAGATGACTTAAGCAAATCGCGTGGCGACAGTTCTGAAGCGATGCTATCCGGCGCTTTAAGTTACATCAAAACAGGAGCATGTCCTTTAGGCTCAGGTATTCAAAGATCCCTTTCCCCAAGAGACACTCTAGAATTCAAAATTCCACGTAAACCATGGGAAGAAATACGAATTTTAAACAAACCCAAACCCTGACTTTTAGCTGCTTGCGGGGTTTGAGTCTTGATGTTGCTTCGATACTGGCAGCATTGGGACTCAGTGCGTGTCAGACAGCTGCTAGCAGCCTGACATCTGCCCAGCCTGCAAAAATGCATGCAGCCAGTACAACTGAAGCCTGTATTGCACAAATGCGGGAAGCGGTTAGGGCGGCGACGGGTCGAGCAGTAGTTTTAACAGCTTTGGCGTTTGATAACACTGATGTATTGCGTATTACTCCTGCCCCATTAACAGGGGAAACCGGTGTGCAATTAGATGGTCGGCGCTATGAGCAGCCTCATCGTTTCAGATTGCTGAAGATAGACAACAGCTGTGCTATTAAAGATGAGCGTACAGAACTTGTTAGGTCTTTACCGGCTTGTACTTGTAGTGCAATCTCTTGATACTAATAAAACTGAAAATCTTAGAAATCAGCATAATTAAAGGGTATTTTTTCTTAGATACTAATAGAGTCTTAAAGCTGGCTTAAATGTTTAACTACTGTACTGCAATCACTATTTCACGTACAAATCCATCGGCGGTCACAAGGGCTGGATTACTATCTGCAGAATGGGTGCCGGGTCCATTGACAAGCCCTCCAACTAACCAGTTATTACCATAGGCAGCAAGACTACGCAGTTGATTTTGCCTTGGGCCTGTGGCCATAGTAATACGCTGCTTTATTTTTCCATCCTCCTCTAATATTGCAAGTAAAGGTTCCGCTACTTCTGAAATACTGGCGCCATTTGGATTTTGGGTATATCCCGCACTTCCTGCCACTAAAAACCGGCCTTGGGGTAAGGGTGCAGTATCAAACAATATCTCGCCTCTATCTACATCCACCAGTCGATAATTGAGAAGATTCCCATTAACATGGCTAACAAGGGCGATGTAAGCATTCCAACCACTGCCATCCGCTCGTTTTTCGGAAAAAACTCGCCCTACTAGCGCAACGCCATCACTGGTTAAACGTAGACCGTGCAGTTCAGCTTCTTCTACAGTATCTATTACAGTGGAACTTACTCTTTGTCCATCAGGTTTCAGCTGAGTCACCAACATTCCCGCCTTTGCATTAATTGCTTGCTTAAAATAAGCTGCATGCGCTTCAAATATACGGGTTTGGACAGGGTGGCCAATCACCGCAACGACTACATTACCTAGCACATCTGCATCCACATGCACGCGCCAATGATTGTCTAATTGTCCAAATGTATCGTAAGTGCCTGAAGTCACAGAAAGACCAAACATAGAAACACCAGGTTCGACCAAAGTACGCCAGACCTTTGTATAGCTATTTAGCTTTGTGTAATCGTATCGGTAAGCAATGACTGCATTTTTCCCTGTACGTACAGCTAGTGCTAAATTTTCACCGATACTGGCAATACGGATGACATCCCGAGTGTAAGTTGATAAGAGAGCTTCTGCATCGTAGAAAAACCCCGGTTTATCATGAAACGGATCGTTTACAAGTTGCGTATCAATGAGCGTTGCTTCATTTATAAATTTAGCAGAAGGGTCTAGTCGCACTAGCTTTACTAGCTTGGTAGTAGCGATTACCGCAGAAACTTCCCCAGAAGGATGTTGTGCAAAATCAATTAAGGCCCAGCCTGCTGGCGCTATATATCGACCAGTACTTTGTCCATTGGCTTGCACAAAATTAATCTGACGATTTGGGCCGGTATCTTCTTTAGAAGCTTCTGGTAAAGAAATAAGTTTTTCTTCCAAAATTGTAATGCTTTGTCCAGCGCTCTGCACTTTTATAACCGCTCTACTTGGGATCCCTATATTGATGGGTGCAAACACGGGAGGAGGAGGCACAATTTCATCACTCGTGTTTCTACCTCCACCGCCACAAGCACTTAACAAAATAAAAAAACCTAACAACACCAAATAAGTAGGCAGTTGAATGCCTTTCTCTTTTTGCTGTACACAATAAGAACGATGAGTTGTCATTTTATTTTCTCTTTATTGTTTTATGTCAGTATTTAATGCCGCTCTATACCAGTGAGCAAAGCCTGTATTCATGATTCCAAAGGGAAGCCAAAGAAACCAACTGACCATGCTTGAAATGAGAGCGAGTGGAATACCAACAAAAAAACCTTTTAAAACATCTTTTGCATCCCTGCCTTCTATAAGCCCAAATAAAGAAAACATGACATAGACCGAAATCAAAGGGACTAAACAAGAAAAAATAATAGGAAGAATAATCAGGGTGTATTTTTTTGTGGAGGGAGAAATTTTTTGAAACAAGAGAAACAAAAGCACCAATGCCACAATGGAAGTAAGCCCGTGGACATAGAGTTTTTCCCCTAAGCTTGCGTATTTACCGTGCATCAAAAAAAGCAATAAATTTCCCAAAAGGAGATTACTCACTAAGGTAGTCAAAATAATTAATTTTGGCTTCATCTTGTAGAACTACTCATTAATAGGACTCTGCTGCTTTAAATCATAGAGGCAATGCAGGGACTTATGGAAGGGGACGCTTTTCTGTAATGACTCTGGGCATGAAAAAGTAAGAATCCCTTGATGTGGACACTGTACTGGGGTAAGGGCTAAGGCGCATTACTCTGGAGTATGGAAAAGAAAACAGCTATTAATATTTTTGCTGATCTTGCCTAGCTTTACACTTTATTGATCTGCACAGTGCAACATGCGGTTAAATGTTTGGAGCAGAGTCATGCGGCGTTGCATTTTATATTCAGGGTCGGGGCTAAGCCCATCTATAGAGGCGTCCCAGGCATTTAAATAGATAGTTTTCCACTGTTCAAGAATGGATTTTTCAGGCCAATGGGGATGCAGCCCGGCCTCACTCATCACGCAAAGAAGTTCGATTTTGCAGGGGACAATGTCTGCATCCCATTCATCAGCTTGTAGTCGCTCTGGAGAATCCATGGCTACTTGTATTTCATCTAGAAGTTTCTTAGTGGTTTCGCCGAGCCAGTCCAGTGCGGCATCATTATCGAAGTTGCCGTGTGCCCAAGTTCCCATAAGGATATAGTCCTGTGAGTTTTCCTAATGAAGCCCCGGTAAATTACTGCTGCAAGAAGTCTGCGTTTGCGGGGGGAGTAAATTTAAAAGCGTCAGCAGCAGGCACAGCTTTGTTTGAAATATTCTGAAAATCAATGCGGGTGAGGTTATCAAACGCATCCGTTAATTCCATACGGGCCGGCGTGCCTGAAATTAAACCTACGCTGATGCGTTTGAATTGCAGATCCTGGCCTTTGGGTATGGCTTCTACCCAGTCCATTCCCTCTTTTTTACCGACATCTTTTAAGGAAAACTGATCCAGCAAGTCTCCGCCTAACAGCAGTGCTGCAGGGGTAGAAGACAAGGCTTCTTTGGCTTGACGTAGGGTGACTTGGTTTAAGTCTTTATCATAAAACCAGATTTTGTTCCCATCACTAATAATCAGCTGCTGGTAAGGATATTGGACTGACCAGCGAAACTTTCCCGGCCGACCGATGACAAAGCTACCCTTCACTTTTTTTGTTTTGTTGCCCAGCTTACTTTCTTGCGTGAACTGCCCTGAGATGGAAGTGGCATGATCTACATATTGTTTGAACTCAGCGCTAGTATCGGCAAAAGCGCTTAAACAGCAAAAAAGTAGGGATCCCGAAAAGGTTTGTAGAGTTAAAACAAAATTTTTTTTCATTACAGTCAAAAAAAGATAGGTGAGAGAAGGATCGGTACGTCGCCTGTCCGATTTTTATTCGGTGCTACGGTTAGGAACCAGAATTGCCCGGTTTCCATTGGATTCTAGCGCCCCAATCATGCCCGCTTGTTCCATTTGCTCTAGTAAGCGGGCAGCCCGGTTATAGCCTATTCGCAAGTGTCGCTGAACAAGAGAAATGGAAGCGCGGCGGTTTTTCAAAACGACTTCTACTGCCTGATCATACAGTGGATCAGCTTCTGCATCTGCAAAGCCTGTGAC